>Ga0206971_10136_pt1 | contig 26903 bp, 12 predicted proteins | sample Alteio_BWOrgHeat_85_FD_152917 | JGI IMG/M metagenome (GOLD analysis project Ga0206971, IMG submission 152917) | Enriched cells from forest soil in Barre Woods Harvard Forest LTER site, Petersham, Massachusetts, United States -... | ecosystem: Environmental > Terrestrial > Soil > Temperate forest >...
TGTTTTTGGGTGATATTGTTAAACCCGGGTAAAACCAGGTAAAGCAGTCCTACCGCAATAATTGATGCAGCAATTGTAAGCATCAGCGACTCGCCGATAAATTGCCCGATAAGTATTTTGCGAGCGGCCCCGATCACTTTGCGTACGCCGATTTCTTTTGCCCTTTTGACCGATTGCGCCGTACTTAAATTCATGAAGTTTACGCAAGCTATCAGCAACACAAAAACAGCGATGATGCTGAAGAGTTTTACGTATTCGACCCTTCCGCCGTCTACTTTCCCGTTGGTAAAATGTGCGTTCAGGTAAACCTGGTCAAAACGTTGTAATCCATACTCTACGCGAAACGATGCGCCGTTTGATTTGTTAAACTTATCTAAAAAATGAGTGAGTTTTTTTTCGGTTCGTAACCGGTTGGCGCCCGGCTGCAACATTACATAGGTAAATGAACCGGAGTTGACCCACATAGCTGCACCAGGGTACTTTAGTAAATAAGCTTTCCAGTTAATGGCAAAATCGAACCTGGTTGAGGTATTTTCTGGCAGATCGTCGAATACGGCAGTTACGACGAAATCTTTGGCGTCGTTATAGCGAATGGTTTTACCCATAGCTGCGGCGGCGTCTCCAAAAAACAGCGTGGCCATCTTTTTTGAGATAGCGATGTTAACGGGCGCGCTTAGCGCCGTTTGCGCCGACCCCCGCAACAGCCGGTAGCTAAACATTTTAAATAAATCGTCGCCGGCAAACATGCCGTTCATCTTCAGGGTTTTATTCCCGGCTCTGAATGTACCCGGCGAACTGCCTTCTTCGGTGCTTGCGGCGTATTTAATATCAGGGATATCCTTTTTTAGTTCGTCAGCCATAAGGGCAGGCGTATCATAATCACCAGTAACCTTATTGTCATTATATTCCCGTTCGTAAACCTTGTATAGTAACGGGCTGTTCGCATGATAAGCGTCCACACTTTTTTCGCTTTGCACCCAGAGCATTATCAGGAAACTGCAAACCATACCCACTGCCAAACCGGTTATATTGATAAAGGAATGCACCTTGTTTTTAACAAGGTTGCGCCAGGCGATTTTTAAATAGTTTCTGATCATGATTTCACTGATTTTATTTTGATTTCACCGAAGCCTATTCTTTCCATACTGCAACTCCCTACAGCACTGCTACTCTGTCTTAAGGCTCTTCACCGGGTTAGCCAAGGCCGTTTTCACCGCTTCGTAGCTTAACACGGCAAACGCTAACAATACGGATATAACGGCCGCAAGGGCGAAAATCCACCATGAAAGCTCAACGCGGTAAGCAAATTCCTGCAGCCAGCTGTGCATAGCGTACCACCCCAGGGGCACGGCGATCAAAAAAGCGATCATCACCAACTTCATAAAATCCTGTGCAAATAAGCCTACCAGGCTGCCTATAGATGCGCCGAGCACCTTGCGCACCCCAAACTCCTTAATCCGCTGCTCGGCAGAGAACATTACCAGGCCCAACAAGCCCAGGCTGGAAATCATAATGGCTACTATGGCGAAAATGACCGACAGGCTTGCCATCACCTGCTCGCTGCTGTACATTTTTTTGTATTCAGCGTCGACAAACTGGTAATCGAAAGGATAATTTGGGTTGATATCCTTGTACACTTTGGCCAGGCTTGTCAGCGCCTGCTTAGTTTGGCCTTTTTGGGTGCGGATAAGGATAACGCCGAAGTTTTCGCCCTCTTTTACATCAAGTATCACCGGCTTTATGGGCTCACGCAGCGATTGGGTATGATAATCCTGAAGTACGCCAATAATGGTTCCCTTTTTGCCCCAGGCGTTTATCCATTGGCCAATGGGGTGCTGCATATTCATTTCTTTTGCAGCCTCTTCATTAATTAAATAGGCCTGGGTTGAGTCAGTTGCAATGGCCGGTGAAAAATCCCGGCCCTCAACCAATTTCAGTTTCATGATTTTTACGAAGTCGAAGCCAACGGACGCCGGTTTAACGCCCACGGTAGAATTTTTGGGCTTGCCCTGCCAGGTGATCTCATTATCAGCAACCAGGAAATCCATCGAGTGCGGCGCCTCAGTGCTCCGGTCTACCATGGCGATTCCTGGCATCCCCGATACCTCCTGTTTAAAAAGAAGGTAGTTGTTTTTCTTCATCAATTCGCCTTCAATACGCATATATACCAGGTTTTCGCGGTCGTACCCAAGGTGTTTATTTTCAATATAGCTGGTCTGCCGGGTGATGACAATGGTTGCGATAAGCAGGAGAATCGACAATACAAACTGGAAAACTGTTAGCCCCTTGCGAAACCAAATGGCAGAAGCGGAAAACTTTACTACACCCTTTAAAACGCTTACCGGTTTTAGTGAAGACAGGTAAAGCGCCGGATAGCTGCCTGCGATTAGCCCGGTAACTAAGGTTACTGCCGACAATGACATCCAAAAAGAAGGATCGGCAACCGGCGTGCCGAATTGCTTGCCGGTAAAACTATCAAAAGCCGGCAAAAACGCCTGCAGCAATACTACCGACAACAGCATGGCGAGAAAGGCATACACCAGCGACTCACCGTAGAATTGAAGGATGAGAAAGGTCCTGCTTGAGCCGGCCACTTTTCGTACGCCTACTTCCTTCGCGCGCTTTACCGAGCGGGCGGTGGCCAGGTTCATAAAGTTAATGCAGGCGATGGTGAGAATGAAAATTGCCACCTCGCTAAATAACTGCACATATTCGATGCGGCCGTTGGTGGGCACACCATTTACAAAATTGTCATGCAGGTATTGGTCGCCAAAGCGCTGCAATCCATACTGAATTTGTAAGCCTTTGGAGACTGGCAATCTCGTTTTGATATAGGCATTTATCTTTGCCGTAACGTTTTTGATGTCCGCGTTATCAGAAAGCTGCAAATAAGTTTGGAAGTTATTTGACGACCAATCCAACAAGTTCTTTTGTGCATCCCAATTAAACAGAAAGTCGAATTTCAGGGAACTTTGCCTCGGAACGTCTTCAAATACGGCGCCGACGATAAAGTTTAATTTGTTTTCATACCGCATACTTTTCCCGATGGCGTTTTGCGGATCGCCAAAAAAAGAAACGGCCATTGTACGCGAGATGGCAATAGTATTGATATTCTGCAGCGCGGTATTGGCGTTGCCGGTAACAATTGGGTAGCTGAACATTTTAAAGAAATCCTTGCCAGCGCGCGAACCTTCAACCTTCAGCTTTTTATGGCCCACCTGGAAAGTCTCCGGGTGGCCCCAGGGCAACTCGTAGCCGGTGGCGTAAAAGGTTACGTCCTTAACATCGGGAATCGACTCGGCAATATGTTCCGCTGCAAAATTGGCAACGTGCTGATTGGCGATAAAGCCCAGGCCCGAGTTATATGCGCCGCTCACATTACCATTAGATGAAACGGTTTGGTACACAGCATAAAGATTTTTTCCGTTCGCATGAAAATTATCGATACCCTTTTCATCCTGTACCCACAGGAAAATAAACATGCAACAGGTAATGCCAAGCGCAAGCCCTGCAACATTAATGGCTGTGTGGCTTTTGTGGCGAACAACGTGCCGCCAGGCGATTTTGAAATAATTTTTAACCATGATTTCACCTATTTTATTTGGATTTCACCGATTTTATTGAGTTCGTCATACCGCACCTTCCAACTGCTACTCCGCCTTCAAACTTTTCACCGGGTTCATCATAGCCCTGTAAATACGATCGTAGCCGGCCCAGGACTTACCGTACCTCAATTCGTTATAGATATACAAGGCTATCCGCAAACCGCCCGGGTTAAGTAATTGAATATGACGCGGAAATCTGTACCGGCGTTCCACTTTTTACCACAAATTCGGGCTAACATTCATGCCGATATGGTAACTAATTGATTATCTGTAAATTAAAATAGACTTACGGCTTCGCCGATGTTGCAATTCCGTACGGTAGGTGTACGGTTTTGTTACAGTGTGGAGCGTGAGGCATGATCGGGCTGGTTAAGATGAAAAAGTCAGCGGGATTCTGACAGGCGGTTGGGGTAAATTAGCACACTGGAACCGGCGCAGGGGTTATAGAAGCCCCCTTCTTTTCACGTTAATAATTTATTCATTCCTCAACCCCTTTACCGGATTCGCAGTGGCCGATCTGATGGTCCGGAAACTAATAGTTGCAAGCGCTATCAACAAGGCCCCTCCGCCTGCCAGTATAAACACCCAAAAGCTGAGGTTGGTACGGTAAGCAAAGTTCTGCAGCCATTGATGGATAAAGTACCAGGCTATAGGAGACGCTATCAGCAATGAAACAGCGATCAGCACAACCACTTCCTTATTCAGCATAGTTAATATATCGCCGATGCTTGCGCCCAATACTTTGCGGATGCTGATCTCTTTGGTCCTTCTTTCGGTGGTAAACATCGCCAGCCCGAACAAACCCATGCATGAAATAGAAATGGTTATAAGGGTAGCAGTCCGCATGAGCCAGGCGGTTCGTTGTTCGCTTTCGTACATTTTCTCAATAGAATCGCCCAGGTAGGAATAATCAAAGGGTTCCTCGGGATAAACTTTCTTCCATTCCTTTGCAATACGATTTATGAGCAGCGGGAGATCGCCTTTTTGGAATTCAGCCGGTGTCAGCTTTAAAGCTATGCCCATTTGCCTTTCCGGGTCGTTCAGGATAACGCAGGGGATAATTTTATTGAAGAATGAACTTTGGTAAAAATCGGCCACAACGCCGACTATAGGGTATCCTTTGTTGCGAGGACCCCAAAGCAAAAGCTTGCCGACAGCGTCCCGGGGATCGCGGAAACCAAGCGAATTGGCCGCGGTTTCATTTATCACGTATTCCCTTGCACTGTCACTATGCAGCAAATTACGCCCGGCAATTATTTTCATGTGATAAAACGGCACAAAATGCTCATCGCTCGCGTAGGTGTAACTGTCCATAGACCAACTGAGCGGCCCATGTGTTCGTATGGGGTCACCCATGTGACCGATGCTAACCGGTGGAGTGCCCTCTGTTATAACCTGTTCAACACCCGACAATTGTTTTACCTGTTCGGCAAGCACCTTCATTTTACCCGGCTGGTTGCTAAACACCATTCGCAGCGTAATAATATTACTGGTTTTAATGCCCAGGTCCTTGTTTTGCATGTAGCTGATCTGGTTGCCGATGGCCAGGGTGCCTATAATAAAAAGCAGCGACAGGGTAAACTGGAAAACGATAAGGCTTTTGCGCAGGTAGCCTTTATTATCGGCCCGCTCGCTTACTTTGCCTTTTAGGCTACTCACCGGCTTAAAGGCCGTCAGCAGCCTTGCGGGATAAAAGCCGGCAAGCAGGGTGATAAAAATGGCGATGCCGGCAAGGAAAAGCCAGTTGCTATAATCCATAAAATGGAATTGTACGCCAGGCGGGATGTATGCGGCAAATAAATTCAATATGGGTTTTATGGCAATAAGGGCTATGGCTACGGCCATTAGCGCCAGGATAAAAGTCTCCGTTAAAAATTGGAAAAGAATGTTGCTTTTTTCGCTGCCCAGCACCTTCAGTATACCGATCTCTTTGGTGCGTTGTATGGATTGCGCGGTAGATAAATTGATAAAATTGATGGCAGCGATAAATAAGATGAACAGCGCTACTGCCGAAAGTATATACAGTACCCGCAGATCGGCTTTACGCCCCGTGCCGCCATACTCGCTGTGAAAGTGTATGCCGGCAAATGGCTGCAGCTGTGCCCGCGTATTTGGGTTAACATTGAAATATTTTTTAATGAACGATGGGAATTGCGCATCTATTTGCGATGCTTTAACGCCCGCGGGCAGCTTTACCAATTCCTGCGTACCGTACATCATGTCCCATTTATCCTGGGGGAACTGGTGTTTTAAAAAACTGCTCTTAATAGTGCTGAATGAAATAAAATCCGAAAAATTAAAATCCGAATTTTTATTCCAGTCTTGCAAAATGCCGGTTACATGCACCATTAGCGAATCGTTGTAAATGATGGTTTTGCCGATCATTCGGGCAGGCGGCAGGTCTCCAAAATAGGTTCTGGCGCGGCTTTGCGTCAGCACAACACTCATAGGCTCGGTTAGCGCTGCTTTTTTGCTGCCGCTTAGCCAGGTATATTGCAATATGTCAAAATAATCAGGCTGGGCAATTATTGCATCCGTCTCATCAAACCGCTTGATCACCTTCTCGCCCTCCTTTATTTTCACTTTTGGTTGAAAAGGCTGAAAAGCGGCCTGTTTCTCCAGTCCCGTCAGGTCACTACGCATGGCCTCGGGCATCGGTGGCGGCACCGAGTTCATATGGTCACGACTGCCATCCCTGGGGTTGGGCGCGCTTATGTCGACGCAATAGATACGGTCTGCATCGGGGTGAAATTTATCGAAGCTGAACTCGAAACTGGCAATCAGGTAAATGACCAGGCACCCGCAAATACCCAGCGCCAATCCCATTACATTAATGGCCGAATAGGTTTTATGGCGTTTGATGTGGCGCCAGGCATTTTTTAAATAATTTCTGAACATATAGTTCCGGTTTAATTTGTGATCATGCCACTTTTGGGTGGTCTGACGTGATAAAATTACCGGGGCAACTTGCGGGCTGCGTCTCAAATCACGATTTGGGCGCTCTTTTTTTAGTTCGGCTTTATATTCCACAGGGCTTTTCCCTGTCATTTGTTTAAATATCCGATTGAATGTGGATTTGGAATTGAAACCGGCTTCAAAAGCAATACCCAACAATGTGATATGGTCAAAAGCCGGGTTTTGCATTTTCAGGATGGTATCCTTTACACGATATTCATTGATAAAATCATTGAGGTTTTTTTTAAGGCCGGTATTAATTATGCGCGATAATTCCTTTGGCTGCATCCCCAGTTTTTCGGCCAGAGCATTTAAAGTTAGTTCCGGTTCCCGGTAAAGCTGCTGGTGTTGCATTGCTTTCTTCAGCCAGGCGCCTTTTTGCTTTAACTCCGCCGACGCCCATGGTTTTAAAGCCGGCGACAATTCCACAGGCAACTCAACTTCAGGCCTCAAAAAAGCTACCGCGCCTATCCAGATCATGGTCGCTGCTAAAAGAAGACATAAAGTATAATAAACCGTTGGATTTAGCTGGTTGTGGTAACCAAAATAATTTACTGCAGTATACGGGATCCACAAGAGCCATAGCAGGCCGAAACCGGCAAGCAAGCGATGCAGCCACCGCAATTCATTGCGATAACGGTCGCCGCCGTTAAATTTAAGGCGCCGGTAAAAATTTTCGATAGCCCGATGAGACATGTACAGGTAGGTGATGACTGAAACAAATGTCAACAAAGACAAAACCGTGTTCAGTTGACTTTCCAACTGTAATAGCTGGAGGCTTAATTGCAGCAATACCGGGACAAAATGCCGCAGGTCTTTCCAGTCAAATTCGAGCCCGGGCCGGGTTAATCTCAATACGTAAAAATAAATCAGGGGGCCAAGCGCCAATGAAAATTGCAGTGGCAGCCGGCTCCAATTAGGGAAGTAAGCCGATAACCTTATGTCGATGCCCAATAGCCTCGCAATCCACAAAACAACGATTACCATTGCCAGGGCCAAAAACCGGTTTGCCGGACGGTTTATTTTTTTGGTGAACCATAAAAAAAAGGCAATAGTGAGCCCGATAAATGTCGCTCCCTGAAAAGCGACATCGTACAGGTTAATATGGAAGTTATATGTCCTCAATCCGGTTATAAAAATCAATAGCTATCCCCAAGCAATAAAACGCTGAAAAATACTGAATTATATTTTACCTGCCGGAACAATTAAAACCAAAGCGAGCTAAAGGACATTCGTTTTTGGAAAGGCATTTACTCATTTCCGCCGTCGGTTCAGGCATCGTGCCTGAACTGAAATAAGGGTGAGCGTCCCGCTTACATTAATCACGTTACGAAGCAGGAAAAACGCCAGGCAACAATTGGGATACCTTTTCCGTCGTCGCAGAATCTCTGGCACGGGACCCTGCGCTGTCATATGCCAGGGAGGACGCAGGGTACTCCGCGAGCGACCCTGCTGAAACGGGAAAGCGGTTACTACCAATTTCTGTCCCTTATAGCCTCTTCAATATCTATGTCGATTTCAAAATATTCAAGTATTCGTTGCACTGTCTCGCCGATGGATTCTCTTGCACCTGTTTCAATCTCACTGTCGTTCTCGTAAAATTCATCCTCAAGCGCATTGATATTTAATGTCATTTTATCAAAGGCTTCCTGTATTTCCTCTGTCTTATGGTCTCCCTCTTCAATAAACACAACTGCTTCTTTAATGACACTCTTAACCTTGTCAACGAGAAAGTTAGGAAAATACTGGTCGGCATACATATCCGGCAGGTATTTAAAATCTTCAGGCAGGTTTTTATTACTCATATGAGATTTTTTTGACTGTCTCAAATATAAAAAAGATTCCCCCATGCCAAGTAGCCATTAAATAGGTAACCGTGCAATATTTTTTATTAAAGAGGATAAGCACAAGTTACTACCTGTCGGCGGCCCGCAAGCTGAGACGTTTGGATAACCACCAACAGGAAAGAATTTTACCAGCGCATTGAACACACCTAAATAATTATGCATTATATTTGCATAAAAGAGCAATAAAATGATCGGTCATCAGCAAAAAGGCAGGAAACAGGCAGCAACAACTAAATTAGCTGGTGTTCAGGAGATCACGACTTTAAAAAAGGCAAAAATGGTTGACGAAAGTGGCATGAAGTACAACCCCGAACTTGACAGGTTTTCAGCAGATAACTTCATTCCTGAAAAACAAAAGCAAGCCGAAGGCCGGCTGGCCAATAGCTCATTGCCGCCTTTTAAATAAAAAAACATCATATTGTTTATTGCGGATAAATTCTTCGAATTTGTAGGCGTTCTCACTTTCAGCAACGGTCCCTCCGTAAGTAAAAAACTCCGTTTCAATTTTAGCGTACAAGTGATTGATTGCTCCGCGGTATAGCCTTGTAGTGGCCTGGTTTCGTCCCATGATAAAGATTTTTTGATTGGGATACGCACGGCTGAAAGTTACCGCAATATGAAATATAGTGGCTAATACCTGGTTGCGATCTCCATTGTCGGTAGTTTCTGTATAGTCAACCCTGTCTCCCCTCATGGTGCCCAATGCAAGGTTATAAGTGCCTGGTAAATTTTGAAGGTTAATAAACCTGACAATTTTGATCAAATCGCCCTTCGGTCCCCTACTAACAAATGAATAAGTTTTACGGTCAGCCGAAATTTCAATATCCTCGTAACGGTCAATGTCCATGCTACGAAAATATACAAAAATTTAATGTGTTTTCCATCGTCGCAGGGTCTCCAGCAGGTTTAGGTTCACCCATAAAATAGCCCCAAAGGAAGAATTAGCTGCCAACGCGTAATTGTACGTGGATGTCACATTGAGGCACTCGAAGTGCGGCGCGCAAAGGCCAGCTATTTCGGGGGATTCCGGCTGCTAACGAATATGGATAGGACGCCCGCCGCACTCCTTCGAGTGCCTCAGGATGACAACGCGCTTATTATCAGCCATATACAGTTCAGTCTACGTAGTTCATAACTGCCACACCAGCAATTATGCTGCTGGATTCTGTGGGTAAACCGAAACGTGCCGGAGACCCTGCTGAAACGGTAGAGCTTTAGTAAACGGCCAAAATTACTGCCAGCTTCCTATTCATTTCCCAGCGGATGGACAGGGTTAACATCATGTCAACCGAAAATTTTTAAATACTTGATTATCAATTAATTTAAAAATGGTTAACATGAAATATGTTAAGTTGTGTTAACCCTTTTGTGTTGTTATTGGGGCGTGTTTCCGGTATTATAACACCTAAAAGTTCAACGATCTAAAGCCCTCACGCCGGTTCCCGGCGGGACGTTTAATTGTGCCCACTGCCCGCCGGTTCATTCATTCCTCAAACTCTTCACCGGGTTCGCCAATGCCGCTTTAACGGCCGCATAACCCACCGTTGCCCATGCGATCATAACAGATCCTGCTATAGTTAAGGCGAAAAACCCGGGGCCTAAAGTAACATGGTAAGCATATTGTTGCAGCCAGTTGTGCATAAAATACCAGGCCAGGGGCGCCGCGATAAGGAACGCAATGCTTATGAGCAAAGTAAACTCCCGTGATAGCAGGATCAGTATGGCGCTGACGGGCGCACCGAGCACTTTGCGTACGCCGATCTCCTTTCTTCGCTGTACCGCCATAAAGGTTACCAGGCCATACAATCCTAAGCAGGATATAAATATGGCAACGGCTGCAAACAGCTGGTAAAGCTGCGCTAATTGGGTTTCCTGCAGGTAATAAGCGGCAATGTCCTGGTCGAGGAAACTGTTGGTGAATGCGAAATCGGGATAATATTTGCCCCACAACTTTTCCATGGCGGCCAGCGCAGGCTTTGCCTGCGCCAGGTTTAATTTAACGCTGGTCATGCCATATTCCCGTTTACTGGTGGTCATTACCACTGGGGCCATGCTAAAGCGAAGCGAGGCGGTATGAAAGTCTTTCACCACGCCCACGATCTGACGGTTATAGCCATTCACAATGATCCGCTTCCCGATGGCGAGCTGAGGGTCGCGATAACCTAAGTTACGGGTGACATTTTCAGTCACCACAAATTCGCGGGCCGTGTCCGAGTTGTTATAGGGGCGGCCCGCAATAAACTGCAAATTGAACAGGTTAAAAAAGCCCGTGTCGTTCATTTTATAGGCAACGATCATATTTGGCGCTTTACCTACGTGATCAGGTGTTCGCAGGTCGGTGAACCAGCGGCCGCCGATAGGGGCGCCCGTACCGAAACTCACTTTTTCGATGCCGGGTATTTTCATTATTTCATCGCGCAAAACAGCCTGGTTGGCAATACTAAGGCTGTCCTGCGGAAGCTGCGCAGATAAAATGGCTTCCTTGTTAAAACCCATATCAGCAGTATTAACATAGCTCATTTGCGATACCATTACCATGGTAACCAGTATAAGCGCCTGCGCAGTAAAAAACTGGAAAACCACCAGGCCGCGCCGCAGCGAAATACCTCCCTGCTGCGCAGATACCACACTTTTTAATACCCGCGCAGGGTTAAAGCCCGACAGCAGGAAAGCCGGGTAAAACCCGGCTAAAAGGATTACTGCGGCCAATGCAGACAGGAGGAAGAAGATCATATTACCATTGTACAACACGGAAGCGCTAAGATGGATATCCAGCAGGTTATTAATAACCGGTATAACAAGCAGCGCAGCAGCCAGCCCGATGAACAATGCAAAACAGCTGACGACGGCTGCTTCACCCAGGAATTGAAGGATGAGCTGGCGGCGGTTACTGCCCAGTACTTTACGCACCCCAACTTCCCTGGCGCGGTTTACGGCCTGTGCGGTGCTTAAATTGATAAAATTTACGCAGGCTAATACCAGCAGAAAAATACCGATGGTGCTGAGCATCAGGATAAGGTTTTTGCTGAAAACGCGGCCGTCGAAGGTGCCGTAACGTGCATCAAAATGCATTTCATCAAGCGGCTGTATCGACAGAAAATAATTTGGATCGAAAGGTTTGATATACCTGTCGGAGTATTGCTTAAGCCGGCTTTTGAACTGCTCCGGCGAATCGTTTTCATTCAATTGCACAAAGCAGTAATTGTCTTCTTCAATATAGCCCCAGTCGTTCATAAACCTTTTAAGGTCGGGATAGCTAAGATGTGTCGCATAGGATAACACCGCTTTGATGGGAAAATCGGTATTGGCAGGCATATCTTTCAAAATACCGCAAACCCGCATAGGTACGCCATCCATCCGCAACATTTTGCCTGTAGCCTGTTGCCAATGCCCAAAATATTTATCGCCCAGGCTTTGCGTCAACAAAACGTTGTTGGGTATTTTAAGTGAGTTGCGATATTCGCCTGCCACTATCGGGAAACTGAACATGTCAAAAAATTGCGGTTCTGCGAAAAATACGCCTTCTTCTTCCCGAAACCTTTTTGTGGCGCCGCTTCCGTTGTCTTTTACAATCACTTGCACAAACTCATCACGAACAATGGCCCCTGCATTGGCTAATTGCGGAAGGCCGCTCCGCAAACCCGGGGCCAGGGGGAAGGGCACACCCATGCGGTACTTTTCTTGTGCCGGATTGCGCGCCACGCGGATCACCCGGAATAACTGGTTTTTGTGCGCATGGAACTGTTCAAAGCTTTGTTCGTACCGAACCACCAAAAAAATAAGCAGGAATGCCGCAAAACCCACGGCTAAGCCGGCAACATTTATAAACCAGTAAGTTTTGTGTCGAATAATATTGCGCCATGCAATTTTTAAATAGTTTCTAAACATATTTTGCCGGTTAATTTTTTATAAGACCGAATCGGAGTGGGTTGACGGTGTAAAATCCCCCGCCGGTGCAAGCTGCCCGCCCGAATTCAAACAAATGTAAGCGTACCGCTTACAATACATCATCAATAACAAAAAATATTGTGAAATCATCGGGAATACATCAGCGAGGCGCTGAGGAGGGTTTGGGTTCAGACGGGACGCGGCTGTTGCGCAACTACTAACTGACCAGTTAATGCCCCATCGGGGCTACCTCTTTGTAGAAACCATCTAACCCAGGATAATTGCCGCGTCAGCGGCTAACTATTGATTACAAACAGCAAGTTGAAAATAATAGGTAGCCGCTTACGCGGCATAAGAAGATATGAACGGTTTGTGCTACACATAGGTAGCCCCGATGGGGCATTACTGCATGCTATAGCCGACAAATTGTAAATTGCTGCATAAGCGACTACTGTGCAACAGCCGCGAGACCTCGGGACCGGCGGGGCTGAAATGGGAAGACAGGTCTACGGTGTTTCGCACTAAGGGGCGCCGCGGCATGTAAACCCGGACCAGGATTAACCAGTAAAAAGGGTAAATCTTGTTGTGACAAGACAGGGTTAACATCATGCCAACCGATAATTTTTAAGTCGTTGACTATCAATTAATTACAAAAATGTTAACATGAAATATGTTAAGTTGTGTTAACCCTTTGTGTGATCATGGGAACGCTCTACCGGCACTATAATAAGTAAAAGTTAAATAATCTAAACGCTTAGGCCGGTTCCCGCTGAAACCTGCCTAACCGTTTAATCGTGCAAACTGCCCACTGCTCCCCAACAATGTTGGGGACCAAAGCTACTCACTCCTAAGGCTCTTGACCGGGTTGGCCGTCGCAGCTTTTATCGCCTGGAAACTTACCGTCAAAAGGGCGATGAGTATGGCAGCCAATCCTGATAATAAAAATGTCCAGGGGCTGATATTAATGCGATAAGCAAAATCCTGCAGCCAATCGTGCATAAAGTAGTAAGCGATGGGCGATGCAATAACCAGGGAAATCAGTACCAGCACCAAAAAATCTTTGCTTAACATGGATGCTATGCCCGATACGCTGGCGCCCAAAACTTTGCGTATGCCTATCTCTTTCATGCGTTGTTGTGCGGTAAACATGGCGAGGCCGAATAAGCCCATGCAGGAGATAAATATGGCGATCAGCATCGCAGTATTCATCAATTGTTCTGTTTTCTGTTCCTTATCGTAAAAGCCGGCGATGGTTTGATCAAAAAACGCATATTCAAATTTGTCATTGGGATACACCTCTTTCCACGCGCTTTCGATCTGCGCTATCGTTGCTTTAAAATTGCTTATTCCTTTGCCTGTGGCTAATTTTATGCTGACTGATCTTTCATTCCCCTTTATCGAACACATAAAAAACGGGCTTATATCTTCGTGCAATGATTTTGAATTGAAATCCTTTAAAACACCAACTATTTGCCTTTTTGAATCCGACATGCCTATTTCAACCGACTTGCCGACGGCGTCCGCCGGATTTCTGAAACCAAGCGCTTTAGCAGCGGTTTCATTTACCAGGTACTCTTTTAAGGTATCCGAATGGGCGAGGTTACGCCCCGCGACAATCTTTAAACCAAACAGGGGCACATAATTTTCGTCGCAAAAATCAAATGATGCGTCTATTTTAGCGCCGCCGGCGCCTTTGTAATCCATAATGGTGCCTCCATGCCGTTCAGCTGCCGGGGTTTGTTGGTGCCGGCTTACGAGCTGCACATTTGGTAATTCCCGCACCTTATTGCAAAAAACATTGAGCTGATCTATCGTATTGCCCCAATCGGTATGCACAGTAATGATGGCATCTTTATTGAAGCCCATATCTTTATTCAAAACAAAATGGATCTGGTCGGCAACTATTAGTGTCCCGATAATAAACACCAGGGATACGGTGAACTGGAACACGATGAGTGTTTTGCGCAGGTAGCCCCTGTGATTTGATTGGGCAGAACCCTGCCCCTTTAAACTTAAGGCCGGCAAGTAGGATGATAAAACCCTGGCGGGGTAAAAACCGGCAAGCAGGGAGGTAACGACCAGTATGGCGATCAAAAATATAAGTACAGGCAGGCTGAATAAATTTAAGCCTACGTCCTGGGGTAGGAATGAATGGAATGCTGAAATGATGGGATTAACAGCAGCTACGGCAATGAGCAAAGCAATGCCGGTTACCAAAAAAGTTTCTACTAAAAACTGGATGGTTAAATTGGCTTTAGTGCTGCCTATTACTTTGCGAACGCCAACCTCCTTTGCCCGGCGCAGCGACTGCGCGGTGGACAAATTGATAAAGTTAATGGCAGCTATCAGCAATATAAAAACCGCTATAGCCATCAGGCCGTAAAGCGTGGGTAAATGCGCCTGCCGCGAGTAGGAGTCCTGGTAACGGTTATCAAAGTGAATATCGGCCAGGGGTTGCAGTGACAATTGGATTTTGGTATTGTCCCTTAATTTGATGTGCGTTTTAACAAACTGCGGAAGCTGTTTTTCAACCTGGGCCAGTGTAACCCCGTTGGCTAATTTTACATACCCCTGTGAGTCAGAGTCCCACATGGTCCAGCTTTGCAGGTCGATATCTTTTTTAAGAAAACTATGCTGAACGGTGGCAAATGAAATAAAATCCTTAAAATCAAAGTCGGTATGTTTATCCCAGTCTGCAACGATGCCGGATACCGTGAGCCGTAACGAGTCGTTGTAAATAATCTCTTTACCCATCACATTTTCCAGGGGCATGGCGCCAAAATACTTGTGCGCTTCCTGTTCAGAAAGCACTACTTTAAACGGTTCGTTCAAAGCGGTCGAGGGATTGCCCCGAAGCCACTTATATTGGAATATCCTGAAGTATTGCGGTTCCGCTACGATAACGGTTGCGGGTACTTCACCCTCCCTGGGTGCGATAAATTTTTTGGCGGTGGTGTTGGCCCCGGGTATAGTAACTTTTGGGAAATAAGTGTAAAACTCCGTCACCGTTTCAAACCCGCTCAGCTCATTTCGCACGGCAGCGGGCAGCGGAACTATACCGGAAGCTCCGTCGCTCTTATTTCCCTGTGGGTCATGCATTGATGTCGTAATCCTATAGATGCGATCTTTATCCGGGTGAAAAGTATCATAGCTCAATTCAAAGCTGGTGACCAGGTAAATAATTAAACAGGCGCAAACGCCAAGCGATAAACCGAGCACATTGATGGCGGTATAGGCCTTATTCCTGGTAATACTGCGCCAGGCGATCTTGAAATAATTTTTAAACATATAATTGCGGGTTAATTTTTCGTGGGACCACCCGGTAGGGGTTTCACGATGTAAAATTACCTGCGTAAATTGTTGATGGCTGCCCAAATTATAAGATGACCAATCTTTCTTCAAGTCATTTTTTGTATTCCAGCGGACTTTTTCCGGTGAGATGCTTAAACATGCGGGTAAAAGTGCTTTGAGAGTTAAATCCCGATTCAAACGCGATACCCAGCAGGGTGATATGGTCATAAGCAGGGTCCTGCATTTTCCGAACCACGTCCGCAACGCGATATTCATTGATGAAATCATTGAAGCTTTTTTTCAATGCTGTATTGATAATACGGGATAAATCATGAGTAGTCAGGTCAAGCTTTTCCGCCAATGTCGCTAAGCTTAATTCCGGGTCCCGGTAATACAGGCCGGCTTGCACGGCTTTCTTCAGCCAAATACCCCTTTGCTTCATTTCTGCCGGAAGTGGTGGTTTTAAAGATGGAGCCGGGACGGCCAGGCCGGTAGTCCCTGGTTTTAAGAAAGCTGCGGCGGCAATCCGGATAGCCGCTACCGCTAAAAGCACGTATAAAGGGTAATAAGCATGGGCGCCAAACCGGTTATGGTAATAAAAATAATTAACCGCCGTAAAAGGTATCCACAATAACCATAGCAGGCCAAAACCTGCCAGTAAGCGATGCAGCCACCGCAGCTCGTAGCGGTACCTGTCGCCCCAATTAAATTTTAACCGACGATAAAAGCGTTCTATCAGCCGATGAGCCAGGTAAAGGTAAATGATCACCGAAACAAATGCCAGCAATTGCAATAACGGGTTCAGTTGCCGAAAGACCGGCGTTTGATAAGTAGCCGCGCCTGTTTTTACGCTATCCCCGACTTCCCAGGCCTGGGCGCCCAATTCCAGCAGCAAGGGACTAAAATGCAGCAGATCCTGCCGGCGAAATTTATATTCCGGCCGGGTAATTTTAAGCACGTAAAAATAAATGAAGGAGCCAGGCGCCAGCGAAAACTGCAGCGGCAGCCGGCTCCAGTGGGGGATGTAAGCTGACAGCCCGATATCGATGCCCAATAGCCGGGCTATCCACAAAACCATCGTAACTATTGCCAGCGCCAAAAACCGGTTTGCGGCCTGGTTTATTTTTTTGGTGAACCATAGGAGCACGGCAAAGTTGAGCCCGATAAACAGCATTCCGAAGAAAGCCGCGTCATAAAGGCTGATATGGAAAGTATATGTGTTCAATTGAAATGTTCGAGCGCAATCGCTGTTCCAAACTTATAACATATTGATATATAAAAAATTGTGAAGCCTAAAATATTTGCGCTGTAACGGAACCGGACATTAGGGTTGTCCGGTTTCGGTCCGTAAAAATTAGTCATTGGTCATTCAATGTCGTTTACTTAAGGGTGCTCCTGGGCATTTTCGCCTCATCTTAAACGGGGAAGCCCTCACTCATCCTTCTCCAAAGGAGAAAGACTTCGATTCACAGCGGAAAACTGCATTTTTTAAGCCTCTCCCTTGGAGAGGGGTTTGGGGTGAGGCGAACGCAATGCCAAGCATAAATACTAATTCCTTAAGTAAACGACATTGATTGGTCATTGGTCATCAGTTCGTTCACACCTGGCACAAATGACTAATTACAAATGACTACTCACTCCTCAAACTTTTCACCGGGTTCACCAGTGCTGCCTTTAGCGTTTGGAAGCTCACCGTTGCCAGCGCTACCAGGATAATGAAAACACCGGATACAGCGAATGTCCACCCGTTTAAAGGTATGTGGTAGGCAAAATTTACCAACCATTTGTTCATAGCGTACCACGTGATGGGAGTGGCGATCAAAAAGGCGATCAGCACCAGCCAAATAAATTCTGCAGACAGCAGCGTAAACAACGAGGCCAGGTTTGCTCCCAGCACTTTGCGTATGCCGATTTCTTTTACCTTTTGCTCGGCGGTGAACATCGCAAGGCCAAGCAGGCCAAGGCAGGAGATAAATATAGCTAAAAATGAAAATGCATCTGATAGTTTGCCAATAACTTGTTCATCCTGGTACATTTGCTGGTACTGGTCGTCTACAAAATACCAGGTGGGCGGGAATGCAGGGTTAATTTCCTTCGCAACCGACTGAATGGCATTCAGCGCCTGCGTGGTTTGACCGGGCCTGAATCTTATAAGTATTGCAGATGGGTCAATGCGTTCCCCTGCCTTTAAAACCAGGGGGCCAATCTGCGTGTGCAGCGAATGAAAATGATAGTCTTCCACTACACCAATGATCTTTCCCCGGCGTCCAAATAAAGCAAACGGCATGCCTACAGGGTTTTTGTAGCCGGTTATTTTCGCGGCCGTTTCATTTAATATATAATTCGCGCTGTCTGTAGGATATTCTTTTGAAAACTCGCGGCCGGCTGCCAGTTTCAGTTTCATGGTTTCAATATAATCGTACCCCACGCCTACCTGGGTAAACATATCCAGTTTGGTGGTGTCCTTTCCTATCCAGTTTACTGCGCCGGTGCTGCCATACATGTCAGTGGGGGGCGCGCTCACCTTACTTACCCGTTCGATAGCCGGCTTGTTCAGCAATTCATTTTTAAATGCATCGTAATGCGGCGCCAGTTCGCCTTCGCTCATCATATATACCAGGTTCGCCTTATCATAACCCAGGTTTTTTGATTCGATAAAGCTTACCTGTCTGGACACGATGATAGTGCCGGTTATCATGAGTACCGCGAGTACAAACTGGAATACCACCAGGCCCTTACGGAACATTGTGGTGCCGGTATCCAGCATCAGTACTCCTTTTAAAACTTTAACTGGTTTAAATGAGGATAGAAATAAGGCTGGGTAACTTCCGGAAATAAGCCCGGTGATCACCGTTATTACCGCCAGCTTAAGCCAAAACAAAGGCAGGGCAAATGGCAACAAAATATGTTTGCCTGTAATTTGATTAAAAAATGGAAGTAACAAAATAATGATCACTAACGACGCGCACACAGCAACCACTGTTATCAGCATCGATTCGGTAATGAATTGTTTGATAAGAGACCCCCGTTCGGCGCCGATAGCTTTTCGTACGCCAATTTCGCGGGCACGTTTTATTGAACGCGCGGTAGTAAGGTTCATAAAATTGATGCACGCAATTAGCAGGATAAAAACTGCTATAATGCTAAACAAATTCACATATTCAATACGCCCGCCGGAGGGTTTGCCATCTGCAATATCATTATGCAGGTACCATTCATTAAACGGCTGCAGATCCAGGTCGACGTAGTAGGCTGCCGTGTTGCGGTTGATATTCCATAAAACATCAAACATACGCTCAATTTTTTTACCGGCTAGTACGGGATTTGCGTCGCTGCGCAGGCTAACAAAAGTTGGCGGGCCATTATTGCCCATATCCCTGGCCCAGGAATTATTTTCCAAAAAAGTATCCCAGTTGGTCAGGAAATCAAACTGTATGGAAGCATTAGCGGGCAGGTTGTCAAAAACAGCTGTGATGGTAAAGCTTTTCCGGTTTTGGTAACGAATGATTTTGCCGATGGCCGCCTGCGCGCTGCCATAAAAGGCTTCGGCCATTTTGCGCGAGATAGCCAGGCTAACCGGTGAATTCAACGCGGTATTCGCACTGCCGGCGAGCAGTGGGTAATTAAACATTTTAAAATAATCGGCGCTTGCGGAGTTGCCGTTCATCCTGAGTATTTTATCGCCGACCTGGAAAGTACTCAACTCGCCGAAACCCATACTGGTGGCGTATTGTATCTCCGGGAACCTCCGCTTAAGTTCAGCAGGCAAAGGGCCCGGGGTATCATAAGTGCCATGCACTTTATGGTCATAGTGCTGACGCTCATATACCCGGTAAAGATTGGGGCTTTGTGTTCCGTCAATACTCAGCTCATTTTGCACCCAAAGCAATATCAGCACACTACACGCCACGCCGAGGGCCAGGCCGAGCACATTTATAACTGAAAAAAATTTGTGGCGAACCAGGTTACGCCATGCGGTTTTTAAATAATTCCTAAACATATAATTGCGGTTTAATCTCTCAGCATACCACATTGGGGTGGTTTGCCGGTACGAAATTACCGGTGCAATTCGGGAATAGAATCCCAGGTTATAAGATGGGATTTCTTTTTTCTGTTCGTTTTTATATTCTGCGGGGCTTTTCCCGGTCATTTGTTTAAAAATGCGGTGAAACGTAGTTCTGGAATTAAATCCCGATTCGAATGCAATGCCCAGCAAAGTTAAATGGTCATAAGCGGGGTCCTGCATTTTATGGGCCACTTCCGCAACACGATACTCATTGATGAAATCATTGAAGCTTTTTTTAAGCGCAACATTGATGATCCGTGATAATTCATGAACAGGCATCTTCAGCTTTTCAGCCAGGGATGGCAGGCTTAATTCCGGATCAAGGTAATAGCCATGCTCTTTAATAGCTTGCTTCAGCCAAATACCCCTTTGCTTCATTTCTGCCGGAGGCGGCGGTTTTAAAGATGGAGCCGGGACGGCCAGCATGGTAGTCCCTGGTTTTAAAAAAGCTGCGGCCGCCATCCGGATAGCCGCTACCGCTAAAAACAGGTATAAAGGGTAATAAGCATGGGCGCCAAACCGGTTAGGATAATAAAAATAATTAACCGCCGTAAAAGGTATCCACAATAACCATAACAGGCCAAAACCTGCCAGTAAGCGATGCAGCCATTGCAGTTCGATTCGGTACCGGTCTCCGCCATTAAACTTTATTCGCCGGTAAAAACGTACGATCAACCTGTGGGCCAGGTAAAGGTAAATGATCACCGAAGCAAATGCCAGCAATTGCAATACCGGGTTCAGTTGCCGAAAGGCCGGCGTTTGATAAGTAGCCGCGCCTGTTTTTATGCTATCCCTGACTTCCCAGGCCTGGGCGCCCAATTCCAGCAGCAAGGGACTAAAATGCAGCAGATCCTGCCGACGGAATTTATATTCCGGCCGGGTAATTTTAAGCACGTAAAAATAAATGAAGGGGCCAAGCGCCAGCGAAAACTGCAGCGGCAGCCGGCTCCAGTGGGGGATGTAAGCTGACAGCCCGGTATCGATGCCCAACAGCCGGACTATCCATAAAACCATCGTAACTATTGCCAGCGCCAAAAACCGGTTTGCGGCCTGGTTTATTTTTTTGGTGAACCATAGGAGCAAGGCAAAGTTGAGGCCGATAAATATCGCACCAAGAAAGGCCAGGTCGTACAGGCTGCCATGGAAAGTATATGAATTCAAGTATATTAGTGCTCGCAACTGCCGTTCCAAACTTATAAAATGCTAACGGATAAAATGTTAATGCTCATTATAAATAAATGATGTATCAAAAGCGGACATTACTTCGTCCGGTTTTGAGATTGCAGGTTGAAACCGGCAGGGAATTGCAGCAAACTTCCAGCCTTTTGATTTTTTGCAACCGAAATCTCACCCCTGCATTGAAGAAATAAAAGAAAACATGAAAACAAACTTCAAAAAAACCGCTGCAATGGGATTGCTTTCGGCGACCTTAATTGCCGGCTGTAAGAAAGAACAAGGCGTTAATCAAAATCAAGCATCGGTGCCGGTTAGGTACCAGGTTATGGACCGGCTGCAGGTTAACAACCAAGACGGGAAGCCGCGGCCATTTAACACTTTGCCGGGGTTTAACAGTGAAGTAGCAGCCTTTAGCGATGAAGCTATAAGCAGCGGGCAGGTGACTCTAAAAAATACCAATGGCGGAGACCTGTTATTAAAAGTGGCAGCTAATACCGGCGAAAAGCTCACCCTGGTACAAAACTACGCCACTGAGGACGGCTATGCCAGTGGAGCACTTTATTATGCTTTGAAAAAAAATTAGCATCTTCACCGACACCGGTTCAGGCTTGGGAAACCGGTGCGGGTAATTCGATTGCTATGATTCCGAAGATGCCAATAGGCTCACTCCGGAAGCTGTCCCCGACTCCCGTACTTCACTCACTCCTCAAGCTTTTCACCGGGTTAGCTATAGCGGCCTTTATTGCATGCGAACTAATGGTAAGCAATGCAAACGCAATTGCGGTTAAACCGGCGATGGCAAATGGCCAGGCACTAATAGGTATCCGGTAGCTAAAGGCTGTCAGCCATTTATTCATCATATACCATGCAATGGGCGATGCAATCAGTATGGATACGATCACCAGCTTCAAAAAATCACTTGTCAGCAGTCGGCTAATGCGGGACACGCTTGCCCCCAGCACCTTGCGGATGCCTATTTCCTTTGTTCTTTGCTCAGCAATGGATGCGGCCAATCCGAATAAACCCAGGCAGGCAACAAATATAGCCAGCATTGAAAACACGGTCGCGGTGCTGGCGGTATGCCGTTCCGATGCGTACAGGTTTTGAATATGCGTGTCCAGAAACTCGTAATCGAAACTGGAATTAGGCAGATCAGTTTTAAATGCATTTTGCACCTGCTGCATAAAGTGCGGCAAGTTTTTCGTATTGTACCTGATCAGCAAGGTGTTTAATGGTTCAGTCCGTTTGTTTGTAATGTAATAAACATAGCCGCCGATCTCGGTTTTTAGCGACTCGTAATTAAAGTCTTTAACCACCCCGGCAATGATGGATTTTGGTACCATTTCGGTAACGATATATTTCCCGATGGCATCCTGGGGCGTTTTGTACCCTAAATATTTTATTACCGACTCGTTCACCAGCAAATAACAAGTGGTATCGCCAGCAGCCACTGTTTGCGGTATTGTGGTCCCGGCAATCAGTTTTAACTGCATCGTTTTCACGATTGAACCGTTTGTATTACAAGTCCGTACGGGATAAAAATCCTTATCGGTGATAAACTTCCTGATACTTTTTCCGCTCTCCATATCGCCGGGAAGAGATTGCGATGGCGAAGCGCTTTCCACACTGGCCATACTTTGCAGACTGTTAATGAAAGCAGCAACCTGTTGCTTGTTTTGAGCGGCCTTGATAGAAACAGAAACGATCCCTTTTGGATTATACCCCAGGTCTTTATTCCGGATATAATTTATCTGCCCCAGGATAACGATAACGGAAATGATGAGGATGACGGAAGAGGCAAACTGAAAAACCACAAGAGATTTCCGGATAAAATCGGCAACGGAATGCTTTATCTTCAGCTTGTGCATCAAAACAAGCGGCGAAATACGCGATAAAGAAAAAGCAGGGTAACTGCCGGCTACTAAAGTCACCACTACCCAGGTTAGCAGCAAGCCCAACAGGATAGGCGCAGAGGCCAGGGCCGACAGTTTTAATTCGATGCCGGTGATATTTTGAAAGAACGGTTGCAACAGGAAGCAGGCCAGATAGCCGGCGATAATAGCGATAAAAGAAAGCACCGCCGTTTCGGTATAGAAAAGTGCGAGCAGGTGCCGCCTGTCGGCGCCCAATACCTTGTTTACACCTACTCCCTTAGCACGCTTTTGAGAGCGTGCGGTAGCCAAATTCATATAGTTGATACACGCTATGGCCAGCACCAAAAGCGACAAAAATAACAGCGCTTTTACCGTGCCGATACTGCCAATCCTGCTTGAAAACCCCGCACGGATGTCGGCAGAATACAGGTGGATGTCCGTTAGCGGCTGAAACATGAATTTGGTAAAAAACTGGCCTTTTTTTGGTATATTTTTATCGATGAGCGCTGTAGCCAGTTGCTGTGCCCGCGCAACATTTGCTCCGGGCTGCAGCAGGCAATAGGTTTCATAACTGGAGTTGCCCCAGTAAACATCCTTACCGGCCCATGAATCCATAATGTTATAGATCATGTCGCAATCGATGGTGCTGTTTTCGGGCAGATCTTTATAGACACCCGAAACATGCAGGGTATCCCTGTTTTCTACATAAATAATTTTGCCGAGGGCAGGCTCTTTGCCATACAACCTTTGCTTTGCAGACTCAGAAAGGAGGACCGACTTAGGCTGGGCGAATGCCGTTTGCGCATTTCCCTCAGTAAAGCTAAAGTCGAATATCCTAAGCACCGATGTGTCGGCCATATACAGACCCTTTTCGCTAAAGTTTTTTTCACCTGCTTTCAAAGATATTATGGCGCCGAAATCGTACTTGAGCAGCCTGGTCATCGCCTGTACCTGCGGAACACTTTGTGCAATGGCAGGCCCGGCAATTCCGGGCAATTGCGCCCACACCTGCGAATTGTATGTTGGGGTTGATTGCAGGTTAACACGGTAGATGTTCTTCGCGTTTTTGTACATGCGGTCGAAGCTCAATTCGTAGGAAGCACATGCGAACAGGGTAATACAAACACAGATGCCGATAGCTAATCCTGCTATGTTAAGTGATGCAAACAGTTTATTGCCGGCGATATTGCGCCATGCAATTTTGAAATAATTCCTGACCATATACTTGCGGTTTAATTTGCCGGAAGACCACTTTGGCGTGGTTTCCTGGTACGAAATTATGGCCGCAGGATGGAAATAAGGTCTCAAATTATAAGTTGAGTGCTCTTTTTTCAGATCGTTTTTATATTCTTTGGGGCTTTTGCCCGTCATTTGCCTGAAGGTACGGTTAAAAGTGGCTTTAGAATTAAAGCCGGCGTCGAACGCAATACCCACAAGCGTTAGCCGGTCGTTAGCCGGGTCCTGCATTTTCTGGGTGATCTCGCCGATGCGGTATTCATTGACGAAATCGTTGAAGTTCTTTTTGAGCGCCACATTGATGATCCGCGATAATTCATGCGGATTTATGTCCAGTTTTTGTGCCAGCGAGCTTAAACTGAGTTCCGCATCCTGGTAATGACGGTCGGTTTCCATGGCCCTGCGCAGCCAAACGCCTTTTTGCTTCAATTCCGCCGGGGGCGCCGGCTTTAAAACCGGGAGCGTTAGTACCGGCACGCCAACGTCTGCTTTTAAAAAGGCGGTAGCCGCTATCCATATCATCATTCCCGCCAATAGCAGCTCCAAAGGAAAATAAGCATGCAGGCCTAATTGTTGACGATAATAAAAATAATCTATGGCGGTAAAAGGAATCCATAATAACCAAAGCAGTTCAAAACGTTTGAGCAAACGGCGCAGCCAGCCCAATTGATAGCGGGGCCGGTCGACCACTTCAGCTTTCAGCCGCCAGTGAAAATCCCTGATGAGCCTGCGCGAAAGATATAAGTAAGTGATAACTGAAAATACCGACAGCAGCACCAATACCGGGTTCAATTCCCGAAAGATCAGCGTATCATAAGTAGCCGCGCCGGTTTTTATGCTCTCTTTAATCTCAAATGCCAAAATGCCAACCTCCAGCAACAATGGGCTAAAATGCAGTAGATCCCCCCAGCGGAATTGATCTTCCGGATGGGTTATTTTACGTACATAAAAAAAAATGAGAGGGCCAATCGCCAGTGAAAATTGCAGCGGCAGCCAGCCCCAATGTGGGAAATAGTTAGTCAGTTCCGTGTCTATGCCTAATACCCACGATATCCGCAGAACGATGACCGCCAGCGCAAGACCAAGCAAGCGGTTTGCAGCGCGGTTAGTCCTTTTGGCGAAACATAACTGCGTGATAAGCGTCAACCCGACGAATATCGTTCCCAGGAAAGCGAGGTCATAGGGGGTGATATGGAAAGTGTATGCAATCAACTAATTTTTAGCTTCAAACGCCGTTCCAATTTCCTAACCATCTGATATATAGAAAATAAGATTTCGGCAATAGTAGTTATTGTAACACAAGCGCACAACAATCCGTCCGGTTTTGAATTGCGCGCGTTCGGCCGGTTCAAACCTCACAGATTATAAAAAATGCGTCCCGCATCGCACCCCGGAACGCATCACAATAGTGTTTCAATTAGATCTCAGATCGCAGGTTTATGCGTCTAAGTTCTTTTGGTCATTTGTCATTCGCATTTACCGGCTAATTTTCACCTTTTTACTGCCTACCGCCCATTGCCACTGCCTACTCTGACCGAAGGCTCCTCACCGGGTTCACAATAGCTGCTTTAATGGTCTGAAAACTGGAGGCTACGAAAGCGACGAGCAACATACCCACTCCGCTCGTTGCAAAAATCCACCAACTGATGCTCGTTTTATCCGCATAGCTTTCCATCCATTTGTTCATGGCCAGCCAGGCCAGCGGCGTAGCAATGACGAAGGCCAGCAGGATGAGCAATACCAATTCAGTGGATAGCAGGGTTACCACCTGTGCCACGGATGCGCCTAAAACTTTGCGTACGCCGATCTCTTTGGTGCGCTGGCCGGTGGTAAAAATAGCCAGGCCCAGCAATCCAAGGCAGCTGATAAATATTGTCAATCCCGTGGCCCAGGTGAGCAGGGTTGAGGTTTGTTTTTCCTGGTCGTAAAATTGCTCGATGGATTTATCGAAAAACTGGTAGTTAAAATCGTCGTCGGGGTAGTTTTCCTTCCAAACCTTAGCCATAGCCGCAATGGTCTTCTGCCAGTCGCCGGGGGCGGTTTCGGGATTTAGGGCAATATTTACAGCGCCGGTTTGGAGGCCTGCGTTATTACCAGGCGCCAGTAACATCATGGGCGTTATAGGCGTTTGCAGCGAGTATTCGTAAAAGTCGCCGGTCACACCTACTATACGCTTGCTATTAAGAATCTTCCCAACGGCGTCGGACGGGTTTGTAAAACCAAGTGTTTTGGCAAATTTATCATTAATTAACAGGCCCGTAGTGGTGTCGCCGGCCTGGATATTGCGGCCGGCAAGTATTTTAATGTGATACAGCTTTGTATAATTTTCGTCGCCATATTTTAGTTCAACGGATGTGGTTATTTCCTTTTTTCCATCCCGGTAGGTTACCTGGGTGCTGTTGGTGACTTCGACCGAGCTGTTCGGATCGGCAGCGGGCGGCGCCAGGCCAAGGCTCACCATCTCAACACCTGGCAATTCGCGCAACTGGTTTGCAAGCGTTTTGTTAATGGCGCCTTTGGTGTGTCTGAAGGGAGCTATGATGAATACGATCGCGTCTTTTTTAAACCCCAGGTCCTTATGCAAAGCATAATAAATTTGCTTGCTCACCAATATGGTGGCCATGATAAAAAATTGTGCTATCACAAACTGCGATACCGTGAGCGATTTGCGTAGCCAGGCATTCCTGCTTTTGTGGCTATTGCTTTGCACCTGGTTTTTAAGCACCAAAACAGGCTTATAGCCCGAAAGCAGTAGCGCCGGGTAAAAGCCGGATAAAACGCTGACGACCACCGTCAACATAAGCAGGAACAGGAAAATGCCGGGTTGATGAATAAAATCAGCCGTAACACCGGGGGCTATAAAATCTGAAAACAGGTTTAAAATCACAGGGGTTAAACCGATCGAGACAATTACGGCAAAAAGAGTGATCAGGAACGTCTCGCTTAAAAATTGCACAATCAGTTG
>Ga0206971_10134_pt2 | contig 26778 bp, 21 predicted proteins | sample Alteio_BWOrgHeat_85_FD_152917 | JGI IMG/M metagenome (GOLD analysis project Ga0206971, IMG submission 152917) | Enriched cells from forest soil in Barre Woods Harvard Forest LTER site, Petersham, Massachusetts, United States -... | ecosystem: Environmental > Terrestrial > Soil > Temperate forest >...
AAGCCGAAATGTTGAACCAGATTACAGCACAATGGTGGTCGCCCGAAACGCGCAAGGCTTTACAAATGATCATCCAAAACTTACAAAAACCCAAAACCGCATAACCATGATATCAGCAACAGCAGTTAAAGGCATGTTACGCGATGACGCGTTACAAGGCAAAACTATCATCGTTACAGGCGGCGGTACCGGTTTGGGCAAGGCCATGAGCACATACTTTTTACAGTTAGGTGCCAATGTGGTCATCACCAGCCGTAAACTGGAGGTGCTGCAAAAAACCGCTGCCGAAATGGAAGCTGCAACGGGCGGTAAAGTGTTGGCATTGCCATGCGACGTTCGCAATTACGACGAAGTGGAAGCCATGTTAAAACAGTCGGTCGAAAAATTTGGCCGGGTTGACGCGCTGCTTAACAACGCCGCAGGTAATTTCATATCACCGACCGAAAGGTTATCGGCCAACGCTTTTTCAACCATTATTGATATCGTACTCAAAGGATCAGTCAACTGTTCGCTGGCTTTGGGTAAATACTGGATAGATCAGAAAATACCAGGCAACACCTTAAACATTGTAACCACTTATGCATTTACCGGCTCGGCATATGTGGTGCCGTCGGCCTGCGCCAAAGGCGGTGTGCTAGCCATGACGCGCTCGTTGGCAGTAGAGTGGGGCAGGCACGGTATCCGTACCAATGCCATAGCGCCGGGGCCATTCCCAACCAAAGGTGCCTGGGAGCGTTTGTTACCGGGCGAAATGGCCGCCAAGTTCGACTTTAAAAATCGGGTCCCCCTTAAACGCGTTGGCGAGCACCAGGAACTTGCGAACCTGGCAGCATTTTTAGTATCCGATTTTTCGGGATACATTAACGGCGAGGTAATTACCATTGATGGCGGCGAGTGGCTGCAAGGTGCCGGACAGTTTAGCGCTTTAGAAATGGTGCCGGGCGAAATGTGGGACGCCATTGAAAAAATGACACGGTCAGCAAAATGACCGGTATTTTTTAAATCCAAAATCGACCTTTTTTTGGTAAATTTGCGGTATGCCAACCGAAGTAGAAGAGCAAACCCTCACCCTCGAAGAGGTTTTAGCCGGTTTAAAAGAAATGCATCGTTTGATCTTATGGAACGATGATGTAAACTCATTTGACCATGTGATATACTGCATGATGAAATACCTGGATTATACCCAGTCGCAGGGCGAAAAAATAGCTTGGAAGGTGCACAACGAAGGCAAGTGCGCCGTACTCGAAGGTTCCTTTACTGAGATGGAAATTTACCGTAAAATATTGCAGCAAGAAGGCCTTACGGTTTCGGTAGACTAATAACAGATAAACATCCGGGTTATTTAGCAAGTCGGGATGGATGATATTTGCTATAAATAATTATTTTTGATGAGGAAACCTTTATACAGCTGCTACGGTATATACCATTAGTTTAACTGAACCGTTATCATCAAATAAATTATTTAAATGAAACACAGGCCCTTTTACCTTTCTTTTTTAATTGTACTTGTTTGCGGTGGGATAGCTAAAGCCCAGGATTGCTCAAATGATTATTGGGGGAGCCAAACCTTGTATGAGCCGCCGACAATAATAGTTACCCCAACCCCCGCCGAATATAAGCCGGTTTTTATAAATTATGTTGGCCGTAATGGAGCCGAGCATTTGCTTAAAGATGTCTCGACCAGCTTTGTATATAGCCTTTTGCAAAAAGCCGATAGCGCTCACGCCTTAAAGGTGGATGGCAACAACTTGCGCAAGATGCTGGTATTGCTGGACAACGTTGAAAGGCCAAAGTTGGATAAGATATCCTTCGCGGGGATAGAGGAGCAGCGCGGTATCGGTTTCAGGATGCTATCAACCTATGGCGATGTTTTTGTAAACCGAAAATGCGTAACAGTTTCGGCCATTAAACAGGGCCGGATGACGGAAAGTGCCGCTGCATTGTTAAGTGGCGTAAGGCATAAACTGGACGAGCCTGGTTGCGATAAGACCAACTATGACGACGAAGATAACCTGCATGCATTTGCAGTTGCCCCATCGTTAATTGAATTGATGAAAAATGGCGACTGGAAAGATGACGTTGATAACATACGCGATTCAAAAAAGCCAGATAATTTTAATATTAAGTTTTTGACCCGTTTTTTTGAGCAGAAATTTTTTGATGGTATACCCGAGCCCGATCAAAACAAATTTATCGCCGACCTATACAAACTAAGCACGGTTATTAACTCCATTCACCGCGAAATAATTAACGCAGGTTATACCATTGCTCAATTAGATATCCGCTCGTTTTTTACCTGTTCCGAACTGCAATTGTTTAATACACTTAACTCGGCCGAGCAATTTTACAAGAGCGGTCCGGGTAATGATAAAGCAGGCATCCAGGTGAGGGCGGCAGTGCCTTTGCTGATCAACTTTTTAAATACGACGGATGCGTATTCGGTTAGCTCAAACGTTGCTGCTGATTTTAGGATCACCAATGCCGAAACGATGGCGTCATTTGTTGCCTTGATGGGTATTAAAGGTGCGAGCAAAGAAAGTAACGACGTCAATAAATTTGAAAAGGTTTGGAAGGCCGAAGAAGTAGTGCCCCTAAGCGCTAATCTGCAATGGGTATTGTTTAAAGGTACAACTCCCGACACGCAGCGCGAGCTGCTGATCAAATTTATATTTAACGAGAAAGAGGTTCAAATTGAAGGCCTCAAATCATCAGCGGAGCTTCCATATTATAAGTGGGACGACGTAAAAGCCTTTTACACCAAAAAGCTTAACGATGAGTGGGATGTTGAAAAGCTGGATGCTAATATGCACGAGTACCTGCTCAACCTGAAATAAAAAAAGCCTCCCTGGAAGTTCAGGGAGGCTTTTTTGTAACCGCTTTATGCGGTTATTCTTCCTTGGTTATCCTGCGCAAAGCCAATTTACCGGCTTGCTTTACCTGCAAGTAGTACACCCCGTTTTTAGGAAGCTCAAAGCTTTTGGTGAACTCCTCACCACTTGTTTTGGCGCTCCACAAAACCGTTCCGTCACTGTTTTTAAATTCAACATCAGCAACTGTTTTTGCTGTCAGCGAAAAGCTAAGCATAGTTTTACCGGTCGAAAACGCCGGAACAAGGTTAAGATCGTGTATCTCCAGATCAGCTTTTTCGGTGCCGGCAATTTTTTTCATGGTCTCGGCACCTGCATCAGCAACCCTAAAGTTAACATGTGTGCTTATCCCATCATTATCGGTGTTAGAATAGCTAAAGTTCTGTGTGTTTTTGTTGCTGCCTCTGCTCAGATATGAATATATGTTGCTGGCTATGCGCGGCTCACTATTGCTCGACGACGATGAACGCGAGTAAGAAATTGCGCCGTCGCCGCTCTTGCTTCTTAAAGTATAGGTTTTACCATCGCCGCTACCCAGGCTGTAGGTCATTGCCGTTGGCTGTCCTTTTCCAAATTGTTCAACAATTTCATCGTTGTTAGATCCGCCGGCGCTTTTGTATACAACAACTCCACCCGCATCCGATTTGTTGGTTATCGTAATACGATCGTTCAGTTGGTTGATCTTTTTGAGTGCATCCTGCCGCTCAGAGGCTGATAGCTCTTTAATGTTTTTACCGTTTACCGTGGTATCGGCGTTATTAATGTTAACTTTAAATTCTTTGTTGTCCTGGGCGTTAACCAATACAGGCAGCGTTAGGATAACCATAACGCCAAAAGCAAAAGCAAGCTCAAGGCTGGGTGATAATCTGGTTGTTTTCATGATATAAAATTTTGAGTGAATGATCTGATAACTAAAAACTAAGTTAAACAAGTATTCTTTCGGATTTTGTTAAATGATATGTTAAATAATGTTAAAGCAAAATGGTATTACTCTATTGTTCAATAGTTTTGTAGTTAGATGAAAAAGAGGAGCATAGTTATTATCACCGCCCTGATGAGTTTAGCGCTCCTCGGTGTAATGGCTATGCAGTTTTATTTTCTGCGCCAGTCATATCAGCTGCAATCCAAATCGTTCGACCATGATGTTACCGAGGCGTTAAACAATGTGGTTAATCAGCTAACCAAAATGGATGCCATTAACTTTTTAAACGATAAGGTTAAAACGCAAAACCAGTTAGCAACCAAAGTGTCCGATTCAATTGCTAAGGCAAATAAAAAAACAGCGCTTAAGCCAATTGCGATCGGTGGTGTGCAAGCTACCGAAATGAGTGACGACGGATTGATCCATGTGCCTTCGGTTAAAATTAACCTGGCACATAACCAAAAGATAGCCAGGTTACGCGATAGCATGAACCACCTTTTGGCGCAGCAGAAACTTGACCGGGAGATGGAAGATATAGGCGGATCGCTCAATATACAAACTACCGTACAAGAGTATACTAATGAGTATGGGCAGGTTGAGCGCTACGTTAAGATCACGCCACAAATAAACCGCGCCTTTGGCTCCGATAATTTTAAGGTAAAGCTCAATAAATCCAAAATCAATAAATATCTGGATACCGTTTACTATCCCTATTACGATCCGCAGTTTGGCCGGCAATCCGTGCCCGTTGCGCGCATAAACCCTTTATGGGAGCAAGAGCAAGCCCGTAAAAAGCAGGAGCAACAAATCAAACAGATCCAAAAACTGCTGCAGGTTGAAACAGCCGACGTAGTTGTCACCAAAACAAAAAAAACGCAGCCTGCTATTTTTGAAAACCTGGCCCGCGAGTACCAACGCACCAATCAGCCACTTACAGAGCGTATTGATCAAAAATGGGTCGATACTTTGTTGAAAAGAGAATTAAGTAACCGCCATATCTATTTAAGTTACAATTACGAGGTAACCAAGGCACATAATGACTCTGTCTTATTTTTAAGAGCCGCTAATCTGGATGAAAAAAAACCGATTTTTTTGCCGGCTAATACGTACCAGATGCCTATTTTTAGTAAAGAGGTAATAGATGACCCGGGTAAGCTGTGGGTTTATTTCCCTCAAAAAAACTCGTTGATCTTAGGCCAGATGGCCGCCACCATGGCTACCAGCGGCGGCTTGCTGATCGTGTTGATATTTTGCTTTGGATTTACCATTTACAGCATTTTACGCCAGAAGAAGATATCGGAAATGAAAACCGATTTTATCAATAACATGACGCATGAGTTTAAAACTCCGGTATCGACCATCATGATCGCCAGCGAAGCTTTAAAAGATGCCGAAATAGCGCAGGATAAAAACAGGGTGTCAAAACTGGCGGGCATTATATATGATGAGAACGTGCGTTTGGGCAGTCACATTGAGCGCGTTTTAAACATCGCCCGTATCGAGAAAAACGACTTTAAATTGGATGTTAAAACCATCGAGGTAAACGAGCTGATAGCCGCTGTGTTGGACAGCATGCAATTAAAGCTGCAAAAACACGACGCGAAACTTGCCTTAAATTTAAGTGAGGAAGAACTTTTTATTAAAGCGGACGAACTGCATTTTTCGAACGTGATCTATAATTTGATCGATAACGCCATAAAATACAGCCGCGAAACGCCCGAACTAACCATTACAACGGCCGCGGGCAGGGGCAACCAGGTTATAATCCGGATTGCCGACAAGGGCATTGGTATGAACAGCGATCAGCAGGCTAAAATATTTGAACAGTTTTATCGCATACCAACCGGCAACCTGCACGATGTTAAGGGCTTTGGCTTAGGCTTGAGTTATGTAAATACCATCGTTAAAAGGCTTAACGGCACCATAGGGGTAAAATCCGAAAAAGACAAGGGCTCAGAATTTGAACTGAAATTTGATAAAGTTAACCCAGGCAAATAACCATTAGCTTGCCAGGACAACCATATAAAACCAAAACCGAATGAAAATATTACTGGTAGAAGATGATCCGAACCTGGGCCTGTTATTACAGGATTACCTGCAGCTAAAAGGCAAGTTTGACGTTGTACTTTGCAAAGATGGCGAAGAAGGGTTGAAGGCTTTTACCAAAGCACAATTTGATCTGCTGATACTGGATGTGATGATGCCCAAAAAGGACGGTTTCACATTAGGTAAAGAGATCCGCAAAATGAACCCAAAAGTGCCCATCATCTTCGCGACAGCTAAAAGCATGATCGAAGATAAAACACAGGCATTTAACCTTGGCGGCGACGATTACATTACCAAACCCTTCCGGATCGAGGAACTGCTTTTGCGCATTAACGCGCTGCTGAAACGTGTTAACGAGAACAGTGCCGATACTGCCGAAAAACAAAGCAATTTTAAGATCGGTAAGTACGAATTTGATTATACCACCCAGATCATCACCGAAGGCGACCAGAAGCAAAAACTATCTACCAAAGAAGCCGAATTGCTGCGCCTGCTATGCCTTAAACAAAATGAAGTGCTCACCCGCGAAGAAGCGTTGCTGAACATTTGGCACGATGATAACTATTTTAACGGCCGCAGCATGGATGTGTTTTTGAGCAAAATACGCAAGTACCTGCGCGACGACCCCAAAGTGGAGATCATTAACGTACACGGCAAAGGGTATAAGTTGTTGGTGAACTAGACGCGCTCATTCCATATCTATCAAAACCTTCACATATACATCCCATTCCATTTGTTTGTGTAGGTTTAAGCCATGGTCCGTTTCTGAATCATACTTTGCCTGAAAGTCGATCTTCTCTTTCCTGTTTTGGTCATAGACTTGTTGGATCTCGTTTTTATAGTCCGAAGTAAAATGATACGCATTTACTGCCTTTAAAAATCTACGAGCGAAAACTTGAGCGATGTCAAAATGTAGTTGTTCATGCTTTAATACCCAGTCGAGTTTCTTATTCTCTCTAACCCATGATTTGTCGCGCAAAAAAAAAGCAAATACGTCGAATTTAAAAGCATAAGGGTCGGCAGCTAAAAGCTTGTAGGAGAAACCCACACCTGTAGAAGATAGTGCGCCATCATCCGGCTTTGAGTCCGCTTCTGGTTTACCCAAGTAATCACTCCATTGAAGCAACGAATCTGGACGCCATTTCTTTACATTTTGCGCGTATGAAACCTGCCAGGCCAGTGAAAGAAAGCAAACAAGTAAGATTTTTAGAATTTTCAATAGATGCTGTTATTGGTTCCTCAACCGGGTATGCCTCCATATTTAACCATTGCCATATTCGCAATCAAAAACTCCAACAGGGGGGTAATTGTCGGTAAATTTTAAATAGTTACGCCTGTTTTTAACCCCAAATTATCAATTTTATATTTTTCAACGGCTCGCCCGCGTACTGCATATTCCACTAAATATACAAAACTAGGGCCATATTATCAAGGTGTTTTTAAGATAGCTGGCTCGTTTATAATAACAGGTTGTTTTTTTGGAAACACATATGAAGCTCTTCTCTTTTAGTTGAATATTTTGTTAGTTCAAAATTATTAAGAGACTCTGGAAGGTTAAACCAAAACAAATTATCGGCATACTGAAATACATTTTCCTCGCCCACAGTTTTTTTGATGTTCTTTATCGAATCACCGTTTAGATGATTTTTTGATATTATGTTTCCCCAGAAAATTCCCCATATCTTTTTATTACAACCTTTTCTTCCATCTGCCCATTTACTTAATATTTCTTCCTCTGCTGGTGTCAAATTTTCTGTTTGAATGCCATGGACATAGAATGCTGGCAGTTTTATATTTTCCATTATAAAAACAGAACCATACCATATATTGCATTTTTGATTTAAAAGAAAGCTAACTAACGATTTTAAAAGCTCCTTGATGTTAGTTGTTTCATTATCTTCTACACTTATTATCGACGTAATGGATTTTATCACGTCCATTTGATTGTGAGAAAATGAAATGTCTATATCTCTACTTTTATATTCGTAGTTTTTTTGGTTTGTCAGCAGTTCAAAGTCAACACTTATCTTATCATCAATTAAGCTTACGTGGTCTGTGAATTTGAAAAATCGCTTTTCAGTAAATTTTCCGCCGCGGGTTTTTTGCTTCCAATTTGTTTTGGTTTTATCAGTTATTGTATAGTAGAGATCCGAAAAGACCTTACCATAATGCATTTTAAATAGGTCGCTTACAAATTGAATGCAAGCTATTTGATCTATTAAACCATCGAAACAAATTGAAATAACGATTGATTTATTACCTTTCATTTTGTGATGTTTTACTATTTCCAGTCCTGTTAAGCGCACATGCTCGGACATAGTCAAAAAGCTCTACTCTTCTGTCGTTCGGACTTCCAGTCCACGACTAACCCCTACCCCTACTTCAACTCCCCCTTAGTCTTAGCCGCGATCAATAACGCCTGGTAAGCATTAATGATGCCACCGGTTTTTGACAGCGTCGAAAAGTCAACTTTATCGGTGCTGCTGCCCGGTTTTAAAACCATAGTGCCTGTCAATGGCTTAGCCGATTGCAGGATGATCTGCTTGACCTGTTTCGCGCTTAAGTGCGGGTAATACTCTAATAGCAAAGCTGCAAGGCCGGCGGTTATCGGCGATGCAAAGCTGGTACCGTCGGCAGTGTTAAACTCGGCATCCATATCTATCGAAGTTACTTTTACGCCAGGCGCAAAAACATCCACGTTCTTTTTGCCATAATTGGTAAAAGTGGCGGCCAGTTTTTCGTCCAACTTAGCAGCCGATGCACCTACCGAAATGACGTTGGCGGCATCCGTCGACGAGCCATCGGCAAACGTATCATTGGGGTATTCGGGCCTGGTATCCATGTCCTGGTTATCGTTACCTGCGGCTTGCACCAGCAGTACATTTTTAGCGGCGGCATATTTAAAAGCAGCGTCAACCCAGTCTTTGTGCGGCGATATGCGCTTACCAAAACTCATGTTAATTACTTGCGCGCCGTGATCGACCGCGAAGCGGATGGCGTTGGCAATATCTTTATCATATTCATCGCCGTTAGGCACCGCTTTAATGGCCATAATGCGCACATTGTCGGCCACACCATCAATTCCATAGCCGTTGCCGCGTTTGGCACCTATAAGGCCTGCTACGCCCGTCCCGTGCGACGCATCTTCGTACTTTAAAATGTTATTGCCATAGTGCGGGTTGCTGTTATCGTCGGGGTTATCGCCTACAATGTTTTTACGACTGTCCAGGTCCGGGGTGATATCATTGCTTGCCTTATTTAACTGCTCAGTACAATCGGCTAATAACTTGGTGCTGTTACTGCTGGGCTCTTGTTGCAGCATCAACCGCCAAAGACCTGCGCTTTGTTTAACGGTATCGTTCGCGGTTTGAAGTTTATCCAGGTCGCTTAGTTTGAACGAGCCATTTGCCGGTAAGCCAAGCGCCCTTTTGATGATACCGCTGGTAGGTATCAACGCATTCATCAGCTGCGAAAGCTGCTTATAGTCGGATGCCGAACCCGCTACTGTCGAGTCTCTGGTCTTTTTAACATTCAGCCAGTAAGCATAGGCTTTAGGGTCGGTCGATGGGGTAGAGCTGGAATATTTGTCCTTCAGTTTAGCATATTCGCGCACCTCTTCAGTCGTCTCGCTAAAATCGCATTTGCCGTTGGCGCCGCCTAAAAAATTCCAGCCGTGCACATCGTCAACATAACCATCATGGTCGTCATCTTTGCCGTTGCCGGGGATCTCCTTTGGGTTGGTCCATAAAATGCCTTGCAGGTCCTGCTGTAAAGTATCAATGCCACTATCAATGGTTGCCACCACTACAGTTTTGCTTTTTTTGCCTTTTAAAAGCATATAAGCTTTGTTTAAGCTGATGCCATAATAGCCATCGGTTTTTAGGTCAAGCTGGTGCCAGTTTTTGGGCAACTCCGGTTCAACATTTACCGTGCCTTGTGCCTTAACGGCGATGTTGAATACCAACGACCCGATTATTGCCAGGCCTGATACTTTTTTAAAGAATTTAAACATGAATATTTATAAGGGGGTTATTGTTTTACAGATCAAATTTAATGCCTTGCGCCAAGGGCAGGTTAGTTGAATAATTAATCGTGTTGGTTTGCCGGCGCATATAAACTTTCCATGCATCCGAGCCTGACTCGCGGCCACCGCCGGTTTCTTTCTCGCCGCCGAAAGCCCCGCCAATTTCGGCACCTGACGTGCCGATGTTTACATTGGCAATTCCGCAATCCGACCCGGCGTAAGATAAGAACGCTTCGGCTTCGCGTAAATTGTTGGTCATGATAGCCGATGATAAGCCTTGCGGCACGCCGTTTTGTAAAGCTATCGCTTCATCAAGCGTATCGTATTTGATCAGGTACAGAATAGGTGCAAAAGTTTCGTGCTGTACAATAGGGTAATGGTTCTCTACCTCGGCAATGCAGGGCTTAACATAACAACCCGATTCATACCCCTTGCCGCTTAACACCCCGCCTTCAACAACAAAATTACCGCCCTGGTCTTTACAATCCTGTATGGCCTTTAAATAAAATGCCACGGCATCTTTATCAATAACAGGGCCTACGTGTATGTTTTCGTCCAACGGGTCGCCAATGCGCAACTGCTTGTAAGCGTTAACCAGTTTTTGTTTAAAGGCATCGTACACACTGCAGTGGATAATGAGGCGGCGGGTACTGGTGCAACGTTGCCCTGCAGTACCTACCGCGCCAAATACTGCGCCAGTTAAAGCCATGTTAAGGTCGGCGTCCGGACTGATGATAATAGCGTTGTTGCCGCCCAGCTCCAATAAACTGCGGCCCAGTCGTGCCGCGACAGCCACGCTTACCGCTTTACCCATGCGGGTTGAGCCGGTAGCTGATACCAAAGGTACACGAGTATCATTGGCCATCAGTTCGCCGGTTACCCGGTCGCCAATTACCAGGCATGAAACACCTTCGGGTACATTATTTTTTTTGAATACCGCTTGCGCGATGTGCTGGCAGGCAATGGCAGTTAATGGTGTTTTTTCGGATGGTTTCCAAATACAAACATCGCCGCAAACCCAGGCCAGCATCGCGTTCCAGCTCCATACCGCTACCGGGAAGTTAAATGCCGATATGATGCCGACGATACCCAGCGGGTGGTATTGCTCATACATGCGATGTAACGGGCGCTCGCTGTGCATGGTAAGCCCGTATAATTGCCGGCTCAAACCAACCGCAAAATCGCATATATCAATCATCTCCTGTACTTCGCCGCGGCCTTCCTGTAAGCTTTTACCCATCTCGTAGGATACCAGCCAACCCAGGTCGTTCTTATGTTCGCGTAAAGCATCACCTATCTGGCGTACAATGTCGCCACGCTTGGGCGCGGGTACGGTGCGCCAGGTTTTAAATGCTTCCTGTGCGGCGTCTACCGCTGTGTTGTAATCGGCAGGGGTTGCCATTTTAACTTTGGCTATTTCCAGTCCGTCAACCGGCGAATATACGGTATGTAAAACCGCGTCGGGGCTGCTGCCCCAATACTCACCTGTACTAAAGGCCTCGTTAACAGCGTTTATATGTAAATGACCTAAAATAGATTGCTTATGGTTATTCATGGTTTTTAGTAACTTTGTCAAAGTTAAAAAATTATTCCGAGCGGCTACCCGCATGCCTATCAAAGCAAAAATTTTGCTATTTACAATCAGATAGTTACCTTCAGTTTTGTTTAAAATGGGGAAATGTGGAAAAGTAAATTATTTGACGCCTATATTTATCAGTAATTTAACTTCAACAAAGGTCTTGGCACCACTATTGATTTTACAGCTAAGCAGAAGTTCTGCAAACACAAAATTGAATGGACGAAGAATTTGAATTTGATTTTACCGAAGACCCTAAATTCTCGGTAGAACGATACGAAGAGATGATCCGTAACCACGATCAGTACTTTTTTGATGCACAGGCTTTTGAAAATATTATCGACTACTACATTGAGAAGAACGACCCGGTTAAGGCCTTACAGGTAGTTGAATATGCCCGCAACCAGCATCCCTTTGCATCGGTTTTCCTCATCAAACAAGCCCAGTTATTTGTTGTGACCAATCGTATTGAAGAGGCATTTGCCGCGCTTGACCGTGCCGAAACCTTCGAAGCATCGGATGTGGATATCTATATCATCCGTGGTAACCTTTATGAAAGTATTGAGCGCTATATCGAAGCTTTGGAAAATTACCAAAAGGCGCTGGGTATGGCCGAAGAAACCGACGAGATATTACTGCACATTGCCTACGTACACCAAAATATGGGCGAGTACGAGGAAGCCATCACTTATCTCAAGATGTGCTTGGAACAAAATATGGAAAACCAGGACGCGTTATACGAGCTGGCTTTTTGTTATGATGTGATGGACAACCAGCAGGAAAGTGTACAGTTTTACCAGCAATACATTGATAACGAGCCTTACAGCTACGCGGCCTGGTATAATTTAGGCAACGCGTACACCAAACTCAGCTTGTTCGAAAAAGCTATCGACGCTTATGATTATGCTATACTGATCAAAGATAGTTTTGCATCGGCCTACTTTAATAAAGGCAACGCACTGGTTAACCTGGATAAATTTGCCGAAGCTATTGAAGTTTACCGTCAGACCTTTGAATACGAGCAACCCAACGCCGATACCTATTGCGCCATCGGCGAGTGCTACGAAAAGCTGGAGCAAATGGACGATGCCCGTGCTTTTTATAAAAAGTCGGTTAAAATGGACCCTAAACTGTCGGATGCGTGGTTTGGCGTTGGTGTGACCCTTGATTTTGAAGAGCGGTATTTTGAAGCCCTGCACTTTTATAAAAAGGCACTTGACCTGGACATCGCTAATGCCGACTACTGGTTTGCTATTGCCGATGCCGAATATAAATTGGGCCATCTGACCGAAGCCGAACGAGGCTATGAAAAAGTGGTTGAGTTAAACCCGCTGGATGTTGACGCATGGTTAGACTACTCGTCGATCATGTATGAACAAAAAAACCTGGAAGGTGCTATTGAGATCATATCTCAAGCTATAAAAAACAACCCTGACGCAGCTGAATTGTATTACCGTATGGTAGCTTACCTGTTTGCAAAAGGCGAGTTTAACGAAGCGCTTACTTTTTTAGAAAAGGCTTTAGATACCGACCCCGAGAAACACTTTATTTTGTTTGATTACCTGCCCCAATTGCAGGAAAATAAAGTTATTATCGATATTATAAACCGCTACACAAAATAAAGTCATAATTGTAAATTAATTGATCCAAAGCTTTTAAAGTTTTGGATTTTTTATGACCTTTGCCAAAGTAATACTTTTGGTTATAGTCTATAACAAATTGATATAATACACATGAACTATACATTAAATGATCTGCCCGAAAGAACTGTTCAACCACGTACCAATGGTTTGACTATGGTGATGGATAAGGGCTTAAGTTGCAGACAGGCCGAGGATTTTTTAGAAGTCGCGCTCCCGCATTCGGATATTGTTAAGCTGGGTTGGGCAACATCGTTTGTAACACCTAAACTTGACGAGAAACTAAAGATATACAAAGACGCGGGTTTGCCTGCGTATTTTGGCGGTACGCTTTTTGAAGCCTTTATTGTGCGCAACCAGTTTGATGATTATTGCCGGATACTGGATAAATACAAAATGGAGTATGCCGAAGTTTCCGACGGGTCCATTACGATTGAACATGATGTGAAGTGCGAATACATCCGCAAATTAAGCCAACAGATCACCGTGATATCCGAAGTTGGATCAAAAGATGTGCAAAAGATATTTGCGCCCTACAAATGGATCAAACTAATGAACGCCGAAATTGAGGCCGGTGCCTGGAAAGTAATTGCCGAAGCCCGCGAAAGCGGAAACGTAGGTATCTACCGCGATTCGGGCGAGGTGCGCCAGGGCCTGATCGACGAGATACTGACCCAAATACCACAGGAAATGATCATCTGGGAGGCGCCGCAAAAAGCACAGCAAACCTGGTTTATCAAATTATTGGGTGCCAATGTAAATCTGGGTAATATAGCCCCAGCAGATATTATCCCGCTCGAGACATTGAGATTGGGTTTACGAAGCGATACGTTTGATCATTTTTTAAGCTAAGATCCGGCGATTTTAGCTTTATTGCGTAGCTCATTTTAAAATCACCTAAACTAATGTAGCTTTGGATTCGTTATGGTTGGGCATCGATGAAATCAAAATCCATCGGTCAAACCATCTGTGTAATCCTAAAAATATATGAAGGTATACGGCCTAATTGGTTATCCGCTTGCGCACTCTTTTTCAAAAAGGTTTTTTGCGGAGAAGTTTAAAAACGAGGGCATCGACGATGCCACGTATGATAACTTCCCGATCGAAGATATTGCCGGTTTTACTGACCTTATCCAGTCAAAAAAACCTTGCGGCTTAAATGTTACCGTGCCACACAAAAAAGCGGTAATGCCATTCCTCGACTGGATCAGCCATGATGCCAAAGAGGTTGGAGCGGTAAACTGTATCCGGGCAACCGTTGAAAGCCCTGTTATGGCTGCATTTTCGGGCGAGGTAGGCGTGGAGGGGCATAATTTTAGGCTCGAAGGTTACAATACAGATATCCATGGTTTTGAAAAATCGCTACGCCCCTTATTACACCATCACCACCAAAAAGCTTTGGTATTGGGTAACGGTGGCGCGGCTTGCGCGGTTAAATATGTACTGGGCGAGTTAGGCATCGAATACCAGATCGTTACCCGAAAAAAAGAAGAAAAAAGCATCCTATTTAGTGATGTGACCCCGGAAATGGTTGACGAGCATAAACTCATCATCAATACCACACCCTTAGGCACATCGCCTAAGATTGACGAATGCCCGCCCATCCCTTATGACGCGATAACCGACGAGCATTTGTTATACGACCTGGTTTATAACCCCGAGCAAACCCTATTTTTAACCAAGGGACTCGAAAAAGGCGCTGCCATAAAAAACGGTTATGAAATGCTGGTTTTGCAGGCCGAATATTCGTGGGAGATATGGACATCAAAAGCTAAACATCCATGAGGTACCTGATTGGCTTGCTGTGTATTTGCTTGTTATTCGCCGGGTGCGATAGCCACGACTACTCGCCTAAGCCACGTGGTTTTTTCAGGATAGAGTTTCCCGTTAAGGCTTATCAAGAATATAATGATGGCTGCCCTTTTACCTTTGAATACCCCAAATATGCAGTTGTAGCGCACGACGATGAAAAAGAAGCCAAACCCTGTTGGATAAATGTGCGTTACCCGCAGTTTAACGGCACCCTGCATTTAAGTTATGAGAACGTTACTGACAGGGTGAGCTTTAACAAACTGGTTGAAGAGGCGCATACCTTTGCTTACAAGCATACAGTAAAAGCAAGTTCCATCGACGCTGCGCATATTTACTATCCCGATCGCAAAGTTTATGGCCTTTATTATACTATTGATGGTAACGCGGCATCGTGGGCACAGTTTTTTTTAACCGATAGTACCAAACACTACCTGCACTGTTCGCTTTACTTTTACAACGAACCTCGTTTAGACTCGATACAACCAGTGTTGACCTTTATAAAAAAGGATATGGATGTGATGATCAGGAGTTTTAAGTGGAAGAAGTAGCCCTGAGTCTTTAGTCAAGAGCCTTAAGTTGGCAATAATTTTACTTCTTGTAATCGACACAAGACTGCAGAGTCAGACTTCGGACTAAAACCTTACTTTTGTCTTATGCTGCAAGTACAAGTATTCACTAATAATCCGTATCAGGAAAACACACACCTTGTTTATGACGAAACAGGAAACTGTGCAATAATCGACCCTGGCATGTACACGGCCAGCGAGCAAAACGCGGTTGTTAATTTTATCCGGCAAAAACACCTAAAACCTGTGCTGCTGTTAAATACCCATTGCCATATTGACCATGTGCTGGGCAACCGGTTTGTGTTTGACCAGTTTGGACTCAAGCCACAGTTTCACGAAGGCGAACTACCTATATTAGCAGCGATACCCGGATATGCGCCACAAATGGGTTTCAGGTACGAGGTATCGCCCTTGCCTGATACTTTTTTGCCCGAGACAGGTAAGGTAACTATGGGCGACAATGAACTTGAGTTGATCTTCGCACCGGGGCATTCGCCTGCGCATTTATGTTTTTATGCCCGTAAGGAGAATTTTTTGATCGGTGGTGATGTGCTGTTTAGGGAGAGTATTGGCCGCAGCGATCTGCCCGGCGGTAATTTTAAACAACTCATCAACAACATCGAAGCCAAGCTGTTTGCCTTGCCTGATGACTGTACCGTTTATCCCGGCCACGGCGATACCACAACGATAGCGCACGAAAAACAATATAACCCGTTTTTAACCTAAGGCCATTTGAATACCTCTATCTACATAGCCCGGCGGTACCTTTTCTCCCGAAAGACGACGCACGTTATCAATATCATTTCGGGCATATCCATGCTTGGTGTGTTGATAGGCAGCGCGGCGTTGGTTATTATTTTGTCGGCTTTTAATGGTTTGGAGCGCGAAATATTGATGATGTACAACAACTTTACGCCGCAACTAAAAATAGAGGCCAAAAAAGGCAAGACCTTTAATCCTAACACCGCTTATTTTACTGAGTTGCGGAATAGTCCCGCCGTATTTTCGTACACCCAAATGTTAGAAGAAAAGGCTTTGGCGCGCTACGGCGATAGGCAGGTGCCTGCCGATATTGAAGGTGTAAGCACGGATTTTTTAAAAAACAAGGGCTTAGATAGTACACTGCTTGCGGGTAAATTTGAACTGGAAAAAAACGATCAGCCGCGGGCGGTCATCGGCGAACTGGTGCAATCAAGCCTGTCAATTAACGTGAACGATGAGCTAACCGCGCTCCAGATCTATTCGCCAAGGCGCACCGCCGATAACAATTCGGCCGACCCAACCAATGATTTTGCGGTGAAGTATATCTACCCTTCGGGTGTGTTCAGTATCCAGAAGGATTTTGACAATATCATTGTTGTGCCCTTGTCCTTCGCCCGCGAACTGCTGGACCAGCCGGTTGAAGTGTCGGCCATTGAGCTGAACCTGAAACCAGGCACCAACATTGCCGAAATCCAAAAGCAGATACAGGATAAAATTGGCAACGATTTTATCATTCGTAACCGTGCCGAACAAGACCAATTGCTGTATAAAATTCTTTATTCAGAAAAATGGGCGGTGTATCTCATCCTCACTTTTGTGGTCATCATCGCCACGTTTAACATTGTAGGCTCGTTAACCATGCTGGTGATGGATAAAAAGAAAGATATTGCCATCCTGACAAGCCTGGGCGCCGGGCGTGGGTTAATACAAGGCATATTTTTTTGCGAAGGGATGCTCATTACCCTCATCGGCTGCGTTGGCGGCATGGTGGTGGCATTGATATTTTGCCTGCTGCAACAACGCTTTGCCATGGTAAAAATAGGCAGCCAGTACACCAGTTTAGATGCTTACCCCATAGGTATTAAGATAGCCGATTTTGTGCTGGTATTTTTAACGGTAATGAGTATCTCTGTAGTTGCTTCGGGCATTAGTGCCAGGATAAGCGTTAAAGGGTTGGAAGATATTAAGCAGGAGCTTTAGTTTACTGGTTGATTGGTTCAGTGGTTCATTGGGCAAGTGGCAAGATCAACACCAGGTTCGATTGTGGCAATTAGTCAATAAGTGGTAAAATGCACCATTTGATCCGAAATTTTCTTACAATTTCCCCCCTAAAAGTTATTGATGTTATTAATCGTCGATACAGGTCTCTACCAGCCCAACTTGGTATCGTCGCCCCTTGGGTCAGCGCCGCCTTCGTAGTAACCCCATTGGGTGAGTAATATGGCATCAACCCTGCCACTGGCGCCTTTGCGCTGAACGACCTTGTAGCCTTTTTGGGTTAGCCTGATCTGCGACAAGCTATCTATAGCCCCCTTTTCAAAATCGATCTGATCGGGCAGCCATTGGTGGTGAAAGCGTTTTGAATCTACCGCCGATTGCATGCTTTGGTCAAACTCGATGACATTGAGGATAGTTTGGAACACCGATGTAATGATGGTTGAGCCACCTGGCGTACCAACCACTATAAAAAGCTTGCCATCCTTTTCGATGATGGTAGGCGTCATGGACGAGAGCATACGTTTGCCGGGCTGTATGGCGTTGGCTTTGCCGCCAACCAAGCCAAACATGTTGGGCACACCGGGCTTGGCGCTAAAATCGTCCATCTCGTTATTGAGCAAAAAGCCGGCGTCCTTTACAAATATCTTAGAGCCAAAGCCGCCGTTAAGCGTGGTGGTGATTGATACCGCGTTACCATCATGGTCAACAATGGAGTAGTGGGTAGTTTGGTCGCTCTCGTACCCAGCAAACGAGCCGGGTCGGACAACAGCACTTGGCGTAGCGGCGGCAAGGTTAAAACTTTTCATTCTTGCGGCAGTATAAGCCGGGTTCAGCAAGCTATCAACCGGTACTTTGTAAAAGTCGGGATCGCCCAGGTATTTGGAGCGGTCGGCATACACCCTGCGCTCGGCTTCAACCATCAGTTGGATGGTCGAGTCGCGGTTAAAGCCCCATGTTTTGATGGGATAGGTCTCAACCGATTTAAGCAGCTGCAGTAAGGCGATGCCACCGCTGGATGGCGGCGGCATAGTGATCACCTTATAGCCTTTGTAAAAGCCAACTATCGCATTGCGCCAAACCGAGTGGTATGCAGCCAGGTCGGCTTTGGTAATAAGGCCTTGCCCGCTCTGCATTTCGGCAACTACTTTATCGGCGGTAACCCCTTCGTAAAAACCGGCACGGCCTTTATCGCGGATGAGTTCTAATGTTTTGGCCAGGTCTTCCTGCACCAGCAGGTCGCCCTCCTGCCATGGCGTAGCCTTCAAAAAGTATGTTTTGCCGGGGTTAAGTTTGGCAAATTCGGCCTGGGCGCCATTCAGGCTGGCAGCCGCACGTTTGGTTAGCTTAAAACCATCGCGGGCAAGGTTGATAGCAGGTTGTACAAGATCGGCCCACAGTAGTTTACCATACTTGTTATGCGCGGTTACCATGCCATCCACACTGCCCGGAATGCCCGATGCCTGATGGGTTGATATGCTCATGTTAGGTATCACGTTACCGGCGGCATCCAGAAACATATTTGCCGAAGCCGCTGCAGGGCCTTTTTCGCGGAAGTCCAAAGTATTGGTTTCGCCTTTGGCCGAGCGGTAGACCATAAAACCGCCGCCACCAATGTTACCTGCCTCAGGGTAAGTTACTGCCAAAGCAAACTGCACAGCCACCGCTGCATCCACCGCGTTGCCGCCTTTTTTCAGGATATTTATGCCAACCTGTGCCGCATCGGGGTAAGCGCAAACCACCATGCCGTTGGTGTATTGCTGGGCATTATCCCGGCCTAACTGGCCCTGTACACAGCCAACGGGTAAAAAAAATCCCGCCATAAAAAGCAGGATGAAATATTTAGAGTTGAATTTGGCGGTCAGGTTACGCATGGTCAGCCGGGGTTTGGTAAATTTTCTGCACTAATTTATCATATTTTTTTAAGATCACCTTGCGCTTCAAGCTTAATTTCGGTGTCATCTCGCCGCTGGCTATCGACCAATCATCGGCAATGAGTTCAAACTTTTTAACCTGCTCCCAATGTCCAAAGCCTACGTTGTACCGGTCGATCTCCCGTTGAAATTTAGCGATGACTAACGGGTTTGTAATGATGTCCTCACGGGTGGTATAAGTTATGCCCTTTTTGTTGCACCATTCTTTCAACGCTTCAAAAGCCGGTGCGATCAACGCTGCAGGGAATCGCTGGTTCTCGCCGATCACGATGATCTGCTCAATTAAAACAGACTCTTTAAACTTATTTTCGAGCACTTGCGGTGCCACGTACTTGCCACCTGCCGTCTTAAATATCTCCTTTTTACGGTCGGTAATGCAGAGATATTTACCCTCCAACAGCATCCCGATATCGCCGGTATGGAAGTAACCATCGGCGTCAATAGCTTCGGCCGTAGCATCCGGGCGGTTATAATAGCCTTTCATCACGTTAGGGCCTTTAACCATAATTTCGCCATCGTCGGCAATTTTAACCGATACGCCGTGGAGTACCGGGCCGACGCTCCCTAATTTGGTTTCACCAGGGAATGGAGCGTTCACCGCGATAACGGGCGAGGTCTCGGTTAAGCCATAGCCCTCTAATACCTTAATTTCCGCGGCCCAAAATACCCGTGCCAGGCGTGGTTGAAGCGCTGCACCACCTGAAACTATGGCGATGATATCACCGCCAAGGGCTTCTTTCCATTTGCTAAAGACGAGCTTGCGCGCTATTTTGAGTTGCTCTTCGTACCACCAGCCGTTCTTTCCATCAAGTTCATAACGCAGGCCAAGTTTTAAAGCCCAATTGAATATCGCCCTTTTAGCCCCTGTAAGTTCGGCACCTTTGGCAACTATGCGGTCATACACCTTTTCCAGTAGTCGTGGCACTGTGGTAAAGCAATGTGGTTTTACATCCTGCATATCGGCTACGATGGTATCCATACTTTGCGCATAATAAACGGAGATACCCAGGTACACGTACATGTAAACCACCATTCGCTCAAAAATATGGCACATCGGTAAAAAACTCAGGGCACGTGTAATCTCGGCTGGATACAGTTTTGACGACTCGAGCACGTTGCTTACCAGGTTAGCATGGGTAAGCATTACGCCTTTTGGCGTGCCGGTTGTGCCCGATGTGTAAATGAGGGTCAGCAGGTCATCTGGTTGAACGCTATCGCGGTAAACATTCAGGTCGGTCATTTGGTTGTTTTTGCCGGCCTCTGCTATATCTGTCCAGTGTTTTACACCGTCTATTTTATCGTAGCTGTAAATTTCAAAAGTAAAATTACCCTTAGTCTTAACGCCTGATATTTTAGTGCAGATGTCTTTATCAGATACAAAAATGAGTTTGATATCCGCGTCTTTCAGGATATATTCAATATCGGTATCGCTCAGGGTCGGGTACATGGGTACCTGGGTTGCGCCAATCTGCATGATGCCAAAGTCGCAAAAATTCCACTCGGGCCTGTTAGCCGACATGATAGCCACCTTATCGTTCTTTTGGATTCCTAAAGCAAGCAGGCCATGGCTTACGTTATCAATGGTATCAGCTACCTGGTGAGTTGAGTACTTGCTCCATACGCCCGACTCTTTATAAGCCAGCATATCGGCCTTCGGAAATTTCTCCAGATTGTAGGGCAACAGATCAAATACCCGGGTTAAGGCCATAGCAGTAAATTTATGTATAAATCAGGTTTATCCTAAATTGGTTTGGCTTGGTTGAGCCTTTACCAAAGGTATGATATAATAGTTTTTATACCAAAACAGTTTTAGGTATAAACAAAAATGTTCGATTATTTTTTCCAAAAAATCCGGCAGTCAAAATACTTATCACTGCTTCAAAACGTTTTTGAGGCAGACGGTACAATTTAACGCCGCATTTACAACTAAAACGCTATCATGAAAAAGGTATTATTATCATCCATTATTTCCGCTACAATTTTATTGACAAGCCAGGCGCTCCGCGCACAAACCTACCAAACCGCTTTGGGGCTTAAGTTTGGTGGTTACGAGAACGGCGTGTCGCTCAAATATTTTACAACCAAGGATGTTTCACTCGAGGGGGTACTTGGCTTGCGGTCGCACGGCGTTGTATTCACCGGATTATACGAGATCAATCAAACCGCTTTCAGTGTGGCCGAACTTAAATTTTACTACGGCGCGGGTGCACACGTAGGCTCAATAGGTAACGGTCAGTACCAGGGCATCGGTACTACCAATTATACCAATAACTCGCTTTTGCTTGGCGCGGATGGCGTTGTAGGGCTCGAATACATCATACCTAAAGCTCCCATTGCCATTAGTTTGGACCTTAACCCACGATTAGAGTTGGCATCTGGTCCGTTTTTTGATCTTGCACCTGGCCTTGGTTTAAAATACACATTTTGATAAGGTAACCGGGTAACCCCCGGTTATCTTAATATCGTCACTCTTTTAACATAGGTTTTGTCGCCAATCTTTAGCTGCATAAAATACAGTCCGTCGGTAATGGTGGCAACGTTCACAATGGTATTGTAAGGTCCTGCTTTGATTTGCCGCACATCATTATACACGGTTTGCCCGATATTGTTTTTTAACGAGATGGTTAGGCTTTCGTCAACCTTAGCAACAAAGGCCAGGTTAACCACATTGCCTGCCGGGACAGGGAAAACCGCTAAGGATATATCGCTGCCATTGCCCGCGCCCTGCACCGGTAATACAAAACTCAAGTCGTCGGATTTTGAAATACAACCGCTTATTGCCGTAACGTCAACCCGGTAAATACCGCTCACTAAAGGTGTATAATTTTGACCTGTGGCACCCGGAATGGCAACACCATTTAAATACCACTGGTTACCCGATGTAAAGTTTGAACTTAGAACAAGCCCGCTCTGCATAATTGTTGCTTTAGTTAATGCTACAGATAGCCTTGCTGCGCCTATGCAGCCCAAACTGCGCACATGCATATCATAAAAATAGTAGTAAAAATTTTTGTAATAAGTTGTATCGTTTGCGATACCTGAGGTTGCGTTATTGCTTATGATATTGAAAATGTTGATCGGTAACGAAAACGGATAACCGGTTACACCGCCATTATTTCGGTATATCGTCGCATTATCGGGGTAGGCAACTGAGATATCGTATCTGCCTGCGGCAGGAAGCACCAGATTTAGATTGTATACCTTACCTACATCGGCGGGGTCGTCAGTTTGTGCCCCTGGCCCTGGTGTTGTACGTGTAGCAACCACATTAATTGTCCGGGTAGAAACAACTACCCCGTTGCCGTCGGTAACGTTGAATGTGAGCGTACCCGAATTTCCAATATACAGCCTGGCGCTCTCAATAACCATGGGCACCTTGGTGCTTACAGTTACTATAGGCGTAAACTGGTTATAACCACCCGCCGTAAATACATTTTTGGTTGCCGGGCCAATGCTGCCGCTAAAGTCGTTCAAACCGGCGTAATAAACACCGTTCACCGGCGGTACTGTAGTATTTGTACTTGACCCAACTGTAAAAGGTGCCGTATCTGTCAGATTTTTGTACCACAGGATACCCCCATCGCCGGTCGCACTTAGGTTATACAAATTGGCGTCAGTACAGAAAGTTGCCAACCCATTGGTAATTGTTGGCGACTGGTTAATTGCCGCGATAACCTTAACTTGATTGTTTGAACCTATTGGGTCATTAGGTAACAACGCCGTCGCTATTACCGTATAGCTATCGCCCGCTACGGCATTAAAAGTCCCTGCTAAAACAAAGTCATCTTCGGCAAATGGCACCAGCGTACCATGATATACTTCGCTTAATGTTGTGCTTGTACCCGTAGCTGCCGAAGTTATAGTTACAAAAACGGGAACGCTTGTTAAGGTTGCCGTACCATAGTTTTTAATTCTGACGGATACTGCACTGGTGGTTGAGGGGCAGTTACCGCTTGCTACCGGGGTGTTTATGGCGATAAGACCAGCATCGAGACTCGCTTTCACAAATTTTACGCGGTAATCCTGGGTTTCGCCTTTGGCATAGGTACCACAAGGGTTTATAGTTGTCGGGTCGGTAGTTTCGCTTACGATTATTCGCATTACCGAGTAGGCACCCGGCGTGACCGTAGTGGGTACGTTTATGGTTCCGTTAAACACTCCTGAATTTGTAAATACAAGCGATGTGGCCGCTAACTCAGCGACATCGGTAAAAAGGCCGTTGCCGTTCCAGTCAACGTAAACCTTAACAATTTTGTTAAAATTGGCACCACATGTCCCCAATGTAATACTTATGGGGTAAACCTTGCCCTGCTCCAACGTACAAGTAAGGTTGGTATAATTTGAATAGGTTGTACAACCGGGTGTAGGCGTAAAGTTAAGGTCAGACAGGGTTACATTATCAATGCGCGAATCTGCGCTCGAAAGCGGCCCCGAGGCACAATAAGGCGCACCGCCAATGCCCGTAACAATTAACGAGTAGTTTTGGGATGCATTGGTGAGCGTTCCCTTATGTGTTACGGTAATGGTATAGGTTTTACCGGGCACTGCGCCGGGTATATACACCTGCTCAATATTGTCCAACACGTTATCGCCGGTTGTTGCGTTGTTGGCCGGGTTGTTAGGGTCGAGCACCCATGGTTTGAAAGTAGTAGTACCATCGCTTACGCGGATATCCAGATCGTTAACCAGTTTGGGTGTACGGTCGTTAATAATTCCATCGGCTGTGGCCGCCCCGGCAGGGTCGGTCCACGTGATACTGGCAATTAACGGCGAGCTGCCCGATGCCACCACCGTAACGGTTTGTGTTTGGCCTTGCGCCAGCGTCTTTTCGCTGATCATGCTTTTGGTACCATTATCCGTAATAGCTTGCGCGGCCTTGGTCATATCCAATAACCCCCAGCCATAAATATAATCGGGACCGGGGTTGCCGGCATCTAAGGCCGTATGGCAGGCCAGACCTTTTAGCGTTGCCGCAAGCATAAAGTTACCGCTGTTTTTTTGCGCATAATATTCCTGCAATAAAAACAATGAGCCGCTAACGTTGGGCGTGGCCATTGAGGTACCCGAAAACGTGGTATAGCTTGATGTTGATGCGATACTGCATGATGTTACGTTAACCCCATCGCCGCAAATGTCGGGTTTTATCCGTCCGTCGTCCGTTGGCCCCCAGCTGCTAAAAGACGCGATGGAAACATCGCCGCTACTTGCAGGGCCAAATGGCAATGGGTTAACAGCGCCAACGGTTAAGGTGTTTTTAGCGTTAGCGGTTATACTTATAATATCGTAATTATCATTGTTGCTTATAGTAGCCGGGCGTGGGCCTTTGTTAATAAACGTTTGGTCTGTTGCACTTGTAAAACCAAAGTAGGTGCTACCCACGGCCGGCCCATTTACGTTGCGGTTATTTCCGGCTGCCTGGCAAATCAAATATTTAGGTGCGTTAAAGGCTATTTTGTCGAACGTTTGTGTATCTGATCCGTAGAAGCCAAATTTATAGTCCTGGGTTGCACCGGGGATTCCATACCATTCCCAGCGGTTTTGTGCGGTGTTAAAATTCCATCCCGCAATATAATTGTACGAGTGATTAGAGACCAATAAGCCGGAGGCCGCTGCCGCCATCTCCGTCGCGTCGTTATCAAAATCGTACGATTGGAGCGTGGTTGCCCCAAATGCCATACCCTGTGCAGGCGGGTAAACTCCCTTAGCCAGCATGGTACCTGCTACGTGCGACGAATGGTCGATCAACGTAAGTGCCGAAGCATCTTTAATGGTGATGGTTTTACCCCCAAACTCCTGGTGGGCGGCATAAACACTGCTGCCATCCCAAATGGCTATTTTGTTGGCCATTATTGCGCTTGAGCCATTTAAATTGAGGCCAAGCGAACCGCCGGTTTGCACAGTATTGGTATGCGTAGTAGCCGCCGCAATGATATTGTTAACGGTTTTCAAATAGAGTGGGAAACCGGAGTCATCCAGTCTTTGTAAGGATATCACACCACCGTCGGGGGTTACCTGATAGGTTACCCAACCTTTTAGTGCGGCCTGCTTTAATGCTTTTTGATGCGCATTTTGGTAGCCGTCATTTTGGGTGGCCGATAGGTCGTTTAGCTGCTTTTGTTTGACAGCGTCGGTTAATACCTGCTGCGCCCTTACATTTGCAGTGAGCGAAACAAAAGTGAATATCAGTAGAAGCTTTAGGTAAAGTTTCTTCATGCAATGCTGTTAGTTTATTTTAAACAATGTTACATTTAACGGAATAAACGGGTATTCTATTACGTTAGAAAGGTATGAAATATTTGTTATTATTGTTAATGATGGCTGTATCTTTAATGGTTCCGAGGCAACGTAAAAATATAACCCAGGGCATCGAAGGCAAAATATATCTGAAACAAGGCAATCAAATGCCATCGCCAGGCCGTAAACCCGACGAGGGTACCTTGGTTGTGCGAACCGTTTATGTTTACGAACTAACCCAACGCGAGCAGGCTGCAGTCAACGGTAACTTTTACAGCAACATAAAAACACGCCTGGTAGCCAAAGCGCAAAGTGGTGCCGATGGTCATTATCAAATTGCTTTGCCGGTGGGTAGGTACTCGGTTTTTGTGGAAGAAAGCGGGCAGTTATACGCCAACTTGTTTGACGGACAAGGCAACATTAACCCCGTTGAGGTAAAGAAAGGCAATACCACACCCTTTAATATTGCCATCAGCAATAACGCCGTTTATTGAGTTACGACAAGTATTTGCCTACAATAGGCATACGGCGCCCCATACCAAACGCTTTTGGCGAAACCCGTAAAATAGGCGGCGTTTGGTAACGTTTGTGCTCGGCGCTGTTTACCAGTTTAATGATGCGCTTTACAACAGCTTCTTCGTATCCCATGGCAATAATCTCTGAAGATGATTTGCGGTGCTCAATATATTCCATCAATATGGTATCCAGTATATCATACTCCGGCAACGAGTCCGAATCCTTTTGATCGGGCCGCAGCTCAGCCGATGGTGGCTTAACAATCGAGTTTACGGGAATGATCTCGGCATCCTTATTAATATGGTTGGCCAGCTCGTAAACCTGCGTCTTGTAAACATCGCCCAGCACCGAAATACCACCGCACATATCGCCATAAAGCGTGCCGTAACCAACAGCCGCCTCGCTTTTGTTTGAAGTATTAAGCAGGATATAACCGAACTTATTGCTCATGGCCATTAACAATACCGCTCTGCTTCGGGATTGTATATTCTCTTCGGCTATATTGAAAGGCAATCCGTTAAATTGTGGATGCAAGGCATTTTCAAAAGCTTCGGTAACGTTTTTTATGGCGATTGTTTCGCTTTTACAGCCCAGGTTCTTCACCAGGTCCTCTGCATCGGTTATGGAGTGATCGGTCGAAAACCTTGAGGGCAGTAAAACAGCC
>Ga0206971_10137_pt1 | contig 26766 bp, 17 predicted proteins | sample Alteio_BWOrgHeat_85_FD_152917 | JGI IMG/M metagenome (GOLD analysis project Ga0206971, IMG submission 152917) | Enriched cells from forest soil in Barre Woods Harvard Forest LTER site, Petersham, Massachusetts, United States -... | ecosystem: Environmental > Terrestrial > Soil > Temperate forest >...
GGTTCCACGAATATATTCTTCGTGAATTTTGGTCAATTCCCGTCCAATCACGACGGGCGTATCAGGGCCTATCACCTCGGCAATCCACTGCAAAGTTTCGGCCGTCCGATAAGGAGACTCATAAATGGCCACGGTGGCATCCGTCATTGCAGCGGCTTTCAGGACGCGTTTGGCTCGGGCGGCACGCCTCGGTAGAAATCCAATAAAAAATAATCGGTCCGTCGGTAATCCGGAAGCGACAAGGCCCGTAATCGCCGCGCAGGGGCCGGGAAGAGACACCACGGGAATGTTTGCCCGGATCGCTGCCTGTACCAGCGGTGTGCCTGGGTCCGAGAGCCCAGGGGTTCCAGCGTCTGAGACAAGCGCGACGGATTTTCCCCCTTCCAGGATGTGCAGGATCTGATCCAGTTTTTTGATATTCGAATGGGCGTGATAACTCCAGAGCGGTTTTGAGAAACCGAGATGGTTCAGAAGTTTCAGAGTGCGCCGCGTATCCTCGCAGGCGATCAAGTCCGCCTGCTTGAGGGCATCGATCGCGCGCAAGGTGATATCCGACAAATTGCCGAGAGGTGTGGGAACAATATAAAGAGTCATAAAAAGATGCTGCGACGGCAAATCCGCAATTACGGCAGATCTGCAGTTATGGCGGATCTGCCTTTCTCTTCCGTCGTAGAAACTCCTTCACGTTCCAGGCGATCGAGCACCTTCAGGAAAAGATCGACGAGTTTCGGATCAAATTGAGTGCCGGCCTGATGGCGCAATTCCGTAATGGCCGCCGTGGATGTCATGGCCTGGCGATAGGGTCGGTCCGACGTCATGGCATCCCAAGCGTCGATCACCTGAACGATTCTGGCCCCAAGGGGGATTTCTTCCCCAGCCAATCCTTCCGGATATCCGGCGCCGTTGTACCACTCTTGATGATAGAGAACGATCGCGGCGACCTGTTTAAGAAAAGTGATGGGTTGAAGAATGCGATGCCCCATCACCGCATGCCGCTTCATGATGTCGTATTCCGCCGGGGTGAGTTTTCCCGGTTTTCGCAAGACAGCATCTTCGACGCCGATTTTCCCGACGTCGTGAAGAAAGGCGCCAAATTCAATTTCACGGGTTAGCGATTCCGGGAGCGACATTTCCTTCGTCACCGCGCGCACCAGAGACCTTGTTCGATGGGAGTGGCGGTGGGTGTAAGTGTCTTTGGCTTCAATGGCCCGCGTCAAGGCATCCGTGATTTGATCGCAAAGCTGTTGACGATCTTTGAAAAGAGAATGGTCTTCAAAGGTCAACGCCGCTTGAGCCGCAAGGAGTCCCACGAGGTCGCGCGCTTGCGCGGAAAAGGGGCCTTCTTGCGGTTTGGCCACGAAGAGAAGACCTTGGCAGCGCGCTTGCGACATCAAGGGAGACACGATATACGGCGCGGCCGGAAAATCTTTCGCGGATTGGTCGTCGCGGTTATTTTGAACCAGCGTCTTTCGATCCAGCGCCGCTTTTCCGAGGACGCCTTCCCCCAGTCTGACGCGCAGCCGCGAAAGCGATTCCGGCGAATAGCCGCGGGATGCGACAGGCAAAAGATCGAGCGAGGCTTCGTCTATCTTAAAAAGAATAACCTGTTCGGCATGAAGGAGAGACGCCGCGGAGTCGATCAGCGTTTCGGAAAATTCGCGTTCCGGAATTCGGCCTGTGGCGGCAATCCCGAAATTTTGCAGGCGGCTCATATGGCCAAGGAGATTCTGAGCTTTCCCCTGTTCGGTCTGCAGGTCGTGCTGAAGTCGATCAAGCTCTTCGCGCAGTCCGGCCGCTTCCTTTTGGGTTCTGCGTCGTCCGATGAAACTCCAGAACAAAATGGCAATAGCGGCGGCGAGACTTAAACCGGCGGCAATCAACGGAAGTGAACTCACCGGGTCATTTTATCTCAAATTGACAAGATTAGAAAATTTCGTGTATAACGCATGTCTATTATGGCCGCCAACGACACCCAAAACACGCTGGTTCTCATTAAGCCCGACGGGTTAAAAAAGTCCCTGACGGGCAATATTTTGACCAAATTGGCCGAAACGCGCCTGATCATCGTGGGCGCCAAGGTCGTTAGCGTGTCGAAGGACCTCGCCGAGCAACATTACATCCATTTAAAAGATAAGCCGTTTTTTCCGGAGCTTTTGAATTACATCCAGGGAAAGATTTACGGCGAAGAATATCAGCGCGTTCTAGCCATGGTGTACCGCGGAGACAATGCCATCCAGAAGGTGCGCGATATCGCCGGTTCCACCAATCCGGAGGAGGCCGACTCCACCTCGATTCGCGGCGCCTACGGCCGTATCACCACCAAAGGTGTTTTTGAGAACGTGATCCATGCCTCTTCCAGCACTACCGACTCCGAACGAGAAATTAAGTTGTGGTTTAAGCCGGACGAAATTGTCGGAAAGATTTACCCCGCCAAAAAAGCCTTCATCGAACGCCACGAAGAAAACGTCTGGGCGTAATCGCCTAGGCTCCCACACCAACGCGTTTCGCCCGTTCTATTTCTTAAGGATTTGTTTGACGGTGGCGACGATGCCAGCGGCGTCCAGGTTGTTGCGGCGGTAATTTTCTTCCGAGGTTCCGGAGCCGACATGGTTAGACAAGGGCGAAATATTGGCGCCCAAGCTCTTTAAGATCATGCCGGGCTTTTTGCCGATAAGTCGAGCCTGATTGATCGCCTCTGCGACCCGGTGCCCGAGCGCATGCGCCTCGGCATCGTGAACGGTCAGGAGAGGCGTTTCATCCGGCAGCCCATCGCGAATGAAAGCGGAGTCGGCCTTTTGAATTTTATTTAAGCTGACGACGTTGATGACGCGGACACGGATTTTCTGGTTGGCCAATTCCGCGCTGGCTTTCAGAGATTCGCTGACGGTCGCGCCTGAGGCGACGATGACCAGATCCGGCTTGGCGGAGCCCGCCGTATCGCCCATCACGTAGCTGCCTTCCTGAAGTTTTTTTGGATAGTCTTGAATCTTGGAACGGTCGAGATGCGGCAGATTGTGCCGCGTGCAGCGCAGATAGATGGGATGGCGCGGCGTGCCATCACGAAGCGTCCGTTCCACAATAAGGCGAGTCACCTCGGCGGCTTCCTGTGCATCGGCCGGTTCATACATTTCGAACATGTCGCCGTTGGGTCCAGAGAAATCATCGATCACGCCGGGGCCGGCGACTCCCATCTGGCTTTTGCCGTCTGGCCCCACGCCGCAGCCAGAATGCGTTCCAACCGCAATATAAAAGGATCCAAACGCGGCCGCATGTTGAAGCTCATCCGCGGCTTCCAGAAGAAAGTTATCAAAGGTTCCGATGAACGGAATTAATCCTTCGTAACCAAGCCCCGCGCATTTGCCGCAGGCGTTGGACTCGCTGATCCCTTCGGGAAAATAGGCGCCAAGGGGATTAGACTTGCCATGACGGCGCGTTACCTTTTCAATATCAAACATATGGACGGAATCCTGCAGATCGGGAGAGGTCGCCACCACTTCCGGATGCTGAGCGGCCATATAAGCCAAAGCGCTTCCGAATCCGACGCGCGTCCCGAGCGGTTTATCGGTGGGCTTATAGGCCGGAAAAGAAACTTGGGCAGACTGCCGGATTTCCATGAGTTTGAGCCGGCGTTCCTTCATTCGCTGTTGGTTGAGGTCATCGACCTGGTGTCGAGTGGCCGGCGCTATCGGCCCTTCCTTTAATAGACTCGAAATCTGATCGGCATCGGGTGATCCCAGCCGCGCTTCAATCTCAGGGAGCGCCTTCGCCAACTGTTCTTCCGTGGGCGGCACGCCGTGAAATTTGTATTCGCCGGGTTTTTGGCCGTGGTATTCCATAAAGTCCACGCCTTTGCCCTTGATAGTATCGAGGATGAGGACGGTCGGCTGTCCGACATGGTGGGCGTCTTGTTTGGCCTGCAGGAGCGCCGCGCGCAAGGCTGTTATGTATTCCCGGTTCTTCTCGATCTCGGCGGATTCCCCGTTGATGACGACCGTCTTCCATCCCAACGACTTGAAAAGTTTTTCGTGATCGATGCTGGAAACATCCTGGATGCCGGCGGATTGCTGAGCTTTATTGCGGTTCAAAATCCATGTGAGATTGTCGGCCCCGACCAAAGCGGCATTGGAAGCCGCTTCGTAAATCTGGCCTTCTTCCGATTCTCCGTCCCCGATGATCGCGAAGGTATGGTAATCCTGCCCTTTGTACCGTGCGGCCAAGGCCATTCCGAGAGATTTGGATCCGCCCATGCCCAAGGCGCCGGTCGAGCAATCTATTCCGGGCGTGAGCCATCGCGTCGTATGACCCTGAGCGATGACATCGGGATTCTTGCGCAGATCCATCAGCGCTTCCACGGACCAGCCCTTCACACCGGCTTCCGTTAAGGCACTGTAAAGAATCGGGGCCGTATGGCCTTCGCTTAAAATGAGACGGTCGCGATTTTCCCACGAAGGGTCTTGCGCGTCATAACGAAGCACCCCGCCAAAAAAGAGGACCGACATCACTTCGGCCAGCGAGAGTGTCCCTCCCGGATGTCCGGAGCCGGCGTGCGTCAAAGCTTTCAAATTCAGAATGCGCAGTCGCTCCGCTTCCAGGCGAAGGAGTTCGGCAATTTCAAGACGCTGTTTATTTGATATTGGCATGGTCTCCCGGGGGTCGTGCTAGGGCTTAGGATCAGATGACGACGTGGTTATTTTATCAAAACTGCCGCTAGTTCTGTCAGGGCAAGCTGTCGGCAGGATGTGGTGCGAACGGATTTTCCAGCTCAACGTCAATCGTATAGACGCTGGAGGTCGTCGGACCGGCCTCGTCTTGCGCTGAGGCGGAGATGGAAAAACTCACGCGTCCCGAGGGAATCTCATCTTCCGGGCCGAACGCATTGACGAAGGTGTCAAATCGCCCTTGCGCCTTGATCGGGAGTGGGCCAGAATGCACAATTCCTGTCCCCGAATCGAGATGATAATTGACGGCGCCGAGCGCGCAGCCTGAATCGACCGTCGCGCGGCCTTGAAGGTGAAATCGCATGGAGGGGACGGACGAATATTTCTTTTGAGTCGGTTCAACGGTCAGCTCGATGGTGGGAGGGCGCGGGCAGGAGGCCTGGATGTCGCCGCCGACGGGGCTCGTCCAGTCGCTGACATACGTCACGGACTTGCCTTTTTCTTTCGTCACGCCGCTCGCTCGCACCGTATACGTATAAGAGCCCGGCGCCAGGTTCGAGTCGGTGTAAGTCATTCCCGACGCGCGAAAAACCTTTCCATCTAGACGCTTAATTTCATACCCAAACTCGGAAAAGACGGGTAGTTCTTCCGGAGGCTGCCATTGCCAGGCGAGGGTAATTGTTTTATTTAGAACAACCGCCTGTAGGCTGAAGGGCGTCGGCAGTTCGTCGCGAAAATCCTCTTTGGATTTTGCCGACGCTGGAAATCCAACAGTCATGAGCATTGCAGCTGTCATGGCCAGCGAAATGACTCTCACGGTGCGAGCGCAGAAACGTCGGGGAATTGATCTTTCAGGGTTTTGTCGAGAGCGATGGCCTTCTCATAGTCCGCGGAGGCTCGCTGTAGATGACCTTGTTTTAAATGAACACGTACGATGTTGAGCGAAATTTGCGCATCCGATGGATCTTTTTCACGGGCCTGCGTATAGTTGGACAGAGCCGATTCCAGATCGCCTTTAATATAAGCCAGATTCCCCAGATTGTTGTAAGCGGCGGAAGCCGTGGCGTTATCCGCGCGGGCTTTCATGAAATAATCCTTCGCGTCTTCCAGCCGATGAAAGTCCACGGCTAAAAATCCAAGACGTAGCCACGGTTGTCCGGAGGAGGGATTCGCCAAAGAATCTTGTTTGGCCTCGGTGGCGACAGTCTGCCATTTAAGATCGACCAACGCTTTCCAATCCGGCAAGAATTTTTCTTCGACGGTTTCGCGGGCTGGTGGCTTGGGAGCAGTCGCGGCTTCCGGCAATGTCGCCGGTTCATAGGTTCGCCAGGCTTGGTGTATATCGATGGGATGCATTTGTCCGAGGCCGGACCAGCGGTGGTATTCTTCCGCGCCCTTTTTCCAGGCTTCTTGAAAGGAGGACCCGAGCATTGTGGCTTCGAGCGGAATCCAATAGCTCCCGGCATAAGAAACGACCATAGTGTCTGGAAGGCCGAGCGCGTCTTTCCGTGTTTCGCCCGTATCGAACATGAGGAAGAGATGCCCCGGCGCATCCAAGGCGCAGGTTGTCACCGTCATGCTCTCGAGTGCCGAAGCCAAGAGAGCCACCACATCCGCGCAGTCGCCGCTCTTTCGCGCCAGCGTTTCGCGAGCGAACTGCAGCGTGTCGACCGTTGAGGAATCTAAAGAAACCCGGTCATAGGGATTGTTCGGCCGAGGCACATAGCTGATGCCGTAGGTTCCCAGGCCGCTAAAGACGGACCATGCGGTGATCACGGATGCCGGCATGGGCGCCCCGCGATGCGCCTCGCCGAAGGGAACCGCCAATCCGCGGGCAAAATCGATGACCGTTGGATCGTTGGGCGTCACAAACGAAGCAAATCGTTCCTTATGATCCCAGCGGATGCTGTTTCGTGAGAACAGTTTAAACGGAAGGTTTCGTTCAAAAGACGTTTCCTGATCGCCCGAGTAATAGGTCAGTTTCACCTGGGCTTGGATCGGGGTCGTCTCCGTTATCTCCAAAATGTGATTGTTAAACGTGGCCAGGAAGGGGACCTCTTTTTCTTCCATCGAATGCAGCTCAGCAATGGACGTTTCCGATGGATAATCCATGTAGCCTTGAATGGCAAAGCTGACCTTCAGCTTCTGGACAGGTGAGGATCCATTGTTGCGGATGACAACTCGGCCCGCTGGAACGCGGCTGTAATATTTGTAATGCGCGGAAAAAATATCGTCGATTTGCGCCGAGGAAATTTCGAGACGAGGCCCGCTCACCAGCGGTTTGGCCATCGCCAAGACGGATGCGGAGGGAACGCTTAGCGCCCCCTGGACGGATTGCGCCGCCACGGTATACGTATAGGTCGTATTCGCGACCAATGTGTCATCCGTGATGGTTGTATCGACGGTCTCTTTCACTTTCTGAACCTCACCTAAAGGTGTGCTGCGAAACACCACGTACCGAGCTGGAAAACGTGTTTTGACCGGTTCCCATTTAAGCGTCACAAAACCTTCCCCGGTGACCGCGGAAAGAGTCGTTGGGGCCGGAGGCAAGAGAACAACCCTAAATGCCTGAACCCGGCCTTCTTCGGCCACAAAGAGATCGCCGTTTTCATTGAGAGCAAAATCGCGCGGCTTGTTCATGAAGCCAGGCGCCTTCCCCATCGTGCCGAAACCCCCGATATAAACCCCCTGCGGATCGTAAGCGATCACCCGTCCGAGCGCCGCATCCAACACAAAAAGATTTCCTTCGCGGTCGACGGCCACCTGCCGGGGCTCTGCGAGCATTTCTGGACCCATCGTTCCCATTTCACGCAGGAAACGGCCGGAGGTGTTGAACGTGACAACCTTCTTATTATCCGAGTCGGCCACATACACGCGTTCCTTATCCCAGGCAATTCCTACCGGATTTTTGAGCTGCCCGAGACCGGATCCCTTTTCGCCGCCCGCAAATTGAAAGAGTCCCTGATGATTAAATGCCTGAAAGCGGTCATTGCCGGAATCGGCCACAAAGAGCACGCCTTGCGGCGAGCAGACGAGGCCTTTTGGTTTGGATAGTTCGCCCTGACCGCTCTTGAACATGGCGCTGCTTTTGCCGAACTCCAGGAGCAGTTTCCCGGATTTATCCAATTTGACGACGCGGTCCGCACCGGTGTCGCTCACAAAAAGGCTTCCCGAGGATGGCGCGGTTGTGATGCCCGTAGGATTTTTTATTCCCAGGTCTTTTTTGAGGTCGATTTGAGTCGTGGTATTGGCGGCGAGATCGTACGTGATGATTTCGGCACGAGCGGTGGATAGGGTATGCAGCGTTCCATCCGGATTCCAAGCCAGATGATCGGCATCGAGATTAAGGCCCGCTTCGCGGCTGACCTGCAAACGAGCCACGGGGACCGGCGCCATGGCCGGCAGAGGTGTCGTCCGCGCTAGAACAAATTCCGTTATTCGATGAACTTTGCTGTCACAGACATAGAGAGTATCGCCTAGAACCGCGATACCTTCCATCGCGCGAAACTGTCCGTCGCCATTGCCGGTGCGTCCAAAAACGCCAAGCGTGTGGCCCAAGAAATCCATCTCGCGAAATTGGTTCATATCCGTGTCCGCTACATAAAGGAGGCCGGAGTCTGAGACGGCTAGATTTTGCGGTTCGGAGAATCCTTTCATGCCCGGTTCGATTCCCGTATAGGTTTTAGAAAGTTGTCCGGCGCTCGACCATTGTTCGATTTGCTTCTGCTTACGGTGCGCGGTATAGATGCGGCCGGCCGCGTCGACCGCGAGACCATCGATAGGCGCACCCACATCGATCGCGTGGAGATAAATGCCATCTTTTGAAAAGAACTGAACCCGTGAACTGTCTTTATCCGTCACCAGAACGACGCCGTCGCGGCTGACGGCGACAAGCCATGGCGTCCGGAATTGTCCGGGATCCGATCCTTTTTGTCCGAACGGGTCGAGAAATTTTCCGTCCTGGGAGAGAACCTGGACTCTCTGATTTCCGCTATCGGTTACATAGATCAGCCCATTGGGTCCAGCCGCGATGCCGTGTGGGGATTGAAATTGCCCTGGTCCAGTGCCGCGACCCCCGAAGGATTGAAGGAAGTCACCCTCCGCGGAATAGAGATGCACCTGATGGTTCTGAGAATCGGTAATCCAGATCCGGCCCAGTGAATCGACCGCGGCGCCGGTCAGCGCCGTGGATTTGAGAGCGGCTGGGGCCGGGATCGTCTTTTTAAGTTGAATGCTGTCGAAGGCGAACGCCGGAGCGCAAAGAAGCAGCAGACCCAGAATTTGCCGGCGATGCATGTAGATTATTTAGCCCGTTTTCGAGCCAATTGCAACGTATTAAAAAGGAGCATGGCGATGGTCATGGGGCCGACGCCACCGGGGACAGGTGTGATGGCGGAAGTTTTGTCTTTTACGGCTTCAAAATCTACGTCTCCGCAGAGCTTGCCCGCTTCGTCGCGGTTGATCCCCACATCGATGACCACAGCGCCCTCTTTAACCATGGAAGGTTTGACGAATTTCGCGCGGCCGATAGCGGCCACCAGGATATCGGCCTGGCGGCAGGCCTCATCCAAATTCTTCGTCCGCGAGTGACACATTGTGACGGTGGCATCCAAAGCTTGAAGCATCATCGAGACCGGTTTTCCAACTAACTTCGAACGGCCCAAGACGACGGCATGCTGTCCCGCAACAGGGATTTTCGAGCGCAGAAGCACCTGGATGACGCCATGCGGCGTGCAGGACAACGGAGATTTTCCGGATGCCATCTCTTCCCAGCTTTTATATTCGAAAAGCTGGCCGAGATTATAAGGATGCAGCCCATCCGCATCTTTGCCGGGATCCATCGCTTCCAGAGCCGGAGTAGAATCGGCATTTCCCGGAAGCGGAAGCTGCAAAAGAATGCCATCGACCTTCGGATCCGCGTTTAATTTCTTGACGAGGTTTACGATGTATGGAACCGGCGTGGACGCCGGAAGCGGGCAATGGATGGATTCCATGCCGACATCCTGGCAGGCCTTAATTTTATTGGCCACGTAAGTCTGGGAGGCCGGGTTTTCCCCAACAAGAATCGTCGCCAGCCCGGGCTTTCGCCCGATCTTCGACGCCAGGGTTCCCGCGGCCACTTTCAATTCCGCCCGAATCTCCGCCGAAATCTGCTTCCCGTCAAGAATGCGCGTGGTGGTGTTCATTGGAGGCCCTCATTTTCATCCGACAATTTCCAGAGTGGCGATCACCGTAGGATTGCTCGATGGAAGACACACGAGGCGCTTGCCGTACTCAGCCCGCAATCCGCTGATAAATTCGTCCGCCCAGGACGGAGTTAAAACTTTTACCCCACCGAAATCGAGCTCGATAGGTTCATCGTCTCGAGCCGGTTTTAGGTAGGCTCGGGAGACAAGATAGGCTTCCCGTCCTTCTGTCCGGGATGTAAGGATTTCGCCGAACTTCCGCACTTCGATCTTCATGATTATTCTCCCAGAAGCAGTGCCCAAGTTCCAAAAACAGCGGTTGCACTCGACGGTTGAGGAACGTTAGCTTCGGCGGAGGGCCCCAGACTTCCCAGTACAATGCGGCCTTTTCCGGACGAAAAAAACAAGCCGCGCTTTGAATTGCCATTAACGATCCGCTTTACAAATTTTAGTCCATTGCCGCGTTTCTCAGGGCTTCGGCCGGAGATAATCCTTGAAAAGGCGGCATCGAGTGCTTGCTGGTCGGTGCGAATCGAAGGATCCACCCGTCCAAGAGAGCTTAGGACGCCTTGGCCGCGGTCCGCCAAAATAATCCACGCCGTCGCGCCATCAATGCCCCAGATAAACCAACAACCCATCTCGTCACGCCATTGACCCAGATTGTGGTCAAAACAATTGTTGCCAATTTCACCGGCAATGGCTGTCAGCAGAGCGCCTTCAGCCTCCGAGCGTGGTGGCCTTGTGAGTTCCTTATATACGCGGTCAAGTCGAGCCCGGAATATATCGCGTGTTGCGGCCATGACATTATCTTCGGATGGGGTTTTATGCCGTGTAACCCAGGCATAGGACGCCTCAATTTGCTCCTTCATCGTGTTTGGGTTCATCGCCATTCCAAGATTCTACTATTGTCCGTTCGGGGCTTGGGCTACTTACAAGATGATCACGTATCTAAAAAGTTTAGAACTTTCAAGAGTGTCAGTCACCTAACTTAAGACCCATAACATGGAGCCAATGAAATAGGTCTTTCGTTAGGTGTCTGACGCCCTCGATATTCAAGTTTCTACGATCGGGATGAGTATCGCAACCGCTATCGCCGCCACACCATTGAGGAGGCTGGCGACCAAAAGGCGGCGGTGTCAGGCTTCGAAGATTCGAAGATTGGCGCAAGGCTGCTTGTCGTACTCATTCCATCTTCGAATCTTCGAAGCCTGACACCAAGTCTTTGTAAATTTGAAATCCATGTATCCATTTGAATTTATATATGAATTCCAGATTTCGAGAACTCTCATTAATCACGAAAACGCAATTTTAACCCAAGATTAACCCAATTCTCCGTCGAACCAAATGCAAGAATCCCGATTTTTGTATTACAAAACAAATGCAAGATTACCCGAAGAGAATTACAAGACTCTTTAAAGAGAAAGTGCAGAGATTTCATTGGCCAGGTCCATTTTCCAAACACTTAGCCACTATTGCATCAAATGCTTGGCGTTTGGATAAATACTTTGGATCTCCGGCCAATGCTTGATCGACAGTTCGGCCATTAAGGGATTCGATCCCTCTGGATGTGGCGACGGCTTTACCATTACGTTCAGCGGAAGGGTGCCAGGATTTCAAAACAATCGTCTTTCCGGAATCAACAATGCGAATTTGTCTATAGGAGGAGTCAGGGCCAAAGTTGTTCCAATCGTGATATTCGAAGACATTTGCATATTCGACCCACAGTTTATGAATGAACTCCCGCTCATTCTTGTCCTGAGGCGTTAGACTACAAATCGGCTGACCTGCAGTATTGCCTTTTTGATACTCAAACCGACTGGCCACATCAACAATTTCCATGTAAGACAATTGCTTGGGAATTTGTTCTTGAGCAAGCATCGGTGAAGCACAACATGCCGCAAGGCCTAAGAATGTGAGATATCTCATAAATTGATTACCGAGCCCAATGTTTCAAGTAACAACTGGTGCGCCGTGAACAATGGTTTTCGAGAACGCAGCTCTTCCCGCCGTAACCCCACCAAATTCCCGTTTATATTGGCGTATTCGGTGGATCTTCATAAAAAATGGAGCCGGCGAGAGGAACCACCTGTTTACAAAACAAAAGGTCCCGGCCGGACTCTTAAATGTCATGCAGAAGACCTTTGGGGGACGGCCGCCGGAGATTCCTTAAGTGCTCCAGGATTTCCTGGGTGGCGCGGGATTTGTTGAGTGTGTAGAAGTGGATGCCGGGGGCGCCTTTGCGCAGGAGCTCTTCCCCTTGCTGGGCTGCGTGCCGGACGCCTAAGCGCGTGACGGCTTCGGCGTCCGTCTGGACCGATTCCAACTCCTTTGTGAATTCGGCGGACAAGCTGGCTCCGCATTGGGCGGTGAAGCGTTGAACCTGGGAGTAGTTAGTGACGGGCATGAGGCCCGGAATGATGGGCACGCGAATTCCGAGGGCGAGCGCCCGGGCGACGAAGTCAAAATAATGCGCGTTGTGAAAAAATAATTGAGTGGTGATGAAGGCGGCGCCGGTATCCACTTTATGTTTGAGGTGCTGAAGGTCTTCATCCAGCGTTCGGGCTTCAGGATGTTTTTCCGGATATCCCGCGACTCCAAAACAGAATTTTCCGGTGCGCGCGATCTCGGCGGCCAGTTCATTGGCGTAATGAAATCCATTGGGATGCGGCTTAAACTCGGATTGGCCTTTGGGAGGATCTCCTCGGAGCGCCAGAATATTCTCAATCCCATGATCGGCAAGTTCCGTCAAGATCGCGCGGATTTCGGTTTTGGAATGTCCGACACAGGTCAGATGTGCCATGGCCTCGATGCCGATATCATGTTTAATGCGCGCGACTAATTCTAGGGTCTTGCCGCGCGTCGACCCTCCTGCCCCATAGGTCACTGAGACAAAATCGGGTTTGAGGGTCTTCAAATGATCGACCGTTGTCATGAGGGCGGCCGCGGCCACTTCATCTTTTGGTGGGAAAAATTCAAAGGAAAAAAGCGGACGGTTTGCCGCGAACATCTGCGCGATTTTCACAGGGCTAACTCAGGACGGGGGACGGAACCTCGAGCACGCCAATTTTCAGAGCGACGGCTTCCAGATTGACGCAATCTTCCTTATTATAGCGGAGCAGTAGATCCAGCGCTTCCTCGTCGCCGCGCTGATAGGCCGCCCACAGCCGCATGGCCTGCAGCCCATCCACGCCTTCGGTGTCGCGGTGGATACCCAGCGTACGTTCCACGCCTTTTAATCCTCCTTTGAGTTTGCGTTTGCGGCAGTCGAACAGGAGGTCGCGATGAGGAACCATGGAGGCGAGATTTAATCCCAACCAGCGTTCGATCACGGGAAGATCGAAACCGGTTCCGTTATAGGTATAGAGACGATCCACGCCCTGCAGAGCGTCCAAGAGCGCTTCCCGATTGATTTCCGGAGCAATCAGCTGGACAGTTTCCTGGTCGGATCGATAAACACCGATCACGGTGATGCTCTTTTCCCAGGAGGTTTCGATGTCGAGGTATGCGCAGATCACGGAACCACGATCATAGCTTTTTCCGCCATCACGGAAAAGTTGACGCGGCGGGCGGCTTTGGCTGGCGGCTCCCCATCGGCTTGAGGCCAGACATCGGATCCGGTTTTGAGTTCCAAAGATGGCACGCGCAGCGCGATCAATCGTTTAAATCGCGTCGGCCGCCCCAAGTGGCCAAGGGCCAAAAGCGGCAAGAGCCGCCATTTAGGAATGGCCGGCAACAGATAGACATCCAGAAGATTGTCGCGCGGACTGACCTGCTTGGAGAAATGCAGGCCTCCGGAAAAATAGGGAGCATTGCAGACCATGACCATATAGAAAACGCCTTCAATCGATCCTTTCTCCCAACGCATGCGAACGGCCGTCGGACGAAAGGCCCGCAGAGCTTGAAAGGATTTCCACCGTTTCCCGGACGGAACAGGGCGCCGGCCAAAACCCGCATTGTTCAAGAAAATCTCGGAATCCATCATGCCCAGATCCATCGGCTGGGCTTTGCCAGCGCAGGCTAAGCGAAACGCTTGCTCGATGCGGCGGCGCCGCAGTCCCAGGAAGCGCGCAAAGTCATTGCATGTGCCTGCGGGAATGATCGCGAACTCGACGGAGGTCAGGCGCTTTTTCTGATAGGCCAGATTGAGCGCCCGATGAAAAGAGCCATCTCCACCGACGATGACGATGCGTGAACAACCTTCTTCGAAGGCTTGATCAAGCAGGCGCGACATGGAATGGGGTTGATTCCGGTCGACTTCACCGAATCGCGAAGTCCATCCGGCTTTCTTGGCGTGACGCGCGGCCATTTCCCGCCAGTCCCAGCGGTTTTTGACACGTGACGGATTAAAAAGAAAGAAAATCGTCATCGAACCCAAATAGGGTTGGAATAGATCCAGGGTCGCCAGGCCCCGGCCACCGGTTGTTGAGCTTCCACCCGGTATACGCCGGGAAGATTAATATCCCACTGCATGGCGGCCCGTCGTCTTTCTTCCTTGATCAAGCGGCCATCATGAATGAGGCGAATCCGACCAGGAAAAGGCAGTTTGGTTTCCAGGATGGCTTGATCCTTTCTCACAAATTCTCCGCCGGGAAAGGCTTCGTTCTTTTCATCATGAATGGTCAATGAGAATCCTTTTGGATCGTTCCAATAATCTAATGATACATACGATTGTCCCTGTTTGATGGCGGAGAGAATCATTCGCGTATCGTTTTCTCCCTGATGGGTTAACGGCTTTTCTAAAAGGACATGTGTGCGCACCGTGCGGAACGCGAAGTCAAAGGAAAACACGTCACGCGGCACGCCAAAAAAGGATCGACGGTGGCCGTGGTTATCGAGCTCGCCGATCGCCACGCAGTGGCCTTTTTGCGTCAGCACATCCCAGCGAGTCAATGTTTTGGCCTGTGGGCCATGCAGCGCATGTGCCGGCCGAAGGCACGCGGCCAACGTTTTCCATGGAGACGTCAAAGCGGAACTCCAATCGCTCATCAAGTCCCAAATCCCTATGCCCGCATAGCCTTGGACATCCCACTGGATCCAAGGATAGGCCCGGCCGCCAACGAGCGGCGCTCCGGCATGATCCGGATGCGCGATAAATCCAAAACCGCCCTGTGCATTCACTTCATTAATAATTCGCTGGGCGTCCGTTTCCGTTTTCCAGGTGACGATCGGTTTGGTGACGCCGAAGGCCAAATAATGGTTATAGCGTGGCGAAATTTCTTCACCCACGATGAGTAGGAGATTCTTGGAGTACCCTTCTAAACCTTCACGCCGGGCATCGAGACGGAAATGGTCGGTGACGATCGCATAATCCAGGCCGGCTTCCAAGGCGTCTTTTAAAATTCGAGGAAGCGGGATTTGGGCATCGTAGGAATAGCCGGAGTGGAAATGAATGCAGCCGGAATAATCAAACACGCGCGATAGGCAGGGGAGTCATCAACCACTTCTTGAGCAGCGAGAAGAGTCGTGAGATGTTAAGCAGCCTTCGAGGCTCGTTCGTCATTTAAATATTTCCACATTTTGACTAAGAGGCCTTTTTTCACCGCGTCGGAGTCGAGAGTCGCCGCCGGAAATGAGGGTGGGGTGACAGGCACTACTGCCGTCGGAGCCTCTTGTGAAGCCGGTTCTGAGGTTCGCGCTTCGATGGCCTCCACGCGTTCTTCAAGCGTCTGAAGTTTTTGAAGAATGGATTTGGCGATTTTTTCTAACGCGTCAAGCCTGCCCAGGTCGGCCGCCGCTGGAGCGGCGGCGCTTCGCAAGGACGCCAGAGGGGACGTAGTGGATTCTCGCACAATCTTCATAAATCCTTATGCCGCCTTGCCAAAGGGTTGTTGCTTTTTGACCGGTCTCAACCAGGTCAGCAGCGTCTGCATTTCCTGCATTTGCTGTTTGATGGCGTTTAGAGCGCGCGCGGCTTCAGGACTCGTGACGGCGACGGACGTCGTGGCCGCGCTTGGGACGGCGGCGGAAGATAGGGCTGCGGCTTTGGCCTTCTCCAGCGCCGCGATCGTTTTTTCCCATTCCGTTTTGGTGTTCTGCCATCCCGTTTCTTTTTGCGCCCATTCCTGTTCGCGATTTTTGCGTTCTTCTTGAAGTTGAGCGAGCGTGCTCTTCCATTCCATTTGCGCTTGGGCCATGGCTTTGATCTCGAGGCGGAGATTCTCCAATTCCTTTTCCGACTGGGTTTTCGCTTCGTCAGAGACATTCTTTTCGGCACGCAGCTTCTCGAGTTCCGCGAGCACGCGGCTCTGGGCTTCGGCCTGCGCGGCGACGGCTCGCGCTTTGTCCCCCAGGTTGGCATTCCATTCGTCCGCGAGAGTTTCAAATTTTCCTTTCCATTCCTGCTCGCGGGCGTCCAGTTGGGCCTGCCATTGTTGTTCGCGTGTGCCCCATTTCATCTGCGAATTCTGTTCGAGAGCGTCCAGCTGATTCTGCCACTCCTGCTCGCGCGTTCCCCACTTGGTCTGCCAATTTTGCTCGAGGGATTCCAGCTGATTCTGCCATTCTCGATGTTCGGATTCGATTTCTTGCGCGTGCTGGTCCGCTCGGCTTTGCCATTCTTGACGGACGGCCTGCCACTGGCTAGCCTGCGATTCCATTTCCTCATGAAGAGCGGCTTCCCGAAGCTGCATCTCCGCGATGCGCTGCATGAATTGTTTGGTCTGATTTTCGCGCGTAGACCGCTCGTCCTCAAGGGAAATCGCCGTCGTGTCGCGTTCAGAGGACAAGGCTTTGACTTGATCGCGTAACGTCTGGATTTCCTGCTCGGCGCGGTGCGTTTCAACTTCGAGTTTCGCCGAGAGCGCTTTCTGAGATTCCTGTGCTCGCGAGAGCTGCCCTTTCATTTGATGAAGCGCGGCCTGGCTGTGCTGTTCCCACTTCTGTTGTTCGGCGGCCATGCGTTCACGGAGGACTTCCGGTATCGATGCGAGGGCTTCGTCCCGAGCCGACTTTCGAATTTTCTCCATTTCCAAAGTCATACGGCTGCGTTCGGCTTCCAAAAGTCGGCGTTGCTCAGCGAGCTCGATTTGAAAACGGGCAAGTTCCTCTTCCCGGCCCAGAAGCGCGTTCTTGAGAGATTCTTTTTCGGATCGGGTCTGGGCGATCGCGCCTTCCCAATATTGAGTTCGTTCCTGGTCGCGATGCGCGTAGTCGCGCTTGAGTTCCTCTTCGCGCGCGGCGGCCTGCGTTTCGATGCGGTGACGTTCTTCATCATGCTGGCGTTTGGAATCTTCTTCGCGCTGGGCCATCTGCGTTTCCAGGCGCTTACGCATTTCCACATGGTCGAGCTCCAGGCGATTGACCTGATTCTGCATCCGGGACCGCTCTTCAAGACGTTGGGATTCGACCTGCTGAATTTGGGTTTGAAAGAGTGCGAGTTGGGCCTTCAACGTTCCGTTATCGCGCAGTTGTCCGTCCAGCTGTGTTTGTAACGCCCGCTGTTCGGCCTGGGCTTCGCGTTCGATGGCACGACGCTGCTCAGTGATCGAGTCGCGCGTCTCGGAGAGAAGTTCATCTTTTTCGTCCAGCAATTCCTTTAAACGATCGGATTCCACTTGGTGTTGACGGCGCAATTGCCCCAACTCTTCGTCCTTCTGGCGCCCGGACGTCATCCATTGGATCTTTTCATCCTGATAATGCTGTTCGACCTCGCGCAGCTTACGGCTTAAATTCTGTTCGACGTCCTGCTCGATGAGCTCTCGTTCCTTGAGCTGGTTTTTGAGGGCGGACATCCAGGATTCCCGTTCTTCCGCCAGGCGACGCTCGAGGTCTTTGAGCTGGTTTTCAGCCTTACTCCGCGATTCATGAAGGTCTTGTTCATGTTTATCGCGCCGGAGTTTCTCCTGCATCTCGCGGATCTGCTGCTCCACGCGTGCAGAGAGTGCCTCCTCCTCTTTTGCTTTGAGGCTCTGCAGTATCACCTTTTCATGTTCTTCTTTTAATTGTTTTCCAATTTCACCCAGCTGCGTTTCCAAAGACAGTTTGTTGGCCTCCTGTTCTTGAAAGCGTCTTTCCATCTCTTGAATGCGTTGTTCCATGGGCGAAGGTCCAGCGCCAGGCATTCCCATCATCCCGGGCATGCCCGCCGCAGGCCGTGGCGTCGGGGTGGGCGCGGAAGTGGCGACCGATCCGGAAGACGGCTTTGAGACCGGCGCCTGGGGAGCAGGAGCCGCATGACTTCGCGGAGGCAATGGCTTCCCAAAAGGATCGCCGGAGGCGGCCTGTCCGGGCGGAGGCGGCGGCACCGGCTTATAGCCCTGCGGCGGCGGTGGCGGCGGCGGTACGGGATAATTATCAGCCATAGTACTCTCCTTAGATTGCTTTTCGTTCCTGAATCGATGCTTGCAGCCGGTCCGCCCAAGTGACGAGCTGGGTGTTGTTTGGGTCAAGTTCCTTCGCGCGTGTCGCGATGGCGGCGGCCTCGGCAAAATGTCCTTGCGCGTGATACGTTAAAGCCAAATATTGATAAGCGGCCGCCCATTGAGGATCTTTCTGGAGGCATTCTTCAAAGGCATGGCACGCTTGGTCCCATTGCTGAGATTGATAAGAAGCCACTCCGGCCTCAAACGAACTCCAGGCGGCGGCGCTGGTCGGTCCCGGCCGTGGATTACTCCGCGGAATTCCATGACGCAGCTCTTCCATTCTCCGACGAAGAGTGGCCGCGACATCTTTGGATTGGCTGCGCAGGTCATTGAGTTCCCGCTCCCGCACCCGAAGCGTTTCCTGGACCTCGATGTCTTCTTCCTCACGTTCTTTCAAGAGCGCTTCGTAATGAATGCGCAGGTGTTCACGTTGGGCGAGCGTCTGCTGGATCTGCTCGTCCATCTGAATCCGTTCGCGCCGCAGGATCAGCACGGCTTTTTCATCGGCGTTTTGCACTGTTTGAAGAAGATCTTTTTCGCGGGCTTGAAGATGGACTAACGCTTCGCGCCGTTCGAGGAGGACTTTTTCCAGTTCGGTCCGTTCCTCGTCATAACGGGTCCGCGCCGCCGTCACTTCCTCGGCGACTTGTTTGCGCAGTTTTTCAATTTCCTGCGTTCGGCGCCGATTTTCTTCCTGCAGCCGCATCTCGCGCTGGGCCAAACGGGTCTTGAGCATTTTCAATTCATCGTTTTTGACGCGCAGCTTCGTCTCCCAACCGTTGCGTTCACTTTCTTCGGTGCTCAGGAGGCGAGCCAGCCGCTCCCGTAAAGGCGCCAGCTCTCGAATTCTCTGGGCTTCCAGGCGTTCTCCCTGGCTGGCCAATTGAGCCTCCTTGAAGGCCATCTCCATTCGCAGTTTATTCGTGGTTTCCTCGGTTTGGCGCAGATCGCCTTGAAATCGTGATTGCGTCTCGACCAATTCTTGTTCGAGACGCACTTTTTGCTGCTGAAGCGACTGTTTTTCCATTTGCCATTGTTCCAACGTGGCATGCCACTGTGCTTCCGTTCCGGCCTCGCGGCTATGGATTTCTTCGTTGGCGCGGGTCATCTCCTCTTCTTGGTTGGCGATCCGTCGCTCAAAATCGGCGAGCGTTTCCTGAAGTTCTTTTTCCTGCTTGTGGACTTGAGCTGTGAGGGCCTGACGCTCCTGGTTGAAGGTCCGGTCAAATTCTTCCGCATCCGATTTGATGCGCGCTTCCCACTGAGCGAGCTCCTGCCGCAGGCTATTGATTTCGTTTTCCTTTTCCTTGCGCATCGTTTCCCAGGCGTCATGGGCCTGCGTGACATGGCCTTTGAGTTGTTCAATCTGCAGACGCAAGGAATCGTTGGTCGATCGCCATGACCCGACTTTCTGGCCGAACTCTTCCCCGAGGATTCGCAGATGATCTTTCGAACGCGTCAAGAGCGTCTGCAGGTCGTGCTCTTTGGCGGCCAACGCCGCTTCCTGGGTTTGCCGCGTGTCGTCAATCTGCCGCTGCAGCGATTGAAGCAACGCCTGCATTTTTTCCTTCTCAGTCTCAAAAGAGGTCGTCTTGCGGGTAATGTCTTGTTCCTGCTGAATGCGGGCTTGCTGGATCTGATTTTCGATCGCCTGAATTTCTTTTTGGCGACTGGCCAGTTGGCGTTCGGCGACTTCTTTACGATCCTTTAATTTCCATTCCAGTTCTTCTTTGGTTTTTTCCAGCTGGAACCGTTCTTCCGCGAATTGTTTGGCCAGCCGATCGAGTTCCCCCTGGCGTTCGGTTTCTTTTTCCAGCAGATTGGATTGTATTGCGGTGATCTCTGCTTCGCGCCCGGCCAATTTCTTGGCCCATTCAGTTTGCACGACCTGGAGTGCCTGACGGAGCGCCTCTTCCTTCTGCCGTCCACGGCGATCAAGAGTCTTGAGGGCGCGGTCAAAGCGCGCTAGTGTTTGCTGATGCTTTTCCTGTGCCGCGGCCAGGTTCTCTTGAAGGCCCGCGATGGTGCTCTCGCGCGCCTTGAGCTGTTCGGGCAAAAGCTCTTCGGCGCCTTTAAGTTCGTGCTCGATCTGGTGGATAATATCTTGAAGTGTACGCGCTTTGAGCGTGGCTTGGTGGATCAATTCCCGGCGCCGCGTTTCGTAGGCCACCGCCTGGGAGCGCAGCTGCTCTTCGAGCTGCTCGACATTGTGGGATTTTTCTTCGAAGACATCGCGGCTGGAACGTAATACGCCTTCCCGTTCGGAATCCAGCGCGCTTAAGGTGGCTTTCCAGCGTGCCCGTTCTTCCCGAAAGCGCGTTTCCATGGCCGTTTTGCCGCTGCGTTCCTGCTCGATGGTCGACTGGATCTGGACCTGGCAGGCCGACTGTTGGACGTCAAGCGCCTTCAGGGCTTCTTCGTGTTCGACCTTTTCGCGTTCAAGAGCCTGCGTCAAGGCCTGTCGTTCCTGTTCCAAGGGCTTAAGCTGTTCTGCAAATTGATTTGTTTCCTTTTCTAGCGTCTCACGCTGGAGCACTTCCTGTTTCGTCATCTCGTTCTGAAGCGCCTGGATCTCTGCTTCCTTTTTATCGATCTCCGCCTGCCAATGGCTGCGGACCCGATCCATCTCCGCCTGTCCGGCGCTCATCTGCTTTTCGATCTGAGCCCGTTCCGCTTCCAGGATCTGTTCCTGAGAGCGCACGGCGGCGGCGATTTCTTTTTGCTTTTGTTCGAGCGTCTGGCGCACGCCCGACAATTGAGTGGCCTTAACCTGCACGGCATTTTTGGCGTCCTCCCGTGCCTGGGCCAATTCTGTTTCTAAAGCGGTGAGTCGTAAACGAAGGGATTCCGATTCCTTTTGGACCGCCTGCCTTTTGGCAGCCAGAGCATTTTCCAAGTCGCCGGGAAGCGTTTGCAGTCGGGTAGAGAGTTCCAGGCGCTCCTTTTCCTTGGTCTGCAGCGCGGTCTGGACGCGAAGTTCTTCGTCTTTTTTCATCACTAGGAAAGCGTCCAGGGCGATCTTCCGTTCGTCGAGTCGTTGGCGCAGCCGTGCGGTTTGATCTTCCGCCCGCTTTTGAAGGGCCTCTTCTTTCAGACGATGGTCGTTTTCCAGCGCCTGCATGACTGCGGTCTGTTCTTTGTCGGTCTTTTCGATATTTTCACGCGTGCGAATCAGATCGCGTTCGAGCGCCCGCTGACGGACTTTGAGGGCGTCCAATTGACGCGTGATCGCTTCTTCTTCCATCGTGTAACGCTTGCGCAGTTCCGCTTCCTGCGGGCCGACGGTGTTCTGCGCTTCTTTGAGGGCTTGTTCTTTAATCACAAGCTCTTCCTGCCAGCGCAAACGAATGGCTTCTAAATCGCGTTCGCCTTCTTCCTTCTGCCTTTCGAGTGCGGCGACCTGGGACTGAAGACCCTTGGTCTCTTCCTCGGTGCGAGACTTGAGGTCGGCCACGCGCTTGAGATGCGAATGTTCGAGATCCGCTTGGTCCTCTTTTAATTTAGCCCTCTGGGTTGTGAAGCGTTCCTTCGCTTCTTCATAGTCTGCCTGGAGGTTATGCAGTTCGGCGTTGAGCGTTTCTTTTTCCGAATTGAGAATGGTAATTCGCTGGGAGAAGTCCGTTTCGAGCTTTCGCAATTTCCCATGAACGTCGTCTCGCAATGCGCGCAGTTCCGACTCTTTGGTCTCCAATTGTTTCTGCCAGATGACCTGCTCTTCCTGAAGCTGCCGCTGGAGCGTCTGGATGCGCCCCGTGATCTGGGAGACGGATTCCTGGAATACTTTTTGGGTTTGATCAAGATGCCCCTTGGCTTCGGTTTCGGAGAGAAGAAGTTTCACTTTGAGCTGCTGGACCTGCTCCTCGCGCGACTGGGCGAGGCGCTGCCAATTCTGCGTTTCCTTCACCGCATGGGTTTTCAACGCCGATAATTTTTCCTGGGCGCGCTCTTGCCGGCGGGTCATCTCTTGAATTTGCCGTTCCTGTTCCAATTGCCAGGCGGCCTGCTTTTCCTGAAACGACGTATGGAGACGCAATCGTTCTTCTTCCTTGGCTTTCATCGCTTCTTCCCACGCCGACCGCTTTTCGCCCCACTGATGCTCCAATTCTTTCAGGCGAGCCTGCCAGAGATCCTGCGTGGCCTTGCGTTGGACTTCCTGTTTCTTGAACTCTTCATCGAGCTCGGCTTCGCGCCGGGAGAGGTCCTGTCGGATGGCCAGCAATTCGCTTTCCTTGCTCTGCAGCAGATCGCGCCACTTTTGCCGCTCTTCGAGTAGTTTGGCTTCCTGTTCTTTCAGGAGAGCTTCCGAGCGCTCGGAGGCCTCTTTCACCGCGGCCGCGGATTCTTCGTACGACGACTTCTGCTCTTGCCGTCCGGCTTCCGCCTCATGAATGGCGCGCTCGATCGATTTTTCCCGCTCCTTCAACTGTTTATCCCATTGCACGATGTCTTCCTGAAGTTTGCGCGCAAAGAATTTAATTTCCCGTTCGGCATCCTGCTGCATGAATTGCAGCGTCTGGTTATGGGTTTCGCGGGAAGACTTTGTGGAAAGCTCCATTTTTTCCAGATTCGTGCGAATCGTTTGCAGTTCTTTTTCCAGGATCTGCTGCCGCGTTTCGCCTTCGGTTCTTTCCTGGTTGATCACCCGCTCGAGCTCTTCAAGCGTGGGAGATCCTTGCGTGGGGGATGATGGCGGTGTTGGAGCGGACGACGCAGGAGCGGCCGCCGCGGGAGAAGCCTCCTCCTTGTCCTTTTTTCCGGGAGTGGACTTCTTATTTAGGAATGATCGAAAGCGATCCGGAAGGTCCATAGATTCGTGCCATGAGTTTAGTGTGATTTAACGCCGATTCAAGGTTTAATTTACACAGCGATGACGGACGAGGAATGAGTGACGAGAGCGTTGATAAATCAATACGATTATGCATATTGCCTAAAGGCCCTTTTTGCCAGAAAATGATTGGAATGCCCCATGTCTCTTCCTTCCCGTCTCGTTGCTTCCTTACTACTCCGGTCTTAACTGCTTCATGAACTCCGAGATTTCCTTGTCCGAAGGATCAATTTCCAGAACCCGGCTCCAGAGTTTGCGTGCGCGGGCATGGTCATCTAGCAGGAAGAACGCGGATCCCATGATTTTCAGCGAGGTGACATCATTCGGGTTAAGATCCAGGATGTCCTGGCATTTCTTGATGGCCACGTCATAGCGGCCTTCCAGGATCGCCTGCCGGGCATCAAAGACTTTTTGATCGATGGGCGAGAAGAGTTCCGGACCTTTCGGAGGTTCGGTTTTATCCATATTGGCTTCCGTTTCGATCTTGTTTAAGAGCGAGAGCAGCTTCTCGTTTCGCGGATCCTTATAATAGGCTTGCCGCAGGGCCGCCACAGTGCCTTTTAGATCGTTATTGGCGTAGGATAAAAGGGCCTTGCGCGTCATGACGGCGGACTCTTCCTGTCCCATCGCGCTCGGCACGGCGGCCACGACTTTTTGGAATTTCTCGACGAGCACCTGCACGTTTTTGTTCGATGGGTCCATGTCGAGAGCGGCCTGCAGTTGTTCCTGCACGACCAAATAGTTGCCGTTTTGCGCCGCGCCAAAAGCCTTCTGGACCAGCTGATTCACATTTTCTTCGCGGCGTTCGAGCACGGAGCGTCCAAATTTCCAGGTAAGCCCCATCCGGGTGGAACTCCCCAGCGCATGCAGCCCAATGGAGTAATCCAAGGTGATCGATTTGATGCTGTAGCCGAAGCCGACATCGGTTTCGCGCAATCCCGTCGCTTGATCGCCTTGAATGCCGAAGCGGCCTTTGAAGTTTTTGGAAAATCCGAATTCTCCACCGAAATGATAGCCGGGGTTTGCATTGATGCTCTTGTCGATATCGAAGGCCAAAAGGAGGCGTTTCTTAAAGTATTGGTCGGACAATCCGACTCGAAAGTCTAGCGGCATCGTGTCATTGGTGTCTCCGGACACTTTGGAATACACATTCTTAATGGTTATTCCCAAACGACGAGTGCCGTCTTTCATGTCAATCAGAGTCCCGAGGTCCGCTGCCATGGAAGAATCTGAAGACGTATCGACGCTGCGCGAAATCTTATTGAGGGCCGTTCCGATGGACACGTGGTCCACGACTTTGCGGCCATATGACCACGTCATCGCCGATTCCGTCACGCCAAAGGTCCCGTTTTTGTTGACGCTCGTGTAAGACTGCGTATTCGGGTCAATCGTCGTGGAGACTTTCTCGAAACCGGTGTTGGCGAGTTGCGTCATGCTGACACCCCACGCGCTGCCGCCTTTTTTAGACGGCATCACAAACGAATAAAAATCGTAGGTGGTATCGGCGAATAGGGTCGCTCGCATGAGGGTCAGTTCTTTGCGCGTGATTTGCGATAGGCCGGCAGGATTCCAGTAAGTGGCGCTGGCGTCATCAGCAACCCCGACGAAAGCCGCGCCCATGGCCAAGCTTCGTGCCCCCGCCCCATAAGCCATGAATTCGTCCGGCTGGCCGCCGGTGGCTTGAGCTCGCACCGTCGAGAGCGGCGCGCAGAGCATCATAAAAAAGAGAAACGCCCCGGCCATTGGAATGGTCGGAACGCGCTTGACCCGATCAAAAGAGGTCACAGAGCTTTTCATAGTTCTTTCGGTAACCCCGCTGCCCGGCACATCGTCCGTCGGGTCGGAGGCTTTGCGCACTCACCGCGATTACTCGCGGGCTGCCTTTATCGTCAATTTTTTGTCGCCCCGTCCTGCTGCGGTATGAGTATAGGGAATCGGTGCGTCTTTGCCATACAATTTGGAGGGAGGTTAACTCAGGTTTGGCGTGATTGGGGGCATGGAACAACGTTCTATTTCGTGTTGAGAATTAAGCTAGTAATGAAATATCCCTGTTAATTTTTCTGTTTTTTCTAAACTCACGGATTTGTAAAACATTCACGGAATGATCAAAGACGCCGAATTAGTGAATGACGCCAATCTTGCGAATGACGGTTGTCGACCCTTTCGAGCCGCCGACTTTGATCTGTGCCAGGTATCCGCCCTTCGACACTTTCTGGCCCGACTCGTTGGTGCCATCCCATCCGGTGGGTGGAACGGTGTTGGGTCCTTGTTGACCGCCGGGAGATCCGGCAAGGAAGCTCCAGCCCATGACGCGGTATCCGAGAAGATCGTAGATCGTAATATCCACTTGAGCGTCGGAAGCGAGCAGATACGTAATAAAGGTACGGCCTTCTAACCCGCCCTTACGCGTGTCGACGGGGTTCGGATAGTTCGAGATCGCCGTGATGATTTCACTCGGCAAGCCCGTATCGATTGTGCTAGACGCCGGCGACCAATCGCTGGCGGTTCCAGCGCCATTGATGGTTTGCACCTGATAGCGATAGAAATGGCCCGGTGCGCGCGCGGCTCCTGTTTCGCCGTTTAAGAATTGCAGCGGACTGGCGGTGCCCATGCTGCCCATAACGCCTGCGGCTTTAAAGACCCGCGCGGCGGCCACGGAAGGAGCTCCGGAGGTTTGTCCGGATCCGAATGTAAAGCTCGGCGTCGAGAGTTGCAGTACTTCTGTCGGCACCGGGTTTCCGTCGATGAATTGCCGCAACTTATAGGTATAGAGACCGGAAGGACCGGTGTTGGTGGTCGGACTCCATTGAATGGTAATGACGCCGCTGGGGGCTGACTTAGGCAAATTCAGGAATTCGCCGGGCGCCGCGGGCTTGGTCACATCCACATGCACGGTTCCGACGTTCACAGGAGACGGCGGCAGCGCGAGTCCATTGACGGTGGTCAGCGTGCGCACGAAGAAGTAATAAACGCTCTTGTCTGACAAGCCGAGACCGGTCAAGGTCACCGGCGGTTTGGCATTGATGGAGACCCACCCTGTTAAGGAAGGCGCCGCGGCCGTGTTGCTCGATGCGCTTACCCCCACTTGGTAGGTGATCGAGACGTTCGACGGCAAGGTCGGCGGACTTAAGATCCAGTCGGCTTGGATCTGATCCTGACGGTTCACCCACGCCTCGGGGAAATAGATCCCGGCTAAGGGCGAGTTGCTATCGCTAGTTAGGTCAGGGCGCATGGTAATGGTGGCGATCTGAACCGTTTCAAAATTAAAGATCGGTACCGCCGCGCTATCGATGGGATAGAAATTCGCGGGGTCCTGAAGCGCTGTCAAGGGCTGCATGGCGATCGCCGTCGCCGACGAGAGTTCGATGCCGGCCACATGTCCCTGCGTCGAAGCTCCAGAACCATCGACGGCAGCCACGTCAGCGGCCACCAGGAGCGTTCCTCCGGAGGTATTGAAGGTGACCGGTGAACTCAATGGAATGACCGCATTGCCGCCCAGGAATTGACCGGGGCCTACTCCCCAAACCAATGATCCGACCAACGGATCGGTCGCGTCAATTTGGCCATTCTGATTGGTGTCTAAATAAACATACAGCTTCGAGAAATCGCCATCCCCGACGCGGTTCGGCGAGACACCCAACGAATTCTGGATGGACCCGATTTGCGTTAAGGTCAGCGTGCTGATGATGACCTGGTTGATGCTGGGCGTCACGGTAATGGCCAATAAGGGGAAGTTC
>Ga0206971_10138_pt1 | contig 26735 bp, 29 predicted proteins | sample Alteio_BWOrgHeat_85_FD_152917 | JGI IMG/M metagenome (GOLD analysis project Ga0206971, IMG submission 152917) | Enriched cells from forest soil in Barre Woods Harvard Forest LTER site, Petersham, Massachusetts, United States -... | ecosystem: Environmental > Terrestrial > Soil > Temperate forest >...
GAGATTGACATGATACAGTAAAAATAGCCAAGAGAATTATCGGCAGATGTATTTTTATATTCATTTTACTAAGTTAGTTATTAGGTGGTAAAGGTAAAAGGAGAAAGGTAAAGGTTAAAAATCAAGTTTTCTCATCAGCAAACTATCATTATATTGGCAGTATTAATAAAACACTATCCGGATGCTCGAACAGTATGATCTGAATAACTTATTGGTAATTGATATTGAAACTGTGCCGCAATACAGCACACATGATGAATTACCAGATAATTTTAAAAAATTATGGGACCTAAAAACCCAAAGCCAGCGTAAAGAAGAAACCGCCGAGGCTTTTTATGAACGCGCCGGAATATGGGCAGAGTTCGGAAAAATAATTTGCATTTCGGCAGGTGTATTTACGGGCGGGAAAAACCATCCGGGCATGCGCGTAAAATCATTCGCGGGGCATGACGAAAAGGAGTTGTTGGAACGGTTTGCCGCTATGCTTTCCGGCCAGCCTGCAAGTTTGGTGCTGTGCGCGCATAACGGCAAAGAGTTTGATTTCCCGTACATCTGCCGCCGTATGCTGGTTAATGGATTAAAACTGCCCCAACAATTAGAAATATCAGGCAAAAAGCCCTGGGAAGTGAACCACCTGGACACTATGGAGCTATGGAAGTTTGGCGATTATAAAAGCTATACTTCTTTAAACCTGCTCACTTCTATTTTTAACATACCCACCCCAAAAGACGATATTGACGGCAGCATGGTTGGCTCAGTTTACTGGAAAGAGAACCAGTTGGAGCGAATTTGTACCTATTGCCAAAAAGATGTGGTTGCCACCGCCCAGTTGTTAAGGCGCTATCGCGGCGAAGAACTGATAGAAGAAGACCATATTACCATTGTTGAATAAATTATGTTAAGTGTAAACGGCCTCACAATCCAATTTAAAACCCCAAATGGCTTGTTTGATGCGGTTAAGGGTATATCTTTCCAATTAGCCAAAGGCGAAACCATAGGTTTAGTTGGCGAATCAGGTTCAGGTAAATCGGTTACCGCGCTTGCGTTAATGCGTTTATTGGATGACCGTAATTCAATGGTCGACGGGCAGGTTTTACTGGATAAAATAAGCCTGTTTAAATTGCCGGAAAATGAAATGCGCACCGTGCGCGGTAACCGCATGGCCATGATATTCCAGGAACCCATGACGTCGCTTAACCCCGTATTAACCTGCGGTTTCCAGGTTACAGAGGCTATACAACTGCATTTGGGGTTAAGCAAAGCTCAGGTTAAGGCAAAAGCTATACAACTCTTTGAGGAAGTACAATTACCTAATCCCCACGCAATTTTTGAAAATTATCCGCATCAACTATCCGGCGGGCAAAAACAGCGGGTACTCATCGCTATGGCCTTATCCTGCAACCCGGAAATATTAATAGCCGATGAGCCTACCACCGCACTTGATGTTACCGTACAGAAAACAATTATTGAGCTATTACAAAAACTAAAAAACGAACGTGGCATGAGTTTGATATTTATATCGCATGACCTGGGCGTGGTTAACGAAATAGCCGACCGCGTTTTAGTAATGTATAAAGGCGAAATAGTTGAAGAAGCGCCGGTAAAGACTTTGTTTAAACATCCCCGGCATCCCTATACCAAAGGATTATTGGCCTGCAGGCCATCGGTTAATTATCATCTAAAAAAATTGCCCGTAATTGCTGATTTTATGGATAACGATACAACCATAGAACAAATAAGGGAGTTGTATAAATATCCTGAAAAAGAAATAGTTGCCCGGAAAAAGAAATTATATAGCCAGCAACCGCTTTTAAAGGTTAATGAGTTAAGCACCTGGTTCCCGGTAAGCTCCGGTGTTTTCGGCCAGTCAAAAAACGTGGTTAAAGCGGTTAATAAAGTAAGTTTTGATGTTTATCCGGGAGAGACTTTGGGTTTGGTTGGCGAATCAGGCTGCGGCAAAACAACTTTGGGCCGAAGTATTTTAAGGTTGATTGAACCCACATCAGGCAGTATAACCTTTGAGGATATTGATGTGCGCGGTTTGGATAAAAATACCATGCGCCGTATGCGCCGCGATATACAGATCATTTTCCAGGACCCCTACTCCTCGCTCAACCCGCGCTTAACCATTGGCGAATCGATTATGGAACCGTTACAGGTGCATCAGCTTTATAAAGACGATACCCAACGCAAGCAAAAAGTGATGGAACTGTTGGAACGCGTAAACCTGCTGCCCGAACATTTTAACCGTTACCCGCATGAGTTTTCGGGTGGGCAAAGGCAGCGGATAGTAATTGCCCGCGCGCTTGCCCTGCAGCCAAAGTTTATTATCTGCGACGAATCTGTATCCGCGCTGGATGTTTCTGTGCAGGCGCAGGTATTAAACCTGATACGCGAATTGCAGGAAGAATTTAACCTTACCTATATTTTCATATCGCATGATATGGCAGTAATTAAACACATAGCAGACCGTATGCTGGTGATGAACAAAGGCGAAATTGTTGAAATGGGATATCCTGGGGAGATTTTTAATCATCCTAAGGAAGAGTATACTAAAAAACTCATTGCATCAATTCCCGGTCATAAGTTTTAACTGCAAACTCAAAACTGCCAACTTAAAACTTATTCCCGTATCTTCGCATAATACATTTATCCCCTATGTCTAACAAAAAGAAACACAGTTCTCCAATAAACCAGGTACTCACCCAAATGGTGCTTGACGTTTTTGAACAAAACGGCAATACACCGCTCAATTATAAGCAGGTTTCGGCCAAATTGAATATTCGCGACCCTGAAGCAAAATATACCATTCTTGACATTTTAAAGGAAGAAGGCTTTAAACAAACTTTAAAAGAAGTATCGCCCGGCAAATTCCAGTTGTTAGAACTAAAAACATTTATTGAAGGCAAGGTCGACCTCACCAATGATGGCTCTGCATTTATTGTTACGGATGACGAGGATGAGAGTGACATTTTTGTAGCCCCCCGTAAACTGCGCAATGCCTTAAACGGCGACCGTGTGAGGGTTTATGTATACGCTATAAGCAAGGGCAAACGCAAAGAGGGTGAAGTAATTGAAATATTGCAGCGCGCCAAAATGGAGTTTACAGGGATTGTTAAACTATCAGAACGTTTTGCCTTTTTTATACCTGATGACCGCAAAATGATGCATGATATTTTTATCCCCATGAGCGGGCTTAACGGGGCAAAGAATGGCATAAAGGCAGTAGCAGAAATTACCGACTGGCCGGCCCAGGCTAAGAACCCTATTGGACGAATCAAGCATATTTTGGGTACCCAGGGCGAGAATGATACCGAAATGAACGCCATCCTTGCTGAATATGGCTTCCCACTATCATTTCCTGCCGAGGTAGAGCATGACGCCGAAGCCATACCGGCAACTATAACCCCGCAGGAAATTGCTAAAAGGCGCGATTTTAGAAAGGTGACCACTTTTACTATTGATCCTTTTGATGCCAAGGATTTTGACGATGCCTTGTCTTTTAAAATATTAGAGAACGGGAATTACGAGGTTGGCGTACATATAGCCGATGTATCGCATTATATTATGCCCGATTCGCCGTTGGATAAGGAAGCATTTGAGCGGGGCACTTCTGTTTACCTTGTCGACAGGGTAATACCCATGCTTCCCGAACGGTTATCAAACGGTTTATGTTCCCTGCGGCCCAATGAAGATAAACTTTGCTTTTCGGCTGTATTTGAGTTGGATGAACAAGCGCATATAGTAAATGAATGGTTTGGCAAAACGGTTATCCACTCCAACCGGCGCTTCACTTATGAGGAAGTGCAGGAAGTTATAGAAAGCAAGCAAGGGGATTTTACCGGCGAAATACTAAAATTAAATGAACTGGCGTATATATTACGTGAGCGCAAATTTAAAAACGGTGCCATCAGTTTTGAAACTACCGAGGTAAAATTCAAACTGGATGAAAAAGGCAAACCCATAGGTGTGTATATAAAAGAACGCAAAGACGCGCACAAGCTGATAGAAGATTTCATGTTGCTGGCTAACCGTAAGGTGGCCGAGTTTGTAAATAATAAAGGCAAGGGCAAACAAAAATACACGTTTGTTTATCGCGCGCACGATTCGCCAAAGCCGGAGTCACTGGCCAATTTCGCGCAGTTTGCTGCACGCTTCGGTTATCGCATCAATACCAAATCAGACAAGGAAACGGCTAAATCTCTTAACTTTTTAATGGAGGATGTAGAGGGCAAGAAAGAGCAGAATGTATTAACACAATTGGCTATACGTTCAATGGCAAAGGCCATTTACACTACCAAAACCAGCAGCCATTATGGGTTGGCATTTGACCATTACACCCACTTCACCTCTCCCATTCGCCGTTATCCGGATGTAATGGTGCATAGGTTACTACAGCATTATCTGAACGGCGGCCAATCAGTTAGCGCCGATCATTATGAAAAATTATGCCAGTATTGCTCGCAAATGGAGAAAAAAGCCGCTGATGCAGAACGCGCCTCGGTGAAATACAAACAGGCAGAATATTTAAAAGACCAGGTAGGTTCTGTTTACAGCGGCATAATATCCGGCGTAACCGAATGGGGCATGTATGTGGAAATTATTGAAAATAAATGCGAGGGCATGATACGCCTGCGTGATATCTCTGATGATTTTTATACTTTAGACGAGAAAAATTATGCCATCATCGGCCAGCGTAAAAAGAAAGTTTACCAGTTGGGCGATGAGGTGCAAATACGTGTAAAAAACGTCGACCTTGCCAAAAAGCAGATCGATTTTTCTTTAGTACAGGACAATTAACTTGCTCCTGCAACCTACAACCATGAGAGAACTTAAAGACTTGCAGTTATTAATTGACGAAGCGGTTACCAAAATCGACTACCCGGCATATCCTGCCGAATTATATGAGCCGATAAAATATATCCTGCAAATGGGTGGCAAACGTATGCGCCCCGCTCTGCTTTTAATGGCCTGCGACCTGTTTGGCGGCGATGTGGAGAAAGCTCTTGCCCCTGCCCTGGCGATAGAGGTATTTCACAACTTTACCCTGATGCATGATGATATTATGGACAATGCCCCCCTGCGGCGTGGCAAAACTACCGTACATGAACTTTGGGACCGTAACGCGGCCATCCTATCAGGCGATGTGATGCTGATACAAGGCTATAAGTTAATGATGCAGGTGGACGACCGGCTGTTGCGCCCTATATTGGATATTTTTAATACTACCGCTGTTGGGGTTTGCGAGGGCCAGCAACTGGATATGGATTTTGAAACCCGAAGTAATGTAAAAATTGACGAATACATTGAAATGATACGCCTTAAAACCGCTGTTGTATTAGGCGGTGCCCTAAAAATTGGCGCCTTATTAGGCGGGGCCGATACTAAAGACGCTGAACTGATAGCCAAATTTGGTGAGAACCTGGGCTTGGCCTTCCAGTTACAGGATGATCTGCTGGATGTTTACGGTTCGCCCGAAAAATTTGGCAAACAGGTTGGCGGCGATATTATATCCAACAAAAAAACATACCTGCTCATTAAAACATTGGAACTGGCTAACCAACAACAAGCTACCGAATTAAATAAGTGGATAGACGCAGCAACATTTGACCCGCAAGAAAAAGTAACAGCCGTTACCTCTATATATAGCGCCGTACAAGTAAAGCAATACGCCGAAACAACTATGCAAACCTATGCCGATAAAGCTTTTGCCGCGCTCGAAAAAATTAACCTGCCCGAAGAAAATAAACAATACCTGCGCGATTTTGCCGATGGGTTGATGGTTAGAGAATTTTAATTTTTTACATTAGTAAGTCTTTATTACTAAATTCTATTATAGATCATCACATGAAAAAGTTGGTGTTTTTAGCTTTATTATTATTCTCGATAGGTGTAAAAGCCCAAACTGTTGACGACACTACAAGGTTGTATATTCGTGTTGAAGTAGATCCTATATTTCCAGGAGGTTATGATATGCTCAATAAATTTGTCAAAAATAACTTAAGTAGCGATGTCAAAAACAACTTAAATAGCGGCAATATTTCAGGGATGGTAATCTTAAATTTCGTGGTAGAACGGGATGGCAGCTTAACAAATATCAAAGTTATTAAAGGTCTGACGAAAGAAGCTGATGATGAAGTTATAAGAATAATGAGCAAATCACCAAAATGGAAACCTGGAATAAAAAATAACAGGCCGGTAAGGGTTTTCTATACAATTCCAATAAGACTTCCCATGTAGTAATTAAGCCATATTAATCGTTAACTTTAAGTAATATAATTCTTCAGCAGTTACATGAAAAAAGTTTTACTTATTCTGATTGCCATAATCTTTGCACTTAAAACACAAGCGCAAAAAGTTGAAACCATAAACCCTCACGACGAAGACAAAATTTATACAACAGATATAGATACCCCGCCCGAATTTTCAGACGGCATGGATGAATTCTACGCTCATTTGCAGCATATCCGCTATACTTTTTCAGACAGGATGAGGAACCGCCAGGGGCGTGTAACGGTATTAATGGTTATTGAAAAAGATGGCAGCCTGAGCAATTTAAAGGTAATACACGGCATTTCTGAAAAACAGGACGAACAGATATTAAACGTGGTAAAGAAATTGAACAAATGGAAACCCGGTATGGTACAGGGTAAACCAGTACGTGTGCTTTGTGCTGTACCCATCAATTTTAAAATGAAACAATCCTGATACCTTCAATTAAGCTGTTTGAATTTTTATTACCTTCCTTCCGGTTCTATGTCTGATAGAAACTGCATATTTATACTTCCAAATAAACCAGGTTATGAAACACCAAAATGCATTACCACCGACTTCGGTTGCTGATAATAAATCGCGCCGTACCTTTATTAAAAACAGCGCTGCGCTGGCCGCTTTGGCTGTCGCGGGGCCGCTTGTAAATATTTCGCCGCTTTTCGCGGCTAAAAGGGCGGGCAAAGACATGATAAATGCCTTGCAGGTGGGCGCCAATTCGTTTGTGGAAGAAGGTGTTGAGAACGTGCTTGAAATTTTGCAGAAACGCGGTTCAGTGAACACCGTTTTTTTAAATACATTCACTTATGGCACCGGGTTGGCCAGCAGGCAAGTTCCGGGGCAGTCCTACCCGGATCATGGCCCGCAGGAACAGGATAAGAATTTTCATGGCGGCAATTATGCCATACCGCATCCGCAGTATTATAAAAACACAGTGCTTAAAGACACCACCGCCAAAGAATATGGCAACCGGGATATTGTGGCCGAAGTGGTAGCGGCATCGCATAAACGGGGCATGAAAGTATTTGCTACCATCGAAGATCAATGGCGCAATGATGTGCCGGGCATAGACGAGTGCCGAGAAATTGACCTGATGGGCCGCAAATCGGGAACACTTTGCCTGTTCAATCCCAACGTGCGGTCATTTTGGACCGACCTTGCAACCGATACGTGTGCATCGTACAATGTGGATGGTATTGTAGTATTCAACGAACGTAATGGCCCACTGCTGAACGCGTTGGGGGCAAGTCATTTGGTTACTAATATCGACCCATCAAAGGCTACCTGCTTTTGCGAATACCACCAGCAGGAGGCAAAAAAATACAATATCAATTTTGAACGTGCCAAAGAGGGCTATCATAAACTGGATGATTTTGTAAAAGCGGCTTTAAAGAACCAGCGACCGGGCGATGGTTATTATGTGGAGTTTCAGCGCATCATGCTTGAATATCCCGAAATTGTTGCCTGGGATAAATTGTTCGATATTGGCAAGCATCAAATTGTGGATGATGTTTATAAGACAGTGAAAGCATTAGGCAAAAAACAACTGGTAGGCCTGCATATTGAGCATGTAAATTCATTTAACCCATTCTTCCGCGCCTCGCGCGATTATGAGAACCTGGCGCAGCGCGTCGACTTTTTAAAAGTGGTAATGTATAACAATGTTGGCGGCGAACGTTATGCCAAATTTATACACAATATGGCCTCAACTATTTTCAAAGATGTGCCACCAGAGGAACTGATGCGCTTCAATAACCATTTGCTGGGCTATAGTGATAAAGAGGCTTCCTTGGATAAATTGGGGGCAACCGGCCTGTCTGCCGACTATGTGTACCGCGAAACGCAGCGGGCTATAGCGGGCGTAAAGGGCAAATGTCCTGTTTTGCCGGGTATTGATATTGGGCTCCCTACCGGTAAAAACAATCATAAACAAACACCGCAGGATGTTTATGATGCAACAGCGGCAGCCTATAGGGCTGGTGCAAACGGAGTTATCTTATCCCGCAAATACTCTGAAATGAACCTTGACCTGATAGATGCCGCAGGGCGCGCCATCCGCGATGCCATGAAAGGATAAATGCTATGAAAGAAGAACAAAAAGACGGTATATCAAGACGGAAGTTTGTACAGGCAGGCGGTATGATAGCCGCAACCGCTATTATTCCCAAAGAAATAAACAAGGCGACTGATAAGGCTGACGAACTGGCCCCTAAGGGAGAAGAAGACTATCTGCAATATATCGATCCACTGATCGGCAATATAGCACCTTTGTTGAATACCAACCGTCCCGTGGTACATCTGCCTAACCAAATGGTGAGAACTTTCCCGCGCAGGCAAGATTATACTGATGATCAGATAACGGGGTTTCCTTTATTAGCTTTAAATATTATTACGCCGCAGGTAATTTTTTCTGTAAAGCCAGCAAAAGGAACAATAACTGACGATGCCTGGAACGGCCGGATGACCTATGACCATGACCTGGAAATAACACGCCCCTGGTATTATTCAACAATTTTGATCGATGAAGATATACGGGTTGAGCATACGGTAGGCAAAGCCGGGGGTATTTACCGGTTTCATTTTCCTCAAGGGGTTAAAAAAAATATCCTTTTAAATCACTGCTATGAGAGCGGAACTTTCACTATAGTTGATGGCAATAAAGTAACTGGTAAAGAGTTTGTTATCGACGCTATCCACCAGCAAAAAGGCAACGCCTATATGTACGGCATTTTTTCGGGGAAACCGGTAGGCGGCAAATCAGACGGCGAAAAAGATTGGGGTAAATATAACGCGGGCGGGCCCAAGCCAAAGCCCCGTACAATGAATGGCGAGAAAGTTTGGATGAGTTATGCGGAAAGCGATCCGTCGGTTATAGAGTTCAGGTTCGCGGTTTCTTTTATCAGTGAAGAACAGGCAAAAAAGAATTACTTGGGTGAGTTCTCGTCCATTCCATTCGATGAGTTGGCGAATAAAGGCAAAGCGGCCTGGAAAAAAGTTATCGGCCAAATAAAAGTAGAGGGTGGGACAATAAGTCAAAAACGCACTTTTTATACCGCATTATACCGCTGTTATGCCCGCATGATGAATATTACGGAAGACGGTAAATATTTCAGCGCGTATGACGGACAGGTGCATGAAGATAAGCGCCCGTTTTATACCGACGATTATACCTGGGGTAATTTTATAGCCCTTCACCCCTTGCGCATGATACTCGACCCCGTAAAAGCGGGCGATATGGTGCAAGCCTACGTAACCATGTACCAGCAAAGCGGCTGGGTGCCCGAGTACCCGAAAACCTTTGGCGACAGGGAGGGAATGTTTGGTTTTCATTCATCTATACTATTCCTTGATGCTTACCGCAAAGGCATTCGCAATTTTGATGTAAATAAGGCGCTGGAAGGCATGATAAAGAGCGCTGAGCAGGCAACTATGCTCCCGTCAAGGAACGGCCCTAAGGGCGCCTTAGAAGACTTTTACTACGAACATGGCTACTACCCTGCCCTGCATCCCGGGGAGGCGGAGACGGACTCCTCGGCAAGGCGTAGCCAGCGCTCGGCGGTGGCAGTAACATTGATACATAGTTACGATGCCTGGGCCCTGAGTGAACTGGCCAAAGAGCTGGGCAACGCGCCTGTTCATGCCAAATACGCGCCCTGGGCAACTAATTATAAAAACTTATGGAACAGCGACGCGCAATTGTTCCTGCCCAAAGACAATAAAGGCAACTGGATAAACATCGACCCTAAAGCTGAAGGCGGCGCTTATTATAATGAAAACAACGGCCTCACCTATAAATGGAACGTACAGCATGATATTGAAGGGTTAATAGAATTGGCAGGCGGCAAAGCTCAATTTGAACAGCAGCTTGACCAGTTTTTCCGTGAGGGACTGGAAACCAATCGGGCCTCGTTCCTGGCCAAGTTCCAGGATATGACGGCTTTAACGGGACAGTTCTCGATGGGGAATAATTGCGCGTTCCATATCCCCTACCTGTTTAATTATACCAATTCGCCTTGGAAAACGCAGAAATGGACACGGTATGTACTGGATGTTTGGTTTAAAGATAATGTGTTGGGTGTGCCGGGTGATGAGGATGGCGGCTCTATGTCGTCGGTTGTGGTATTTTCGTGTATGGGCTTCTTTCCTATTAAACCGGGAATACCCATGTATACCATTACCAGCCCGGTATTCAGCAAGGTAAGTATCGATCTGCCAAACGGCAAAGTATTTACGCTAATAGCCAACGGCAGTTCAAAAACGCATAAGTATATACAATCTGCAAAAATGAATGGCAAAAAGCTGGATACGCTATGGTTTTCGCATCACGATCTGGTTAATGGGGGAACATTAGTTTTGGAAATGGGGGAAATGCCGAAGAAAGCATAAACGGAGAATAAAAGGGATGTCATGCTGAGCCCCGTCGAAGCATGTGCGAGGGCCTTTACGCACACCCTTCGACGGGGCTCAGGGCGACACCCAACTTTATTACATAAGAAAAGCCCATATCTGATGATATGGGCTTTTCTTATACGCTAAGTATTGCGCTCTATAATTATTCTTCTGTTGCTTTCTTCTTAGGCGCTGCTTTCTTTTTTGGTGCAGGCGCTGCTGCTTCTTCAGTAGCCGGGGCTGCTTCTGCTACAGGTGCCTCGGCAACTGGAGCCACTTCTGCTACTGGCGCTGCCGCTACCTCTGCAACCGGGGCTGCTTCTGCAACTGCCACCGGCTTTTCAACAACCGGTTTTGCCGCTGCTTTTGCTTTAGGCGCTGGTGCAATATCTTCCGCTACTGGTGCAACCACGAAAGGGATTACCGATACGTATGAACGGTTATCTGCTTTCTTTTTGAAAACTACTTCGCCTGCTGCTAACGCAAATAAGGTATGATCCCGGCCGATACCTACGTTAAGGCCCGGGTTGTGTTTGGTACCACGCTGACGTACGATGATATTACCCGCAATTGCAGGCTGACCACCAAATATCTTGATGCCTAAACGTTTGCTATGTGACTCGCGGCCGTTTCTTGAACTACCGGCCCCTTTTTTATGTGCCATTTTCTATATCTTTTATGACCCGGCATTAACCAGGCAGTTTTAAAAATCTGATTATAAAGTTATACCGGTGATCTCGATCTTGGTAAATTGCTGACGGTGACCGTTCTTCTTTTTGTAACCTTTTCTTCTTTTCTTTTTGAAGATGATCACTTTATCACCTTTTAAATGAGACACGATCTTAGCCGATACCTTAGCTTTTTTCAAATCAGTACCCAATTTGAATTTACCTTCGTTTTCTGCTAACAACACATTGTCAAATTCAATACTAGCGCCCTCATCTCCCTGTAATCTGTGTACAAAGATCTGCTGGTCTTTAGCAACTTTAAATTGCTGTCCGGCTATACTTACTATTGCGTACATGGTTTGTTATTATTTGTTTTAAATTTTGAGGTGCAAATATAGGAATTACTAATTCAATATGCAATACAGGTTTTATTTTTTCTGATTACCCTCCTCGCGGTTTAAAACCTGCTTTATTTCTCCTATCAAATGCCTGTTAGCGTCAATCAGCCTTGTGTCACCATAAAAATTTTCATCAAATATTACTTTTTTACTTTTTCGCTTATAATTAAATTCAATAATGTAGCGTAATGGCCTGGGCCCGGATTTTACGCTGTCGCCGGTTTCATCAGCCGGGAAATCCCAGAAACCCAGGTCGGCGGCCTTACGGTGCAGGTAAAGCAGGTCGTCTTTATTTAAGCGCAAGTGCTTTTTAACTAATGAATCACGCACATTTAGGTATTGATATTCCCCTGTTTTTGAGTTGAATTTATTAACCATGCTATCCCTGTCGCCATATTGAAAAACAATAGAATCGAACTCTGTAAACTTATACGGCGCGTTTTTAAATACCATACCGTAGTAATAGATGCAGTAGAATAAAAAGGGAACGAATATGCTTAAAGCGAGGAATATTTTTTTTGATTTATCGGACATATGGATTAATTATTAAATTACTGAGTTATTGAATTATTGAATTAGGGTTTGAATTACTTATTTGAAACTGTTTTTCTGGATGCGGATGATATTTTAAGTATTTGGTTTGCCTCATCAAGTAAATAGGATAATTGTTGTTTTGCTACTACTTCTGCATCAATTAATACTTCCATCCAAAAGGCTGATTCATCTGCCTCTTCAACTACGGTGGAAAGTTTTGAATGAAACTCGGCTTTTGACCGGGCCCTGCAAGCAGCTCTATAATTGGAACCAACCGAAGATGATGATCTCAGTAACTGCCTGCCTATTATTTTAGCTTCCTCGGTTTTAGGCAATGTTCTGAAAAATTTTATATTATCAACAACAAATTTTTTTGTCCGGTTTTTAAACATTTCACCAAACTCTATTTTTCCAATATCAGCCATAAATAATTAAAACTTAAAAAAATAAATCTATAATTCAATAACTCATTAATTCAATAATTAACGCAGCTCCCCTTCCCATTTGCTTACTACGGCTGTGGCCATGGCGTTGCCCAGCACATTAGTTGCTGAACGGCCCATATCTAACAACGGGTCAATACCTATTAAAAGGGCCAGCCCTGCCTCGGGTATATTAAACATGGCTATGGTTCCGGCTACCACAGCCAGCGACGCGCGGGGAACACCGGCTACGCCTTTGCTGGTAAGCATCAATATAAGCAACATTGACAATTGATGTGCCAGCGATAAGTGTATACCGTATGATTGTGCTAAAAACAGGGATGCAAAGGTCATATACATCATGGCTCCATCTAAATTAAATGAATAGCCCAGCGGCAGCACAAAGCTCACAATTTTATTACTACACCCAAAGCGTTCCAGTTCTATCAATACCCGGGGGTAAGCGGCTTCGCTGGTAGATGTGCTGAATGCAACCAGCATGGCATCTTTTATATTATTTACCAGGGTAAGTGCCCGGCTTTTTAACACCATAAACCCGGCAAAAATAATAATGCCCCATAGCAATAACAGTGAAAAATAAAACTCGCCGATAAACGCAGCATAAGTTGATAGTATTCCCAACCCCTGCTTGGCAACAATGGCCGTAATAGACCCAAATACGGCTAATGGCGCCAATTTCATTACATAGCTTGTAATTTTTAAAACAATATGGGCTATAGCATCCATGGCTTTAATAATGATCTCGCCTTTTTCGCCTATCGCGTTAGTGGCTATGCCAAAGAACAGAGCAAACACCACTATTTGCAATATTTCATTATTGGCCATCGACTCAAAAAAGCTTTTCGGGAAAACATGATTGATAAAATCTTTTAACGAGAGTGCAGTTTTTTGGATGCCGGTAACAGTATGGTTATTGGGTACCATGAGGTGCATTTCGCGGCCCGGTTCAAAAAAATTAACCATTACCATACCTAATAATAAGGAAATCAGCGTAGCGCTTACAAACCATAACAGCGTTTTGCCGCCAATACGGCCAACCGTTTTAATATCAACCACTTTTGCCACGCCTGCAACCAGTGTAGTGAACACCAGCGGTGCTACTATCATTTTTATCAGGCGTAAAAAAATATCACTTAATACGGTGAAAAACACCACTTTATCATCACGTATCTCGTCGGTTGTTGTATGTATATTTACTAATTCGCTTCTTTGCGACCGTAGGCTTTTATAAGCGGTTGATGTGCTGTCTTTTAATAAAACCAGGCGGTTATCAATAGCTTTAATGGCGGTTTCCGCGGCATTAATTTTGTTGTTATAGGTATTAATTACGTTTACATTATAAAGATACCCAACTATTACGCCTAAAATAAGGGCTATAAAAATATAGAGCGTAAGTTTACTTTGCTGCATTTACAACTATTAGGTTGCTAAACTACGACAATTTAGTATTTTGCTGAAATATTTAATATAGGATGAGCACAACCGCCTATGGCTTACAGGATATAAAAAAAGAACTGCAGCACCTGTCAAACCTGCAAATTGCCGAACTATGCCTGCGGCTGGCGCGTCATAAAAAAGAAAACAAAGAACTGCTGGCCTATTTATTGTTTGAGGCTGATAATGAAACCGCTTTTATTGAAAAAGTAAAAGCCGAGGCCGGTTTTATGTTCAGCCAATTGCCTGTGCGCAGTTATGACGCCGCGAAATACCTGCGAAAAATATTAAGGCTGTTGGGCAAGTACAGCAAATTCATGGCATCAAAAGAAGCGGAGATAGGGCTATTATTAAACTTTTGCGCCAATTATGTACAATACGCCGACAGGCGTACCTCCTACAAACCCTTAAGGTTGATATTAATAAGACAAATTGAAAAGGTGCGAACAGCAATAGGCAAGCTGCATGAGGATCTGCAATATGATTTCATTAACGAGTATAATTTATTGCTGGATGACGCCGGTAAAAAACTCGCCTGGTTTAACAAGAACGATCACTTATTGTAACATTGCCCCTATCTTAGCATCTAACTAACAAACTGACCTGCACGTGGCCGATAAAGAAATTGTCTTTAAGCAAATATTTGAAGCAAATTCAAAAAAGATCTACCATTTATGCTATGGTTATACCGGTGATGACGATGCTGCGAACGACCTTTTACAGGAAACATTTTTAAAAGTTTGGCAAAACCTCGAGAAATTCCGCAACCAGGCCATGATATCGACCTGGATATACCGTATTGCTGTAAATACTTGTTTAACGTATCTTAGATCAGAAAAACGCCAGGCCAAGGATGAACTTACTCCGCATATTGCGGAAACCAAAATGGAAGAGGTATCAGAAAAAAATGAGCAGGTAGCGCTGCTGTATAAATGTATATCGAAACTGGAAGAATCGGAAAGAATAATAATAACAATGGTGCTTGACGAGATACCTTATCCCGAAATAGCGGAAATATCGGGTATATCCGAAGGTAATTTGCGGGTTAAAATTTTCCGCATTAAACAAAAATTGACAGAATTATATAATCAATATGAAAGACTTTGATCATTTAATGTCGGTTTGGCAGGAACAGCCAAAAACAGATCAGCTTTCGGTGGATGATGTGCTGAAGCAGGTAAAAAAGGGTATGAACAGCCTGGGCAGGAAATTGCTATGGAATATAACGAGCATGGGTATATTTTTAGCGGGCCTGTTTGCAGTGATGCTCTTTTTTGTATTTACCTCATGGGTAACGTATTTGGGCATAATCCTGATTCTCACAGCCATGATATTGTACCTGTTAATGATGATCAGGGATTACCGCATCATCAGCAAACGCGATGTAACAATTAACCCCGCTGATTACTTACAGGACCTGAAGGAATACCAAAAGAACCGGGCCGGGGTTTACGGATGGCTGTATTACTTATATGTCATGCTGATGAGTACGGGCCTGCTGCTATACTTTTTCGAGGTACTGCAAAGTTCATCCGCGGCTTTTAAAACAGCTGCATACAGCGTGTATGTTGTGTTTATATTATTTTGCACTTTTTATATCAGGAGGCATTTTGTAAAAACTGAACAGGAAAAATTGAACTTGATGATAGACCGGCTGATACGTTTGCAAAACCAGTTTGATTAAATTGAATTTTATTTTTATTCGCGGCACAATTTATTTAATAAAAGCGCGTGCTGAGGATATTGAGTTATTAACTCCTGTTTTTTAGCCATTTCAAATTCATTAAAATCAAATCCCGGGGCAACCGCACAGCTAACAAGCGTAAACCCTCTGCCCGATGGAATTTCGGCGGCAAACCAGGTATTGACGGGTATAGCAATGGAGAAGTTTCCGGTATCGCTATCTCCTAATTCATGTATAATATGGTTGCCATTTTTATCAATAACGTGGATGTGAAGTGTAGTGCCTTTATGAAAATACCATATTTCATCGGATGCCAGGCGATGGAAACCTGAAAAATCAGCCCCTTCCAATAAATAGTAAATTGATGTACAGGCTTGCTTTTGTGTGGCCGAACCTGTACGCATTACCTCCTGCTGCGAACGAAACATTTCTTTATAATAACCGCCTTCCGGATGCGGCTGCAGTTTTAAATGATCTATCCAGTATTGGGCTGTTGTTGGCATAGCAGTTAATTCAACGATTTGTTAGTGATAACTTACTTCACTCTTTTCCAATAATCCTCTTCTACAGCGCCGTTGGGCAGTTTTGCTTTTAACACAAGGGTATCATGCTGCATTGTGTACAGGAAATGCACGGTAATTCCTTTTAATTTGGACGGCTGGAAGCTATAGGTTTGTGTTTCCAGGCAGGTATCGCCTTTTAAGGTATAATTGCCCGCCTCGTACCGCTGGGTTTTTTCGCCTTTTTCAATTAAAAAAGCCTCGAATTTAGTATCGGTGTATTTACGTTGTTGCGAATAGCCTTTGGGGGCATGGTCAATTTTATTATTGAATTTCCCCCCCCGGTATTCCCAGGTGCCTTTTAGCGTCTTTACCTGCTGAGAGAAAGATAAAACAATCAGTGCGATCAATGAAAACATTACTTTATACATACCTTATACCCAATTTATATCCTTTTTTAATAACGACAATGTTTTCTCTTCGTCGCTGCCCGGTTTTGGCTGATAGTTATAGAACCATTTGGCTGTAGGCGGTAGGCTCATTAATATCGATTCAATTCGGCCATTGGTTTCCAGCCCGAATTTGGTGCCCGCGTCATATACCAGGTTAAATTCGGCATAGCGGCTGCGGCGCTGGTACTGCCATTGCTGCTGTTCGTCGGTATAGGTTTCCTGCCTGTGGAGGTTAACCAGTTCGCTGTAAACAGGGATGAATGATCTGCCCAAAGCTTTTGAAAATTCAAACAGGGTTTCCCAGCTTATATCATTGGTAGCTGTAAGCCGGTCGTAAAATATACCGCCTATGCCCCGGGTTTCGTCGCGGTGTTTGATGTAAAAATAATCGTCGGCCCAGGTTTTAAACCGTTGGTAGAAATCTTTATTAAACTGATCGCAAACCGCTTTTAAGCTGCTGTGGAAAAACCGGGCGTCGTCTTCTCTAACATAATGCGGGGTAAGGTCTATACCCCCGCCAAACCACCGCAGGGGCTGTTTACCCTCTGCAAACGACGATGGCATTTCGAAATATCGGATATTCATGTGAATGATAGGAACCATCGGGTGGTTAGGATGAATCACTATAGAAATACCTGTAGCGAAAAAATCGTCCTCCTCAATTTTCAGGCTTTTCCTTATCGCCTCAGGCAATTGCCCGTGAACCGCCGAAAAATTCACTCCGCCCTTCTCAAATATATTTCCGTTTTGAATTACCCGTGTGCGCCCGCCGCCGCCGCCTTCGCGCTCCCATTTTTCTTCTTCAAACCTGGCCTTGCCATCTAACGCTTCAAGGGCATGGCATATTTCGTCCTGGATGAGCTGGTAATCGGTGGTAATTTGTTCTTTGGTGATCATCGGCACAAAAATGCAGAATAGTTAAAGATTTGACAACTTTTAATAAGTTGTCAAATCTAAACAAGCTATAAGATAAGTTTTTAAAAGTCTCCCCTACCGGGGGAGATTTAGAGGGGGCTTCTACGTAGTCATATTCACACCCTCATCCTCCATATAATCCAAATCCTTGCTAAAACTTTCCTTTAACCTGCTTAATGCAAATAAAGCGATGGCGGTCAAAAAAAACATCATGATATAGCCGCTATGTATCATACCGAAATGCAGTACTAATAAGTTAAAACCAAAATTTATAGGAATGAGCGATCCGCGCACAAAATTAGGTACTGTAGTGGTTACCGTTGAGCGTATATTGGTGCCAAACTGCTCGGAAGCGATGGTTACAAAGGTGGCCCAATAGCCAACAGCAAAGCCCATAAAAAGACAGAGCCACATAAACTGCTGGTTAGTAATGCCATAGGTACCCAGGTAGCATACAACACTAATTACTGACAAGAGCAGAAACACCATCATAGTTAACCTTCTTGACCGCGCTATCTGGGCCAGTACCCCGGCAAAAACTCCGCCTATAGATATACCAATATATGAATACAATATACCCGAACCATTAGCGCCAATCGGCTTGGCGGCGCCGAGTGCTTTGCCAAACTCGGGCGCCTGTGTAATTAAAACGCCTACAACATACCACAACGGGCAACCGATCAGGATACAGCACAGGTATTTAAAAAACCGCTGCCGGTTATTAAACAACATTAAAATATTACCTTTTGATACCCCCGAATCCGCAACGTTTTTAAACATCCCCGATTCGAAAGTTCCCATCCGCAATAAAAGCAATACAATGCCCAGGCCGCCGCCTACATAATATGCCGTGCGCCAATCGTATTTGCCTACCCAGTAAGCCGCTACGGCCCCTAACAGGCCTATCATAGCTACAATAGTGGTGCCATAGCCCCTTCTTTCCTTGCTTAAAGTTTCACTAACCAGGGTTATGCCCGCGCCTAATTCTCCGGCTAAACCTATACCGGCTATCAGCCTGATAAAAGCGTAACTGTTAATATCATGCACCATCCCATTCACGAAATTCGCTACGGAATAGAGAAATATAGAACCAAAAAGCACTTTGATACGGCCAAATTTATCGCCTATTATGCCCCACATTATACCGCCAAGCAACAGGCCGAACATTTGCATGTTAATTACATATACGCCCTGTAAACGGATGTCCGCAGCAGAAACCCCAATGTCTGCAAGGCTTTTTACCCGCACAATGGAGAATATAACAAGGTCATAGATATCAACAAAATAGCCTAAAGAGGCTACAAGGACTAAGAAAACAACATTTCTTGTAGCCCTGGCCGAAGGAATAGCAGTCATAATTTGCGCAATAATTGGTAGGCTAAAGTAATAGAATTATGTAGGTTTTTAATTTTCCGGCAAAAAAAAACCCCTGGGTTTACAGAGGTCTCTTAATGGCGTATAAATAATTATACTTTTTTTACATTTACTGCCTGTAATCCTTTTCTTCCATCTTCCACTTCATATTCAACGCTATCATTATCTTTAATAGCGTTTACGCCGCCTTGTACATCTTTAAAGTGTACAAAAAGATCCTTGCCGTCTTCGGTAACAATAAAGCCGTAACCTTTTTGTGTGTTAAACCATTTTACTTTTCCAGTTTTCATAATATTATTATAGTATTAAAAATTTTGTTTTGAAGATGTATAAATAACCGCGCTGAATACAAAATGGTATTAATAATCAGTAGCATAAATATACACTGCTTCTCCAAATATATAAAAATAATTAATTAACCAAATAATTTATTTATTAGGCTGGGGCGTTAAACGCAGGTATGGTTTTACCTCCCTGAAACCTTTCGGAAATTTTGCCGGTATATCTTCTGTTTTTATAGCGGGTACCACTACAACATCTTCGCCGTCTTTCCAATCGGCAGGTGTAGCTACGCTATGGTATGCGGTTAGCTGTAACGAGTCGATAACGCGCAGTATTTCCTGGAAATTTCTGCCTGTTGAAGCCGGGTAGGTAATGATGAGCTTAACAGCCTTATCGGGGCCTATAATAAACAACGAACGCACGGTAGCATTTACCGAAGCGTTGGGATGTATCATGTCATAAGCTTCCGAGATCTTACGGTCCTCATCAGCTATAATGGGGAAATTAACTTCAACGCCCTGCGTTTCGTTAATATCATTTATCCATCCTTTATGCGACTCGACCGAGTCAACACTCAGTGCCAATACTTTAACGTTACGTTTGGCAAATTCTTCTTTTAAAGAAGCTGTTTTGCCCAGTTCGGTTGTGCAAACCGGTGTATAATCGGCGGGGTGTGAGAAAAGCACGCCCCAGCCATCGCCAAGATATTCATAAAGGTTGATCTCACCTTGTGAGGTTTTTGCTGTAAAATCGGGGGCTTTATCGCCTAATCTTAAACTCATGATATGTGTATTTTAAGTGGATTGAATAGTTAAAGTTACTGCGATTGTTTTAAAAACCAATACCAAATAAAAAAATATTCTACTATTTACATAGACATTACATAAGAATAGCTAAGACGCATATTTTACCGGCTAAATAAAAGTGAAATGCGCAAAAAAAGGCCCGCGCCGGTAGTGTACCTGGCGGGCCTTAAAATTAATTGGGCTTAGTTATTTTATTTTTTTGAAGAAAGCAATGCTTTCATCGGGTGTTGCTTTTAACACCACTTCGCTGTCAGCACTTTTAACATCAATAAAATATACTACCGGCTCATCAGCTCCCTGAGTTTCATACTTAATAACTTCACTAACCACATACCCTTTATAGGTATCAGCTATTTTTTTCCTAACTGAAGGCGCAATTGTTGTATAGGCTACATTTTGTGTTAAACCTAAATATTCGCCATTAAAATCATAAAAAGCTGTATAGTCAGTATTGTTCGCGGTAAAGCTAACTTTCTGGCAGTTTGAAGTTACTGTCCAAACTACATTGTCCGCGCTTCTAAAATCTGTTTTAAATTGATTAAGGGCGGCATAGCTTACGGTTTTTTCACTCGTTTTCGTCGCGGCTTTTTTCCCGCCATCTGCAAATGCAGTAACGCTAAACATGGTAGCGATAGCTGCTGTAATAAATAATTTTTTCATAGTCTTAAATTTTAAATCCATAACAAAAGTACGTCATTGTTATTAAAATTTATATTAAAATTTAATTTTTATGAAAATTTCATAAACAATATACTTATCTGTTGCTTTTTTTAAATTATCGCAATATACTTAGTGTATAATTTACAATATGTGAATCAAAAAAATGACTAAAAAGTGCCTAATTTTTATTGTAACGCGTTATTTACATTAAATTAACGTGAAAAAGTTTGTTAAAAATTTACTTTTCCTTCAACGTCCATTTTGGTACAAACCCGATCGTGTTATTATAACTTACCCGGTAATAGGTATCTCCTTTTTCTAACACCCATACTTTTGAATTAGCCGGAATGGTTGCAACCGAATTCGAATAAAACTTATCTTCGGCACGCAATTTTACCAGGCCGGTTATATTGGGTTGTACATAAGTAGCATACAAAAAGGCCTGCTTTGGTTGGTTTGTTCTGGTACTATCGGGTATTTTTTTAATAGGTTTAACAGGTATGGCTTTTATGGCAACCGGTTTAATTGTCACGGGTTTTACGTCAAACGGTTCAGTTGTCACGGGTTTTATGGAAACCGGTTTAATTGTCACGGATTTTGTGGGAACAGGTGCAGAAACAATTTTTTCTGTTTTAAAATTACGCTTTAAGGAATCGGCCGATATATAATTTTTTGATCTATGTTTCTTTCTATGTTTTTTATGCGGATGTATAGCAACCGTATTAGCAGCCAGCGTTTTTGGCTTGGGCTTTATAAAATATTTAATCAGAAAACCACCCAAAAGTATGGCCAGTAAAATTAAGATTACAGCAAAACTTGTACTAATTCTTTTAGATCCCGACCTCATAACCAACTATAAACCAAATATTAAAGGTTTCTGTTTGATTATTTAAAAAGAAATAGGTTTAATTTATTATTAAATCTATTATAGGCTACTGCAGGATAGGTAACTATACGTATCTTCTCTATTAAACCGGAAAATATAATTATAACCCTTTTATATAATCCAAAAACAGGTACAATGCTTTCTTTTTATCTTCCGTCAATTCGAAATCAATTTTATGCATCAAATAATCTTCAACATCAAAATCATTTCTTGCAGGCAGTTCGTTAAACAGTTCGGCACGGTGGTCAAGACCGTATTTTAAAGATTTGTTAAACCCGGCTATAAAATCGGGCGATACGGGCTTATTAGCTATCCAGGCGGCAAATACAAACGGTAAGCCGGTAAATTTTTGCCATTCTTCGGCAAGGTCATACACATAGCGGTATTTATCCTTTTTACCAAAAGTGCGGTCACCTATTTGTACAAATGCGGTAGTGTTATCAGTTGAAAGTGAATAATCGTTTGCATTGGTTAGCAATTCGGGTTGTATCTTCCAAAAATTCTTCAGTAATACACAGGCTAAATTATTCGATGTACGCGATTCAGGGTCGAGCTGTAGCTTTTCAACCTTGTGTATTTCACAATTGCTGAAAATAAACACTGAGTTTACCGCGCCCGACGCGCCTATGCAATAATCAGATATAATTTCCCAATAGGGTAAATTTAGCGTGGCCGCTACGGGTATAAGGCCGATGTCAACCTTTCCATCTATCAATTTCTGCGCGCAATCCGAGGGGATATCAAGGCTCAGGTCGATTTCATTGAGGATATTAGTATGTTGTATGCCGTATAAAAAAGGCTTGGTATTGGTATAGCTTACTGCTGATATTTTTATTTTTTTCACAGCTATTGTTAGGCGCGTTTTAAATGTTCGACGTTATTAAAGTCGGTGATTTCAAATTTCTCCCCATCAAAAGTAACCTTATACAAAACCAGGTTTTGATGTGGAAAATCCTCCATTTCTGTGAGGGGTTTGCCTATAAGCAGGCATAAAAACAAACGCATGGCGCGGCCGTGCATGCAAATAAGCACATTTTGTTCTTCCGGATGGCCCATTATTATTTGCAGTGCCTCTATTTGCCTTAATTTTACTTCGTTAGGGCTTTCCCCGTTTTCAAATTTAGTATCCAATTTTCCGGCTACCCATTCACGTATTATTTTTAAAAAGGCAGCTTTGGTTGCGCGCGTACTTGGCTGACCCTCGAAAATACCCCAGCCCAGTTCATCCAGTCCCGGCAATTTCTCGTAGGGGATGCCTAAATCAATAAACTGCTGTATGCTTTGCTGTGTGCGTTTAAGCGCCGATATATATATTTTATCAAAAGGTACATCCTTATAAGCATTATAAAACTGGCCGGCCTGTTTGCGTCCCTCGTTATTCAGGTCGGTATCCCTGCCCCGCCCCTGTATAATACCTTGTTTGTTTAAGTCTGTTTGTCCGTGACGGACGATGTATAGTGTTTTCATTTATTTAGTCATTGGTCATTGCGTCATTAGTCATTAGGTATGTTATTAAAGCAAAATTAAAAATGACCCAATGACTAATGACCATTGACTAATTTATTACAGGCAATTTATAAAATTGGGGCTTAGCTTCTTCGGCAAATTCAAAATCATTATAGTCGGTAATTACATTGTACAAGGTATCGCGTTCTATCGGGTAACGGCCTACTTGTTTTATCAATTCAACCAGTTGTTTGGTGCTCATGCCGGGATTTTGCTCCTCAGCCCCTGCCATTGAATAAATTTTGGTGGTGTCGTCCAAAGTACCGTCAATATCATCCACACCAAAATTTAAAGATAGCTGCGCGGTATTGCGGCTTATCATGGCCCAATAGGCTTTAATGTGATCAAAATTATCCAAATATATGCGCGATATAGCATAGTTTCTTAGATCTTCAACCACCGTTGTTTCAGGCACGTGCGACATTTGATTATCCTTATTGCGGAACTTTAAAGGGATAAAAGTTTGGAAACCACCCGTTTTATCCTGAAGCTGCCGCAAACGCTCCATGTGGTCAACACGGTGCCAATATTTTTCAATATGGCCGTATAGCATGGTAGCGTTTGAGCGTGCGCCCAACTTATGCCATTCTTCGTGTATGGCCAGCCATTGGTCGGCGGTACATTTATCTTTTGCTATTTGTTCGCGTATTTCAGGGTGGAATATTTCCGCGCCGCCACCCGGGATCGACCCCAGGCCAGCCTCCAGCATCATGCGCATACCGGTAGCGTAGTCAATTTTTGCTTTTTTAAATATGTAGTGGTATTCAACAGGGGTTAATCCCTTTATGTGCAGTTCGGGGCGATGTGCTTTTATCCTCTTAAATAATTCCATATAAAACGGCACATCATATTGCGGTAACACGCCGCCAACAATATGCACTTCGGTAACGGGTTCGTCATCGTATTTTTTTACCATGTCGAACATCTCGTCCATCGTATACTCCCACCCTTCTTCCTTTTGTTTGATCAGCCGTGAGTACGAGCAAAATTTGCAGTCGTAAACACAAAGGTTCGTAGGCTCGATATGAAAATTACGGTTAAAATAGGTCTTATTGCCGTGTCGCTTTTCGCGGATGTAGTTGGCCAGAACGCCCAGGTAACCCAATTCGCCCTTTTCAAACAGTAAAACACCTTCGTCGAAAGTTATGCGCTCATTGTTGAGTACTTTTTTGGCAATGTGTTTTAAATCAGCAGATAAAGCCTCGTCCTGTAATAATACCTGTAACTTATTCTCCGCTTGCATCAAAAAAACTTTTGCCAAAAATAAGAAATGTTAATGTAATGGTGGTGTAACATTTAATATCTCTTATAGCGACGGGTTTAAAACCCATCGCTATGTAAGGGGATAATAACACAAATCTTTTAAGTTTGCATTATGAAAACGGAAACCATAGCCATACACGCCGGCAATTATACCGACGGATCAACCGGGGCGGTTGTACAACCAATCGTATTATCAACCACGTTTGAACGTAATGTTGATGGCAGTTTTCATGAAGGCTATATTTATAGTCGCTCGGCCAATCCTAACCGTACCTCGCTGGAGAAAGTGTTAACGCAATTAGAGGGTGGCGCTGATGCCGCGGCGTTCTCATCGGGCAATGCCGCGGGGATGGCTGTTTTTCAATCCTTACTGCCGGGAACACATATTATAGCGCCCGATGATATGTACCATGGTTTACGCAACCAGTTAAAAACGTTGTTTGCCGGCATTTTGGAGTTTGATTTTATTGATATTGATAACACGGACGTTCTAAACGCGCATATTAAACCCAACACCGGCTTAATTTGGCTGGAAACGCCCTCCAACCCATTGCTTAAAATAACCGATATTAAAAAAGTGGTGGCTATTGCCCGTAAACATAAAATTAAAGTTGCCTGCGATAATACCTTTGCAACGCCCATATGCCAGCAGCCTTTAGCATTTGGGGTTGATATAGTAATGCACTCAACCACCAAATATTTTGGCGGCCATAGCGACCTGATGGGCGGTGCCTTAATTACCGCCGAAAAAAACGACTGGTGGCAAAAGATACGGCAGGTGCAGGAAATGGGCGGAGCTATCCCCTCGCCTGTTGATTGTTATTACCTGGTACGCAGTATAAAAACCTTGCCTTACCGTATGCGCGGCCATGTACATAACGCGCAATTACTGGCTGAGTATTTACAAAAACAGCCAAAAGTAGAGCAGGTATTGTACCCGGGACTGCCATCGCACCCCAATCATGCGGTTGCCAAAGAACAAATGACAGGTTTTGGCGGCGTGCTGTCGTTTTGCTTAAAAGATGGCCGCGAAGAAGCCAACCGGGTAATTAACAAACTGCAGTTATTTACCCGAGCCACCAGTTTAGGCGGCGTAGAAAGCCTAATTGAGCACCGTGCGACTGTTGAAGGCCCTGATACTAAAACGCCGTTTAATTTACTACGTATCTCCGTTGGGTTGGAGCATATTGATGATCTGGTGGCTGATTTGGAGCAGGCGCTTAGTAGTTCATAGATGATAGTTCATGGTTCATAGCCCATTTCGTCATACTATGAACCATGAACTATTAACCATCTGCTAACTATACTTCATCCCCTCCTTACCCAAACCTCTTCTCAAAACACCTATCTGGCCAATGGTATAGGCTTGGTGATCGTTAATAAAGGCCCATACACCCGCCAAGGTATTGTCGTATGGCGCTATTGGGGTTGGTATGGGCACTACGCTGTTCAATGCTTCTTCAGGAACGTTTTCCAGTCCGGCCCGTATGGCTGGCGCGAATTCGTTCCATTTGTTTTTAATTTCCTGCAGGGTTGGCATTTCGCATGGAGGTGCGTTGAGGTCTTCGGCTGTTGCTCCCGGGCCTGAATGAAAAAGCCCTCTCCAGGGCATTACCACCTGGGCTCCGCCTATTTGCACTAAATTCCGCTGCGCCCATAGCAGGTGCCCGGCTATCCATTTAACGCTGTTCATAGGTTCGAGCAGACTTTTGCTGGCTTCTGCTTCGCTGATATCAGCTAAGACATTGTTAAATAAGACATGGTGCAAGTCGTACTGGGCCAATAATTGTTTTTTTGCTGACATGATAGTTTGATTTTAGTTTGTACAACAAATGTATTGTCAAAAAATGGTAGTTAATGGGTGTAAATACGACAATATAACGGGCGGCTTGCGCCATATGGTGAGGTGAAAGGCGAAAGGTAAAAGGTTAAAGGTTGATCTTCAAATTTATATCACTTTTTACCTTTCGCCTTTCACCTTTTACCTAAAAAGAAAAATAAATTTGGTTTACAAAAAATTATCCCCTTATTTTGCAGCATTATTGGTAATAACCAATTGATCAATTATCCCCGCAAAGGCATATTTGATTTATAAAGAAGCGGCGAGAGATCAGGCTCAATGACCCGCTGGCAACCCTCTAAGGTTAGAGTAGGTGCCAATTCCTGGCCCGGTAAATATCCCGGGAAATATAAATTAACAATATGGAAAATTTAACAAACACCACTCTCAAAAACTTTATTAACGCCCCTAAAGGCGCTGTAGCCTTGTAC
>Ga0206971_10139_pt1 | contig 26332 bp, 22 predicted proteins | sample Alteio_BWOrgHeat_85_FD_152917 | JGI IMG/M metagenome (GOLD analysis project Ga0206971, IMG submission 152917) | Enriched cells from forest soil in Barre Woods Harvard Forest LTER site, Petersham, Massachusetts, United States -... | ecosystem: Environmental > Terrestrial > Soil > Temperate forest >...
GCCATCTCAATACATTTGGCATCGGCACTGATTTTTACCTCTCCGCCAAACACACAATTGGTTTTTTTGTCAATGGCTCCTCGGCCGATAACAACTATGTTAAAGACAATAATTTAAAAATTTATAACCAATCGATGCTCGATTCGGTCATAACCGCAAATTCCAGTCTTAACCGCCATTTAACCAGGGTAAATTATAATTTGAATTATAGCGGCAAGCTCGATAGTGCAGGCACAATGATTACGGCTGATTTGGACTACACCACCAACAACCGCAGTTCGGCTGAATACATCACCAATAGTTTTTATGATGGTTCGGGAAACCGGCTTAAGGATTCTTTACTGCAAAACTTATCGCCGTCGAATATACAGATATGGCTGTCGAAGGTTGATTTTACCGAACCGCTTTCGAAAACATCAAAACTGGAAGCGGGGGTTAAATACAGCAACGTAACCAGTAACAACGATCTCATTTTCGGCCCTTTGGTTAATGGTGTATACACCAGCGATCCCGCCTTTTCCAATCATTTTGTTTATACCGAAAATGTTAACGCTGCCTACCTGAATTACAAAAACAAACAAAACAAGTTTAATATAGATGTTGGCCTGCGCGCCGAACAAACCATTGCCAAAGGCAATTCGCTTACATTAAATCACATTGTAAACGATAATTATACCGATCTTTTTCCGCATTTGTTGCTTAGTTATACCGAAAGTGATAAAGGCGAATTTAGCCTGAGTTATAGCAGAGGTATTACAAGGCCCAAATACGATCAGCTAAACCCCTTTTTATACTACGTCGATCTTTACGACTATACATCGGGAAATCCGTACTTAAAGCCCGAATATTCAAATTTAATTGAATTGTCCTATACCTATAATAAAACCATCGTAACAACCTTATATGCCCATATTGTTAACAATTTTGATGAGTTTAATTTTAATGAGCAAAACGACACTTCAAAAGTAAATATAACCACCCAGGTTAATTTTGGCAGAGCTTATAATTATGGTATCAGGTTTTTTTGCGCCGGCAGTGTTTACAGCCTGGTGGAATGCCGATTTTGATGTTGATGCCGCCTATCAGCGTTATGTTGCCTACGCTGCTAACGGCAATCTTAATAAAGGCACGCAGGATATTGTGTTTCGCAGTACCCAGCATTTTGCTCTCGGGGATAATTATATAGCCGAAATTTCGGGTTATTACGAAAGCCCAAGTTTTTATGGGATTGCGCAACTTAAAGCATATTACCAGGTAGATGCGCGGATTGGCAAACAACTATTTAATAAAAGGGGAAGCATAAAGTTAGAGGCTACCGATATTTTTAACACTTACCAGGATAGAAGTTATATCAGCTATGAAAACCTGAATATCCGGGGCACTGATAAAAAAGAAAGCCAGATCGTAAAGCTTACATTCACCTATCGCTTTGGGAAAACATCTGTAAAGACCACTGTTCATCAAACAGGTAACGAAGAGGAGCAGGGAAGGGCTAATTCCACAAATTAACCCGCGCGCCCGCTCATCATGCTAAAGAAAATGATGCCCAGTACCAGTAAGCTGATAGCCAGGTACATATAATCTTTCTCCAGCACAAAGCCAATCGCTGAAAACGCTATCCTTAAAATCGGTGTGCCAATAAGCAGTACAATGCCAAATTGTATGATGGCCTGCCCCCTGAAAGCTAATATACCGTGAAAAATGCCGCTGGCATTGCGTACAAAAAACGGGGATACCGTTAAAAGTATGATAATTGGAAATACTGTGGCCATGCCGGTACATAAAGACAAGACCACCTACGATGACGATGCTGATGGACACAATCGTTCCGGCCCTGAGCACGTGGCTCAGCAATAGCTGCATGTCTTTGTCTTTGAATATTTTCATTTGTTTAGTTCATGGTTCATGGTTCATAGTTCATAGTTCATAGTTCATGGAAGAATAGGTACTGATAGTTCACGGAAATCGCCGCTGCCATGAACTATGAACCACGAACTATGAACCGACTCAAATCCTCCCGGCAATACCGTGATAGATCATCTGCACAGCCAACGCCGAAATGACCACTGCGAAAATGTACCTGAGCCATTTGGAAGATGTTGACTGCACTAATATTTTCGACCCGGTAAAGGCGCCTGCCAATACGCCGATCACCACCGGCATGGACACGCCAGGGCTGATATAACCCCGCTGCAGGTAAACCACCGCGCTTGCCGATGCGGTTACGCCGATCATAAAGTTACTGGTTGTAGTTGACACTTTAAACGGAATACGCATAATATTATCCATGGCGATCACTTTTAAAGCGCCCGATCCAATACCCAGCAGCCCCGATATGATACCGGCAAATATCATCATCAAAAAGCCGCCGCCAACACGTACAACGCTATATTCCACCGTGCCGTTTGGCCCCGGATAACTGCTGTTGAGTTTAAGCTTTTCGGCCAGGTAGCTTTTCTCTCGCGTGATATTTTGAACTTTTTTTCGAAGGGATAAGATTGCGGAGCCTATTAATATAATGCCGAATATGATGGCGATAGAACTGGTTGGGATATAAATAGCCACGATAGCCCCGCACATGGCGCCGGCAGTGGTGGCGATCTCCAAAAACATTCCCAGTCGCATGTTGGTTATGCCTTCCTTTACAAAGGCAGCCGCCGACCCTGATGATGTGGCAATAACCGATACCAGCGATGCACCGATGGCGTAATGAATATCTACACCGAGTAAAAGCGTTAGCAACGGAATGATTACGAAGCCCCCGCCAAGGCCGGTTAATGAGCCTAACAAACCTGCCCCATAGGAGCCGACCAATAAAATAAGGGTAAATACTACTGTCGTCACTAAATAAGCTCCTTAGCCGCCGTCACAAAGCTAATAATAACTTTTTTCAGACGGCCACTTTAATGTTTATCTATAGATTTAGTAAGCAATTTGTCCGGGAGGGCGGTGGAGGCTTATTTTAATAAAAAAACCAAAGAATTAAAAAAGATAAATTCTGAATTCCTATTTTACCGGCATTAAATCTCAACCTTCATGATTAAGAAAATCTGGTTCTTTATTTTGCTCTTCGGCCCCTTTCTGTTGCGGGCACAAAGCAAGCTTCCCGACAATATGTTTTTAAATACGCTGCCCAATGGCTTGCAGGTACTGGTGATTGAGGATAACAGCGTTCCGCTGGCCACCGTTATGATCACTTGTAAAAATGGCGCCTTTACTGAAACGCCTGAATTTAACGGGCTTAGCCATTTGTACGAACACATGTTTTTTAAAGCAAACAAAGATTACCGCACCGTCGACGACTTTTTGGGCAGGGTGAGTGAATTGGGTATGCGGTTTAACGGTTCAACTACGTTTGAAGAGGTAAACTATTATTTTACCCTGCCTGACTATAACTTAAAAGACGGGCTGCGTTTTATGAATTCGGCCATCCGTTATCCCCGGTTTGATTCCAGGGACATGGAGCATGAAAACCAGGTGGTCGACGGCGAATTTCAACGGAATGAATCGAACCCTGGCTTTGCGCTGAACAATGCTATGGAGCACCACATGTGGGGCGATCTGTACAGCCGCAAAAACAGCCTGGGCAATCACCAGGTGATCAGGACTGCCACACCGGCCATGATGGATTCCATCAAAAACAAATATTACTACCCCAATAACTCCCTGCTTACGGTAGCCGGCAACGTAGACCATGAGGTAGTTTTTAAGGACGTGGAAAAAATATACGGCAGTTGGAAGGCTTCGGAGTTTGATCCATTTCAAAAATGGCCTATCCCGGAGTTTAAACCGCTTGACAAGACTGACTACTTTATTGTAGAATCATCTTTAACCAAACAACCGCAAATATTGGTGGAATGGCATGGCCCCGATACCCGCAACGATGTTAAAGCCACCTACGCGGCGGATGTTTTTTCAGATATTGTCAATCAAAGTTCATCTACCCTGAAAAAAGCAATGATGCAGTCGGGACTGGCTTTGCAGATGAACGTAAATTATTTAACACTGGGTCACGTTGGGCCCATCAGCATGTCCATTACACCCAATCCTGCCAAAATCAAGGAATGTATGGAAGAGCTGAGAAGGCAGCTGTTATTGATGGATAACGACGATTATGTAACCGACGAGCAGCTGGAAACCGCCCAAAGGAAGCTTGAAATAACAAAAATCCGGGAGCAGGAAGTAACTACTGATTTTGTTGAAACGACTTCGTTTTGGTGGGCATCAGCCTCACTCGATTACTTTACCACGTACACCGATAACATGAAGAAAATTACGAGGGCCGATTTACAGAATTATGTTCGGAAATACATCAAAAACAGGCCGTATTGCGCGGGCTTGCTGATCAACCCCGACTTGAATGCCCAGGTTAATCCGAAGGACTTTTTTGTATCACCCAACTAAACCTGTTTACATGAAAAAAATATTGATCGTCACCGCCGTTGTTTGCGGAACCATATCCGCCTTGCGCGCACAAACAACTTCGTTTGACGTGGATGGGATAAAAGTGATTTTTAAACCAACCGTGAAAGAGATCATCGATGTAAGGATGTATTACCGCGGAGGGGTAAGCAATTATACCAAAGAACAGGCGGGGATAGAAAGATTTGCGCTCACCGCAACTGAACAATGCGGAACACAAAAATATAATGCAAGCACGTATAAAGACCAGGAGGATAAATATGGCATAACCATGCGCAGCGTATCGGATTATGACTATGGAGACATTGAATTGGAGTGCGTATCCAAATATTTTAACGAGGGTTGGGACCTTTTTGCGGAATCTGTAGTTAACCCGGTTTTTGAGAGCAGCGAAGTGGAGTTGTTGCGAAACCGGCTGATCGGCTCTATTAAAACAAAAGCATCTCAGCCCGATCAGCAGTCTACAAGCTTGTTACTAAAAAATGCTTTTGAAGGCACCCCGTACGAAGCTGACCCTTATGGCGATGAAGATGCCGTAAGAAAAATGTCCATCGCCGATGTGAAGGCCTATTATAAAAGCATATTAAACAAAGGTCAAATATTTTTAGTTGTTGTTGGAAAGATCGACAGGGACGAACTGATCGCGAAGGTTAAAGCTTCATTTGATGGATTACCCGCCAAAGATTACACACCTGCAACGCTGAAAGAGCCAACCTGGAACGACTATAAAGTTGCGGTGGAAAATAGTGAAACATCAACCAATTATATCAGCGCGATAATGAATGCGCCGCCATACAACAGTACGGAATTTGTTCCTTACCGGATGGGTTTGGCGGCCTTCGGCGGAGCGTTGTTTGCTTCATTACGTACGCAACGAAATCTTTCCTATAGCCAGGGCGCTTATGCCAATCCGGGGCAAATGCCTTATGGCATCATGTTCGTCAGCACGGCGCAGCCGAAAGAGGCTGTGCAGGTAATGACGTCGATGTTGGTGAGAGTAAAAAATTATGGCTTGTCGGAGGTTGGGCTTCAGCATTTGCAGGGGAGTTTTATTACCAACTATTATATCCATCAGCAAAGTTCATCGGCAATTGCCGGCAGCCTTGGCGAAGCGGAAGCACTTGGCGGATGGTACCTTGCCGAGTCGCTCCCCGGCCTGGTGCAAAAAGCGACGTCCGACCAGATAAAAGACGCGATCAATAAATATATCGTCGGCCTGAGGTGGAGTTACCTTGGTAAAAGTTCGTTGGCCGATGACGCCGCTGATGCCTTTAAAACGGCGGTTAAATAGACTTACTGCCAGGGACAAATTGATTTAACTACAAATTAGCCTTGTGTGTACCGTCGGGGTATTAAGCGCACTGTTTACTCCGCTCAATTTGTACATTTGTGCCGAATATGAGTTATTCCAGCTTAAAAGCCTGCATCGACGATCTTGAAAAACATGGCCATTTAATACGCATTAAACAGGAGGTGGACCCATACCTGCAAATGGCTGCCATTCATTTACGCGTGTTTGAGCGCCAGGGGCCTGCTATCCTGTTCGAAAATGTTAAAGGCAGTAAATTCCCGGCAGTGTCCAACCTGTTCGGTACGCTGGAGCGATCCAAATTCATTTTCAGGGATACGCTTGATAAGGTTAAAGTGCTGGTCGATCTGAAGTCTGATCCGCTGAAAGCTATAAAGCACCCTTTTAAATATGCCAATGTTGGACTAACTGCTTTATCCGCCCTGCCAAAGAAAGTAGGAAAAAATGTGCCCATCAGTTTTGGCAATTGCCATATCAGCGATCTGCCGCAAATTGTTAACTGGCCGAAAGATGGCGGCCCGTTTGTCACCATGCCGCAGGTTTATACCGAGGACGCGGACAAGCCGGGCGTTATGAACGCCAACCTGGGGATGTACCGTATCCAGCTGGCCGGGAATGACTATTTGCTGAATGATGAGGCAGGCTTGCATTATCAGCTGCACCGCGGCATAGGTGTACACCAAACCAAAGCCAATGCAAAGGGTCTGCCGCTGAAGGTGAGTATATTTGTCGGCGGGCCGCCTTCGCATCCTGTTGCGGCCGTGATGCCCTTGCCGGAGGGATTATCCGAAATGACTTTTGCGGGGGCGCTCGGTAACCGCCGTTTCCGGTTTTTTTACGATGACGACGGCTTTTGCATTTCGGCGGATGCCGATTTTGTGATTACCGGAACAGTAATGCCTAATGATAATAAACCCGAAGGGCCCTTTGGTGATCATTTAGGCTATTATAGCTTAAAACATGACTTCCCGCTGTTAAAGATCCATAATGTTTACCATAAAAAAGATGCGATCTGGTCATTCACGGTGGTGGGACGGCCGCCGCAGGAAGACACCAGCTTTGGGGCGCTGATCCATGAGATCACCGGGTCGGCGATATCCGAGGAAATTCCCGGCCTGCATGCAGTAAACGCAGTGGATGCAGCGGGCGTACATCCTTTGCTATTTGCCATCGGCAGCGAAAGATATACGCCCTACAGCAGTGAATGCAAACCACAGGAAATACTCACCATTGCTAATCATATTTTAGGCACCGGGCAATTGAGCCTGGCTAAATATTTGTTTATCGCCGCAAAAGAGGATGATCCGTCGTTAGACGTAAATGACATCGGCGGATTTTTAAAACATGTGCTGCAAAGGGTTGATTTGACCCGCGACCTGCATTTTTATACCAAAACCACCATCGATACCCTCGATTACAGCGGCAGTAGCTTAAACGCGGGTAGCAAAGTGGCAGTGGCAGTGACAGGAGCAGTTTCACGGGAACTATGGTCGGAATTGCCTGCAGGTTTTGAATTGCCGCGCCCATTTGAAAAATACCAAATGGTGATGCCGGGTATACTGGCTATTGAAGTGCCAAAGCAAATTCGTCACAGCGACTCACCGATCATTTTTGAGATACTGGAGGAACATTTAAAAGATGCAGACCTTCGGGGCCTGCCATTGATCGCGTTGTGCGACGATGCTGCTTTTACGGCCCAAAACTTAAATAATTTTGTTTGGGTGACATTTACGCGGAGCAACCCGGCCAACGACATTTACGGGATAAATAGCTTTACCGAAAATAAACACTGGGGCTGTAAAGGCCCGCTAATTATTGATGCACGAATAAAACCTCACCATGCACCGGTGCTGGAGAAAGATGCCGCAACCGAAAAACTGGTGGATAAGATGGCAGAGAAGGGAGGGGAACTGCATGGGATCATTTAATTTGAATTTTGTACTCAAAGCGGGCCTGGTCATCGTGCTTTTTATCGCTATAAACAAAAAATCGGCCGCACAGTCATCACTTCCCAAAATTTGGGGTATGGTAAAAATAGACAACCGTACGCTAATGTGCGAAACCGAAGTAACCATTGCCGAATGGATGAACTTTATTGCAAATAACGATTTTGATGAAACGCTTTTCCCCGATACCACCTGTTTATCACGTAACGCAAAGCTGGTGTTTAATGAATTGCGTTCACGAACAAATTTTGAGCATCTGAAATTGAACCGGAGCGCGGGCGGGTACGAGAAATTGAGCGGAACAAATTTTGTTTCTGCAGCGGGCAGAACAAAAAAGTTCGCCAAGTCGGACACTAACTATTTTTCTATCAGGATTCCGATTACCGGCGTGTCCTTCCAGCAGGTGCAGCGCTATTGCAAGTGGAAGGAAACAATGCTAACTAATGGCGGCTTTAGGGGCACTACCTTAAGCCTGCCCACGGTGGAGGTTTATAAAAAAGTGATCCCGAATATGGATACCATCAGCATAAAATGTGATTGCTTTTTGTTGAACTGCAGCACGGCAGTGGTATCAAAACCATCAAAGAGGGCTATCATTAACAAGCTGCAAAATGCCCAGGCACATGGTTTGGAGCCGGTGATCAGCTATTTTCCAACGGCGCTGGGACTTTATAATATAGAAGGTAATGCTGCCGAAATGACCAGCACCGAAGGTATTGCCATGGGCGGCTCGTACAGGCATACAGCCAGAGAATCATATAATGATAAGCAGGAAAATTACACCAAACCCGAAGACTGGCTGGGCTTCAGGTATATAGTAACCCTAAAATGAAAATATTTATAAACGCAGCATTGCTGGTCGGCCTTGGCCTGGTGATTTCCTGTTCAAAAAAGCATCAAAATGTGCCTCATTACACCATATCAAAGATTTTTAAAACCGATACGCTGACTACGGTTGATGTGCACATTGCTAACCGGTTACCGGCAGCTCAGTTAATGCTCATCGCCGGCAAATTAAAAGCCGACAGCGCGAAAATAACAAACCTGGCCATCCATTACCTTTTACCCGGCAATACCGACATCAGTGCCGGCGATCATAGCTTTTATGCCGCTGTCCGCTATTTAAAAGATAATGAGGCTAAACAAACTGATAGTCTAAAGGACGATAACGGAAATCCTGTTCGCCTAACTGTTTTTGGTTTAGACAGCGCAAAAGCACAAGCACTGCTTGCGCTGCAACCAGATGTGATCGCCGGCAAAAACGTGCTTGGCAAGTTTGTGGATGATTATGCCAAAACCCTAATCATCCCATTTAAAGACCCTACAGATAAAAAAGGTGAGCTTTTTGTGATCGAATTGAATGCAATGGGGAACATAGTCTCATCCACAGTTCCGCAAAAAGAGGCGGAAGATGGCGGTGAAAAATGGCTGGTGGATAAAAACGGGGATTATATTACGATAAGAGACAGTGTACTGGCCCAATATCCTTACAATGGCCTGGGTTTGCCTTTTAATAGTATAAAATCAGGGATTTGACTAACGTATAAATGCGATACTTCGTGTATTTATGGGCGCGTTATAAAGAAATGCTGCAAAAGCACAATTGTTTTCATATCCCTGAAAGCGCCGCTTGTTAATTTTTGCAGTGCTTCATCGAAGCACAATTCAATCAATTCGATACTTTCTCCCTCTTCTTTTAGCCCGCCGAATTTTGGGTGATCGTTTTTACTGGTATAATTCGCCATAAACAAGTGCTGAAATTCAGTTACGCCGCCAGGCGAAGTATACGCGCTTGCAATCTTTTGCAAGTTTTCAATTTTATAACCCGTTTCCTCTTCTGCTTCGCGGTAAGCGGTCTGCTCAGGTGTTTCATTTTCATCTATTACCCCGGCGCAGGCTTCCACCAGGTAGCCGCTGTCATTGCCGTTTAACCATGTAGCCAGCCTGAATTGTTTGCACAGCAGCAGCTTTTGATTTCTCTCGTCCACGGGCAGTACGGCAACCGTATCCGGCCGGTGATACACTTCCTTTTGCAGGTTATGAAAGACACCTTCGTTGTCAGGTTTTTCAAAACTGATCAGTTGCAGTTTATATCTCTTTTCGGAAAGTGTTTGTTTGTCGAGGATTTGGATGGTTGACATATAACAATATTTTATGTAGATACTACTATACGGCTGTTATGTTTTCGATTTGCAATAATATGGGTTGTTTCGGAGGGAACCTACTGCCTTAACGACAATCCCCGGTGTAGTCGACCTATCATTAAACTGGTAAAAGCCAAACACAAAGTCAAAAAAGCTTTGATCAATACCAAAACCCTTATATCATGAACAACGGACATGTCTCCACCGTAAAATAAGCCTTTAACGGGCGCAGCCGGACCGGAATTTGCCCAATAGACCGACGAGAAAGTGTGGTAAAAATTGTAAAGACTGTATTCCAGCGTGCCTAATCCCAAAAGTGAAAAGAAGACTAAGCCAATGCAAACGCTAAATATTTTGAACCTGGAAAAAATTGCCCTGATAAAGTAGACCCCAAAGCCTAACGCCAAAAAAAACATACATTGAATCGGACCCAAGGACGAAAATTTGCTCCCATCGGAGTGATAAGTGTCCTGATCCCTAACATCTAAAGCATTATTTGAAAAAAACCACCCGGATAGTAAAACCGCAGTAATAAACAGCCCGGCAAACCACGCTATTTCAGTAAAAATTGCCTTTTTCATATGATATAAGGTTTACTTCAGCTCATCCAGCACCCTAAACATCTTTTCCTTCACCGCCCGGCTCGATCCGTTAAAATTATTCACCATAATGCTGAAGCACAGCTCGCGTCCATCATGCGTTTGATAGCCGGCGTAGGTCAGCACATTTAATATACTCCCGCTTTTCATTTTCATGTTATTATATTTCGGCAGGCTTTCATAAAAATCAGGGAACCAATCCGTGCCTTTTGCCGATTGAAGGATGGTGGCCATCGTCAGCGTAGTTACCCGATCACCGGGTGACAGTCCGCTGCCGTCAACAACGTTTAATGAATGTGGGTCGATGCCGCGTGCTTTCCAAAAGTTTTGCTCCACCTCGACGCCATTATCGGTTGAGGGTAATTTACCGGCTTTCCAGGCAATCGTCTTTAACAATTGCTCGGCGTACAGGTTGATGCTTTTTTGGTTGAGCCAGTAAATGATCTGGCTTAGTTTAGGTGACAAGATAATGGTCAAATGGGTAGCGATTGCCGGCGTTGGCTCACCTTTAGCTGCTAAGGTACCCGTCGATTCAGGATCACTTGCGACGACAATCCCCAAACGCTTTAAGGTGTCTTCCAGGCGGAAGGCAGCATCGAAGGCCGGGTCGGGCAACGCAACAGATATGGCTTTTTTTGATTCATCCTCGGCATAAGTCCCGCGCAGATACATCAGCTTACTATTAACGGGCAAAAAGGCATAGGCCTCGTCTCCGCTGCCGGCGGGAGCGTTTATCAGTTCACTTTTAAAATCCAGGTAGGGCATCGCCGGTACGGTGCGCGCAACACTTATAAGGCTGTCGGCCCTGCCCGTTCTCAGCTTAATATCAAATTGATTTTCGCGCCAGCAAAGCCCGGATGTGCCCGCGCCATAATAGTTGCCTACATCCATCCAAATCCAGCCAGGTGGGATGGATTGTGAGCCGAAAACACTGTCGTCGCCAATAATTCGGCCATCGATTTTTTTGATACCTGCCTTTTTCAGGGCATCTACCATCAGACTTAAAATATGATCTTCGTGGCTGCTGTCATAACGCCAGCTGCCCAGCGTGGGGTCGCCGGCGCCTTTAATGATAACATCGCCATTCAGGGTGCCATCTGCGCCTATCGACCCCGAATAGCCAAATTGTGTTTGGTATTGAAAATCTTTGCCCAGCAAATTAAAAGCAGTGATAGTGGTAACCGTTTTTAAGGTGGATGCAGTCGCCAGCCCCATATTGGGATTGGCGGCAAATACCGTTTCGCCGGTTTTCGCGTCCAGCACAGTTAAGGACACCGATGCGTAACGACACTGGCTGTCAGCTTGTAAACGGTTAAATGCAGCCTGCAAATGTTCCTGCAAGGGCTGCGCAAATGTGTTTCCGGTTATAAAAAGCAGACTAACTAACCACGCCTGTTTGATCTCCATTTTTTGAATTACGTTGTGCGATGAAATAGATTGGAATACCGATTAAAACAATGGCCAAACCACCCAAAGCGTAAGCACCGGTATAAATCAGCAGCAAAATGCAAAATGCCGTGCCCATTAACACATAAATGGCCGGTAAAAACGGGTATCCGAAAGCTTTGTAGGGGCGCTCGGCATTTGGTTGCCGTTTCCGAAGAATAAAGATGCCTACTATAGTCAATACATAAAACAAAACGGCCACGAAGGAGATCATGTCAAGCAAATCGCCGTATTCGCCGCTTAAGCAAAGTATCGCGGCAACAAGCGCTTGTATCCACAGTCCGAACCCCGGCACTGCGAATTTATTGAGTTCGCCTGTGCGTTTAAAAAACAGCCCGTCCTTCGCCATAGTGTAATAAACTCTCGCGCCGGCCATAATCAAGCCGTTGTTGCAACCAAATGTAGAGATCATGATCATCACAGCAATCACATACGTGCCTGCATTTCCAAATATCGCCTGCGCCGCCGAAACCGCAACCCTGCCCTTTGGTGCGGCGGCAATATCGTGCATGGACAACGTACCGGTGTACATAACGTTCGCCGAAATGTAGATAATGGAAACGATGAGTGTACCGAAGAAAAGACTCAAACCGATATTGCGTTTAGGGTTATTCATTTCTCCCGCAATAAAAGTGACATTGTTCCAGGCATCACTACTAAAAATAGAACCCACCATCGCTGCCGCAATTGCTCCCAGTGCTGCAGCCATCACGTATCCGCCTGCAAAACTTCCGTCTTTTTTTAGCTGATGGATATTCCAGGCATCGTTCCAGTTGGCGTGCCAGATGTCCCCTTTTATAGCGAGCAGACCGAAAACGATCAACCCGAACAGACTTAGCAATTTAGTAATGGTAAAAGTATTTTGCACCAGCTTGCCGGTTTTTACACCGCGCGTATTGACAAACGTTAGAAAAATAATAACTACTATCGACACCAATTGGGCTGCGCTAATGGTAAAATGCCAGTTGCCGATATTGGTCGAAAGCAAAATATTGTCTTCACTTGCCCAGTGGAAAATTTTAAGGTAAGCCAGGAATTTCGAAAAAGCAACGCCCACGGCGGCGATCGTTCCTGTTTGTATCACGGCAAAAAAACTCCAGCCATATAAAAAGCCTATCAGTTTGTTATAAGCCTCTTTTAAATAAACATACTGGCCCCCTGCTTTAGGGTACATGCCGCTCAACTCACCATAACTCACCGCCGCAGTTATCGTCATAAAGCCGGTTATGATCCACACGAAAATCAGCCACCCGGCAGAGCCGACTTTTTGGGTAATATCCGCGCTTACGATAAAAATACCCGAGCCGATCATGGAGCCGGCTACCAGCATGGTGCCGTCGAGCAATCCTAATTCATGCTTTAGTTTTGCGGGGGCTTTCGTTTTGTTCATATTTTGGTGCAATAGTTTTGGGGAAGATAGGAATAAACTGTTTCATAATAAAATGCAGGGTTTCGCTGCTTTTATCGTCTCAACAAATGTAAAAAATGGATTTATAAATCAACCCTCAAACCACAATTCACGGCAATTGTAAAATATTTGTGATGACGTAGCCGATATTGACATATTATTGTAAAGAAATAAATTTATTTATTTTGTGCCGACCGCTTATATTTGCGAACTTTTTAAAAAGCCGACGAAGTTTTTAACAGTAAACACTATATATGGATTTTTTGAACACCTACTTAATTTATTTGATCCCGGTTGTGGGATTGATAGGTATACTTTTTATGGGCATTAAGGCTGCCTGGGTAACCAAACAGGACGCCGGCGACGGAGAAATGGCCAAGCTTGCCGGTTACATTGCCGATGGCGCTATGGCATTCCTTCGTGCAGAATGGAAGATACTGGGCTTTTTCGTGGTGATCGCGGGCATATTGCTGGCATGGTCGGGCACAACTGTACATACATCAAGCCCTGTTATTGCCATATCCTTCATTTGCGGCGCGTTTCTGTCCGCTTTTGCAGGTTACCTGGGAATGCGTATCGCCACTAAAGCAAACGTGCGGACAACGCAGGCCGCCCGTACAAGCCTGGCTCAGGCGTTAAAAGTATCCTTTACCGGTGGTACCGTTATGGGTTTGGGTGTTGCCGGGCTGGCGATTATCGGCCTTGGCTCACTTTTCATTGTCTTTTATACCATGTATGTAAGAAGCGGCGGACACGATGTCAACGGCGAATTCATGGCGAAAGCGCTGGACGTGTTGGCGGGCTTTTCATTAGGCGCTGAATCCATTGCCTTGTTTGCCCGCGTAGGCGGCGGTATTTATACCAAGGCTGCTGACGTAGGCGCCGACCTTGTTGGTAAGGTTGAAGCCGGCATACCCGAGGACGATGTGCGTAACCCCGCTACTATTGCCGACAACGTAGGTGATAACGTGGGCGACGTTGCAGGTATGGGCGCCGACCTTTTTGGTTCATACGTTGCCACAATGCTGGCCACCATGGTGTTGGGCCGCGAAATTGTTTCGAATGATAATTTTGGAGGGATAGCCCCGGTATTGCTGCCAATGGTAATTGCCGGATTGGGTTTGATCTTCTCCATCGTAGGCGCCGCGTTTGTTCGCATTAAAAACGAAACCGACAGCGTTCAGACAGCTTTGAATATCGGAAACTGGCTTTCCATCATATTAACCGCCATTGCTACTTATTTTATAGTGCAGTGGATGCTGCCGGCAGATAATTTCCACATGATTCGTGATGAAATAACCGGCGGGGGTTTAAAGGAAGGGTCTATTGTATTTACTAAAATGGGCGTCTTCGGCGCAATAGCCGTTGGGCTTGTGGTAGGTACATTAATGTCGATGATCACCGAATATTACACAGCGATGGGCAAACGCCCGGTGCTTAGCATTATCCGCCAGTCGTCAACCGGGCATGCTACCAATATCATTGGTGGTTTATCGGTTGGTATGGAATCAACCGTACTGCCTATCCTTGTTTTAGCGGCCGGCATTTACGGATCATATCATTTTGCAGGTTTATATGGCGTGGCGATTGCCGCTGCCGGCATGATGGCTACTACAGCAATGCAGTTATCCATCGACGCCTTCGGGCCGATTGCCGATAACGCCGGTGGTATTGCCGAAATGAGCCGCCTGCCCGAAGAAGTAAGGCACCGTACCGATAACCTCGATGCTGTTGGTAATACTACGGCCGCAACCGGTAAAGGTTTTGCTATTGCATCTGCTGCCTTAACCTCACTGGCCTTATTTGCGGCTTTTGTGGGTGTTGCAGGCATCGACCATATTGATATTTACAAAGCGGACGTATTGGCCGGCCTGTTTGTCGGCGGTATGATACCGTTTATTTTCTCGTCGCTGGCTATTTCCGCCGTAGGCCGGGCAGCTATGGCGATGGTAGAAGAAGTTCGCCGCCAGTTCCGCGAAATTCCCGGAATTATGGAGTACACCGGCAAACCTGAGTATGAAAAGTGCGTTGCTATTTCCACCAAAGCTTCGATTCGCGAGATGGTTGCCCCCGGACTGATCGCATTGATCACCCCCGTAATCGTGGGCTTCATTTTCGGCCCTGAGGTTTTAGGCGGTTTGTTAGCCGGCGTTACTGTATCCGGCGTGTTGATGGGTATCTTCCAAAGCAACGCAGGCGGCGCCTGGGACAATGCCAAAAAATCATTCGAAAAAGGCGTTGTAATTAATGGCGAAACATTTTACAAAAAATCAGAACCGCACAAGGCATCGGTAACCGGCGATACCGTTGGCGATCCTTTTAAAGATACTTCGGGTCCGTCAATGAATATCCTTATCAAGTTGATGTCGATCGTTTCGTTGGTAATTGCGCCGCATTTGCACAAGGAGGCGGACCACAGTCAACGTATCCAGAAAGAATTGCAGGAACGCTCGATGATTACGCATACCATCAGGATGGATAAAAGAGCATAAGTTTGTTAAAGACTATAATAGAAAAGGGCGCTGGAAGGCGCCTTTTTTAATTTTATTAGCGAACGATCACGGCGAAATTTTCTCATAATCAACCAATAAAATTCCGAAAATACCACTTAATTTCAATGTTACATTCTGTACTTTATGTTTTAAATAAATTTAAGTACGTTTGGGAAACTGATCTTAACTTATTAACTGAATTTTTAAATGAGCTTATTTGTAAAAAAATCTTTGGCCCAGTTGCAGGCCTCTGCTGATGAGGGCACAAGTCTTAAACGAACGCTTGGCGCAGGTAACCTTATTGCCTTAGGGATAGGGGCAATCATTGGCGCAGGCCTTTTTGTGCGGACCGCCGCTGCTGCAGGTGAGCACGCTGGTCCGGCCGTGACCCTTTCATTTATTGTAGCTGCTGTCGGCTGCGCGTTTGCGGGCCTTTGCTATGCTGAGTTTGCATCCATCATCCCGATAGCCGGCAGTGCTTATACCTATGCCTACGCCACCATGGGCGAAATAGTGGCCTGGGTTATCGGGTGGGCGCTGATATTAGAGTATGCGCTGGGCGCGGCAACCGTTTCTATCAGCTGGAGCGAATATTTGAATAAATTGATGGGAGGCCGAATACCGTATGAGTGGTGCCACTCGCCGATGGAAAACATAACAGGACATCATGGTATTATCAATATACCAGCGTTGGTTATTTTACTGCTCCTTTCACTTTTGCTGATAAAAGGCACTCAAGAATCGGCTACGGTAAACACCGTTATCGTGATATTAAAAGTGTCCATTGTGTTGGTATTTATAGCTGTTGGATGGGGCTTTATGCAGGCAGCCAATCATACTCCATATATTATCCCGGCTAATGCTGCACCGGCTAAGCTGGCAAATGGCAGCCTCTACACATATACCGACTTTTTCCGGCATGGCTGGGGAGGTATCCTGTCCGGCGCGGGTGTTGTTTTTTTCGCCTTTATTGGTTTTGATGCGGTTTCCACTGCAGCGCAAGAGGCTAAAAATCCAAAAAAAGACATGCCTGTTGGTATCCTCGGATCGCTTGTGGTATGTACTGTTTTGTATATCCTGTTTTCGTATGTATTAACCGGCGTTGCACCTTACCGTGATTTTATGACGCAAGGTAAAGAAGCTTCAGTAGCTTATGCCATTAGTACTTATATGCATATGGGCTGGCTTGCCACTTTGGTAACTGTCGCCATATTGCTTGGGTTCTCGTCGGTGATACTTGTTATGCTCTTGGGGCAGTCCAGGGTGTTTTATACCATGTCGACTGACGGCCTGTTGCCCAAAGTATTTTCTGCGCTGCACCCGAAATTCAGAACACCTTATAAGAGTAATATGATCTTGTTCGTTTTTGTGGGTCTGTTCGCGGCATTTTTGCCGGAGAGCGTTGCCGGCGACCTAACCTCCATCGGCACCTTGTTCGCCTTCGTGGTAGTGTGTATTGGCGTGATGGTGCTCCGGAAGAAAGATCCGAACCTGGTTCGGCCTTTTAAAACGCCGCTTGTGCCGCTTGTGCCGATACTTGGCATTATTATTTGCGGGGCCATGATTGTCAGCCTGGACACCAGCACCCAGATAGCAGCTTTTGCATGGATGATCGTCGGCCTGGTGATTTATTTCAGCTATAGCAAAAGAAACAGCAAATTGGGCAGCATGGGCGATATATTGCCAAATGCATCCGAGTTCGAAAAGAAGTAATATTGCTGTTATACGATGAGTAATCGTAACAAAAAAGGTTCTGCATCGTCAGAACCTTTTTTGTTAACATTAAATAAGCGTTTAAGCCCCCTCTAAATCTCCCCCGGCAGGGGAGACTTTAGCTTCAATTGCGTCTATTTTTTTTAAGTCCCCCCTACCGGGGAGGATTTAGGATGGGCTAAGACGCGTGTAAAGTTTACAATCTTTTTCTATGCAAAAAGATAAAAACCTTTGGGTATTAGTACTGGTTTGCATCATCAATTCGCTCGGCTTTGGCATTATTGTGCCGGTAATGTACACCTATGGCAAAACTTTTGGGTTAGATCAGTTTACGCTTGGCGTATTGATGGCATCTTTTTCGGTCGCCCAGTTTTTCGCCACCCCTGTGCTGGGCTCCCTGTCCGATAAATGGGGGCGCCGGCCTTTACTGGTCATCAGCCTGGCCGGTACTTGTCTCTCTTTTTTACTTTTCGCCGAGGCGCGCAGCCTGCTGTTCCTTTTTGCAGCAAGAATACTCGACGGCCTCACTGGCGGCAATATCTCAGTTGCCCAGGCCATGGTGGCCGATACGGCTACTTCCAAAAACCGCGCCCAGCGTTTTGGCATTTTAAGCTCGGCTTTCGCGTTTGGGTTTGTAGTTGGGCCTTTTGTGGGCGGCTTGTTTTATAAAGCCGGTCCGCAGGCTCCTTTCTTTTTTGCTGCAGGCATTTCGCTTATCGGTACGCTTTGTGCCGCGTTTTTGCTCAATGAAACCAATCCAACCAACCGGAATACACGACTTAACTTTACCAATAAGTTTAAGTTCGCGTCGCTCATCAGCACCCTAAAACGGCCGGTTATCGGCACGGCTATTTTTATCGGCTTTTTGCTGACGATGGGCCAGATGGCCATGATCGTGGGTTTTCAAACGTTATGGGTTGACGTTTTTAAACGCACCGCTACCGAAATGGGCATTTACCTCGCTGGCTTTGGCGTTTGCGGCATATTGGCACAATTATGCGTTCCGTTTTTTACCAAAACTTTTTCGTCAAAAACGGTTATCTTGCTGTTTTCATCCATTATCTGCCTTGGGGCAATGTTCTTCACCGGCCTTACCTCCCTCATTATACCGTTTGCGATTATGCAAGGCGTTTACGGATTCTTTAACGGGTTACGCAACCCGATGGTAAACGCCATTATTGCAGATAATATCGATCATACGGAGCAGGGAAAAGTGCTCGGCATAAATCAGTCTTATAGCTCCATCGGTCAAACCCTTGGTCCGCTCACTGCAAGCGCTATTACCGTAATATCGGTGCATAGTATCTTCTTTTTATCTGCTTTCTATATTTTAATCGCTACTTTGCTTTGTTTCCGGTTAAAGTCAAAAGCATAAATCTTTGACAGATCGTGTGGGCGATTTTAACACAGAGAAACAGAGAAGACACAGAGGGCCACTGAGTTTTTAGATTTGACGAGCTGTTTTAATATTTAAAAACTTGTTCTTTGCGCCTTCTCTGTTTCTCTGTGTTAAAAAAATTAACAATTAGCTTTACGTGTGCAAAACCACAAAACTAAAAATCTATGCAACCATTAATTTTCAGGGAAGTACTCTCTGTAACCATGATCTTGTTTGCGATCATCGATATACTTGGCGCCATACCTATCATCATCGAGATGCGGCAGCGCGTAGGTCATATCCAATCCGAAAAGGCGAGTATCGCGGTATTGGTGCTGATGATCGGTTTCCTGTTTGGCGGGGAGGAACTGCTTAAAATTATTGGCCTTGACGTTTCTTCGTTTGCCATCGCCGGTTCGCTGGTGATCTTTATTATAGCAATGGAAATGATCTTGGGCGTTAAATTTTTTAAGGAAGAAGTATCCTCAACTGCGTCAATTGTTCCGCTGGCCTTCCCGTTGATCGCAGGCGCAGGCACCATGACCACCCTGCTGTCGCTAAAAACACAATACCAAACATCCGATATACTGGTCGGGATAGTAGCTAATACGCTATTTGTTTACCTCGTGCTAAAAAATGTAAAGTGGCTTGAAAAGCTGCTTGGTAAAACCGGGTTGAATATTTTAAGAAAAGCGTTTGGGATAATTTTATTGGCGATTGCGATAAAGTTGTTTAGGAGCAATACGCATTTGTAAGATCCACGTGCTAGTGGGAAGGTTTGGTTTGCAAGTCAATGCCCCATCGGGGCAACCCGTTTGTAGAAAAACAATCCACGGAAACCTTTGCCCCGTAGGGGCTACCCTTAACCATCTAACAGGTCGTGGAATATGTATTTTTCATCATAATCGACAGCGTAATCCCGCAACATATCCAGGTATTCTTCCCGGAATGTCTTTTTAGTATGATGTTGTTTTTGGTGGATAATATATTTAACCACGCCGTCTATTTGCGAGCGACTATTACTGAATGCGCCGTAACCATCCTGCCATTGAAATTTCCTTTCGGTAAATTTTTCTTTGTTCACAAATTCCGAACTGTCTCCCTTTGCCATGCGCATCATATCCGAAATGGATTGTTTTGGATTGAGGCCTACAAAAAAATGCAAATGATCGGGCATCGAATTTATGGCCAATAATTTATGCCCATTATTTTGCAGGATACCGGTGATGTATTGATGAAGCCGTTCTTCCCAGGTTGGTTGAATTACCGCCCTCCGGTATTTTACCGCAAAAACACAATGGATGTACAGTTGAGTAAAAGTGTTTGACATAATGATAAAGGTATGTTCAAAAATAACACTTTATAGCAAACGGACAAAGGGTAGCCCCTACGGGGCAATATGAATTTTGTTGCGGGTGGCTACAAACGGGTTGCCCCTACGGGGCAGCGTGAGGGTCCATTTAGGGCATTTTACTCAACAAATCTATTTGCCCCATAGGGGGCAGGACTAAGGTCCATTTAGGATATTTTACTCAACAAATCTATTTGCCCCATAGGGGGCAGGACTAAGGTCCATTTAGGGCATTTTACTCAACAAATCTATTTGCCCCATAGGGGGCAGGACTAAGGTCCATTTAGGGCATTTTACTCAACAAATCTATTTGCCCCATAGGGGACAGGACTAAGGTCCATTTAGGATATGTTATCTGTTTGCCCCATAGGGGCAAAACGTTTGTAGAACAACAAATAAAGAAAGTCATTGCCCCGTAGGGGCTACCCTTTGTACGTTAGACAGGAATAGACGAGTGTTTTCCAACTACATAATTTTACTCGCGATAGCGATAAAGTTGTTTAGGAGTAATACGCACTTGTGACCCGACTGGCCAAAACGGCATTTTGCTCAACTTGTTAAATGCCCCATAGGGGCAACACGTTTGTAGCAAACCAACCCGCAAAATATCATTGCCCCGTAGGGGCTACCCCTTACCGCCAGATCGGTCGCAATTCAGACTATCCAAATCAAAGGTTCCCCTTTAGGGGGCCAAGGGGTTTAATCTCGCCACAAACATCGTATCTGCCTTATTTTCATACCCCTTCAGTATCGACTGCTCTTCCAATTTCAACCCAAGTTCCTTCACCATAAAATCCACCACATCTTCATTCTCTCCCTTAAAAACCGAGCAAGTAATGTAGATCAACGGTTTACCCGGCTTCAAATATTTCACCACATTGCGGGCAATGCTTTGCTGCAGGCGCTGAAAAAATACGATTTTATGCGGATCAAACTGGCTGATCATTTCCGGTGTGCGGCCCCAGGTACCTGAACCGGTGCAGGGGGCATCCAGGATAATGCCATCAAACGCATAATCATGCAGCAGCAAGTCGTTGTTTTGGGTGAGATCGAGCAGCTTTTTCTGGTATTTGGTTAAGCCGGCCTGCTGGAAGCGCTCATCCAGGTTGCTCAGGATGGATTCGCGGATGTCCGACACAACTAGCTTGACCGTCGGCTCCCGGTCGTGCAGGAGCAGGGATTTGCCCCCTGAGGCGGCACAGGCGTCCCACCAGTAATCCCATTTGTTCGGTTTGAAATATTTTACCGTTTGTTGTGATGAAAAATCCTGTACCTCGTACCAATGCGGGTTGGGGATCACCGTTTCCAGCCTGGTCCCATTTGGGAGACAGAAACAGCCGCTGCCCTCATCCTTAAAAACAATCTGCGCCGCAGCCAGCGCCGTTTTTACCTGTGTTTCAAACCCTTTATACACCCGGATAAAAAGATCCGGCTGAACAAAAAAAGAGCGTAGGAATTCTTCTTTGTCAATCCCCGCTGAAAGTTGCTTAGTCCAGGGGAAAACATCTTCCAATGCAAAATCCGGGTGTACTGCTTTTACCATCGCCAGCTTTTCGGTAAGCGTAAAATCGATACAAGCGGCCCATTCGGGTTTAAAATGCTGGAGGAAGGAATTGAGCTGGGTGTTGCACAAAAACTCCGCAATAAAAAGGCGTTCACCGGCGGGCAGATTAGGGAGTACCCTGCCCAGTCGGAAATAGTTATAAACCAGGCGGCTCGCTACCCTCCGGTCGGTTGAGCCCATTTGTTTGTTCTGCCGGTAAAAGCCGGGTAAAAATTTGCTTAAAGGGGTTTCAGCAGGGTACTCATCCAAAATGCGCTGAAACGTTTTAAGCTGGTTGGCGGCCTTCATTGTACCTTTTTGAGGTCAAAGTTAGTGTATTTATAAACACTGACGTGGGTATTCATCAGGCCTAAACCCGGTTTTTTTTCAAACTTGAAGTCGTTGTGCAGGCCCGAAAATTCCGCCTGCGCCAGGTTTTTAATGTTGCCCGCCGCCAATTGTTTGCCTAAATACATCCCTTCGTCAAAGCCTTTAATGGCAAATTCAGTGGCATCGCTATGATAGGTTTCGCGGTACAAACGCATAAATGCAACGATGTTTGGGGCCTTATAATCAATACGGTCCGAAGAAGTAATATGCGTATCCAGCCTTTGCAGCAGGTCTGCCTTTAAAAAAGTAAAGTTTATCCAGTTGGGATGACCAAAAACCGTTACCGGGTAATTGCTGCGCAATGAATCAAGCGCCCGCAGCGTAACGGTTAAAAAATGTTGGTCGGTGGCCGGAACCACAAAAACATTTTTATCCGTATAGGAAAGCTGTGGCAGCAGCGCGCCCAACTGCCCGTGCATAATGGTTACGGTCACAATTTGAATGTGTTTTTTACCGAGGCTGTCGATTGCTTTTTTGAAGGGGATGATGTATTCGTTCTCCTCGCTATAACCCGAACGCAGGATAAATATCTTCTCGGGATTAACATTGTCTTTAATATACTTTGCAGCGGCCCAGGCATGATATTCCAGCGGGGGCATCATGGTGATCATCTGTGTACTATGAAGCGTTGACGGAGCAGCGGGCGAAAGCGGCGAAACAATAGGCTGCTTCGGGCTGCTGTTGGCGTTGAGGAAAGTCCGCATGTCCTCCGGGAAAACGGGGCCTACGATCAGGTCGCTTCCCCTTACGGCCTGGTTAAAACCTAAAGCATGCGCCTGGGCCTTGTCGCTCCTGGTGTCATAAACCTGCAGCTTGTAGTTATAACCCTGTCCGCTAAGCGAATCCAGTGCAAGCTTGAAACCCTGGTAGTAAGCGATCGCAATATCCGCCTCTTTAATACTTATGGGGGTGTAGGAGGCGCCGGGCGCCAAATGATTGGTCCCGAAAGGCAGCAGCAACGAAATGGTCGAAACCGCTGGCGGCGCCGGTTTTACCGGTTTAACCTCCTTTTCCGGCTGTTTTGCAACCGGGTTAGCGGGCTGTATTTCCCTGGGCTGCACCGCTACCGGGCGCAGCTTGGGTGAGCAGGCAGAAGCAATCAGCGCGATAAACAAAACTAATAGCCACCTATTCCCATTCAATGGTTGCAGGCGGTTTGGAGCTGATATCATATACTACCCGGTTTATTCCTTTTACATTATTAATGATCTCGTTGCTAATCTTCGCCAGCAAATCGTATGGCAAGTGGCACCAGTCGGCAGTCATACCATCCAGCGACTGCACCGCGCGCAGGCAGATCACGTTTTCATAAGTGCGTTCGTCGCCCATAACGCCTACCGACTGCACGGGCAAAAAGATTGCTCCCGCCTGCCAAACCTGATCATAAACACCGCCCGCCCTCAAATTGTTGATATAAATCGCATCCGCTAGCTGTAGTATAGCAACTTTTTGCGGGGTTACTTCACCTAATATCCTGATGGCCAGTCCCGGACCGGGGAACGGATGGCGGCCTAAAATGTTTGGATCGATGCCCAAAGCTTTGCCAACACGCCTTACTTCGTCTTTAAATAAAGTATTCAGCGGCTCAACCACCTTCAGTTTCATAAAATCCGGCAAGCCGCCAACGTTATGGTGCGATTTAATGGTCGCCGATGGCCCTTTCACGGAAACCGACTCGATCACATCAGGGTAAATGGTGCCCTGGCCAAGCCATTTTACATCTTCTACTTTGTGAGCTTCATCGTCAAAAACTTCAATAAACACCCTGCCGATGGCTTTGCGCTTCTTTTCAGGGTCGGTGAGGCCTGCCAACGCATCATAAAAACGCTGTTTGGCATCAACGCCTTTTATGTTTAGGCCCATGTGCTGGTACGAATCAAGCACCGACTGGAATTCATCTTTCCGCAGCAGGCCATTATCTACAAAAATACAATGCAGGTTTTTGCCGATAGCATGATGCAACAGCACTGCGGCAACTGACGAATCCACACCGCCCGACAGGCCAAGCACTACTTTGTCATCACCCAGTTTTTCGCGAAGGGCGGCAATGGTGGTTTCGATAAATGAATCGGGTGTCCAGTCCTGTTTGCAGCCGCAAATGTCGACCAAAAAGTTAAACAGCAATTGCTTGCCATCCACACTGTGAGTAACTTCCGGGTGAAACTGTATGCCATAAGTTTGTGTGCCTTTTACATGGAATGCGGCGACCTTAACGGTATCGGTGCTGGCAATGATCTCGAAATCGTCGCGTATGCGGGCGATGGTATCCGCGTGCGACATCCAAACCTGTGTGCCGGGTAATATCAGCTTAAAAAGGGGATTGTGTTCTTCGATGTGCTGCAAATTGGCCCGGCCATATTCGCGTGTGCTGCTGGGCAATACCTCGCCGCCGTTAAAATGGGCAATGTGCTGCGCGCCATAACAAACGCCAAGAATTGGCAGCTTGCCATGGTACTTTTCAAAGTCGAAACCGGGCGCGTCATCCTGCCTTACGGAGTACGGACTGCCCGAAAGGATAATGCCTTTTACGCTGTCGTCAACTTCGGGGAAATGATTGAAGGGATGGATCTCGCAGTAGATATTGAGCTCCCTGACACGGCGCGCGATCAGCTGTGTGAACTGGCTGCCGAAGTCAAGAATTAGGATTTTTTCTTGCATGGGCAAAGATAGGGAATTGATTTCGGAATTCGGATTTTCGATTCCGGATTTTTGCAGAACTTCTGCGAACGACAAAAGCATTTGGAGAAAATTGTAAATTGCCGAATGCTCGATATCATAAAGAAAAAGTTAGATGAACTTGAAGAACAGTACAACATCCGCATTTTATATGCCTGCGAATCGGGCAGCAGGGCCTGGGGCTTTCCATCGCCGGACAGCGATTTTGATGTTCGTTTCATCTATGCCGGACGGCAAGGCGACTATTTGAACATAATTGAAAAAAGAGATGTGATTGATTTGCCGGTTAACGAAGTGCTTGATATTGGCGGATGGGATATCAAGAAGGCGCTAAAACTGTTCCTCAAATCCAATAGCCCTTTGTATGAGTGGTTGCAATCGCCCATCGTGTACCATGAAAGTTCGGGTTTTGCAGCCGAACTTAGGAACCTCATGAATGAGTATTTTTCGTTGCGGGCCGGAGGGCATCATTATTTCTCAATGGCTTTGAATGCGGTCAACGATGACTTACAGACCGAAAAGGTGAAAATAAAGCGCTATTTCTATGCACTAAGATCAACCCTGGCCTGCAAATGGATAGTTGAGCAGCAAAACGTACCTCCTATGGAGTTTAAAAAGCTATTGCCGCAGGTTAATGACAAGTTATTTCAGTCGTCCATCGATGAATTGTTAAAAGTAAAATTGATAAGTGATGAGAAAACCCTCGTTGACCGGGTTAATGTATTGGATGAGTGGCTCAACGGTACGTTGTCGCACTGTAGAGAATTGATAAGCCAAATGCCGGCGATCCATAAAAAACCGGAAGAGTTGAATATCATTTTCAGAAAATATATTTTGCTGTGACATTTGAACAACTTCAACATAAAAAAGAATTTGTTCTGCTGGATTGCGTAAGCGGTAGTCAGGCCTATAACCTTAACCAGCCGGGGTCCGATGTAGATAAAAAAGGTGTTTTTATTTTGCCTAAGAATGAATTTTACGGATTGGGATTCCAGGAGCAGTTAGCTAACGAAAGTAATGATGAAGTTTATTTTGAAATCAAACGGTTTTTAGACCTTCTGACCAAAAATAACCCCAACATTCTTGAACTGTTAAGTACGCCGGCACAATTTATATTGCTTAGACACCCGCTGATGGATTTAATAAAACCAGGGGATTTTTTGTCGCAATTATGCCTCGATACATTTGCCGGTTATGCCCAAACGCAAATAAAGAAGGCGAAAGGTCTTAATAAAAAGATCAACCGGCCGATTGAAAGAACAAGAAAATCAGTCCTTGATTTTTGTTATGTTATTTATAAAAATGGGACTATTCCAATACTATCCTGGCTGGAGGAAAATGGGATGTCGCAAAACGAATGCGGTTTAGTTAATGTCGATCACTTCAGAAATGGTTATCTGCTATATCATCAAAAGCAATTAAGCGAAGGTTGGTTTAAAGGAATAGTATCGGGACCAGATGCTGATGATATCCAGTTAAGTTCGGTGCCCAAAGGAATAGATCATATCGCAATTA
>Ga0206971_10141_pt1 | contig 25917 bp, 24 predicted proteins | sample Alteio_BWOrgHeat_85_FD_152917 | JGI IMG/M metagenome (GOLD analysis project Ga0206971, IMG submission 152917) | Enriched cells from forest soil in Barre Woods Harvard Forest LTER site, Petersham, Massachusetts, United States -... | ecosystem: Environmental > Terrestrial > Soil > Temperate forest >...
TCGGACGAGTTTTGCGACGAGGCGAGACCATTCTTCCTTGAATTCATTAAAAGCAATGGCGACCTGATAGGTTTCCCCTTTTTTAATCGCGCGGACAATACGTCCATGCAGCTGAGCGTTGACAAGGCCTGGCAGATCTAATCGAAACGTCACATTCTTGGTGAGATGCGGAAGCGCAAAAGCGATCATCGATAGGCCGCCGGCCGATAGATCCACGAGAATCGCGGGCGCCGGCTGGTCCAGACCGTCGCATTTAAAATCCACAAGCTTGGCGACGCTGAGATGCAGCGGAAGTCTGGGATGCTTGCGTCGCTCTTCGAGTTTAGTCATCATTTCCCCCAAAATTTTCTTTTAGTTCCTGAAGTTTTACGAGCGCCTGGATCGGCGTCATCGTGTTTATATCTAGCCGGGACAATTCTGCTGTCCAAGCGGCTAAAACTTTATCATTTTCGGAGACCTCCTGTCCGGGCGCGGAAGCTTCCGGGAAAAGGGAGGGCTGCGCGTCGATGTCGCGGGGTGTCGTTGATTCACGCGTCGTCTCAAATTCCTTTAAAAGTCCCTGGGCGCGCACCAGGACGGGCTTGGGGACTCCCGCGAGCTTGGCGACATGGATTCCGAAGGATCGATCGGCCGGGCCCGGTTCTACCTTATGAAGGAAGACGACGTGGTCCCCCCAGTCGCGTGCCGTGACGTGGGCATTCTTGATCCCAGGCAGCGTTCGCGCAAGATCAGTAATCTCAAAATAATGCGTCGCAAAAAGAACCTTCGGGCCAAGCTTGTGCAGATATTCGAGACAAGCCCAGGCGATAGAAATCCCATCGTAGGTCGACGTCCCGCGGCCCACTTCATCCAGAATCACCAGACTGCGCGAGGTGGCGTGATTCAAAATGCGGGCGGTCTCGACCATCTCCACCATAAACGTAGATTCGCCTTCCGTGAGGCGATCAGAGGCGCCAATGCGCGTGAAGATTTGATCAAGGATTCCGATGCGGGCCTCGGCGGCAGGTACGAAGGAACCCATTTGGGCGAGGATCGCGACGAGTGCCGTCTGGCGCAGATAGGTGGATTTGCCGGACATGTTCGGCCCGGTCAGAATGATGATGGCGGAGTCTGACGAATTCAGATCAAGATCATTAGAGACCAATGTGCCGGAGGGCAGTACTTCTTCCAAAACCGGATGGCGGCCGTCGCGGATGTGAAGAACATCGGACTCGTCCATGACCGGCTTTACATAATGCCGACGCTCGGCGACTTCAGCCAAACTAATAAAGACGTCCAGCTCAGCAACCGCCTGAGAAATGGCCTGCAGAGCGGCCGACTTTTTTAGAATTTCTGCTCGGATGTTCTGAAGGAGAACCTCTTCTAGCCGCAAGGCCCGCTCTTCGGCGCCGAGCACGCGGGTTTCATACTCTTTTAGTTCGGGAGTGATGTAGCGTTCGCCATTGGCGGTGGTCTGCTTGCGAATGTAATGCATCGGGACTTTAGAGAGATGTGTTTTCGTGACTTCAATGTAATAGCCAAAAACATTATTAAAGCCCACCTTAAGAGAAGTGATTCCGGTTTGCTCCCGTTCCTGCTTTTCCAACTCCAGAAGGCGACTTTTTCCATCGTGAATCCAGGAGCGTACTTCATCGAGTTCTGGATCATAACCAGGACGAATGACACCGCCATCTTTGAGAGTGGCCGGCGGCGCCTCGATAATGGCTCGCTCCAGAAGGTCAGCCAGCGCGGGGTCTTCGGGGACATTCAAGAATAGGCCGTCATCCCCGAGTGCCTCTGTCGGGGATCCATCGATGTCTTTTGTATTTATGGATCCCCCACCAGTGGCCGTGGGGGATGACGTTTTTATCAGTCCTCGCTTTTGGTCTTCAAGCTGGCTAATCAACACTTTGATTTTCGGCAGGCGACGAAGCCCCTGCCCCAGCGCCGAGAAATCGCGCGGTCCGGCAGAGCCGGACGAAAGCCGAGTCAAAATCCGTTCCATATCCGGCCAGCCCTGCAGGATGGCTCGCAAGTGACGCCGCCCTTCACGCGCTTCATAAAAGAATTCCACTTTGTCCTGCCGGTCTTGAATGGCGGCAATCTTCCGCAGCGGAGACACCAACCACCGTCGGAGGAGGCGCCCGCCCATGGGCGTCAAGGTCTGATCGATGACGTCCAAAAGGGAGCGTGATCGACGCAAAGTGCTGGCGGGCGCCGGCAGAAGATCGAGATGGTCGAGCGTGTTTGCATCCATTTGCAGAAAATCGTGAAGGTCATAGGTGCGTAGCGGCCGAAGTGTGACGGGCCGGCCGCACTGCGTATTTTCCAGATAGCGTGCCACCGCGCCGGCCGCGGCCAATGCTCTCGGTTTGTTCTCGAGGCCAAAGCCGCGAAGAGAAGCCGCTCCAAAAAGTTTTTTCAATCGTTCCTCAGCCTGCGATGCCGAAAAGTCTGTAAGAGGAAGCCCCGCCGGCGCGATCCCAGCCTGCGTAAGTCGTTCGCGCCAGGCATTTCCTTCCGACGAAGCCGGAAGCACGACTTCCGAGGGACCAAGCCGGTTGATTTCATCCCAGGTGAGACGCGAAGAAGACGCCGAGCCGGCAATCTCCGTCGCGATGAATTCTCCCGTGGAATATTCCAGCGCGGCTAAACCGATCCCACCGGAATCTTCGAAGAGAGCCATGAGAAAATTGCAGCGTTTGGAAGGCAGGAGCGTTTCTTCCTGAAGCGTGCCGGCCGTCATCACGCGCACGACATTGCGTTTGACGAGGCCCTTAGCGACGGCAGGATCTTCCAGTTGATCGGCGATGGCTACGCGCAATCCCGCTTTCAGCAGCTTGGCAATATAGGGTTCGATTGAATGAGCGGGGACACCGCACATGGGTGTCTGCTGGCGGTGCGTGAGAGCGACTTCAAGCACGGGCGCGCTCTTCTGCGCGTCCTCGCCAAACAGTTCGTAGAAATCGCCGAGGCGAAAGAGAAGCACTTCATCGGGATAGCGGGATTTCAGGTCGTGGTACTGCTGCATGAGTGGAGTTAGTGCTTTCGTGTCGGCGTGAGGGCGTGTCGGCGTATCGGCGTTTTGCAAATGTGAAGTTTCGCCGACTCGGCCAGACGCCGTCACGCCGATACGATCGTTCTCACCGTCCATGCGTCATCCCAAACAAATACTTCCAGCCTTGCAATATCTTGAGGTAGCCGTAGGTGCGATTCACATTGCGGACAAATTTGCGGGTTTCGGGATAGGCGATATCGTCGAGTTCCAACACCGGTTTTCCCTTCATCCATTCATGCGTGACACCGGGCCCGGCGTTGTAGGCGGCAAGTACCGCATCCTCGTCATCAGGAAACATCTGTTCAAGTTTTGATACGTAGTAGACGCCGAGATGCAGATTAAGATCTGGATTTTTTAAATCATCATCGGCAAGGATCTGCACGCCGATTTCGGGGGCGATATCGCGGGCGGTGGACGGTAGCATCTGCATGAGTCCGAGAGCGCCACGCGGGGATTGCGCGCGCGGCAGGAATCCGGATTCGGCCTTGATGATCGCCATAATCCAAAGCGGATCGCATTTATACATTCCGGCATATTTGTTGATGATATTTTTGTGAAGTACGGGCCGAAACCAGATCCAGGCTGTTCCGGAATAAACGAGGCCGAGAGCCAAAAAACAGAGGACGCCGATTCCCCAGGCGATCAAGCGGCGTTTGGTTCGTTCCGCCGGCATCGTTCGGCGTAGTTCCCGTTCATAGACGCTAACCATTAAGCGGAGACCTCCGTGATCGTATTTTTGATTTCAGTGTTGAGGGCGAGAACCTGCTGCAGGCGGTCTTCCTTGGTCTGATCTGGAACGTCATCTGCCAGATCTGCGGAAGCGGTGCCAGGTCGAGGAGAATATTTGAATGCGAAGAGCCCATCGAATCGAACGTCCCGCATCAAGGAGAGAGTGCCCTCAAGATCCTCCGTGGTTTCTCCCGGATATCCGACGATGATGTCGGTCGTGATGAGAATGCCAGGAATTGCGGCGCGAAGTTTTTTGACGATAGCGAGATACTCCGCGCGAGAATAGAGTCTCTTCATGGTGCCCAAAAGCCTGTCGGACCCCGACTGCACGGGAAGATGAATGTGTCGGGCGACCTTAGAGCTTTCGGCCATCGCTTCGATAACCCGGTCTTTCATGTGGCGAGGATGCGGGCTCATGAAACGGATGCGGTCGACGCCGTCTACGGCGGAGACGGCGCGGAGCAAATCTGAAAAATCATAAACGGCGGATGAAGCCTTGAGGGCGGATGAGGCCTTTGAGTCGGATGAAGCCTTGAAGTCGGATATTTCCGCCGTCGAGGCATAATCTGCCGTCAAGGCATAATCCGACGTTAAGGCTTCATCCGCCGTTCGATAGTAATAGGAATTGACCGTCTGCCCCAACAGCATAACCTCGCGGTATCCCTCCGCAACCTTCGTTCGAATCTCCCGCAAAATGTCCGGCATCGGCCGATATTTTTCCCGCCCCCGCACCTGCGGGACAATGCAGTAAGAGCAGGAATAATTGCACCCGCGCATGATCGTTACGTAGGCGGTGCGGTCGTCGCCGAACAGAAACGACGACGGCGAGGGAGTGAGAGAAGGAGTGAAAGAGTGAAAGAGTGAAGACTTCTCTCCCTCCTTCGCTCCATCACTCTTTCCCTCGCCGCTGAAAGCGACGTCTACTTCCCCCTCCCAATCCCATCTGTCTTTGAGCACCTTCGCCACCGCGTCTGGAAATTCTTCGATGCGGGTCGCCGGGCTCACGAGGTCGATAAACGGATATTTCTTCTGGATGGAATCCCCCCACCGGCTGGCCGCGCAGCCGGCTACGATCAAAATACGATTGGGATTCTGATTTTTCCATACGCGCAACCGCCCGATATTGGAGTCCGCCCGGTGCTCCGCCTGCTCCCGCACCGTGCAGGTATTCATCATGACAATATCCGCCTCATGCAGTGAAGCGGTCGCCAAAAACCCACGCTCCCGCAGAGGCTGCGCCATCTCCTCCGAATCCGCAGTGTTCATCTGGCAGCCGTAGGTGATTAGGTGGTATTTCATCGATGACATATTGTACCAAGGTGCCACCAAAGAATGAGACGGTAATAGGTCTTAAGTTTGGTGCCAGGCACCAAACTTAAGACCTAGGTAGTCCAATTGGCGTGAATAAATTGGCGGTATCTCCCTCTAAGTAGTGTATGCCTCGACCTCCGCGTATTGATATCGCCGGCTTGTCCTATCATTTGACGAACCGCGGCGTTAAAAAACTTCCTTTATTTTTCGATGACGAAGATCGCCAGCGTTTTGTGCGGCTCCTACTTATCACCCGCGAACACCTTCCGTTTGTCATTCAAGATTATTCGTTGATGACAAACCATTTCCACCTTCTGATAAAAACGCTTGAGACCTCTCTATCCGAAATCATGCAATATTTCACCAGTCGTTACGCCTACTGGTTCAATCGAAAATATGGCCATGTCGGACATGCTTTTCAGTCTCGATTTCACAGTATTCCTGTTCAAACGGATGCCTATTTGGCTGAAGTGTCGGCTTATATTGACTTGAATGCTCCACGCGCCGGCATCGTGATGCGACCCGAAGACTACGCTTGGGGTGGATATCGTTCAATTATTACGGGAGCAGTCGATCCGATCATCGATGCGAGCGAACTGTTAGGACTATTTAGCGACCGTCAGGATCGTGCCAGAATTCTTTATCAACAGTTTGTGCAGGAGCGATTTGGAAAACCGGAGCCCCTCACGCAAGAAAAATTACTTCGAAAACGAAGTTGGGGTGCCATGCCGTCCATCACCGCAAGGATCGAAAGAACTTTTCGAGCTTCATTAGGCCAAAAGTTAGGTGCTGACGCTTTGAAGGTCAAAGTCATGAATCGTGGCCTTCGAGAGCTCATCATATTCAGCGCCGGTGCTTAGCCATCACACCAGGGAGGGGCAATACATACAAAAGGACTATCAAAATATAGCCGGCCACCGCCATTGTCGGGTTCACGAAAGCGACGACGGTAAGGGCTGCGACACTTAAGGGTGCAAGACACCATGCCGTTGTGTGCGCGTGCCGGTCGTTCGCCGTAAGAGTCGGCAAAGTGAGTTTGCCGACATAGGCCCCGTACCACCAAATCATGTTGAAGGCTAACCCCCCGATTATAGAGGCAACGCCGTAGAATACCGCGGCGACGACCTGGTTCTGGGGATTTCCGATCCAATCGCCCAAGATGGCGGTCGGAATGGGCATGAAGGCCACTCCTACCATCAGGTACAGCATATTCAGCCAGATCAGGACATGGTTGGCTCGGGCAAACTTGCTGAACATCACCCGATGATTTGCCCAGTTGATTCCAACGAGCATAAAACTGAGCACGAACGCCATGACATTCCGCCATTGTTGAATCAAGAGAGTTAGCAGGCCAGTGCCGGCATCGGCGTCAGAAGGATGCGGAATGCGGATGGTCAGCACCAACAGAGTAATCGCGAACGCGAAGACCCCATCGCTGAAAGCACCTATGCGTGCAAGGCTCGGGTCATCCGCGCGCTCGGAGGTCGTATTTTGAGACATTTGCTAATTGCGAGGATCTTTTTTTGGCCAGCGGGTCATAGAATTCCTCCGTTAGCGTATTTAAGCAAATCTTCTGATCCATGGCCGATTTCGAAGGGTAGCCCGCACTTTTGGGTTTAATGACGGAAGGACCAGGCGTGGGAAGTCCGACGGCATTGTCTCCTCACTCATGCTGGAAAAGCGAGCGGTCGAGCATTCGAAGGCGAGTTGCTGAAGGCGGCTGGAATTCCGCAAGCGGGGATTCAATAAGGCATCTTCCAGCGCTTTTTCCATCCGCACGAGCGCCGAACGTGCCGCGTCCCGCAGAGGTAATGCGCGTGTCAGATTATCCGGAAGTCTCGCATACGTGAGGAGCGTTCCGGCCAACTCACTGTAGACCAGCTCCACATCCTCTTTCGAGAGCGCATTGGGCGCGTTCAAAAGGAACGGAATAAAATAGTTAAACGTTTTATTAAAGTCTCTTGCGGGCTTCGAGGCCATTTTCTCGGTAATGTCCCTCTGATTCTCGAAAAACCAGGGGTAATCTTTCCAGTTGGAAATCCTGTCGATACATTTCGTGAGCTGCATGTCATGCAGAAATTCCGGCGTCACCTTCGCATAGCGCGCGGGTCTCTTACCACCGTCAGCTTTCCCATACACCATTTCTGGATCTCTCAGCCCCAAGTAGTAGAGATATTGGGCTTGAGCGGGCGTCAGTTCGGTCCCATTTGTCTCGAGAATGCCACGTGCTTTAAGCCGGTCGGCCCAGGCCTGGGAGATCGTGGTCGGAATGTCCGACAGCATCCGGACTCCAAGTCTGAAAAGATTGAATTGCTCTCGTTCAAGAGTTGTCGCCACCCACGTTTGCGTGTCTCTCTTGTAGAGTTTATAGCGCGCGAATTTGTCTTCACGCGTGTCGTGCGCCATGGCGATCCGGAACACCACGGGGTCCGTAATCTTGAATTGGAAAATCAGTCGCCAGACCACATCGAGGGGATGCACAAAATACGGCCGGCCATCGTATCGCGGCTGGTCGTAGTGGATCCTCCAGACTTGTTCGACGGTTTCATACATCGCCTGGACTTCTGATGGCGAAAGGTATTGGCGTTCCCGGGCAGCCTCGACCAGAGCAAACCCCCGATCTCGTAGGTCCCGCTGCGTAATGGATTCATTGAAAAGAGACAAGAACGTCTTCTGGCTATCTCCAAAGGCAGCCATTGCCTCAGCGATGCGTCGGGCCTTCTGGAGAAATCGTCGATTTCGGTAGGCGGCCTCGACTAGCCCTTCGGCCATGCCCCGCCAACCTTCCGGTCTCGCTCGAAGCACGGTTTGAAATCTATTCACCATGTTTTTGACCGGGACGATGGCAAGCGCTATCGGCAGGTTCGAGATGATGGCTGTGAGTTTTGAACGCTCTAATAAATCAATGGCCCAATCTCTTTCACGCTGGTCCGCTGCTTTCAGTAGTCTCTCGACCCATTGCTCGAATTCCGGCGGAAGAGGACTGATGACGATCAGCTGAACTCGGATGTCCATCGCTGCCTCCGTCAGACGCTTGAGCAGTTTTGGCGGAGCTTTTCGAGCGTCCAGGGCGGCGGCCGGATCCATCAGGAAATCCAGGTAAAAAGTGACAGCGTGGCCGCGGCGCAAAGGATTACTTCCAAAAACCCTGGCGAGAGCGGCCTGGGCGCAAAGTTCGGACAATCGTTTTGGCTGAAGGCCCTGCGTCTCGACTAGCCGGCTAAGATGGTCAAACACTTCTAACGTCAGTGTGCGGCCCCACACCGGTTCTTCCAAACCTTCATAAAGGCGTTCCGCGACAAATTGCGATGCTTCAGAGAGCTGCTGCGCCGGATCTTTCAACGCCGCCAGACGAGAAAGCACTTTTATATAGGGATGTTTTTGCTCTTCTGGAATGGAAAGGCTCATAAAATCATGTGTTACCCGATCGTTCTCTTGACGCGAAAAGAGAGGTTCGGAGGTGGGTTCTAATTTCCTCTTCTCCAGGAGATCTGAAATACCACCGCTCCACTTCTTGGTCACCATGTTGGCTAGAGAAATCATTCGCTCATAGGTCGATCGCACGGACGTCACGTCAGCGGGTGAGAGTGGACGACTCAATGTGGACAATTTCTTCAGAAATAAGGCGTCACGCACGATGATTTCCGCCTGGCTCAAATGGGGGTATGCTCTGTGATCGTATTCATGTCTTAGAGCAAGGACCCCGGAATAGGGCGAACGGTTCTCACGCAAAAGATCAACGTTCAAGGCCACTCCTTTGTGGCGGGCGGAATTCAACTGGTAAGCGAGAACCGATGCTCGAACGATGCCGATGGTTCCGGAGGCCGGTGACATTAAGCTCGCCAGATCCTCCTGAGCCCTTAGCCACCGATAAAGTTTGACAACGGTCTGCAGACGGGAAAGTGAGGCCCGATGAGTCGATTTGACGTCCAGATCGGTTTGGTGAGAGACCTTTTTTCGAGGCGCCCGCGCCGGGACGGTATAGAGAATGCTCGTTGTGGCCCGCGCAAAAGTGCGAACGGGAAGATTGTCAAATCCTTGAACGGCGTAGTCTGAGCGAAGCAGTTTGGGCCACGAGAATGATCGTCTCAAACCACGCGGACCGAGATAGGGCATCGCTTCCGGGCCCATGGCTTCCTGGGTGAAGCGTGCGTCAAAGATGTTTGCCAGATGGTGATGGATCTCTGGTGATGTTGGAAATTCCGCGGCGCCGGTGAAGCGCGTTATCATTAGAATGGCAAGGAGGCGCGAAACCATTTTTGGCATATGGATCTATCAGTATAGAGTGATTCCGCGATCATCAATATGGAGCAAACGGCTAATACAATTGGGCAAAGTGGCCCAGGTCTTTCGGCACCGCTCCGACCGACAGGTCCTCACGTTACACTATTTCTTGGAAAGACTTGAAGCTTTCAGCATCGAAACGATCGTCTCCAACTTTTCGTGGGTGGCGATGTCGAGAGCCGTGTGACCGGTTTTTCCCCGGATACCCGTGTCGGCGCCATGATCAAGGAGAAGCCGCACGACCTCCAGATGATTTTGATCGACGGCCATCATGAGCGGCGTAAAGCCTTTGGGATCCTGCGTGTTCAGATCGGCTTTTTTGTCGAGGAGGAGTGTCGCGATTTTCGTCCTACCTTCGAAAGCGGCAATCATGAGTGCTGTCCCCCAACATGATTGACCACGTGAACGTTGGCACCATGCTTCAGGAGAAGCCGTACGATCTCCGTCTGGCCGTGATCGCAGGCTCTCAACAGCGCGGTGTTCCCAATAGAGTCGACAGCGTTCATGGGGACGCCTGACGATATCAGCCTGCTTGCCATGTCGCGATCGCCCGTGTCGGCTGCTTGCATCAAGGGCGTGTCTTCGACGAGTGGCTCAGGCCAAGCCTTATCGCGTTTAATATAGGTGATATCCAGCCTGCCGTAGGCGGTTTCGGAAAGTGTCAGCGGTTCCGGGTCAAAATCGTCCGGTCTAATGCGGGACTCCTCAATGGCTCTTTGCGCCGCTTCATCCTCGGAATAGGCTAAAGTTGCCGGCAATAGCCAGACCTTGCTTTGATCGACCTTCTTTACCCGGGCGATGTGATACGGATAACCGGACTCTTTCTTGGCCTTCACGACAATCCAGTCGCCCGATTGCGGTGTTTGGCGATACTCTTGAAGGCGTTTGGCATCATACCGATGGATGATGCCCCCGGCCGCCATTCCAGCCGCGACAAGGAAACATCCCGCAAACAAATAAAGCGGTGTCCTGAAGGCCATACGCTCGCGGCGAACGAAGCCGCGGTCTTCGGAGCTTAATTCGGATTCATCGACAGTGGATGTACAGCGCGGACAATGGAGCGATGAAGACCGGTAGGCTGGAAAAAAGGGAATCCAGAAAATATGGAAATAATGCTGGATGACCGTCATCGTAAGCGACGTCGCGCCGCAGCGAGGGCACAAGATCGCCAGGACGGTCGTTCCCAACTTTTTGGTCCCCCGACCGTAGATAATCATGTCCGCATTCCTGGCTCCTACTTTTACTTCGGGGGTTTCTTCTCAATAACACGATCGCGGTATTGTTGCCAATCGGAAAAGCTTTTGCCGGATTGATCTGCCGTAAGAAATTCGCCGGTCTGGCAATCATAGGCGCGTATCCCAAGCCGATGAATGATCTTGAGCACGCATAGCGGCGGGGCTCCACTTCCCCGGACATGAAACATAATAGAATCTACGCGATCCCCACCCCCGAGAGTCACTTCGATGGAGAATCCCTCGGAGTCAATGTGTCCATCGTCGCTGTCTGTACTGAAATCCGCGTTGGGGACGACGTCTAAAATCTGGTTGATGACATCGGCGCGAGCGCCAATCGGATCCGGCCGCCAATCCTTCGCGAGTTCCTTAATGAACCGCGTTTCCGCTGGAAATCGGCTCGCAAAAACATCCCAACTCACTTGCGCTTCTCCTCTTTCGTGCAGTGCGTTATTCTGGACATAGTGTCACGGCGATTTCTTCTTGATCAGGATATGCGTCGCATTTTCGCCCGCGATCGTCTTGACGGGCGCAAACCCCAGTTGATGCCAATTGATTCCCGAAAATAGAAGTTCCCCTTCGCCCATGAGGACCGGCGAAAAGGCCAGATGCAATTCGTCGATCCGTCCAGCACTGAGATATTGGCGAATGGTAGAGGCTCCTCCGCCAATGCGAACGTCTTTTCCCTTGGCGGCCTCCTTCGCCTTCTTTAAGGCGGAATCGATTCCATCCGTGACAAAGTGAAACGTTGTGCCTCCTTTCATAGGGATCGGGGCGCGGGCGTGATGGGTGAGCACAAAAACGGGCACATGATAGGGCGGCTCTTCTCCCCACCAGCCTTTCCAGGCCTCGTCCTTCCAGGGCCCGCGGATCGGACCAAACATATTGCGGCCCAAGATCCAGGCGCCGACATTGTCGAACGATTGAAGGGCCATCGTGTTATCGACGCCCTTGGATCCCCCGGACTGGCCCTGCATTTTCTTAAACACTTCCGTCTCGAAAAACCAATGAAACATTTCCTGCCCCCGAACCCCGAGAGGATTTTCCAGATCCTGTCGCGGCCCAGCCCCAAATCCATCCAGAGAAACCGAAAATGCCGACACTTTGACTTGGCTCATGTGATCCTCCGTAATTGATTAGGCCGCAGAGTCGGCCTAATTTCTAGAAAAGCGTATAGATAAATGGTGCGATCGGCGTTCCCGAAAAGAGGATCAATCCCGTCATGAGGACGACCACGATCAAAATCGGCAAGAGCCACCATTTCTTATTCGCTCTCAAAAATGAGATAAATTCCATCAATAAGTTCTGTCGTTTCGCCATTTCAAGCGTTCCTCTGTATTACCACTTTGAATTTTGGAGATGAGATCTCCAATCCGCCAGAACACGCTTACGAAGATCGAGCCGCATCGCGTTATGTTCTTCATAAGTGTTTAATGCCTTGAGAACCTCCGGATTTCCTGAAGAAAAGGAGAGCGCTTTCAGAAAGGCCGTTTTTGCGGTAGGGGATCGAATCAGATACCATCCGATATGAGAATACACCTGCATGAAAAATGCCTTATCCAGTTTTTGGGCGCCGGCATAGCCATCGAATGACATACGGAGAGGGTCGTTCGCATACCCTAAGGTTCGGCGTACCAAAGGATCTTCTAAGATCTCACGAGCTTCTTCGAATTCAAGCTGCACGGTAGGATGACATCCATCCTCAATGAGGTCCTCCGGTACCCGAGCCGTTCCTCGTCGGGAAGCTACGCGAGAGGCCAGCGGGATCATTTCTGCCAATGGCGCTCCTTGTAAAACATTTTCATAATTTTCCTTTGGTAATTGAGGGGGCGAGATATCAAGATCAATCGCTTTTTGCCGGGCGGTTTCCGCTTCTTGTGTTCGCCCCAAAGTACGAAGGCTGATACTGAGGTATTGTGGCGTTAAGACAAAATTCGGCTGAGCGGCTTCGGCCCTTTTAAAAAAGCCGATGGCCTCGTTGGGCTTCCCATCTTCGGCGGCCAACACGCCTCTTGCAAAATCACGTGTTGCTGGAAGCGACCAATCGAGCTGCCATTTTTCAAGTTCGTTCCAAAACGCCGGACCCGAAGGTGCAGAAAGAATAGGCTGCAGAAAAACGACTGCGATTCCCGTCGGCCGATCCTTCAGAAAAGAAACGCCTTCGCGGACGAAATCCGCCATAATGCGATCACGGTTCAATTGCACTCTGTTGTAAAAATCGCCCCAACCGACTTTCGAGAAATCAGGAGCCGTCGGCCATGGCGAGCGGTGGACGATTTCGCGTCCGATCCGAAAAAGCTTCGACTTTAATAAGAATGCCTCGAGTCGATAGGGCCATTGCCGGCCGAGTACGGGAATTGGACTAAATTCATTTTCTCCTACATAGAGCAAAAGCAGATCCGGTCGGTAGCGCAGGCTTTCGCGGGCAGTCTGAAACACAAAGGGGCTTCCCTCTCCTGCCTTGGCGAAGGAAACCACCTTCCAATGATGGTCGGGAGCCGAATGGTTCAGAATATAGGTGAGCGCTTGAGAGAGGCTCGCTTGTCCGAAATGATGGTATCCCATCATGGAGGATGCCCCAATAACAAAGACCCGCCGTTCATTTGAATCCTTCGGAACATCGAGGCCTTCAGCCTGTGCGACGCTTTCCGTAAAGGTCAATCCGCGATGCGGCATAAAGACTCTGGCCATGCATTCAGGAAGCACCAAAATCATGACGAATAGCCCAAGCCGAGCCAGCCAGAGTCGCACTCCGCGGGTTGACGTTCTAAAATGGTTAGAGATAATTTTCATCATCGTGCTTCATCGACGGAGATTATATCCCCCAAAAAGGTCTGGCACAAAGGAAGAATTAGGAGATCTCTGGGTTGTGAGGTAGCTATGCTGGGCGTTTTATTTTAACGCGGTGTATGGCCGTTTTAATGTCGTCGATGTGCCCGACAGATTCCCAAGCACCAGGGCAGGAGATTCTCGAGCTGGAAAAATCCTTACCCACGAGAAATAAGATGATTGGATCAGCGGAAGGTCCCGTCTTTCCGAAGAGGTTTTTCAAAGGAATGGAGCTGTTGTAGCGCATTTTTTTCGAGCCGGCATTGACTTCGGAATATTCAGGAATAAAAAGACCATTTTGATTTTTCTCAATTGATGAAGAACCCTCAGGAGAAGCCCAGAGAACTTCGCTCACATGTAAAAAAACGCCATCAAGCGGATTTTGAGGTGGGAAGGCACTATGCGTATTGCCGGACCATTGCACTTTAACAATGAAGTCCGACATTTGAACTAGTTTCTCCAAGGAAATAATTTCCGTGCTTGCAGAATCCATTCGACCTCCTACGGGAGAACTGCCGAAAATGGTAAGTAAACAAATGATCCATGGCGTTAATCCAGACTGCATTTTACGACGAAAATTATACTAATGAAGACACGAAAAAGACCTAGGAAAGAACAAATCATTTGTAAAATTTAGCTCCGAATGGCTAAGAAGCCGGACACTGTCCCTGAGGCGGCGGAATGGTCGATTGCTGACGGCGCTTGGGTGGTGATCCCTCGGGACGCTGAGGGCAAAGAGCATGGCCTCGCCTTGTATTGGCGGCCGGATGGGACGCTCTTTTGCCAATGCCCGTTCGAGCATGGACAGCGCCAAGGATGGTTCAAGCGATTTCATCCGTCTGGAGAGGTGTCCGTGCAGGCGACCTTCTTCGACGGCAACCAGCAAGGGACTCAAACGATTTCCCGCTCAGCGTCCTCCAGCCCAGAACGGTTCCCCGCCAATTTGCCGGAAAATATCTGGCTTGTCGAAACAGATATGCAGAACAATACGGCGACAGTTTCCCGCTATTTTGATCGAGATAAACGCCAGGTCAACAAAGCGGGCGAACCTATCGGAATCCGGCCGGAGCCGGTCTCAGAAGGCGCTCTACTCGCGGTCGAAAATAAAACATGGTTCTGGGGACGCAAGGACGATCTGAACCGCAGAGACGGCGTTTGGCGGTTCTGGGGAATCGATGGGGCCCTCCTTCGCGAAATCGAATACGCTCACGGAGAAGAACTTTGGAACAGGGAATATTGGAATAACGATGATGCGATGGGGGAAGTCGCCCTTCGGGAAAAGCGTCCGGCAGATGCTCTGGCGCCGGCTCGCCACTGGTGGTCGACGGAAATCGCTGCCGGCGACGGGATGACTGCCAACGCCGTTTTTGCCGGACACCTTTTACTCAAAGTTTTGGAGTCAGCTAATGATGCGGCGGGAGGGTCGCGCGAGGAGCTTTTGGCCGTCGCGCACGCCGTTCTAGCGATGGATGGAAAGGTCCCCGTTTCGCGGCGGCAAAAAGAGTGGGTTTCTGAAGCCTTCGCCAAAGCCTCGGAGGTCCTAGCCGCTGACGCTTTAATGCATGGGACCTCATCCAAGGAATGGGAAGAGGGTTTGGCGTTGGCGGACCAGGCCTTGCGCTATCACGCTGTTCGCGATTGGAATGCCGACGCGCGGCTGATCAGAATACGTCTCCTGGTAAAACTAAACCGCAAGTCCGATGCCTATCCGCTGGTGCGTGACTATTCGCGCTCCGTCGATCCAAAACCAACCAAGGAAATCAAGGATATTCAAAGGTCGCCGGAATACCAGGCTTGGCTGCCGTCTGTGACGAGCTGGGCTCCGTCCGTCTATTTAAAAGAAGCCGTGAAATCAGGACCTGTTACCTATGACTGGAATCTTTCGATTCGTCGATCACTGCATGGCTCAGGACCGGTAACCGACCTCACGACATTACCATGGGCCGGTTGGAGTGACGCGGCGATTTGCGCTCTGACGATTGCCGTCGTCGAATGGGTCGTCGCGCGGTTATTGCCGCTCCATGACGACCCCACGCCGCAGGATGCCGTCGCTGCGGCCTGGTGCACCTTGATCGATCGGCGCCGCTGCGAGAGTCTGGAATTATCCGCCAAGGATTGGTCGGGGCCGATTCGCGGTCCGCTTTTAATGGCCATCACGCTGATGCATGAAGTGCTCTTTGAATGCCCTGCCGCCAAACAAAAACCGCGACATGGCCCCTTGGTCGCCGCCAGGTTGGTGGAGTATGTTTGCGCGGATTCTCTCACGGTCTTTGCGTCCTGGAAAGATACAGTTGTGAACCGGCTAAACTCATTGTCCTCGGAAAAAGTCATTCCCCCTCAGGTTTCCGATTCCACGACGGCTATCGATCCTCGCCAGTTCACACGATTGTCCGAGGCGTTCCTACAGCATCTGGACTCGCGCTACAATCCTTTTCTTATAGAGTCTTGAAGAGGCCGGCCTTGCCTGTTGGGATAGAAATTTTCCCCGTCGGACAATGAATATTTCCCCCCGATTTTCCCTAATGTGTAGAAACTCCAGCACTTGAGAACTCACCTAATTTGGTGTCTTATGTCAGAGCCCTTCTTACGCGCACGATTAGGCGGCGCGAGAAGCGAAATGCGGCGGGGCAGCGGCTGGCGGAGGAGGACCGTGGCGCAGGATAGGCGGGAGATCTTGTGGCGCAATCGGTTGTTTCGGAAAATCCTGATCTTCAATCGGCGCATATTCTGGTATCTTTGGGCCGGCGCCTCCCAAATCGATGTGGATTCCGATCTTGATGTTGTCTCCCTCGATCGGGTCGTGCATAAGTCGAAGCTCACCATTTTTCAGGACGAAATGTTTAAACCGGCGATGGATGACGGGGTGATAAATCAAAGTTCCCGTCGTTCGGCTTTCCAACTGCCCGATGTGAATCGTGCCGTCCGCCTCTTGAGCCACCACCATAGATACGAACCATTTCACAGTGGTTTCCCACTGGTCAGTAAGTCCATCCTCCAGCTGCAGGTGTGGGGCTTTGTCTGTCAAAGCGTCCCGCCACCGGTTTCTGACTTTTACAAATTGCGCATAGGCCGTCTTTAGTTCTTTCGCGCTCCATGGCGACGGATTGTGGCTGTCTACGACTGGCGGGAAAAGGAAGTCTTCGGTACGAGACATCTCAAGGGTCGCTTGGTCTTCCAGTTGCTTCAGGTTTTCGAAGTCGGCTTTCAGACCCTCGGGCAAGGATAGATTGCCTCCTAGCCTAACAATCGTATAGAGACGCACGAACAAAACCTTGAGTGCTCCATCCCTGGGAAGGTCTGGATCGGCGTCGGCGGAAAGTGCGGCATCGTGTTGGTTAAAAAGCGCTTCCAACTGAGTATCGATCGATTTCCGCGCCACATTCAATCGGTTTGGAATGTCGGAAGTTTGAAAAGACTTCAGGGCGGCATAGAAGGCCTGACGAGTATCGGTCCGTGCTTGTTCCACGACCTGTGGTGTGATCGGAATCGGGTTTATGGGAACTTGGGCTGCCAAGGCGATGGCGGAAATCGGAACGAGCAGTATTCGGTACCAATGTTTCGACGCGACCGGAGCCGTAGTGACTGGGGGCATGGATCTTAGGCGCCAGACCTGAATTCGGTTCCCATCTTCGGCAATATTGTCATTCAAAAGCTGCAACAACCCCAGGGTCGCTCCCGCTCCTAACTCGATAAACGGCGACCCGTGCCGCTTCAATTCTTCTTCTGTACGAAACTCCCTGAAGGCTTCGCGCAGGATCGAGTTGAAATGCCTGGGCTCCTCACGAAAGGGATATCCTGCCTTCCATACTGATAAAAAGGCCTTTACTTGGGCATCCAAATTCAGGGTTGTCTCTGAAGGATGATTCATTTCCGGAGAATCGGAATTCTCTGATACGAGCTCACCAGCCAGACGGATCGGGAATTGAGCAAGGGGGCGGATCATCGATGTGCGAATGGCGAGTGCTTGCTCCAAAATTAAGGGATGCGTTGGGAGCGAGACCTGGATTTCTGTCGATTGCGGCGAGTAAGCCGTCGCGACATTCATGCAATGGCAAACGATCAGAGACAACGGAAAATAGCGAAACCAATTTTTCATAAAACTGGCTTAATTTTAAGATCTCCCCGATAGGGATGCCATGGAGCGGAGGGCTAAAAAGAAGGACCTAATGGGCCCAGTGTTGACTGGGCTTTCCACGCAGAATTGTCACGTTGCCGTCGAGACATCGGCGACGAGATTATGAGAGAGGTGATGTGCAGTGGCCGCATTTTTTGGCGGCAATGGGGATCAGCATAGCGCATTCTGGGCAATTTTTCTCGGTCGGATCGGCGGGCGGAGGGGTCTTCTTCAAACTATTGACGCCCTTGACCACCAGAAAGACGCAGAAGGCGACGATCAGAAAATCCACAACATTGTTGATAAAGAGTCCGTAATGGATCGCAACCGGTTTGGCATTGCCGATCGGGACTTGCAAATTAAAGACCCGATCGCTGAAATCAATGCCGCCGATGAGCAGGCCGATGGGCGGCATCAGGATATCACTGACCAGAGACGACACGATCTTTCCGAAGGCTGTGCCGATAATCACGCCGACGGCCAGATCAACGACATTTCCGCGCATGATAAAGGATTTAAATTCTTTAAGCATTGGGTCCCCCTGGTGACTCGTTATTCATAATTTAACATAAAATTCGCGTGCTACAATTTACGTCATGACCGCCCAATTCCGAGATTATTATGAAACTCTTCAGATCCCTCGGACCGCTTCCGACGAGGAGGTTCGAAAAGCCTATCGCAAGCTCGCGCGCCAGCATCATCCGGACCTTCATCCCGGTAATGAAAAGGACAAGCACACGGCCCGCATGCAGGAAATTAACGAAGCTTACGCGGTCCTGGGTTCCAAAGAAAACCGGGCCAAGTATGATCAATTCGGAGAGCACTGGAAGGAAGGACCTCCGCCTCCTCCGCCGCCACGGGATGAGCCCGGATACGCTTCCGAATTTTCCTCGGAAGGCGAAGCCGGTGGCTTCAGCGATTTCTTCCGTCATATGTTCCAACAATCGGAAGGCGCCGGCCGCGCGGAAAACATTTCTCTTGCCGAATTGGACATCGAAGCGGAGCTAGATCTCTCGCTGGAAGAAGCCGTGCGGGGAGTCGAGAAAACATTTTCGCTGATGACTGCGGGACTTTGTCCGAATTGCCGCGGCACCGGGCGAATTAAGAATCAACTTTGTCCGGTCTGCGGTGGCGTGGGTGAAATCCGGCGGCCACGGGAAGTGAAATCGCGTATTCCCCCCGGTCTTTCCGAAGGAAGCCGGATTCGTCTCAAGGGGCAGGGGAATGAAGGACCTGGCGGCCGCGGAGATCTCTATTTGCAGATCCACCTTCGTCCGGATCCGCGCTATCGAATCGACGGTTCGAATCTCGAGACGACGCTGCGCGTCATGCCCTGGGAAGCGGCGCTTGGGTCGGAGGCCGTCGTTCAGACGTTGGATGGCCCCGTCCGTATCAAGGTCGCTAGACTTACGCACGCCGGAAAACGGCTTCGTCTGGCCGGCAAAGGCCTGGGTAAGCCGGGAGCGCGCGGCGATCTTTTCATTCGCGTGGAGATCGATATCCCAGATGCTCTTTCCCAAAAAGCCGAGGCTCTCTTCAAACAGATGGAGGAAGACTCCCATGTCTAAACCTTCTGAAACCGCCGTTCATCATCTCTGCGAAGTGTTAGAGATCGAAGATCATTTTCTCTGGGCCTGCCTGGACGAGTCCGTGATCGATGTGTATGAAACCGACGGACGACTGGAGTTAACCAACGGGACCGCCTTGCGCTTACGCCGGCTGCAGCGTATTTGCCTGACTTTTAATATTGATGTGCCGCTGGCACGTCTGTTGATGCGGGACTAAGCGGAGTCACGGTTGAGCTGGTTGTCGAGGATTCCGGCGCGGCCGTTGCCTGGAAGAGGCGGTCGGAAAGCAGAAATTTTAAGCCTACGCCCCAGATCGTTTCTTTGTTCTGGTAGAACTGACCTTCATACCGGGGGCCAGTCTTAAATTGAACGTAATACGAAATCCCCCGCCCGCGAGAAAAGCGATCGCCGGTTTTAAATCCAAGCTGCGACACCCAGGTTGCATCCCAGTTCGAGCGCTGCCACACCTGAATATCGTTCGCCCAATAGGGATGCCAGAAGCTGTGTTCGGAGGTGTTGAAATAAATCTCAAAGCCGCCTTGGACCGCTTGCCGGCCGCTCCATTCGGGTTTGCTTCCTACGGACCAGGTGTAACCGCCGTACAACCGTAAGGCGTGCAGGGCCTGAACGGACATAATTTCCCTGAGCGCATTCCATGAATTGTTCGCATCCTCTATATTTCTTTCGCGCAGGTAATCGTCTCCCAGATGCGAGCTGTCGTGATAAAACATCGAACGCGCGGAAAATCGACCAATTTTTAAGTCGAGAGGCACATTCCCGTAATAGTCAATGACCTGCAGGTTGTGGTCCGATGTCGCATCAAAGCGTGAATTGACAGCGCCCCCGACGTTCAACTGCAGGGCGCCCAAGCCGCCGAGAGCCCATCGATACACACCCAAATAATCTCCAGCATCGACTCGGGCTATCCCATTGTGGGAGACCGGAAATCCAAACTGAAAGGCAAATTGAAGTTCCGTCGGATCGGCCTGCAATGGCGCGAAAAGTTCGTGAGCGGCCGGGAAGCTTTGAGTCTGATAATCGGCGTAGGATGGCATGGCTCCGACTATGGATAAAATGATACTTAAAAGACTAAAGCGAGAAATTCCTTTAGAAAATGTGAGGCTCGATGTCATCACGTGCTACACATTGGAGTAGGCAATTAGACACCCGGAGAAGACTAAAGTAACCTTCATGCGGACTTAAACATTAGTCTCTTTGGCGGCCCATGATTTGAAGGATGCTTAGGAAGAGGTTGATGAAATCAAGATAAAGCGCCAGAGCTCCTGCGATGGCTTGTTTTTGTTCGATGTCGGCATCTTCATCGCCGCGAAACATTTCTTTAATTTTCTGTGTGTCGTAGGCGGTCAAGCCAACGAAGATCAGCACACCGGCATAACTTGTAATCCACATGACCGTCGGATTACGAAACCACATGTTCACGACGGACGCGATGATCAAACCGATGAGCCCCATAAAACAATAATGTCCGATGCCCGTCAGATCCGCCGTCGTGAAGTATCCGTAAAGGCTCATGATACCGAAGGTCCCTGCTGTGACGAAAAAGGCGGTTGCAATGGAGCTATTGGTATAGGCGAGAAAAATGACGGAGAGCGTGAGGCCGTTCAACGCGGCATAAAACAGGAACATCGCCGTCGCCGCGCCGGCCGAAATCGCGGACTGAACGACGCTTGCCAGCCGAAAGACCAGAATCAGTTGAAAAATGATAAGACCGAAGAAGACCAGCCGATTTTGCACCACAACCTGAGCCACAGCCGGAGTTGTTGCGACAAAGGCGGCAACGCCTCCTGTCAGCGCTAATCCCGCGCTCATCCATCCGAAAACAGAGGTCATGAAATGGCGCTCTTCAACAATGATCTGCGGCAATGCCGACTCGGGTGTCATGGAAGCCTCCTGGATAGTTTTGGATTGATCGTACTGGCTATTTCATCATAGCAATCTCAAAGCGCCCACCATTGGCGGCTCGCTTGATGGCCGGTGGAACTACTGTCCGCTGGTTCCGGTCGTGCCGGGCGTATGGTCGGGCGAGCCCATGTTTGGAGTTCCAGGGTTCGTGTTGTTTCCTATACTTCCGGATATTCCTGAGGCATCAGGGTTCTCCGCCGTCGCTCCGGTATGCGAGGCTTTAGTTCCGGCTGCGGAGACCGAGGCTTTGCTGGTGGCTGCACTGGTTGTCGTCTTTTTATGTTTTCGATGCGTCCGCACGGGCGCGGGGCTCACGGCCGTGGCCGCTACACTTCCCCCCGCATCATCAGCGGCCATCACCTCTGGTGCGCATAGAGCGAAAATCATAAAGAGTACAGCCGCCTTGGAGATTAATTTTTCGGTTGTCATGAGTTTTCCTTGAGTGGAGCGTGATCGATCGTAGGCGAGACCGCCGTCTGTCTCAGGTCGCAGACGCATTTGCCGCCTTTAGCGCAGCCTTCGCAGCAATACATGATTCCATTACTCGTTTCTCCCCTACCGCTATTTGTACGCCATTCATTCCTTGTTCGCGCGCAAACAGGGCACTTCTGCTCCATAGAATTAACGACGACTTGTCGCACGGAAGATGTCCTCCCGTCCTCTGAGCATTAACGTTGATGCCCGCGATTACTATGGGCACCACGCATTCCAAGGCTGACGGGCGTTTTCAGTAAGTCGAATATCGCCTGCTCGTAGCCATATTCCGCGGTCATTCCATCGTAGGCTTTGTTTTCGACGGGTGTGGCGATCTGACGTTTTTGGTGCCACTCTTGTTTGTGAAATTTGAGGTTCATGATAGGTTTCTCCTTTTCGAGACTATCCTACGTGACGGTTGGAAAATTGCCAATCGGGGGGCCGACCTATTTATCGTATCGGTAAAATCACTATGCCGGCTTCGTCCAAGTCCAGTTCCGGATTTCCGGCATGTCTTGACCATTTTTGGCGATATATTGTTTGTGTTCAATCAGTTTATCTTTGAGCTGCTGTTTGAGGTAAATGCCTTTTTCCCCCGTCTGCGGAAGGCGGTCAATCGCATCCATCACGAGGTGAAAGCGGTCCAGATCATTCATCACGGTCATATCGAAAGGCGTGGTGATAGTCCCTTCCTCTTTATACCCGCGAACGTGAATGTTGTTATGGTTCGTGCGGCGATAGGTTAAGCGATGAATCAACCAGGGGTAGGCGTGGAAGGCGAAGATCACGGGCTTATCCCGGGTGAAGAGCTCATCGAAATCTGCGTCGCTCAAGCCATGCGGATGCTCGCTCTTTGGTTGCAACTTCATAAGGTCGACGACGTTTACCACGCGGATTTTGAGGTCGGGCAAATGCTCTCGCAAAATGGAGACGGCCGCCAAGGTCTCCAAGGTCGGTACATCTCCACAGCAGGCCATGACCACATCCGGAGCCTGGTCCTGGTCGTTACTGGCCCAAGGCCAGATGCCGATGCCTTCGGTGCAGTGCTTGATCGCGGCGTCCATCGTCAGCCATTGCGGCGCGGGATGTTTGCCGGCAATGACCACATTCACGTAATGGCGGCTGCGCAGGCAATGATCTATGACCGATAACAGGCAGTTGGCATCCGGCGGAAGATAGACGCGCACAACATCGGACTTCTTGTTCACCACCTGATCAATAAATCCGGGATCCTGATGTGTAAAGCCGTTATGGTCCTGCCGCCAGACGTGAGAGGACAGCAAATAATTCAAGGAGGCGATTTTTCGTCGCCAGGGCAGATGGGCCGTGACTTTCAGCCATTTGGCATGCTGGTTGAACATGGAGTCCACGATGTGGATAAAGGCTTCATAACAATTGAATAGTCCGTGCCGGCCGGTGAGTAAATATCCCTCAAGCCACCCTTCACATTGATGTTCGCTCAGCACTTCCATGACACGTCCCGTGGGCGCAAGAAATTCATCGTTCGGCACCGTGGCGGCATCCCATTGGCGTTGTGTCACTTTAAAGAGCGCTTCCAGACCATTGGAGAGGGTCTCGTCCGGGCCAAAGATCCGGAAGTTCTTCTGAGCCATATTCAATTTCGTCACGTCCCGAAGGAAGGGTCCGAGCGCATGAGTGTCTCCAATCCCTTGAATTCCTGGCGACGGAACTTTCACGGCGTAGTCTCGGAAATCCGGCATGCGTAAATCGCGCAGCAGGGCGCCGCCGTTGGCGTGGGGATTAGCGCCCATGCGCCGATCGCCTTTTGGCGCCAGCTCGGCCAACTCCGGTTTCAAACATCCATCCTGATTGAAAAGTTCTTGAGGCCGATAGCTTTTCAACCAGTCCTCTAAAAGCTTCAAGTGTTCGGGATGCGTCGCTGGATCAGATAGAGGAACCTGATGTGAACGGAAGGTGCCTTCCACCTGCAGGCCGTCCACGACCTTCGGGCCCGTCCACCCCTTCGGAGACTTAAGGACAATCATGGGCCAGCGCGGACGCGCCAGGTTGCCGTGAGTGCGAGCCTCATTCTGAATTTTTTTAATCTGCTCGATAGCGGTATCTAACGCCGTTGCCATCGCCTCATGCATAAGCGCCGGTTCATGACCTTCGACGAAGATCGGGGTCCATCCGTAACCATGAAACAGCTGTTCTAATTCTTCATGGGTAATCCGTGCGAGAATCGTCGGATTTGAAATTTTGTAGCCGTTTAAGTGCAGAATCGGCAAGACGGCGCCATCGGTGGCGGGATCCAAAAATTTATTGGAATGCCAAGCCGTCGCCAAGGGCCCCGTTTCCGCCTCGCCGTCGCCGACCACACAGGCCACCACGAGGTCGGGATTATCAAACACGGCGCCGAAGGAATGGCTGAGCGAATAGCCAAGTTCTCCCCCTTCATGGATGGAGCCAGGGGTTTCCGGTGAGGCGTGGCTGGGAATTCCTCCGGGAAATGAAAATTGGATAAATAATTTCCGCAGGCCGGCTTCGTCCTGGCTGATGTTCGGGTAGATTTCGCTGTAAGTGCCCTCGAGATAGGTATTTCCGACGACGGCGGGTCCGCCATGCCCGGGGCCGCAGACATAAATCATGTCGAGGTCATATTTCTTGATAATCCGGTTCAGGTGCACATAGATGAAGTTTTGGCCGGGCGTCGTCCCCCAATGGCCTAGGAGCATGTGCTTTACGTCTGTGAGAGCGAGCGGACGTTTGAGGAGCGGATTATCGTAAAGATAAATCTGACCGACGGACAAATAATTCGCGGCGCGCCAGTAGGCGTCCATTTTTTGAAGCAGATCGGTAGAAAGCGTTTGAGTTTTCATGGATCAACTCTCCTTTTTTGGATCTAAGCCAAGAACACGGCACACGGTTCTGGCGATCATGAGTTCCTCATCGGTGGCGATCACGCGTACCGACGCACGACCGGATGGCGTGGAAATAACGGGAGCATTGGATTCGTTACGCGATGCGTCGATTTCAATTCCCAAGAAGCCTAATCCCTCGCAGATACGGGCACGAATAAGTGACATGTGTTCTCCAATGCCTCCGGCAAACACGAGGTGGTCTAAGCCGCCCAAGGCCGCCGCGAAAGCGCCAATCCATTTCTTCGCCTGATAACAAAACACAGCAATGGCTTCCGCGGCTCGAACATCCCGTTTTTCAGAAGCGAGCAGGTCGCGCATGTCTGAACTTGTTTCGGAGATGCCGAGAAGTCCCGACTCAAAATTGACCATTTTGTTAAACGACTCGGCTTGCAAACCTTCCGTGCGAGCCAAATACCAGATCACGCCGGGGTCAAGATCTCCGGATCGTGTGCTCATGGGAATTCCGGAGGTCGGGGTAAAACTCATGCTGGTGTCGATCGACTGGCCATGGTGTATGGCCGCCAGGCTGGCGCCGTTGCCGAGATGCGCCAGAATAACTCGACCTTGGGCCGCCTCCGGCCCGGCCAGTCGCTCCAGCTCTTCCATGAGGTAAGCATAAGACAACCCATGGAAGCCATACCGACGGATGCCTTTGGCCTCGTATCGGCGAGGGATTGGCAAGAGTTGAGCCACGCGTGGAAGATCGTGGTGAAAGGCGGTATCAAAACAAGCCACTTGCGGCAGGGTCGGAAAGCGCCGATGAAACTCCTGCATTAACAGAATCTCTTCAGGCAAATGCTCTGGATCGAATGTGCTGAGGCGTTCGAGTTCCGCGACCATGTCATCGGTAATGCGGGCCGGCGCGCTGTATGTTGGTCCTCCGTGCACGACGCGATGGCCAACGGCGGACACTGTCGTATCGCCGAGATGTTTTTGGATCCAATCCATGAGACAGACGGCCGCCGATTTGTGATCCATCGCGTCGACAGATTGCGAAACAGTCTCCTCCACCTTGAATCCCTTCGCTTGTAAAACGGCATCCGGCTGTCCAATGCGTTCAATGGATCCGGAGAGAATCCGTTGGGGCCGATCGGCTTGTTGTCCGGGTTCGAACAATCCAAATTTGATGCTGGAAGATCCGCCATTGATCGTGAGGATGCGAAGACCCATGGCTCTAGTTTAACACGCGGTGCTAGTGCGCGGATAAGTGTTTAGGCCCGCTCAGGTATGGACTGCCTCGTTCATAAAATCGCAGCAGACGATGGGCTTCTTTAGTGATGCCGATGCGCACGCTTCGTCCCGGATGCGCGGTGGTGCGGACGGCATCCGCCAGCCAAAGCGGACCTTTGGCACAAAGATCAATTCCATCATAGCGCCGATCAATGTCCATCGCCTGAGCCAGTCGCCCTGGTCCGCGCATGAGGTCCACCAAAGCCGCTTGTGGCCGACGGCGCTGCATGAGCCGAATTCCTTCTAGAGGCTCCAGCGCCCGGATCAGAACGCCTGCCCCTATGCCTTCCTTATCGCCGGCCAC
>Ga0206971_10142_pt1 | contig 25858 bp, 28 predicted proteins | sample Alteio_BWOrgHeat_85_FD_152917 | JGI IMG/M metagenome (GOLD analysis project Ga0206971, IMG submission 152917) | Enriched cells from forest soil in Barre Woods Harvard Forest LTER site, Petersham, Massachusetts, United States -... | ecosystem: Environmental > Terrestrial > Soil > Temperate forest >...
AAAACATACAATTTGAAATAAATATTCAAATTTACTTGCTACTTACCGCACAAAACCTATAATTTTGCGCTAACCAATTTTTCTGTTTTAATGAGTAACCGTACTACCCATTTACCCGACCTGAGCTACATTATGCCGGGCCGGGTGCAACATACTTTTTACCAGTTAACCCCTGCCCAACTTGTTGAAAAAGCCCTGAAAAGAAACGAAGGCGTACTGGCCGACACCGGCGCGCTGGCCATTGACACCGGCGAATTTACCGGTCGCGCACCTAAGGACCGTTTTATAGTTGAGGACGATATAACCCGGGATACCGTTTGGTGGGGCAAAGTAAACCTTAAATTTGATGCGGGGAAATTTGACGCATTGTTACAAAAAGTTACCAGGTATTTAGCCGAAAGGGAAATTTTTGTGCGCGATTGCTGCGCCTGCGCAAATGAAAAATATCACATCGATATTAGGGTGATCACCGAAATGGCTTATCAAAACCTGTTTGTACATCACCTGTTTTTACGGCCTGATGTTATCAATACAGAAACGCACCCAGAGTGGACGATTATTGCCGCCCCCGGCTTTAAAGCCGACCCCGCGATTGATGGCACGCGGCAGCACAATTTCTCCATTATCAACTTCAGTAAAAAAATAATACTGATCGGCGGAACGGGCTATACAGGCGAGATCAAGAAAGGCATTTTTTCGGTGCTTAACTTTATTTTGCCGCTTGAAAAGAAAGTACTGTCGATGCATTGCTCAGCTAATACCGGCGCAAAAGGCGATACAGCGATATTCTTCGGCCTGTCAGGTACCGGCAAAACCACCTTGTCTGCCGACCCGGAAAGAAACCTGATCGGCGATGATGAGCACGGCTGGAGCGACTACACGGTATTTAATTTCGAGGGCGGTTGTTATGCAAAGTGCGTAAACCTCACAGCTGAAAGCGAGCCCCAAATATTCGGTGCGATAAAGTTTTGTGCATTGCTCGAAAATATCAACTTTTATAAAGGCACGCGCACCGTCAATTTTTCAAACATCGATAAAACTGAAAACTCCCGCGTTGCATATCCTTTAGATTATATTAGCAATTCGGTAAAGCCATCCATCGGCGGTTCGCCAAAAAACATATTCTTTTTAACGGCCGATGCATTCGGCATTTTGCCCCCCATTTCAAAGCTGACGCCGGAACAAGCCATGTATTATTTTATTTCGGGATATACTGCTAAAGTTGCTGGAACAGAAGCTGGTATAACCGAGCCTGTTGCCACATTTTCGCCTTGCTTTGGCGAAGCGTTTTTGCCCCTGAACCCGGTAACTTATGCCAACCTGCTCGGAAAAAAAATAAAAAACCACGAGGTGAATGTTTGGCTGGTTAACACCGGCTGGACCGGCGGCCCTTACCGTACGGGTAAAAGAATAAAGCTGAAATATACCCGGGCCATGATCAACGCCGCACTAAACGGCGAACTTAACAACGTACCCTACATCGAACATCCTATATTTAACCTTCAAATGCCCGTTACCTGCCCTGATGTTCCCGACCTAATGCTTTACCCGCGGAACACCTGGGCAAACGGCGAAAACTATGACGAAAAAGCCCATAACTTAGCTTTAGCCTTTATTAAGAACTTTGAACAATATTTAAGTTTTTGCGACGTTGAGGTGTTAAACGCAGGCCCTGGCGTTACTTTAGCAGTTTAGTTACATAATTTTTATACAGTAACACTTGTTATTTCTAAAAAAAATAAGTTGTATTGCAAAGAATTGTAAATAAAAATTACAATTTAGACTTTTCATCTGGTTAGGACACCGCCCTGTAACACTAACTGAGTAAAGTTTTTATTAAAAAATTATAAAGATTAACGGAAATAGTTTTTTTAATGTGCGAAAATTCTATTTTTGTTATCCGCTTAATCGCTATGCATTTAACTAACTTATATTTATAAACTAAAACTAAAACTAAAAACTAAAGTAATGGCAACTGCACCAACAAAACCAACAAGCCCTGTAAAAACCGAAAGCAAAAGCTCATCAGGCATTTTTGCGACGCTCACGATTCCGATCTGTATCCTTGTTGCGATCTTGATCTATTGGCTGGTCCTGGGCAATGAGAGTCACTTTGAAGGCGGCGACGTGGACAAAGGCCATCCAACCGATCTTTTCGGAACAGTACACCGTGGCGGGGTAATCGTACCGCTCATCATGTCGTACCTGCTGATCGTGATTACATTTTCTATCGAGCGTTTCGTGGTTATCGGCAAAGCATCCGGTACAGGCAACGTTGACAGCTTTGTACGCAAAATTCAAAGCTTCCTGAACGCCGGCAATATCGATGGCGCAAACAGCGAATGTGACAAGCAAAAAGGTTCAGTAGCCAACGTGATCAAATCCGGTTTGAAAAAATACCGCGAAATGGAAGTTGAAGTCGGTATGGACGTAGATCAAAAAGCCCTGGCTATCCAAAAGGACATTGAAGAAGCAACAGCCCTTGAAATGCCGATGCTTGAGCAAAACCTTACGATAATAGCAACACTGGTATCTATCGGTACTCTAACCGGTCTGTTAGGTACGGTATTGGGTATGATCAAGGCTTTCTCCGCGTTAGCAACATCAGGCGCCCCTGATACAACAACGTTGTCGACAGCGATCTCAGAAGCGCTAATCAACACCTTTTTGGGTATCAGCACATCGGCTATCTCTATCATTATGTATAACGTATTTACTTCGAAGATCGATAAATTAACCTATGCGATTGACGAAACCGGCTTCAGCATCGTACAAACATTTGCGGCTTCCCATAAAGGGAAATAAAAGCCGGGCTATTGCTTAGTTTTCACCCTTATTGTCAGGCTGCAGCTTTTGTAGCCTGACGATAACGGGGCAGTATAATTCAATATACATTTATATTTAAAAATTAACAATCATGCCAAGAGTAAAAGTCGCAAGGAAAAGCACAGCGATAGACATGACCGCCATGTGCGATGTGGCTTTCCTGTTGCTCACCTTTTTTATATTAACAGCAAAACCAAAGGTGGATGACCCCTCGCACGCTACCGTGCCGCCGTCAACTTCCTATATCCCGGTTCCGGATGCCAACATGATTACGATATCCATCGGACAGGCATTTGGCAAGGACGCCGCATTCTTTTCGGTAACCGAACAGGATGTACGCAAGGAAGCCCTCACTGAAATGGGTAAAAAGTGGGGGGCATCCTTCACTCCTGAAGAGCAGCAACGGTTTGCCGTAACACCTGTTTTCGGCGTGCCAATGAGCAGGTTAAAATCATTTCTTGATACCGACCCTGCGCAATTGAAGGACTTCCCCCAAACCGGCATCCCTGCTGGTGATACCACTAACGTTAACAATAATGAGTTATACGATTGGATACATATGTCCAGGCAGGCAGAGATCGCCTTGCACTCGAAGATACTGAACGTTGCCATTAAGGCCGACCACGCAGAGGCGTATCCGGAGATCAATAAGGTCATCGCAATATTAGGAAAACAGGGATTGTTCAAGTTCGAATTAATAACATCGCTGAAAGCAGCACCAAAAAAGTAAAAAAATGGCAGAATTAGATACCTCCGGCGGGGGTAAACATAAAGGCGGGAAAATAAGAAGCAAAAAGGCCTCTACGCGTGTCGATCTGACAGCGATGGTTGACCTTGCGTTCCTGTTGATCACGTTTTTTATGTATACCACCACGCTACAGAAACCAAAGGCCATGGACCTGGCTATGCCCGATGACCAGGATAAAAGGATTACACTCCCGATTGCGGCCAGCCGTTCCATGACGATCCTGTTAGGGAGTCATGATAAATTGGAATGGTATATGGGCGAAGCGGGCAAATCGGCGCCTACCGTTGATAATTTCGGGGCTACGGGCATACGCAAAGCAATCCTCGAAAATAAACAAAAGGTTGCGGATACACACAGCGGCGATGAGAAATTGATGGAAGTTGTGATCAAGCCAAGTGACAAATCAACCTACCAGGACCTTGTTGCTATACTTGATGAAATGAAGATCACTGACATTCACATTCAAGCTATCGTGAAGATATCGCAACTGGAGTTGGACGACCTTAAGAAAAATGGTTTGCAATAGTTGCAATTTTGTTGCAAATGATTATATTTGCAATATTGTTGCAACAAATACCGACTAAAACTATTTACGTTAACAATTAAAACCTAAAAAGATGTTAGGATCAAAATTAGATATATTCAACCAGCAATGGATTGATGTGGTATTTACCGATCGTAACAAGGCGTATGGCGCTTATGAATTGCGGAAAAATAACGGGCGAAACACCCGTACCGCACTCATTATCGGCGTTATCGCTTTTGTTCTCATTCTCTCGGCCAATACCATTGTCAACGCCATAATGGGGTTTATTCCCAAGGCTAAAGAAAAGGTGAAGATCACCAATGTGGTGCTGCAACCGCCGCCACCTGATCTTAAAAAACCACCTCCGCCCCCCCCGCCCGAGCCGCCAAAGCCGCATATAGACCAGGTGAAATTCCCGCCGCCGGTAGTAAAGCCGGACGTGGAAGTAAAGGAAAAACCACCAACTATCGAGGAATTGAAGGTTGCCGACCCGGGAACAAAAAACCTGAAAGGCGATAAGGACGCTGCACCAACCATTGACGAGCCCGTTGGAACTGCAGATACCAAAGTAACAGAAGAAGACCCGAACAAGATCTTCACCTCGGTTGAGCAGGTGCCCGAATTCCCAGGTGGACTGGATGCCTTTAACAAGTATTTGAGTAACCACATCAAATACCCGGCTGTTGCCCGTGAAAATAACACCCAGGGAAGGGCGATTGTAACGTTCGTTTGCGAACGCGATGGCTCTTTAACGGATGTTAAGTGCGTACGCGATCCGGGCGATGGTTGCGGCGACGAAGCTGTAAGGGTAATCAAGTCTTCGCCCAAGTGGAAACCCGGCATTCAAAACGGCCGCCCGGTACGTGTGCAGTATAGCGTTCCGGTAAGTTTTACATTATCGTCCGACGACCAATAAAATTTCAGATGTTAGAAGATAAAAACGAGCAAAAATCGCCCCAAAGGCGGTTTTTGCTTATTTTTGGGGGTATAGTTTTTGTTGCTTTGGTTACGTTGGGAGGGCTCATACTTTTTGATGGGCAGTTTTTTCCGGCGCTTGAGCGCCCTATGCGTACCTGGTTTGGAATACTTGTACTTATTTATGCTGTTTTAAGGGTTTCCCGGATATTTAAGAGAAAAAGCAATGAAGTTTAAGTTGAAAGGGCTGTTGATCGTGTTTGTCTGCTGGTGTTGTTTCCAGGGATGCAGCCATAAGACTGCAAATACAGTCAACCTCGACCGGTTTACTAACGACAGTGCAAAAATTGCTGTTGATGAAGCATTTAAGCCAATAGTTGATGAGGAGTTTTTCGTGTTCAAGGCTTTGAACAATAAAGTGCATCCGCGCATGATTTATAGCCCCGAAAACCAGGTGATAAACCTTTTGCTTGAAGACAGCGTGAGGGTGGCGCTCCTGTCGCGCAAGCTTACCCCCGATGAGCTTTTAGCGCTTAAGCAGCGAACCCTGAACCCCACCATGGACCGGTTTGCGCTTGATGCCGTAGCTTTGATTGTAAACAAATCCTCAACCGACACTGCCTTTACCATAAGCGAAATCAAAAATATGCTGACAGGAAAATCTAAAACTGATAAAAAGATCATTTTTGACAATCCTAACTCCGGCATGGTTAAATACCTGAAAGATCTTTCCGGCAGCAAGGATCTTGTCGAAAAAAATGTCTTTTCCCTGAAATCAAATAAAGAAGTAATCCAATATGTCAGCGAACACCCTGACGCGATAGGAATAATTGATTTTAGCTGGCTGTATGATCCCGACAAGGATTATGCAAGCGCCGTAGATAACGTGAAAGTTGCGGTTATTAACGATGACACCAATAAAAAACTAGCGGGCCAGTATTTTGCACCATCGCAAACTACTATCGCCCTAAAACAATATCCTTTAACCCGCAGCTTGTATGTCATCAACTGCACCGGGAGCAGCAGTTTAGGTAAAAAAATTGCAGATTTTGTTAAAAGTGAAAGGGGCCAGCTTATCGTGCTTAAATCAGGGCTGTTGCCTGACGATGTCCCCGACCGGCAGATTGAGATTGTAAAAAAATAAAACAAATGGCCCCGTCTGTTTCTTTTGTATAAACTTGTTTTAACTTGTTTATGCAAAATGAGTTAAAAATTATATTATTGCAGAACAAACAGTATTTCGTTATTATTTTCAAGGTTGATTTAGCACTGAATAAAAATTAATGAAACAAAGTTGCAATTAGATACAATTAAATGATATTTTAGCGTTAATGCATAAATAAGGTTTTATAAACGTAGGGGGGAAAAACGCCGAATTAGTTTATCATTGCTCCCTTAAATATTTTCACACACCGAATTAACTAAACATAAACAGGCAGCCTGCAGGGGCTGTTTAAAAAACTAACGAAAAAGAAGAATTATTGCAATGAAAATGATCAATAAAATTGCCGCAGCGGGGTTAGGGTTATTATTCACCGGCACATCAGTTTTTGCGCAAAGCCTCGACGATGCCAAAAAAGCAATCGATGCTGAACAGTATCAAAAGGCTAAATCGATGCTAAAAAATCTGACCACGACGCAGGCAGATAAAGACGAAAACTTTTTTTACCTGGGCTGGGTGTATGCAAAGCAGGAATATATGGATTCGGCAAAGACGGCCTTTACGAAGGGCATTGCTGTAAATCCTAAATCAGCTTTGAACTATGCCGGGCTGGGCGCCGTCGCCCATGTTGAAAAAGATAATTCAACGGCCACTACCGATTTCAATATGGCAATATCGCTTGCCGGCAAAAAAAATGGCACACCATTTCAATATGTTGGTTTGGGCTATTTGCTGCCCGTTAGCGGCAGCGCGGTTGGGCCGAATGGTTCGGCTGTAACTCCGGCGGATGCCAATGCGGCCATAGCCGTATTGAACCAGGGCAAAGCAGCCGATCCGCGTAACATCGGCGTATTGATTGCTTTGGGTGATGCCAATCGCTCGCAATTAAAAAGCAACGATGCTTATGAGGCTTACTCATCAGCGCTCGCGATCGATCCCAACTCACCTGCTGCCAACGTGGCGGAAGGCGTTTTGTGGGAATACGCCGATAACATAAGCGGCGCGGTAGACCAATTTAAGAAAGCTTTGGCTGCTAATCCGAATTATGGCCCAGCCTATCGCGAATGGGCCGAAACCGATTTGCGCGCGGCAAAAAATGATCCTACGCAATATGACGCGATGGTTAAGGAGGCAGCCGATAATTATAAAAAATTTATCAGCCTGACCGATTACTCGCCTGAAACACAAATGCGTTATGCCGACTTTTTGATCAGGACGAAGGACTATGCTACGCTGCAAACCGTAGCCACCGATCTTTCCAAATCCAAGTCGAACCTGAGGGTTTACCGTTATTTGGGAATGGCTGCTTATGAGAATAAGGACTACGCGACAGCCCAAAGTGCGTTAACAAAATGGACAACCGAGGCAGACCCAAAAAGGCTTATCCCATCAGATTACCTTTACTTGGGGAGAACACAAATAGCCTTGAAAAATGACTCACTTGGTATATTGAACCTCAAAAAAGCGCTAACGCTCGACACTACGCAAGTTGACATCTACGGGGAAATTGCCGCTTCCTTTTATGGCTTACAAAAGTACCAGGACGCGGCTGAAGCTTATAAAGTGTACACCGACAAATCAAGAAAGGCGACCTTGAACGACCACTATAAGGAAGGGTTCAGCTATTATGAGGCCTTTAAAACCCAGCTCATTGCGAAGTCAAGCAACCCCAATGTAAAGGTTGATTCGACGATGTTAACCCAGGCCGATTCTGCCTTTACCTATATTGAGAGAAAATTGCCAACAAAACCAATCGCAGCTATCGTTTATTTTCATGCTGCTGTTAAAGATTTTGAAGACTCAAATGACAGAAACAATATAAAGGGCCTTGCGAAGCCATACTATGAGCAGTTTGTACAACTGACCGAGGCATCGGGCATTAATGACAGCAATAAAGGGCATATGCTGGATGCATACATCTACCTTGGTAATTATGCGGAGTTTAAAGACAAAGATCATACAAAAGCCCTTGATTACTTTACCAAGGCCAAGGCGATTGACCCGACAGACGCAAGGGTAACCTACTATTTCCAAACGGCAGGAAAACCGAGCAGGTAAAATCTCAGCTTAAAAAAAGCCTTCCGATAAATTTCGGAAGGCTTTTTTATTTTACACACCTTTGTATATTTGCAGCATGGAAACTCAAAGTTTACCCGTTAATTACTTGCCTATCCTATTCCAGATGCTGGTGGCGCTGGGTTTTGTGGTTACTACCATGTTTGTAACCCATAAAATTGGCCCGAAACGTAAAACCGCAGATAAACTGACTCCTTTTGAGTCCGGCATCGAGGTGATCGGTAATGCCCGTACGCCGATATCCATAAAATACTTCCTTGTAGCGATACTTTTTGTGCTGTTTGATGTGGAAGTGATTTTTATGTATCCCTGGGCCATTAACTTCAAAGAACTGGGCAAGAGCGGCATGATTGAGATGTTCATCTTTATGGGCACCCTGTTGCTTGGTTTTATCTACGTGATCAGGAAAAAAGCTTTAGACTGGGATTAAACCCCGTATAAGATTCAGAAAAATCAGTTTTTTCATGTGCAAAAAACACCTGTTTAGACTGTTTCTAAATATATTTACCTTCTTGCATGGTGTACAACCTACATTCTAAAATTGTTGTAAATTTGTCACGTAAATACCAGTCCTGTTGAGATGAAAAGGGTGTTTTTAAGCCCCGGTACCGGTTTGGCTTAATACTTCCGACTTAAAAACCGGATGGGATTTTGTATATAACAGATCATGAGTGATACAAGTGATATAAAATTAGTTGATGCACCCGCCGGTTTAGAAGGCTCGGGGTTTTTTGCAACAGCTGCAGACAAAGTGCTGGGCCTGGCGCGTGCAAATTCGTTATGGCCGCTGCCTTTTGCAACATCATGCTGCGGCATCGAGTTTATGGCTACAGCGGCCTCGCATTATGATATAGCCCGGTTTGGCGCTGAGCGGATGAGCTTTTCGCCCCGCCAGGCCGACCTTTTGATGGTAATGGGCACCATCTCCAAAAAAATGGGGCCGGTATTACGGCAAGTCTACCTGCAAATGGCAGAGCCACGCTGGGTACTTTCAATGGGTGCATGCGCAAGCAGCGGCGGCATATTCGACACTTATTCGGTATTGCAGGGAATTGATGAAATAATCCCGGTTGATGTTTATATTCCGGGCTGTCCGCCAAGGCCGGAGGCTGTACTGGACGGTTTTATGCAGATACAGGAATTGGTTAAAACCGAAACATTGCGCCGCCGCAATGAACCCAGATATCAAAAACTTTTAGCTTCATACGGAATTCAATAATGGGCAAAATAGCAAACGAAGACGTACTGGCTAAAATTTCTGCAAAGTTTGCGGATAGCGTAACAGTGCTCGGCGAGCCATTCGGCCTGCCTACCCTTGAAACACGCCCTGACCAGATCATTGATGTTTTGGATTTTTTAAAGAACGACCCGGTACTTCAGTTTATTTATTTGACAGATTTGACCGCCATTCATTACCCCGAACAGGAAAAACAGATTGGTGTGATCTATCACCTGCATAGCTTGGTTAATAACCTGCGCGTACGGGTTAAGGTTTATTTGGCCGACGGGGATACAAGCATTCCAACTGCTACGGTTTTATGGCATGGCGCCAACTGGATGGAACGGGAGACTTACGATTTTTTCGGCGTCATCTTTACCGGCCATCCCGATCTGCGCCGGATATTGAATGTTGACGATATGACAGCCTACCCGATGCGGAAAGAATTCCCGTTGGAAGATCCCAACCGGGTTGATAAAAAAGATTATTTTTTTGGAAGATAAAAAGAAATGCGCAACCATCCCGTATACATTGATAACGACCCGCAAAGCGAACCATCGACCCTTAATTTAGGGCCTACCCATCCCGCTACACATGGCGTATTTCAAAATGTGCTGCAGTTGGATGGGGAAAGGATAATAAGCGGCGTTTCGACCATTGGTTATATCCACCGCGCATTTGAAAAAATTGCCGAACACCGGCCGTATTACCAGATCACCCCGCTTACCGACCGCTTGAACTACTGCTCTTCACCCATTAACAACATGGGCTGGCACATGACGGTTGAAAAATTATTGGGTATTGAATTGCCAAAAAGGGTGGATTATCTGCGGGTGATTGTTATGGAACTGGCACGCATAACCGACCATATTGTTTGCAACGGCATTTTGGGCGTAGATACCGGCGCTTTTTCGGGCTTCCTTTATATGATGGAATATCGTGAGGCAATTTACGAGATTTATGAAGAAGTATGCGGTTCGCGATTGACTACCAATATTGGTCGTATCGGCGGGTTTGAACGCAATTTTAACTCCATTGCTTTTGCGAAGCTTCGCAAATTCCTGAAGGATTTTCCGCCTGTATTAAAAGAATTTGAAACGCTGTTTACCCGCAACAGGATATTTATCGACAGGACGAGAGACGTTGCCGCTGTAACCGCCGAAGATGCTTTAAATTATAGCTGGAGCGGTCCGATATTAAGGGCAGCAGGTGTTGATTACGATGTTAGGGCGATGAACCCCTATTCGTCATACGAAGATTTTGATTTTGAAGTTCCGGTAGGTGACAACGGCGACGTTTACAACCGCTATATGGTGCGCAATGAAGAGATGTGGCAAAGCCTCCGCATTATTGAGCAGGCTTTGGTAAAATTAGATAAGGAACCATCGGATATTTTCCATGCGGACGTTCCTGATTTTTACCTGCCGCCGAAGGAAGAAGTTTATAATAACATGGAAGCGCTCATCTATCACTTTAAAATTGTGATGGGCGAAATTCCTTCACCCAAAACCGAAGTGTATCACTCTGTTGAAGGTGCTAACGGCGAACTGGGTTTTTACCTGGTAAGCGATGGGGGGCGTTCGCCATACAGGCTGCATTTCCGCAGGCCAAGCTTTATCAATTACCAGATGTATGCCCCGATGAGCCGCGGGATGTTATTATCCGATGCAATTATTAACATGAGTAGTTTAAACGTTATAGCCGGAGAGTTAGATGCTTAAAGTTGAAGAAACACAAGCCCCGGTTGAGTTTTCGAAGGAGCTGATCAGCAAGTTTGATGAAATTGTAAGCCGCTATCCGGCAGGCAAGCAAAAATCGGCGCTGTTGCCGATATTGCACCTGGTGCAAGCAGCGTATGGGTGGGTAAGCACCCCGGCCATGGATAATGTGGCTGCATACCTTAACCTGGAAGATATCGAAGTTTACGAAGTTGCCAGCTTTTACAGCATGTACTTTTTAAAACCACAAGGTAAATTCATGCTGGAAGTTTGCCGCACTGGTCCCTGCGGCATTGTGGGCGCCGACAAAATAATGGACCATATTGAAGAAACGCTGGGCGTTAAAGAAGGCGACGTTACGGCCGATGGGATGTTTAGCTGGCGGGGCGTGGAGTGTTTGGCGGCATGCGGTTATGGACCGGTGCTCCAGATAGGCCCTGAATATACTTTTTATGAGAATTTAACGAATGCATCGGTTGACAAACTGATAGCCGATTTGAGGGCAAAAGGTAAATAATCAATGCAGGAAAATGATCGTCACCAGGTCTACCCTAATTATATCAGACACCGTTTTGGTGGGCACCCTGGTCTTGATCAATTACAGCAACGAAGGGGGCTTTATCAAGGCGCCGGTGATTTTAAAGTTTTTGGTAGTTATCGCTTTCGCTACCTGCATTGTAAGGCATATTAATTATTACAGGATACATAAAAGGATTTATTAGCATGACCAGGGGAAGATTGATTTTAGTTGATGTTTTATTTGTAACCAGTGTTGCTTTGATCTGGTTTGCTACAGATGGACTGAAACATAATGCCCCGATGCTTGAATTTAGTATTCTTTTTGCCTTTGCAGCCTGTTTAAAATGGCATTTTGAGTATTATAAACTGACTAAAAAAATTTATTAATACGCCCATGGCGCGCAAATTACTATTACAAAATATAAACGAGCCCGGTATTAACACCTTCGAAGTTTACCGCAAAAAAGGCGGGTATGCTTCGGTTGAAAAGGCGTTGAAAACAATGTCGCCGGATGCCGTAGTGGAGGAAGTAAAAAAGTCAGGTCTTCGCGGACGTGGTGGCGCAGGCTTTCCCACCGGGATGAAGTGGAGCTTTTTGGCAAAACCCGAAGGCGTAGCACGTTACCTGGTTTGCAACGCGGACGAGTCGGAACCCGGTACATTTAAGGACCGGTATTTAATGACTTACCTCCCGCACTTATTAATCGAGGGGATGATCGTATCGAGTTTTGCGTTGGGCGCAAAAGTATCGTACATCTATGTTCGGGGCGAGATGATGCCGCAGATCAGGATACTGGAAAAAGCCATTGCCGAAGCAAAAAATGCCGGTTTCCTGGGTAAAAACATTTTAGGAAGCGGCTACGACCTGGAACTGTACGTTCAACCGGGAGGCGGCGCATACATTTGCGGCGAAGAAACTGCCTTATTGGAATCGCTTGAAGGTAAACGCGGCAATCCGCGTATAAAACCACCATTCCCGGCAATCGCAGGCTTGTACGGCTGCCCTACGGTAGTAAACAACGTTGAATCTATTGCCGCGGTTGTGCCCATCATTAACGATGGCGGCGAAGAATACGCCAAAATAGGTATTGGCCGAAGCACCGGCACCAAACTGATCTCGGCCGGCGGCAATGTAAAAAATCCGGGCGTTTATGAAATAGACCTCGGCTTGCCTGTTGAAGAGTTTATGTTTTCGGACGAATACTGCGGCGGTATTGCCAATGGCAAACGCCTAAAGGCAGTTGTGGCGGGCGGCTCATCCGTGCCTATCCTGCCGGCGAACTTGTTCCTGAAAACCATTAATAACGAGCCAAGGCTGATGAGCTATGAGTCTCTTGCAGACGGTGGCTTTGTGAGCGGCACCATGCTGGGCTCGGGAGGTTTTATCGCGTATGACGAAGATCAATGTATTGTGCGTAATACCTGGAACTTTACCCGCTTTTATCACCACGAAAGCTGCGGGCAATGTTCGCCCTGCCGCGAAGGTACCGGGTGGATGGAAAAGGTTTTGCACCGCCTGGAATACGGCCACGGCAAGCTGAGCGATATCGACCTGCTGGTTGATGTATCGAAAAAAATTGAGGGGAATACGATATGTCCGTTGGGTGATGCGGCGGCCTGGCCTGTTGCCAGCGCGATCCGCCACTTCAGGGATGAATTTGAGTGGCATGTAACTAATCCGCAGGAAGCGGTTTCACGGAATTTTGGGTTGGCGCATTACGCTGATCCGCTGCCGAATAAGGAAGTTGTGGCGTAAATAATAAAAATATGTCATTGCGAGGAGGTACGACGAAGCAAACTTGTCGCTAAACCAAGCCGCACTATGACAGTTGACGAGGTTGGCACGCTGCGCTCGCAATGATAAAAGGAAAAAAAGATAGTTAAATATCAATGAAAGTAACCATAGATGGCATTGCCATTGATGTAGAACCAGGGACAACCATCCTGAATGCCGCAAGGCTTATCGGCGGGGATATTGTTCCGCCAGCCATGTGCTATTACTCCAAACTAAAGGATAGCGGCGGCAAATGCCGTACTTGTTTAGTTAAGGTAAGCAAAGGTTCGGAGAAGGACCCGCGTCCGATGCCTAAACTGGTAGCATCCTGCCGTACCACGGTAATGGACGGCATGGAAGTGCAAAACATTACATCGCCGGAGGTGATCGAGGCGCGTAAAGGTATTGTAGAAATGCTGCTGATCAACCACCCGCTGGATTGCCCTATCTGCGACCAGGCCGGCGAGTGCGACCTCCAGAACCTCGGTTTTGAACACGGTTCGGCAAAAACAAGATATGAATTTGACCGCCGCACTTTCGAAAAGATTGACATCGGCGATAAAATACAACTGCACATGACGCGCTGTATCCTGTGTTATCGCTGCGTATTCACCGCCGACCAGATCACCAACCACCGTTACCACGGCATTTTAAACCGCGGCGACCACTCGGAAATATCTACCTACATACAACAATCAGTTGATAATGATTTTTCGGGAAACGTGATCGACGTTTGCCCCGTTGGCGCTTTAACCGATAAAACCTTCCGCTTTAAAAATCGCGTTTGGTTTACTAAACCTGTTGAAGCCCATCGCGACTGCGACCATCCCAACTGCAATGGCAAAGTAACCTTGTGGTATAAAGGCGAAGAAGTTTTACGCGTGACGGCGCGCAAGGACAAATATGGCGAAGTAGAAGAATTTATTTGCAATACCTGCCGTTTTGATATGAAAAAGACGTCGGATTGGGTGATAGAAGGGCCAAGGCATGTAGCACACACATCGGTGATCAGTTCGAATCATTACGATTTTATACCGCTGCCGGTGGTTAAAACCAACCCGGTACTTCAGGAAGCTAATAAAGAACAGTTTGAACGAGACACACGCTTATAATGGGACTTACAGACATATTAATTAAATTCGGACTGATCGTGATCATCTTCCTGATCAGCCTGGTTATCGCCATGTATTCCACCTATGCTGAACGCAAAGTTGCCGCGTTTATGCAGGACAGGGTCGGCCCTGATCGTGCCGGGCCGTGGGGTATACTGCAGCCGCTCGCCGATGGCGGTAAAATGTTTTTAAAAGAAGAGATCATCCCTACCAATGCTAACGGCTTTCTGTTTATAGCCGGCCCGTCGCTGGCTATATTGGTGTCTTGTATCGGAACTGCCGTTATTCCATGGGGACAGCAGTTGGTCATCGGCGGTCATGTTATTGATCTGCAGGTAGCCGATGTAAACGTAGGTGTGCTATACATTTTTGGCGTAGTTTCGCTTGGCGTTTATGGCATCATGATCGGCGGCTGGGCATCTAATAATAAATACTCACTACTGGGCGCAATCCGCGCGGCCTCGCAAAATATCAGCTATGAAATTGCGATGGGCCTTTCTATCATCGCACTTTTAATGACCACCGGTACCCTGAGTCTGCGCCATATCGCCGAGCAGCAATCCGGTTTTTGGCACGGTCACTGGTTTACCTGGAACGTTTTCAGCCAGCCGCTTGGCTTCCTGATATTCCTGATATGCGCTTTTGCCGAAACTAACCGCTCACCCTTTGACTTACCGGAGTGCGAAACAGAGTTGGTTGGTGGTTATCATACGGAATATTCATCAATGAAATTAGGTTTTTACCTGTTTTCCGAATACATTAACATGTTTGTATCCGGCGCGGTAATGGCTACCTTATATTTCGGCGGCTATAATTTCCCTTTAATGCATCATATTCATTCACCAAACCTTGTGGCTATCCTTGGCGTTGTTGTGCTGTTCGCGAAGATATTTTTCTTTATTTTCTTTTTCATGTGGGTACGCTGGACTATCCCCCGCTTCCGTTACGATCAGCTAATGGACCTGGGCTGGAAAGTGTTGATCCCGTTGTCGATTGCCAACATCGTTATTACGGGGGTTTGGATCACTTATTTTAAATAGACAGAGAGGTTATTAATGGAACCATTAAGTAATAGAAGAAAAGTAATTGAAGCAAAGCCGCTCAATTTTATGGAAAGGATATATCTTCCTGCCATATTGAAAGGTCTTGCAATTACCATTAAACATTTTTTCAGGAAGCCGGTAACCATCCGCTATCCCGAAGAAAAACGTGAGTACTCAGAAAACTTTCGCGGCCAGCATTCGCTAAAACGCGATGAGCATGGGCGCGAGCGCTGCACCGCCTGCGGTTTGTGTGCGTTATCATGTCCCGCAGAAGCTATTACCATGATCTCGGCTGAGCGCCAGAAAGGCGAAGAGCACTTATACCGCGAGGAAAAATATGCAGCGGTTTACGAGATAAATATGCTGCGATGCATTTTTTGCGGCTTATGCGAAGAGGCCTGCCCCAAAGAAGCAATTTACCTGGATGGGCCCCATGTTCCTTCGGACTATTTGAGAAAAGATTTTATTTACGGTAAAGACAAATTAGTAGAGGCTCCCTTAAATCAATAAAGAAGTTTTATACATTTGCCCTACTCTTTTTAGGGGGTAAAGGTATTTTGCAAATACAACCATGAGTACATTTTACTTCATCGCATTTTTGTCTATATTTTTTTCGATATTGGTTATTACTGCAAAAAACCCTGTGCACAGTATCCTGTACCTGATCCTGACGTTTGCCACTTTCACCATTCATTATATTTTAATGAACGCGCAGTTTGTTGCTATCGTGAATTTTATCGTTTACATGGGCGCTATATTGGTACTGTTTCTTTACACACTGATGCTCATCAACCTGAACAAGGATTCGGAGCCGCAAAAATCAAACTTTATTAAAGTAATCGGTTTTATCGCCGGCGGCTGTTTTTTGGTTGCTATTGTTGCTGCCCTGAAAGCGTACAAAACGTCGCAATTGGTTGTATTGCAAGACCCTAACCTGGGCCTGGTAAAAAACCTGGGGAAAATATTGTTTAACGAGTATTTACTGCCATTTGAAGTATCGTCCATCCTGCTTTTATCGGCTATGGTGGGTGCGGTTTTACTGGCAACCAAAGAACCTAAAACAACCTGATGGAAACTTTAAACCACAATATTCAAGCTATACCGCTTAATCATTACATCCTGCTTTGTTCGATAATTTTTTCGATCGGGGTTATCGGCGTATTAGTCCGCCGGAATGCCATCGTGATATTTATGTCGGTTGAATTGATGCTCAATTCGGTAAACCTGCTGTTAACCGCTTTCTCCGTTTATCGCGGGGATGCAACCGGGCAGGTTTTCGTTTTTTTTATCATGGCGCTGGCGGCAGCAGAAGTAGCAGTTGGTTTGGCGATCATCGTAATGATCTATCGCAATACCAACTCGATTGATATTAATGTATTAAACAGGTTAAAGTGGTGAACCCCCTGACCTCCTAAAGGGGGGACAGGAGATAATTTAATAATAAAAATCACAACAATATTTCCTCATTAGGGGATTAAAGGGTTTTATGAATAATTTAATTTGGCTTATTCCGATATTACCGTTAGCGGGTTTTATAATTAACGGTATTGGCCGCAATACACTGTCAAGGGGCATTATCGGCTTTTTGGGCAGCTCCCTGGTACTGGTTTCTTTTGGTTTAAGCTTAGCCGCTTTTTTGCAGGTTAAAAGTACCGGCACGCCTATCGATGTTAAAATATATGATTGGTTTTCTGTCGGCGATTTCCATTTCCAATTTGCTTTTTTAATCGATCAGTTAAGTTCGTTAATGCTGCTTATCATAACAGGCGTAGGTTTCCTCATCCATTTGTATTCGGTTGGGTATATGAAGGACGATGCTGGTTTCGGCAAGTTTTTCGCTTACCTAAACCTGTTCGTATTCTTTATGCTGCTGCTGGTGATGGGTTCCAACTATGTCATCATGTTCATTGGCTGGGAGGGCGTCGGGCTTTGCTCCTACCTGCTCATCGGTTTCTGGTATACCAATCCTGCTTATGCCGATGCCGCTAAAAAAGCATTTATCATGAACCGCATCGGCGACCTCGGTTTTATTTTCGGGGTTTTCTTATTGATAAAGTTCTTCGGCAGCACCAACTTTGCGGATATTTTCAGTCATGCCGGTACAAAGCAATATTCGACGGTGCCTTATGTACTTATCACCCTATTGTTATTTGTCGGCGCAGTAGGTAAATCGGCCCAGCTTCCGCTGTTTACCTGGTTACCTGATGCGATGGCCGGCCCGACCCCGGTATCTGCGTTAATCCACGCTGCAACCATGGTTACCGCAGGCGTTTATATGGTTGCCCGCTCTAATATTTTGTTCAACCTGGCCCCGGTAACCATGCATATTGTGGCAGCTATTGGTTTGGCAACTGCGGTTGTGGCAGCAATCATCGCATTAACACAAACCGATATTAAAAAAGTCTTAGCTTATTCAACGGTTTCACAGCTGGGTTATATGTTTTTGGGACTGGGTGTTGGCGCATATACCGGCGCATTCTTCCACGTGCTTACCCATGCATTTTTCAAAGCTTTGTTATTCCTTGGCGCGGGTTCGGTTATTCACGCCTGTAGCGACGAGCAGGATATGCGCAACATGGGCGGCCTGAAAGGCAAGCTCCGAATAACTTTTATTACCATGCTGGTGGGCACACTGGCTATTTCGGGCATACCGCCATTTGCAGGTTTCTTTTCCAAAGATGAGATTCTGGCGCACACCTTCGCGGCCAGCCCGGTAATGTACGCCATCGGCGTTATTACCGCCATGTTTACTTCGTTTTACATGTTCCGCTTATTGTATCTCACCTTTTATGGTAAATTCCGCGGTACGCATGAGCAGGAGCACCATTTGCATGAGTCGCCACCAAGTATGACCATACCCCTTCTCGTATTGGCTGTTCTTTCATTAGTTGGCGGCTTTATCGGTATTCCCGAATCTCTGGGCGGGCATCACTGGCTGGCTCAATACCTTGCCCCGGTGTTTCAAAAGTCGGCGGCCTCGATAACTGGCAGCGAGTTGACCGGCTCAACTGAAATTGTGCTGATGATCGTGTCGGTATCCGGCGCGGTAATAGCCCTTGTTTATGCCTATGTTAAATATGTAAAAAACGGGCACGTTCCCGTTGCCGATACGGAAAAACGGTCGTTCCTGGCCAACCTGTCCTACCATAAATTCTATTTCGACGAAATATACGATACAATTATCCGCAAGCCTTTGGATTGGTTGTCGGAGTTTGCTTATAACAATATCGAAAAGCTCGGGATCGACGGCATAGTTAACGGGTTTGGCAAAGGGTCGATGGATGCAAGCCGCGGAGTACGCCTTTTGCAAAGCGGGAATGTTGGTTTTTATATATTCATGATGGTAGTGGGTATCGTTTCAATACTGATGTACCTGGTTATTAAATTTTAAAAACGATTAGCGTTTACACCATAAAATGACGGTTTCTCTCTTAATATTTTTACCGGTAATTGCAGCAGTGCTGGTCCTGTTTTTCAAAAACAGTGCCGCTAAACATGCCGCCCTGTTTTTTTCGCTTGCCGAATTGGTTTTAGCAGGCGTGTTTTTATCAAAATTTATACCGAACGCCAGCACCCAGTTTATAATAGTGGCGCCGTGGATACCTAAATTCGGCATCTATTTTAATGCAGGCATCGATGGTATCAGCATGATCATGGTACTGCTTAGTGCAATATTGGTTCCCCTGATTATTTTAACAACCTACAGGCACGAATACAAAAATGCAAATGCATTCTATGCATTGATCTTGTTCATGCAGGCGGGGATGCTGGTGGTATTTACCGCTTTGGATGGCTTTTTGTTTTACGTGGGCTGGGAAGCAGCGCTAATCCCCATTTATTTTATCTGTTCGCTTTGGGGCGGCCAAAACCGCATTAAAATAACCATTAAATTCTTCCTTTATACTTTTTCCGGCTCGCTTGTCATGCTGGTAGCTATTATCTACCTGTATCTCCAGACGCCGGAAAGGACTTATGATCTCGCAAATTTCTATCATTTACATTTAACCATAAGCCAGCAAACCTGGGTGTTCTGGGCGTTCTTTTTGGCCTTTGCTATTAAGATGCCCTTGTTTCCATTTCATACCTGGCAGCCTGATACTTATACCGAAGCGCCGTCAGCCGGAACCATGATGCTTTCGGGTATAATGCTAAAGATGGGTATTTATGGGGTGATCAGGTGGTTGATTCCTTTGGTTCCGCAAGGTTATAATCAATGGTGGAGCGTCGCAATCGTCTTATCCATCATCGGAATTATTTATGCTTCTATTATCGCATTTAAGCAAAAGGATGGTAAACGGCTTGTGGCTTATTCTTCCATCGCCCATGTTGGGTTAATAGCTGCCGGTATTTTTGCATGGTCGTATTTCGGTGTGCAGGGCGCAATGATACAAATGCTTAGCCACGGCATCAACGTTGTCGGGATGTTCTTTATATGGGACATCATCAGTAGTCGGCTCAACACCCGCCAGATCAGCGAGTTGGGCGGCATTGCAAAAGTTGCCCCTAAATTTGCCATTGCATTCCTCATCATTACACTGGGTACGGTGGCCTTGCCGCTAACCAACGGATTTATAGGTGAGTTTCTGTTGCTCAGCGGTATCTTCCAGGTAAATATGATGTTGGCTATTTTTTCCGGCCTTACCATGATACTTGGCGCCGTTTATATGCTGCGGATGTATAAATCGGTGATGCAGGGTGAAACCAATGCGCTAACGGCCGTCTTTGCTGACATCAGCGGATCGGAACAATTGGTGCTGGGCATTATCTGTGTGCTAATTATTGTTATCGGCGTTTACCCGCAGCCCATCCTGCATATTTCCGATGCTGCCGTTAAGCAACTTGTGGAACAAACAATAATGAAATTTTACCAGGCGAAACCATGATTACATTAATTATCATATCTACTCTTCCTATCTTATTGCTGTATTTGGGGCTGTATAAGGCTCAAAATTCTTTATTACCGGTTACGCTGCTTGGGTTGCTTGTTGCCTTAGGTTTTACCGTTGCTGCCTATACCAGGGCCGACGTTGCCACGCCAATTTATAGCGGCATGATGCTGTTTAACAACTTTTCCGTCGTATTCTCGGTCGTTACCATTATATCAACTATCCTGATCGTCCTCCTTTCGGGGGGGTATTTTGAAAAGATCAGCAGCCACGTGGCTGAGTATTATGCTATCATCCTGTTTTCGCTTGCTGGTATCATCATCATGGTTTCGTTTTATAACCTGGTAATGTTGTTTATCGGTATCGAGATCATGTCGGTAAGTCTCTACATTCTTGCGGGGATAAAAAAAACAGATTTTGCATCGAACGAAGCTGCCCTGAAATACTTCCTGATGGGAGCATTCTCGACCGGTTTTCTGTTATTTGGCATCGCGCTGGTCTATGGCTCTTCCGGTTCATTTAGTCTCGAAGCCATCCGCAACTGGGTGATCAGCCAGCCCAACCATGTCGACCCGATGTTTTATGCCGGGATATTATTGATCATCGTAGGCCTATGCTTTAAAGTCGGCGCCGCACCGTTCCACTTCTGGACGCCGGATGTTTACGACGGCTCGCCAACCCTCATTACCGCTTTTATGTCTACGGTAGCGAAGACAGCGGCTTTTGCTGCTTTCCTGCGCCTGTTCAGCGAATGCTTTCAACCCGTATCCGATTTTTGGGTGCCGGTTTTGTTGGTAATCACCATCATCACGCTTTTTATCGGAAACCTCACGGCCCTTTACCAGCATAGCTTTAAACGCATGCTCGCATTCTCCAGCATTTCGCATGCCGGATACATGCTGTTTGCTATCGTGGCCTTAGGCGCCAGTTCGGTAAATTCGGTATTCGTTTACGCTACCGCCTATTCAATTGCCTCTATTATCTCGTTTGGCGGGTTGATCCTGGTTTCTCAACAATCGGGCAATGATAATTTTGAGAGTTTTAATGGGCTTGGCAAAAAGAACCCATTCCTTGCATTGGTTATCACAGTCGCTATGCTTTCACTAGCGGGCATTCCGCTTACCGCCGGCTTTATGGGTAAATTTTTTATGTTCTCGGGCGCCTTGCTTCAATTCCACCTGGTGATGGTGCTATTGGCTGTAGTAAACGCCATCATCAGCATATTCTATTACTTCAGGGTCATTATTGCCATGTACTTCAGGGACGCCGAGCGGGATGAACTGGTGGTACCGGTATATTATAAACTTGTACTGGGGCTTGCTGCCATCGCTACCATACTTATCGGCGTTGATCCCGGGTTGATCACTGGGCTGATTTAACCGGTTGATCTTCGCTCGTATAACGTTTTGAACTAAGGCCTCCAATTTGGTAAGTGGTTTCCGTTGTTTTACAATAAACACCCGATTCTTCCACCGGGTATTTATGATTGAGATTAATGTTGTTAAAGCTTTCATCATCGCCCCAGCCAAACCATTTTTGGAATACTGGTAACAGTTTGTTATTTCTTATCCCTTCCAAAAAATAAACTTCATGCTCCTTCTCTTTGATGCCCATGTCATACAATAATTGATCGTGCTCGGTTATTCCAAGCGAATTAAAATATTGCTTCATCCGGAAGTATTCGCAAACATTGCCGCTTTCCAGTCTGCCCGCAAAATAAAAGGGCATAAACCAGCCAATTACATAACAGGCGGAAGAAATCACTTTTCCGATGATATGGGCCCGCAACTCGTAGTTTTTTGAGACAGGAACGTCATACTGCTGCATCAGGGCAAGTACCTCTCTTCGGTGATTCCACTCATCGAGCTCTATCTGTTTGATCGCCATTTTTTCACCCTGCTTTTTCACAGCCCCTGCGTGCCCTTGGTAAGCAAATGCCGCTGCTTTTTCAAAAGAGTAGGCCCTTTGCATCAGGTCGGTTAGTTCGGAATGTGGAAGTTTCATAGGTTTAAATGAATTATGTTATGTGCAACTCAATTTTTTCGAACTCAAAATAAGGAAAATGGTTCGTATTTACCCTTTAAACTAACAAAACCCGCCCAACAGCGATGCGGCTTGGTTGCTATTCTGCAATGCGGAGATTAGAATTCCATTAAATATTTGTAGTTTTAACCAACAAAAAATGGATAGTTTTTGGCAACACCTGCAGACATTAATAAGTGCTAAATCCGTTATTGAGTTCGGCTTCTACGTTTTGCTTATCGTTGTCTTCGCCGAGACCGGTCTTTTTTTTGGATTTTTTTTACCAGGAGACTATTTGCTGTTAATATAAAAAAGGTGAGCAACAGGAAAGCCACATCGCACATGGCGGTCATGTCTATCGCTGTGCTTTTCCTTGCGACTTTTACTCTTGGCATGATTGTTAATTTTTAAATATAAATGTATATTGAATTATACTGCCCCGTTATCGTCAGGCTACAAAAGCTGCAGCCTGACAATAAGGGTGAAAACTAAGCAATAGCCCGGCTTTTATTTCCCTTTATGGGAAGCCGCAAATGTTTGTACGATGCTGAAGCCGGTTTCGTCAATCGCATAGGTTAATTTATCGATCTTCGAAGTAAATACGTTATACATAATGATAGAGATAGCCGATGTGCTGATACCCAAAAAGGTGTTGATTAGCGCTTCTGAGATCGCTGTCGACAACGTTGTTGTATCAGGGGCGCCTGATGTTGCTAACGCGGAGAAAGCCTTGATCATACCCAATACCGTACCTAACAGACCGGTTAGAGTACCGATAGATACCAGTGTTGCTATTATCGTAAGGTTTTGCTCAAGCATCGGCATTTCAAGGGCTGTTGCTTCTTCAATGTCCTTTTGGATAGCCAGGGCTTTTTGATCTACGTCCATACCGACTTCAACTTCCATTTCGCGGTATTTTTTCAAACCGGATTTGATCACGTTGGCTACTGAACCTTTTTGCTTGTCACATTCGCTGTTTGCGCCATCGATATTGCCGGCGTTCAGGAAGCTTTGAATTTTGCGTACAAAGCTGTCAACGTTGCCTGTACCGGATGCTTTGCCGATAACCACGAAACGCTCGATAGAAAATGTAATCACGATCAGCAGGTACGACATGATGAGCGGTACGATTACCCCGCCACGGTGTACTGTTCCGAAAAGATCGGTTGGATGGCCTTTGTCCACGTCGCCGCCTTCAAAGTGACTCTCATTGCCCAGGACCAGCCAATAGATCAAGATCGCAACAAGGATACAGATCGGAATCGTGAGCGTCGCAAAAATGCCTGATGAGCTTTTGCTTTCGGTTTTTACAGGGCTTGTTGGTTTTGTTGGTGCAGTTGCCATTACTTTAGTTTTTAGTTTTAGTTTTAGTTTATAAATATAAGTTAGTTAAATGCATAGCGATTAAGCGGATAACAAAAATAGAATTTTCGCACATTAAAAAAACTATTTCCGTTAATCTTTATAATTTTTTAATAAAAACTTTACTCAGTTAGTGTTACAGGGCGGTGTCCTAACCAGATGAAAAGTCTAAATTGTAATTTTTATTTACAATTCTTTGCAATACAACTTATTTTTTTTAGAAATAACAAGTGTTACTGTATAAAAATTATGTAACTAAACTGCTAAAGTAACGCCAGGGCCTGCGTTTAACACCTCAACGTCGCAAAAACTTAAATATTGTTCAAAGTTCTTAATAAAGGCTAAAGCTAAGTTATGGGCTTTTTCGTCATAGTTTTCGCCGTTTGCCCAGGTGTTCCGCGGGTAAAGCATTAGGTCGGGAACATCAGGGCAGGTAACGGGCATTTGAAGGTTAAATATAGGATGTTCGATGTAGGGTACGTTGTTAAGTTCGCCGTTTAGTGCGGCGTTGATCATGGCCCGGGTATATTTCAGCTTTATTCTTTTACCCGTACGGTAAGGGCCGCCGGTCCAGCCGGTGTTAACCAGCCAAACATTCACCTCGTGGTTTTTTATTTTTTTTCCGAGCAGGTTGGCATAAGTTACCGGGTTCAGGGGCAAAAACGCTTCGCCAAAGCAAGGCGAAAATGTGGCAACAGGCTCGGTTATACCAGCTTCTGTTCCAGCAACTTTAGCAGTATATCCCGAAATAAAATAATACATGGCTTGTTCCGGCGTCAGCTTTGAAATGGGGGGCAAAATGCCGAATGCATCGGCCGTTAAAAAGAATATGTTTTTTGGCGAACCGCCGATGGATGGCTTTACCGAATTGCTAATATAATCTAAAGGATATGCAACGCGGGAGTTTTCAGTTTTATCGATGTTTGAAAAATTGACGGTGCGCGTGCCTTTATAAAAGTTGATATTTTCGAGCAATGCACAAAACTTTATCGCACCGAATATTTGGGGCTCGCTTTCAGCTGTGAGGTTTACGCACTTTGCATAACAACCGCCCTCGAAATTAAATACCGTGTAGTCGCTCCAGCCGTGCTCATCATCGCCGATCAGGTTTCTTTCCGGGTCGGCAGACAAGGTGGTTTTGCCGGTACCTGACAGGCCGAAGAATATCGCTGTATCGCCTTTTGCGCCGGTATTAGCTGAGCAATGCATCGACAGTACTTTCTTTTCAAGCGGCAAAATAAAGTTAAGCACCGAAAAAATGCCTTTCTTGATCTCGCCTGTATAGCCCGTTCCGCCGATCAGTATTATTTTTTTACTGAAGTTGATAATGGAGAAATTGTGCTGCCGCGTGCCATCAATCGCGGGGTCGGCTTTAAAGCCGGGGGCGGCAATAATCGTCCACTCTGGGTGCGTTTCTGTATTGATAACATCAGGCCGTAAAAACAGGTGATGTACAAACAGGTTTTGATAAGCCATTTCGGTGATCACCCTAATATCGATGTGATATTTTTCATTTGCGCAGGCGCAGCAATCGCGCACAAAAATTTCCCTTTCGGCTAAATACCTGGTAACTTTTTGTAACAATGCGTCAAATTTCCCCGCATCAAATTTAAGGTTTACTTTGCCCCACCAAACGGTATCCCGGGTTATATCGTCCTCAACTATAAAACGGTCCTTAGGTGCGCGACCGGTAAATTCGCCGGTGTCAATGGCCAGCGCGCCGGTGTCGGCCAGTACGCCTTCGTTTCTTTTCAGGGCTTTTTCAACAAGTTGGGCAGGGGTTAACTGGTAAAAAGTATGTTGCACCCGGCCCGGCATAATGTAGCTCAGGTCGGGTAAATGGGTAGTACGGTTACTCATTAAAACAGAAAAATTGGTTAGCGCAAAATTATAGGTTTTGTGCGGTAAGTAGCAAGTAAATTTGAATATTTATTTCAAATTGTATGTTTT
>Ga0206971_10144_pt1 | contig 25343 bp, 24 predicted proteins | sample Alteio_BWOrgHeat_85_FD_152917 | JGI IMG/M metagenome (GOLD analysis project Ga0206971, IMG submission 152917) | Enriched cells from forest soil in Barre Woods Harvard Forest LTER site, Petersham, Massachusetts, United States -... | ecosystem: Environmental > Terrestrial > Soil > Temperate forest >...
TCAATTGAGCTTTTCCTAAATCACCTGACTCGCCGGCAGAACGCTCCCAGCACAATTCTGCAGTGTCATTCTGGCGAAGATTGCGGAACGGATTTTTCTGAGGCGCCCGTCACGGTTCCAAATCCCTCAAAGGTCCGGGTTGCGATATCCCGGGCGAGCTGTTCCCACAGTTTCTGTTGAGCCTCCACTTCAGTCAAGGAACCGGGCAGTCCGGAAGAGGACGAAGGAGCGGTCAGCGTCGCCTCCAGATGCGGTTCCTTCCAAAGAGTCTGTTTTCGGGTCCTATCATAAAAGGAAATATCGACCAGAATCCTCAGCTTATATTCGGTAGCCACATGATGGGCATTATGCTTAAGCGACATGAGAAGATAATGCGTGATCTCTCCAATGAGGACGCCATCCGCCTGATCCTCTTCCACAATTTGCCACCGTCCATCTCGATTAAATGCGGCATGCACGGCCATAGTTAATTTGTCCTCAAGACCCTGCCGCCGGGTCCGATTGACAAATGGACGCACGGCGATTTTCTGGAGGTTCTGCGGGAGAACCTGCGAGGCCGGATTGTAATAATGCTTCGAACATCCTGACATAACCATCAGCCATGCCAAGGAAGACAAGCCGGCATGTCGCATCCTGTGAATACCTATCGCGGCCCCGAAAAAGTCAGATAGTTCAACGCCCAAACGATCACAATGACGATAGCCACCAGCAGGATTCGTAACCCATAACTTGGCGTCACACGCTTTTGTAAGCGCATGATGAGGAACGATGGCTCGTGATGGTTATTCATGATACTGCCTTCATCGGCAAATTCTAGCCGGTGGCGTATCGGAGCGCTATTGGACTTTTGTCCAATAGGCTTTATCTCTGCACGATGATGTTGTCGGAGATAGTGGCAGGAGTATTCCGAACCTCTTCTCGACTTCCGACCACCGGGAGCGTGAAAAACAGCGTGGCGCCCCCTTCAGGGTTATTTTGCGCCCGAAGGCGACCGCCGTGCGCTTCGACGATGGATTGGCTGATGGAAAGGCCCATGCCGAGCCCCTCACTTTTGGTGGTGTAGAAGGATTCGAACATCTTCTTAAGCTGGTCGTCTGTCAGTCCGATACCGCAGTCCTGAACAGAGATTTCAATCATCCGGGCGTCAACGAGACGCGCACGGATAACGACCTTGCGATCATCGGGCGGGATTTGTTTCATCGCTTCAAAAGCATTGATAAGAAGATTCAACACGACTTGCTGCAGCTGTATTTTATCGCCGTTCACAGAAGGCAGCCAGTCTTTGAAGGCATAAGACACCTCCACATTCCTCAGGATGAGATCACTATGCAACAGAGCGAGTACATCCTCGACCACCTCCTCTATATTCACGGCGGACAACGAGAGTTTCTGCTTTTTGATCAGCGAGCGTATCCACCGGACGACATCGCCGGCCCGGGTGTCGTCATGCACAATATCCGTCAGAATGTTCTGGACTTCCTTTAAGTCCGGCGGTTCGGCATTCAGAAATCGCCGTGCGGCTTGCGCATTGTTGAGAATGGCTGTCAGCGGCTGTCCTAATTCGTGGGCTAGAGAGGCCGCGAGCTCTCCCATCGCGGCAATGCGCGCCACATGCGCCAGTTCGTCGCGTTTCTGCCGTAGTTCCAGTTCTGTATTTTTCATTTGCTCGATTAAAACGGCAACCAGGTACAAGGGTGCGGCACGTAATAACAGGAAGCATTGAAGCACAAAAGCAGTTTCTCTAGGCGTCTGCTCTAAAAAAGGACCCATTCCATGGACAGCCGCGCCCACGGAAAAAAAGGCGAGAAGCATGATCGCGCCGGAAGCCCCAAACATGCCGAAACGCACGGCCGCCCAGAATAAAAGCGGGACCGGTGCATAGAAGCGCGCTTCGGCGAAGTCCAATCCTCCTGCCTGCGTGCCGAAGGCCAAGTGTCCCGCTAGGATCAAACTAATGACGAGCCCTGCTCCTTCGATGCAGCGCTCAATCGAAAAAACCGGTTTGCGAACCCATCCAAAAATCCAATACATAATGGCCGGGGTGACGACCAGCTGAGTGAGTAAGTCCCCCATAAACCATCGCTGCCACGCGCCCCAGTAGTCATATCCAAGCGCATGGCGGGCGGCGGCGCCGGCAAATGCGAATATGCCCGGAACCAGCACCGCAGCGACAAGGCAAAACAGCGAAAAGTCCTTCACCGTATCAAGGCGGAGCGGATTTTTCAAGAATCGACGCAGGATCGCCGCCGAGATCAACCCTTTGCCCATATCGATGAAGGTTGTGGCTGCAATAAACCAAAATGGGACGTTCGGGGATACGATCAGAAAAAGGCGGATCGGCAGCGTAGCCAGGGCAAAAATCCACCACCGGCGTGAGGGCGTATAGAGCAGCGCGCAAAGCAATATAGAATCCGGAAACCAGAAGGGAGAAGCGGAGGCTTGACTGAAAGACATTCCATACGCGTAAGCCAGATAATAGGCGGTTATAAATAGGCAGAATTCTCTGATGAATGCGGCGACCGCAGGCCGAACCAATGCTGAGATCCTATTCTGAGGATAGGCTGGCAAGAGATTCCTTAGTTTGACTGAAAGTATACATTGGCTGACTCACGTTTGGAGATGAATCTAACGCATGGGAGTTGTGAGACCAAGGTCCAATACCCAATTTGTATTGGACAGCTACAATTCAGAGATACTCTTATGAATTGGATTTTCCGGAAAAGGGTGGTGCTCGCTGGTATCGCGTTCACGTTAATGAGCCTACCAGCCTGCACAGCCACTGAACTCAGCAACGTTAAAAAGGATCCGACCTACGATCCCCGTGTCATGAAGCACATCTTTGTGGTCGCGGTGTTGAAGACCGAGCGGGCGCAGAAAATGCTCGAGGATGAGTTTGTCCAGCAGTTGAAAAACAACGGCCGGGACGCGGTCGCTTCCTATACGATAGTCCCCCACGATCATAAATTGGATAGTGAAACCTGGAAGTCGCTGATTCGCGCGCACGGCTGGGATACTGTCGTTATCTCTCGCTTGGTAAAGATGGACGAGTCCGAGAAAGACATCGGCATGAAAGTGGTACCGCAGGGCAACGCCGGATCAGGCTACGGCTATTATGGGACGCCCTATACGTCAGAGTATCAGCCCAGCTCTTATGTCCGCGAGCAAACCGCCTTTATCGAAACGAAGGTCTTTGATGTGACCAGCGACCGGGAGGTTTGGTCCGTACAGTCAAAGACCAAAATCGAATGGGGCGGCGACCCGGTTCCTCAAATACACAAGTTCGTGAAAACGCTCATCAATCAAGCGCGCCGCCCTTGAGAGTAATCCCGAGTTTTTTAAAGCGCATCGGACTTGCTGGCGCCCAGCCCGCGACAGTGTTTTCGAAGGAGAATGCTTGATCAATGGCAACCCATTGATCTAAAAACCAGCGCGGAGATGCGCGCTGGACTATTAAAGGCAGATACATCTTTTACCGCGAACAAATTGTATTTGGATAAACTCAATAAAGCGGAACTGGATGCCTCCGACCAACAGCTTGGCCTGCCGCTGAACTTGTGTCTCGCGCTCCTGCGAGATTCCGATGACAACATTCGTTTAAAGGTTCCCCTGGAAGGCAATCTGAATAATCCAAAAGTGCCGGCGGGCAAATTGATCTGGCAAGTTCTGGGCAAGGCGCTAGCAGCAGCTGTGCGTAACGTCGCGATGGCGTTTTTCCCCTCCGGCAATCATCTGGGGTTCGATCCGGTCGCCTTCCAGCCAGGAAGCGCGGAGCTGACGCCGGAGGGTCAAGACTATCTTCAGAAAGTGGGTAAGAAATTGGCGACACGTCCGCAGGTGACGATCAAATTGGCAGGTAAAGCGACAGGAATCGATTGGCTGGGCTTAAAGAAGCGCAAAATGTCGCCCGACACTAAACCCGTGGATGTCGCGAATCTAAAACCCGCGGATACGGAGCGGCTGCTCACGCTGGCCAGTTCACGCGTGGAGGCCATACGCGTTTACCTGGCCGAACAGATGAAGGTAGATGTCAAACGACTCCTCATCAGTCCTCCGGCAATCGATCCTTCGCCTCAGGCCCAACCCCGCGCGGAACTTTCCCTTTAGACGCAGGCCAGGTGCTATTCTTCGATCGTACGGCCGTTCAACGGCTGTATGGGACGGTTATTGGCATGATGGAGTGTTCGAAAGACTTGATCGATTTGTGCTTTTGAAGCGGAGATAGGGGTTCGTAAAACCAGCCACGTGACTCCTTCCGAGCAAGGCGGCGTCGTGAGGGAGCCGCTGTATCGATAATAGGCGCGAGTCGAAGGCAGTAAGGCGTCAGCAGACACAGCCGTGCGAAGAGCCTGCTTTTCGCCTGCTTTGGACGGCATCTGGCTCCAGGCTTTGGCGAGCTCCGTATTGGCGGGTCCTTCCTCAAAGAAGACGGCGACCACCGCTAAATGTCCGGCCGCGTCGGCATGCACAAAGTGCGCTTCCATTGGAAAAGATTTGCCCTGGACGTGATTCTCGCTTGGCACATGCACATGAAACTGCTTAAGTTCAAAAGAATGACCATCGACCGTGATGGTGTTGCCGGCCGGATAGTTCACCTGTAACGTATGACCGTTATTGATGATTTCATTCCCACCCACGGAGTAAGCAAATGCGATGGGATTTAAATTTGCTGAGACAAAGCCGGAGAGATCGACAGGCGACTGATTTCTACCCGATGAGCAAGCCTTGTACGCGGGGTCCAATGTCCCCCACTGATCAGGACCTTCGGTTCCGGAATATTCCCAATGGGTCCCTTCAGCCCCAACGTATGTTGTAAAAGTCGACGCGATGGCAAACAGGAGTAAAGTAGTCAGAAGAGTTCTCGTTTGCATAGTGTTTACCATCGAAGTCCGAGTGTCTCGTTTCATGTTTTCTCCTTTTGGGTCTAAAATGGCTATCGCCGTCCGCCACCGCCGCGCATACCGCCGCCGGAAAAGGATCCTGAATTAGACGGTCGACTGGAGGCTTGATATTGTGCGGCGCGCTGGGCGCCGCGGTCACGTGCTTGAGAATCGCGCGCGATATCTTGGTTGGGGCCTGAACTGTCCTCCCATCCTTTGTCCGATCGATCCTGCCACTTACCGTTTTCGGTCCGGCGGGACACATTCCCCTCTTTATCCGCGTAAACATTATTGGCACGGTTTCCGGTGCTGGTTTGAGCGGCGTGTTGACCGCCTCTCTCATAGTGCGAAACGTGATCGCCGCGCAAACCATACCACGGATATCCTCCGATGGGCCTATAGTAGCCCCCGTAATACCCTCCGTAGTATCCACCCCAACCGTAGTACGGATAGTAGCCGTAGGAATATCCCGTCCCATAGACGATGGTTCCATAATAAGGATAGGACCCGTCGTAGCCCGGGTAATATCCGACGTAAACGACGTCATGCTGGGCCTCGTAGATTCGGACATAGCGGCAGTGGTAATAAGGACAACTCGGTGGAATGTCGTAAATCTCTTTTGGGACGGAGGTGGCCACCATCCAAGGACCTTCCGGTTTGTTCGAGGTGTACCAGATCCCTTCGGCGCAAGCCCAATACCCTTCCTTGCCCACACGAAAAACGGGAACCGACGAGTTGATGGAATAGGAGACGGATAATCCATCGAGATCATTAAAAGTCGGGTCACCGTCCCAGATGACGTTTAGTTTTCCATCCTTCTCTTTTCGCGAGACACGAGAGGTCTGTGGAATGAGGGCGTCCAAGAGCGCCTCAGTGGCCTCTTCCGTTCCTGCGACGCTGACGCGAACCGATCCTTGCGGGGAGCCCGGTGGAATTTTTGCGAACGCGGCCGGCAGATGATCGGGTCGAACGAAGGTCCAAGGGCCGTTTAAGGTGGGCGCCGTGAACCATCGACCGGACAAAAGCACAAAGATGTTTGAACTGGAAGTTTCCTCAAACACATGGCTCTGCGTATTGCTCATATACTGCAGATCGGTCCCGGGAATCGCCACATACACCGGCTCGCCCGTCGACACGATGAGTTCCGCCGCTTCTTTGGCGATGATCACCTTTGGAACGGCGAGGGATGGATTGGTTTCATCCATCCAGGGGCCATTCAAATCCCAGGCGGCCAGATGTCGTTGCTCGAATTTGAGCCGCCACTTTTTGTCCTTCGTGACGGTTAAATCAAAAAGCGTGTTAACGACCCGCAGGTCAGTCGAATCCTTGACTGGCCGCAGGTGAGGCTCTCCGTCCAACCGCAAAAGCAGGGCATCGCTTTTCTCAACATAGATTTTAGGAGGATCGTTCTTGAGGCCTTCGGCGGACGTCATTTCTTTCTTGGCATTCTCCAAGCTGACGAGGAGCCGGTCGAGTGAAATAACAAAATGCTTCTTCGTCAGGGCCTCGGCGAGAATCTGGGAGAACACCTGCTCTTTTTCGGGCGGCGCGCCTGGGAAGCGTGTCTGGGGAATATGAATGTCCTCGACCGTCACTGTGCGCTTGTCCCGGTCCGTCTCGATGCGTGCTTCAATCCAAACCGCACCAAACACAGTCGCTTGTCCTTTTGGCTGAATCGAAACGGCCGCGCGGCCCGTGAGTTTGTTGTCCTCAAAAGAATCGGGTTGTGGCTGATACATGATAATCGGCGCGCGCGCTCCTTCAATTTCCAACGGCCATTCCGGGGCTGGCGGAGATTCCGCACGGCCCGGCAAGGCGGGAACCATCAGGAGGCAGGTCATCCAATACGGGCGTAAGTCCACGTCATTTCGCTTGGATGGATTCCACAAGACTTTTATCCAGAAGCATGATTTCTATGCGCCGGTTTCGTTGCCGGCCTTCGGCAGTATCGTTAGGGGCAATAGGATCGAATTCCCCCCGCGCCGATACAATCAGCCGTTGTGGGTCTACGCCTGAATCTTGAAGAAACCGGACCACATTGGTAGCGCGGATTGCCGACAATTCCCAGTTTGTGGGGTAAGTCGCCTGAATCGATTTGGCCAATCCCACATTGTCCGTGTGACCCACGACGCGAATGTATTTATCGGGATATTCCTGCAAGGCGTCTGCTAATTTTTTGAGCACCTCTTTGCCGCTGTCTTTCAAGAGCGAACTTCCGGACGCAAAGAAGATCTTTTCGGCTACATCCACCGTCAGCATGTTTTTATACTGCGTCACTTTCAACTGACCGTTCTGAACCTCATCGGCAAGATGATTGACGAGCGCGTTATATTGCGTTTCTGTTTCAGCATTCGTTTTGGACAAGGTTTCTTTTTCCGCCGCCAGATCCGCTTTGGATTGCTCCAGATCCTTAATCTGTTTTTCGAGTGCGGCAACCTGATTGGCCTTGTCTTCTTCCAGTTTGTTGTATTTGCTCGTCGTGACGCAGCTGGACAAAAGGGATAGACCCAACCCCCCAAACACCCCTATCCGAATGATGCGAGACATAGTCATCATGGAGCCTCCTTATAGATATGCGTCGTTACCAGTGAAACGAGAGATAGCTGAACAAGCTATTCCACGCGTTGTCGACTTTAAACGTTGAATCGTGGTCAACAGGCCCCTGCAGATTGAGCGTGAATCGGTCATACCCGGCTCCGAGGGTCCAGTTTTTGGCAATCTTATAGGTGAGGCCGAGCATAATATCCGATTGCGCGCCTTCCCAATCATTCACCTTAAAGTAAAACCAATCGGCCGAAATGAATGTCCCCCAGCGTGGAGAGATCTTGCTTTCGATGTTCACCCCGAAAGTCGGCAGGGGAGCTCCGAGCGAGACAGCTTTGATGGCAGTGCCGGAATTCGGGCCGGCAAACCCAAGGGCAGTTAGCGTCATATCGATTTTCCCGTAATACAATCCACCCCCAATCTCAAAGGAAATATCCTTGTTGCGAACAAGGCTGTATCGATAGAGCAATCGGTTAAGCTTGATATCGAGCTGGCTGTTGACTTGCGCACCAATGGCATAGGTCTGGTCGTCTCCGATCTGCAGCTCTTTATTGAGCGTGCGGACGCCGGTCCGGTTCACGTCATACCAGGAATACGTCAGGCTGTGTTTTTCGGCCATGCGCCATGTCCCGTCGAAGCGGTACGTGGAATTGCTGGTATCTCCATCCAGCGTATCTTTGTAATCAATCGTTGATCCGAGTCCACGCGGGCCAATGAGGGCGACGGTAGTGTCCGCGCCGAATACCCAACCGCCGCCAAAGCGAAGATCAAATCGATCATAATCGCGCTCAGGCTGCGTCGCGGGCTCATCCGCTCTCGCGGATCCTGACAAGAGCAGGACTCCAATCATCAGATGCAGTCCCGTGACTATTAAAAAGCGTCGAGCGTTTGCAGCCAATGTTTCTCCTTTAGAAAGTAAATGACAGCGTAAACTCGGGATACAGCGTGTTGCAGTATTCATAGACTCGCGTATCGCAGTCCAATTGCTGCTCAAAAACGCCACCGGCTCCGGCGTAAGCATTTTTTCCCATCGGGACATAAGCGCCGAAGCGTCCGCCCACAGAATTGAGCGGGGATTCATCGGTATACAAGACGCGCCGATAAAATGCCCCGATATAAGGAAACAACCGGTCAGAACTGCGGAACACATAGCGGAGTCCAGGTGTGACTTTATAAATCTGAGGACTGTTGCCGAGCCACGCTTCTCCATCCAGACCCGCTTCCACACCATTCCATAGAAAATACCCGGCGCCAGCAGACAGAAGCGCGTAGCTGCCGTTGCTGGCAGAACCCCACCCGGCACCGACACTAAGCCGCGTTCGACCCCGGCTGATCCAACCTGAGGCGCCAAGCGACTGAGAAGAGGAGCCGCCCTGAGCCGAAAAACCGCCCCCGGAATTCACCGGAGTGACCGCTGTCGGCGTGGAGCTAGGCGCGTCATTGACGGGAACAGGGTCGAGATTCATCGCTGCACGGCCGGAAATGACGACCGTGGAGAAAAGGATCGCACAAAAAACCAGTCGTGCTCTGTTTCGCATAGATCAAATAGTAGTGCCATGGCGCCGGTTCAACCATTGGACTTTAGTCTTACAGACGGGTCTTGATACCTGATGTTAGGATGGACAACGATGCATTCTAAGACGTTAGTGGCCATCGGCATTGTTCTGTTGCTCGCCGAAAGCGCGAGCGCGGAGCCAGAGACGCATCAACGGCCCCGCATAGGCCTTGTGCTTTCCGGTGGCGGGGCGCGTGGCGCGGCGCATGTCGGGGTTCTAAAAGTTCTCGAGGAATTGCGGATTCCGGTCGACTATATCGCCGGGACAAGCATGGGTTCAGCGGTGGGCGGTCTGTATGCCACCGGACTATCGGCCGATGAACTTTATGCGATCTTTAATAAGTTTGATTGGGATGCCGCTTTCAACGACTCCCCCCCGCGCAGCGAGCGCTCCTACCGCCGCAAACAAGATGATCAAACAAGTCTGGTCAATTACCGCGTGGGCGTCGGGGCCGATGGGATAAAGTTTCCTCGCGGCGCCGTCGAAGGGCAGAATTTTGTGACCGAGCTGCGAAAACTGGGGCACATCACACAGACGCTGCCTTCCTTTGATGAACTCCCTACACCCTTCCGCGCGCTGGCGTCGGATATCGGATCGGGAGAAAGCGTCGTCCTGAGTTCAGGGGATTTGGCCATGGCCATTCGCGCCAGCGTCGCGATTGCTCCCCTGTTCTCCCCTGTTGAATACCAGGGCCGTTTGTTATCCGATGGCGGCTATTTGAACAACATCCCGGTGAACGTTGCTCGCGCAATGGGGGCCGATGAGGTGATCGTGGTTAACATCGGAACCCCCCTTGCCGCACGGGAGGATATTCGTTCCATTCTGGATGTGATGTCCCAGACCGGACGACTTGGAGGAGAACAGTTTGACCGTCAGCAGAAAGCGGCAATTACCTCTAAAGATTTATTGATAGAGCCAAATCTGCAGGGCTTATCCTTCGTCGACTTCGCGAAAGTCCCGGAGATGATTAAACAGGGAGAGGCCGCCGCTCGCGCGATGACTGAGCAGCTTCGGCGCTACTCCGTCTCCGAAAAAGAGTATGCGGCCTGGAAAGCACGGCGTAAAGGGGCGCAGCCTTGGCCCATCATTCAGGCCATCGAGATTCACAATCACAGCAACATAAAGACCGATATTCTTCGCCCCTTTATCAGCCAGCCGCTCGATAAACCGCTCGATCCAGACATGCTGCAGCAAGATTTAGGACGCATCTATGGGCTTGGTTATTTCGAATATGTGGACTACACGGTGATCCAAAGCACCGCAGGGGAGACACTGGTGGTTGAAGCGCCGCGGAAATCCTGGGGGCCGAATTACTTGCGTTTTGGCGTGCAGTTCACGGATGATTTTAACGGAGACTCCCAGTACTTGCTGAGTTCCCGCTATACCATGACAGAGCTTAATCCGATGGGCGGCGAATTTCAAAGCGACCTCGGTATCGGGACAAACTCGCGCTTGGATTTCGAGTATTACCAACCCTTTCTGTACGGCAAAAAACGGTTTGATAATGGGGCCGCTTATTTCATCTCTCCCGTATTAGGAGCGGAGCGCATGACGGAAGATTCGATCGACGATGGGCATCGCGTTGCGGAATACCGCGTCAACCAATATCGCACCGGAATTGACTTGGGGAGGCAGCTGAGCAATTGGGCGGAATTGCGCGGCGGTTTTCAAAAATCCATCGCAAGCGCCGACCTGCGCGTCGGCGACCCTCCCACAAGCTTTGACGGTTCCCGTTTTGACGATGCCTACGTCCGGGCTGTTATCAAATACGACACGCTCAACAAAGTCTCTTTCCCCACCCAGGGCGGAATCGGGGGGATTGAATGGAGGCAAACGGTCCAAGCCATGCACACCGACTTTGACTACCAAACCCTCGACGTGTCAGCCCAGCATTTCTGGCCATGGGAAAATAACACTTTTTCCGCGCGCGGCATTTATTCGACTAATCTTGACAGAAACACCATTCGGCCGCGCCCTTTCAACTTAGGAGGATTTCTTTTCCTTTCCGGATTTAAAGAAAATGAGCTGGTTGGTACCGATCGAATATTGGGCCAGCTTCAGTACTACTATGAGATGGGTAAAATCGCCAAAGCGCCCTGGTACTTGGGGGCTATCACGGAAACCGGAGGAACGTGGATGGGCGAAAATCAAATTTCGCTTGCGACGACAAAGCTGTCCGGTTCGGTTTTTCTGGGAGTGGACAGTTTTTTTGGTCCTTGTTATCTGGCGTACACGTTGGCGAGCGGCGGGGACAACAGCGTCGCATTTTTGTTGGGAGCCCGATATTGAATGAGCCCTGTGCCATTCCGCTTATCTTGGAGGCGCATCGTCGCCTATTCGTTCCGGTGGGGTGTGCCGGTCTTGGCGCTCATCGCCATTATCATGCTCCCACGATTTATCAAACTGGATACCTACCGGCCAGAAATCCAGGAGCAATTGAGGCAGGCGAGCGGCCGGCGTGTCGTCCTTGGAGACATTCAAGCGCATCTCTTGCCGCCGTCCATTTTGGCGGAGAGAATTGTCGTTCTTGAACAAATCCCGCCATATCGGCCAATCCTGTCCGCCGAGCGAGTCCGCCTGCGCCTTCGACTATGGCCGCTTCTTCACGGCGCCATCCAAATTCATACCGCGGTGATCGAGCAGCCGCGCCTCATTCTTTATACGGATCGACTTCTCTATGTTCCAGCGGATAAGCCTTCACCCTCTGGCACGCCGAGACGGCCTTCGCTTCGGGTACTCATTCATGACGGGCGCATCGAACTCGGCGGCTCATTATATGGCCAAAAGATCCGGTGGAGCATTGATCATGTGGAGGCCAAAGTGGAAGGGGCTGAGAGACGCATTGAGTTGTCGGCAAAACCGTCATTTCTTGGCCCGACCGCACGCCTTCATGCGACATTTAGTCCCGGCGCCGACAGGCCTGTACTGGCGGAACTCATGAAGGCCGATCTCGATCCGGTCTTATCCGTCTTCGGATCAACGCAGGCGGCGGTCTTGCGCGGGCTAATCCTAGATGCGCATGCCGAAGCGCAATGGCCTATCATGAAACGCATCGATCTCCATATCGACCGAATGACTGTGCCGGCCATCCCCGGCGCGATAGTCCAAGGCGCGCTGCAAATCTCAAATACGTCAGTCCGTGGAAAGATTAATTTTGAAGGGCTGACATCCTCTATGACCTTGACGGGGCAGCTTATCGCTCGCGGGAAAAAATGGAAGAGCACCCTCCGTTTAGAACACTATTCACCCGAAATCACGCATCTCTTGTGGAGCAACCGCTGGATTGATGCTTTAGAGGGTCCTGGTTCGGTGCAAATATCCATGTCGCGGCAGGGATCAGGACCTTGCCAGATAAGCATTGCGGGTTCCGGATACACATTTTCCGGGACCCGATTTGAAATCCCTTACTGGACCTATGTGGCGAATGGAGCCCAATATGATGTCCATGTTGAAGCAGAAACTCCGGATCGCCAAGGACACGTGAAGGTTCATTGGGGTAAAATCTCTTCTCAATCCTCCGGGCAAGTCGAAGTGGCCATGTCCTCGATTACGGTTGGTGATGTCTTTGACGTTTTTGCCCTGCACCCATCAACGCCGGTTGGCATCGAATCCTGGACGATCCGTGAAGGGCATTACCAAGGAACCGCGCATCCTAACAGTCGGATTGAATTTTCCCAAGCGGCCTTCACCTTCGATCATCTGGGACTCGAGACGACTGGATCATTGGATATCAGCACAACGCCGGCGACGGTGCGTATCGAAGGTCAAGCTGTTCAAGTCGATTTATCTACCGTCTTAGAAAGCCTCGGAGCGCATCCGGCGCCGGTAGTGGGAGCGGCTCAGACCGCGTTCCAATTGCAGTTTTCAGCGGAAGCCCGACGCTTAGATACCCTAAACGGACGAATCGACATACACAGTGAGGATGGATTTATCCGCGCGGGGAAATTATTTTACAAGGTGGCCGGGTACTTAAATCTTAAAAATCTATTGAAACCTTCCCAACGTTCAAAGGACGCCGAGGCCGGGATCCCTTACCAAAGCGCGTCTGGTATTATCACTCTCACAAACGGAGTGTTGAAAACACAACAACTTAAAATTCTGACCAAGAACATGAATATCTTCGCCAAAGGAGAAATCGATCTCCCCCGACGAACCATTGATGCGAGGCTCGAGCTCCAACTGATGGGCTTTTTGAAGGATGGCCTGCGCTCGATCCCGGTGGTGAAGCGCGCTTTTACCCCAGATACCGGAATGCTTCAAATACCCCTCCGACTTCACGGGAAGCTGGATAACCCGGATATCGACTAATAGTCTCCAGCGGTGGCCAGTGGGGCCTCTTGTTTAGAAGCGGAAGCCGGCGACGAGCGGAAGAAGCTGAAGATCCGGACCATGCATCAGGATATAGTGGTAGCGTGATTCAATATAAAATTGCATGTCAGGATTGATATTGAATGTGAATCCCATACCCACATTGACTCCGCCTGTGTCGTCCTTATGTTCTCCGATGATTTTGTCCGCGTTAGTCAAGCCACCCGGCCAGCATCCCCAGTAGTAGTCACAATAAGGAGGGACATAAGCCACTGTCGGCGTCGTCAGCGTCGCTCTCACATGATAATAGCCGCCGCCTCCAATAAAATAACCTCCCACGATCCGGTTGATTTCAAAGTTCCACTTTGGATTCAAAGTGACAGACCAGACGTTCGCGGTGCCATCGGTGGCAACGCCACCAAATTGATTACTGAAGTGCTGGAGCACTCCATTGTCCACCCCCAAATGATTGTTCATATATTCGAGGTTGAGCCCCAATTTCTTGGTGAAGTTATAGCCGGTTCCGACGGTAAAGTCCCAGCCGTCCGTAATCGTATGGTTATAGCCTCCCACCACGGGCGAATAGCCGCCGCCCAGATTAAGAGTCCAGTGTTTTATCGGAGGGTCACCTAGATCCAATGAGGCTTGCGCGACCGCGGAACCCGTCGCTACGGCCAAAGAGACGATCAAAACTTGAAGCGAATAATGTGATGTGCGCATAAATGGGTCTCCTTTTTTCAAGCTTTTCTTTTCGTTCCTATCTTAAATGTTCGATTTGAAGTCCTCTATTGGACCTTGGTCTAATGCGCTGACGGGATTTAAATTCGTAGAGACAGGCCGGCAGTAAAGTCGAATTGATTGATGGTCTTTCCGGAGGCGGCTGCGAAACATTGTCCTGTAGCAGAATTGCAGAAAACTCCTCCCGACGCATTAGCTAAGGCTGGATCCCATTTGGCTTCAAGCCTCAGACCTAAGTGTTTGGTCAAGGGCACTTTCGCTCCCGCCCCTAATGCCCAGGAAAAAAGAGTTAGGGAACTCGTATCGCCTTCCGGTGCATAACGCGTAGCCCCGAGCCCCGCGATCACGTATGGGAGAACTCTTTCAAATCGTGGCGGCAGGTACAATCCATTGAAGTGAAATTGATCGACGTTCATGTTCATTGAAATGTCTGCCGCCCCGGGATTTGGCAATGCCTTCAAAGTGGAATCTTGATGGGTCCACATGAACTCAATGGCGCCATTCCCGGGACTATCTGCCGGTTCGACGCTCATGCCGACTGCAATGCCGTAAACGGCTCCGTCGGCAAAATCCAGACGGGAGTAAGAAGGATCGTCGAGAGCTAAAGAGCCGCTCCCGCGATATCCGCCAAATGCCGTGATCTCAAAGGGTGGCCAGATTTGCCCCTCTGCACCTACCGTAAAACATGACGTGCCCAATATCGTCAGAAGAATGCCTGCTGAGGCTCGATAGTTCATTGAAAAATGGCGCTTACGATGACGCCGGCATATTGCTGCAATAGCGCTTGCGTATTTTGATCAGGTAGAACTTGAGTGTGCGTGCTTCCGGTCCAGACCAATTTCCCGCTCTGGACGTCCCAGAGTTTTGCTTCTGCAACCGCGATCGTGTCTTTGACGGTATAGCCCGGAGTGGTCACCACTTGATAACTGTTCTGATAATAGCCGTACCAATTGTTGCCGTAGCCGCGATTAGCGCCATATCCACCAGTGCTTACGACATAAGGCGTCGTGGGGTTCACCACGGTGCTCGTTGGAGGCACTTCGCGCTCGACCGTCTTCACATCAACAAGACGTGCGACCAGGATGGTGTCGATGCTGTTTTCGGCGACCAGTCGCTTCCAGCCCTCTTCATTCAATTTTTCCTCTGCGGGGGACAATGTATAGGAAGGGATGCCTTGGACCGCGTGTTTAGAGAGCTTTTGCACGATCGCATCTTCCATGACGCGCTGCGACGTGGATTGAGGAACGACAGCCATCACCAGGACTTTATGCATGGCGCTTGGTGAATAGGCGGGGTCTTTCCAAGAGGCCTTGATTTGTGTGCTCGAGCAGCCCCAGAGCGCGACAATAAATGCAGGAAACCATACATAAGATATTTTCATTGGGCTTCTTCTCCTTTGCACCCTTTGGCCGTATTTTATCCGGCACGACAATCGGGGTCTATCAGACTAAAGTCCAATTGGAGCGTTCGGCGGCGCGAGTTAGAATCCGACATAGAAAGTCCATGGAGGCATTCAATGAAACTCATTGCAACGATAACGATGGTCAGCATGTGCACAGGAGTCCGCGCGGCGCTGGCGGCAGAACCGGTTTTTTTTCCCGCCAAGCAGCAAACAACGGAGCAAATGCAGCAGGATAAAATCTACTGTCAAGGCTGGGCGCACGAGCAGGTCAAGGCGTCCGATACGGCGGCGGCTAAGACACCCGAAAATAACGGGGTAAAGACCGCGGCTAAGGGCGCCGCGATCGGGGCTGCCGGCGGAGCCATCGGTGGAGATGCCGGAAAAGGCGCCGCAATCGGCGCTGTGGTAGGAGGGGTTGCCGGCCGCCGAAACCAGAATCGGGCGGAAGCGGGGAAGGACCAAGCCGTGGCGGATTATTACTACCGCAGTCTTTCCGGCTGTATGGAAGGGAAAGGCTATTCGGTTCGATAATTGGACCGAAGACCTCGGGTGGCCCTGCGAGCCATAAGCACGGTCTGCGCGATCGGTCTATCATTACTGATGAGCTCCTGCCGAACGCAAGGGACGGCGACAAAGGTTACTACACTTTCGAAGGATCCCCAGTTTAACCCGCGGGTATTCCAACGCGTACTCGTGATTGGTGTTTTCCCTGTCGAGGAGCGTCGCCAGATGTTTGAGAAGACATTCGCCAGAAAACTCAAAACATATGCGGCCCAACCCATTCCTTCCTATAAATTACTTCCGACAATAGGCGCCATCGATCGCGCGCAGATTGAAGCTGTTGTCAGGGATCAAAAGATGGATGCGGTCTTCATCACGCGATTAATCAATACAACAACAATTCAAATCGAGATGCCGGGATATACCACGGAAGTCCCGCCTACACCATTGGACGGCGCGGTTTCCTATTTCAAAATGGGGAAGAAAGAAGTTTACACGCCGGGATACCAAGTGGAGCATACCGTTGCAATTCTGGAAACGAGGATCTTCGAATCCCGCACCGGGGTTTGCGTATGGACATGCCGTTCGGACACGTTGATCAGCGGATATCTGGATGACTTAATCGCGGACTTTGTCGCGGCGATGATCCATGCCTTATCCGGATCGGCGACGGATACGCCAGTCAATCCCTAGCAAAAGCCACTAGAGTCAAGTTTAGGCTTTTCGGACGGCAATGATCACATCGACCGTGCGCTCGGCCACAATATGGTCGCCCTTCTTGATCTCATTCAGGCGCTTGACCTCTGCCGGGACATCCATGGTAAACACATTTCCATCAGGCCCTTTGAGCTTTAACTTTCGATTCTTGACGTCCACTTTAAGAACTTCCGCGGATATCCGTTCCGTTTGAGCGGCTTGAATGCCTGGCTTTTCCCCTTCCAATCGCACCGCGTCAACATCCGTGTCATGGGACGGTTTTTCCCCTTTCTCCGCTTTGTGCACGTAAAGGGCCATGGATTCCAGATAATCTACCAAGAGAAGGTCGCCCTTCTTGATGTCATTGAAGCGTGTAACTTCCGGCCCAACGGTCATCTCCATGACGTCTCCGGTCTCCGCTTTGAGCGTAATTTTACGTGTTTTATAGTCAATCTTCTGCACGGTTGCTTGAATCGTCGTTTGTGTCGTCACTTGGCGGCGCGGGGATTCCCCTTGGGGCGCCGTAAACTCCGTTTGCGTCACTTCGGCCGCCCCTAAAAGGGAAGCCGTTCCTAACATAAGGACTGCTATTTTCCATCCGAGTCTGCTATTCATAGTCTATTTTCTCCTTGGCGAGCCATTGGAACACGCCTCTTCGAAAAAGGGCGACGCATAAAGTCCTAAACATGCGATATCAGTTTAGTTTTCAACATCGGTGGGTGACTATTGGACTTTGGTCTAATCGAACAAGACAGTTGAAACGACTAAAAATTCTTATCTAGGTTGGGTTTGTTTTACTAGGGAATGTGAACTAACGACAGCGGGCAGCGAAATAATAAAAGTGGCGCCTCCTTCGAGGTTATTTTCCGCCGAGATTCGCCCTTCATGCCGCTCCAAAATCGCCTTCGACACACTTAGACCCATGCCTAGGCCTTGCTTCTTCGTCGTGTAAAAGGGCTCGAACAGCTGGTTAAGGCGGTCCGGAGGCAGGCCCGGCCCGTTATCACTTATGCACACTTGAACAGACCCATCGGCGGCCAAAAACGTTCGAACAAGAAGCGGCTTCTCCTTAGCGGAGGAATTTTCCATTGCTTCTAATCCATTCAGCATCACATTTAATATGACCTGCGTCAGCTGAACGGGGTCACCCGACACATTCGGTAATGCGGTTCCCAGATGCATTTCGACAATCACCTGACGGTTGGCGGCGTCGCTGCGAAGTAACTCGTCCGCCTGCATGACAAGGTTATTTAAGGGCAGGGAAACGAACGGCGATCTCTTGGGGTTCAGAAGCGTTCCCAATTGCCCGATGACTTCTGCGGCGCGGCGGTCGTCCCTGATAATGTCTTCGAGAATATCCTGAATCTCCAGGAGACGCGGCGGAGAAGCGCTGATAAACCGCGTTGCAGCGCGGGCATTGGCGAGAATCGCCGTCAGCGGTTGACTTAGCTGGTGGGCGAGTGAAGCCGCCAATTGACCAATGGTGGATACCCGCTGAAATCGGGTCATCTCCAGGCGCTGCTGCTCGAGTTCGCGCTGGGCCCGCCGTTCGACCGTCACATCCCGTCCGAAGACCGCAATGCCAAAAATCACGCCCTCATGCTTGATTATGGTAAAGTAAATATCCAGGATGCGATCGAGAGAAATCGTTGCTAGCTCTCTGCGAAACGGTCCCTTTTCAAGAGCGCGGCGGTAGAAACTTTCCCATTCTCCGGCTCTAGCCGTTGATGTCAGTTGTTTTGGCGTAAACCCTAAGGCAGGTCGGATCCCGAGGCCTTGTTCGCAATAGTCGGCAAATGGCGTATTGTATGTGAGGAGCCCAAACTCTTTGGCGTCAACGGCCCAGATCAGGTCAGACGTGCTTTCGACAACCGCTGAGAGGCGCGCCTGGGATTCCGCCAGCTTCTGATGCGCTTTGAGAAGAACCTCTTCCGCTTTGCTGGATTCGGTAATATCGCGGGCAAAAACGGAGATCGATGAAACGACGCCCTGATTTCTAACCAGATTAAAAGCCAAATGAAACGTCCGCTTTTTTGAATGGAGGACATACTTCAGCTCAAACGGTCCGTCACGCAGTACTTGCGCAAAAAACAATTTCCACCGTTCAGCCACTTTGAGAGGAAGTACCTCATCGCAAAGCATGCCCTCACGCAGCGGGACGCCGTATTCGTCCTTTACGAATTCCGTAAAGGCTGAATTCCAGAAGAGGAGGCGGTACTTTTTTGGCTCCACCGACCAAATTAAATCTGTGGTGTTTTCCAAAATGGCCGAAAGGCGAGCTTCGGACTCCGCAAGTTTCAATTGTCCCGCGACGCTTTCGGTGATGTCTTCATCCAAACCGACATACCCTAGAAATCTTCCGTCTTTTGCGAGTTTTGGCGTGGCATTGGTGCTCAGCCACCGGACTCTGCCATCTTTATGCCGCACGTCATGGAGCATATGGCATATCGGACGTCTATTTTTGATGCATGTCAGCATTTCCCTTTTCGCCTTCGAGGACCTGCACTGATCGAAAAAATGCTTCCGCCCAACGAGATCCCGGGGTGAATACCCCAACGTATCGGACACACTGGGACTCACGTAGGTGAACAGACCTTTCGCATCGGCGCTCCAAACCCACCGTCGCGTTATTTCAATGAAAAATTGAGATTCGTCCTTGCGCGCTCCGATTATTCCGGTCTGGAAAGGATAGCCGGAGTGTCGCTGGCCGGGTTCCATAGGCATCCCCGGAACGATAGGAATGGCCTTTTTACTGTTCTGACGAAGAGTTTTTCCCATTGGTTTTCTCGGTGAGTCTTACCAAATCAGCGACGGATCCGGCGCGCATCTTTTCCATAACTCGTGCGCGGTGAACTTTAACCGTTTTTTCGCTGATCTCAAGTTTAAAAGCGATCTGCTTATTCAGCCGGCCTTTGACGACCTGCCAAAGGACCTCGTCTTCGCGAGGCGTCAATAGGGCAAGCCGGCTGTCCACGGACCGCTGATCGGTTTGGGCTTTGCGGGTCACGTGATCTTTTGCGATCGCCCTGTCGATCGCGGCGAGAAATGCCTTCTGATCAAACGGCTTCGTTAAAAAATCGACCGCTCCGCCTTTCATGGCTTGAACGCTCTCCGGAACATGCGCGTGGCCGCTCACGAAAACAATTGGGATTTCCCGACCTGCTTCCGTGAGCGTTTTTTGCAATTCCAGACCGTTTAGTCCTTGCATTTGCAGATCGAGCACAAGACAGCCCGGTCCTCGGCTGCGTTTGGTCTGAAGATAGTCCTCCGCCGAGGACAAAGTCTCGACATGATAGCCGGTCGCGTTCAGCAACCTGGCCATACTCCGCCGGACAGAAGGATCATCATCGACGATAAAGATTTTGATGTCGGAACTATTCATGGCTGGCCGGCAAACTCAGATGAAACATAGCCCCTCCTTGTAGACTGTTTTCCGCCCAAAGACGACCCTTGTGTGCTTCAACGATCGTACGCGCTATCGACAAGCCCATTCCCAGACCTTCTTTTTTTGTCGTATAAAAAGGCTTGAAGACTTGCGAGCCGTCGCCCTCCGGCAACCCTGGCCCCGTGTCTATAATAGAAATTTGTGCGGTAAAAGCATCCGCCATGAAGGTCCGTATGGTCAGAATTTTCGTTTCGGGCGGATTGTTCTCCATGGCTTCTAAGCCGTTGGCGATGAGATTAAACAGTACCTGCTGCAGCTGTATGGAGTCGGCGAAAACAGTTTGGAGTTTATCGGCGAGCAAGGTCGATAACCGCGTCTGACGGCTTAATGCATCGCTATGGAATAAGGAAACTACCTCCTGAATCAGATCATTGATCTGAATGGCTTCACGTTCCGGTTTCTTCGTTTTCAGGAGGGCTCGGAGCTTTCGAATCACATCGCCCGCGCGCTTATCATCGACCACAATATCCTTCAGAATGTCTTTAACAGGATCAAGATCATCCGGTTTGATTTCCAAAAATCGAAGAGCGGCTTGCGCATTGGACAGAATAGCGCTGAGCGGTTGGTTCAATTCATGGGCCAGCGAAACAGACAATTCTCCCAGTGCCGCCACCCGGCGCGAATGCAGCAAGGCATCTCTCGATACCTCGGCTTCCATTCGAACCGCCTTATGCTCCGTGATATCAATGCAAGATCCGACATATCCGGAAAATTTCCCCTCCGTATCAAGCAGCGCCTCTCCGTTGTCTAGGATCCATCGATATTCGCCATCAAATCGCCGTAAACGATACTCCATGCTGAAAGGCCGGCGGTTGTCAAAAGCACGCACATAGACGTTGAGGCATTCCGCACGGTCATCGGGATGAACGCCATCAATCCACCCCTCACCCAATTCCTTTTCCAGAGTCCGACCGGTAAATTCCAGCCATTGTTTATTGAAGTAACAACAGCGCTTTTCGACGTCCGATTGCCAAATCATGACTGGAGCCGCATCGGCCGTCACACGGAATCTTTCTTCACTTTGACGGAGCTTCATCTCAGCTTTATCCCGTTCCGTCGCATCCGAGAATATCGCCAAGATTTGCAACGCGTCCGGATTTTGAACCGGACTAAAATCGATGTCCACCGATATTTTGCGTCCGTTTTTATGCAAGGCGAACGTATTATGCAATTTGAACGCTTCCGTCAGCTTCTGTTTCGCATGTCGAGTATCACGGCCATAAGGAGCGATCAGCATCGCAATGGAGCGGTTTTGAAGTTCGGATCTCTTGTAGCCAAACAAGATCTCGGCGAGATGATTCGCGTAGATGATGTGACCTTCTCGATTTTGAAGCAACACGGCATGAGGTAAGGATTCCAATATACGTTGAACCTTGGTGCTGGAACGCGATTTAGGCATCGCTTGTGGGCAGAGCAATATGAAACTTAGCCCCTCCTGGTAGACAATTTTCCACCCACAGACTTCCCTTATGTGCCTCGATAATCGTACGGGCGATCGACAACCCCATCCCCAGGCCTTCCTTTTTCGTCGTAAAAAAAGGATGAAACATTTGCTCGAGTCGGTTCTCCGGGATGCCTGCTCCGGCGTCCGTGATCATGATCTCCACTTCGGCAATGCCGGTTTGTCGGGTTTCGACCACTAACAGTCTTGAGTCGATCGGTGTTTCTGACATCGCCTCAAAACCATTGACCATGATATTGAGGAGCACTTGCTGAAGTTGAATGGAATCGCCGCGCACAGCTGGTAGATTAGGGCTCAAATTCACCTGAATTCGAGTTTCGCATTCTAAGGACTTCCCGTGCAGAAGCGCGACCACTTCCTCAACGAGATCATTAATGTTAAGCGCGATAATTTCCATTTCCTGCTTTTTGACAAGACTGCGCAGCCGGCGGATGATCATGCCGGCGCGCTTATCGTCGGCCACGATGTCGTTCAGGATCTCTCCGACATTTTGGAGATCGATGGGCTTGGCTCGAAGATACCGCAACGCCGCCTGGGCGTTGGAGAGAATGGCGCTCAGCGGCTGATTTAATTCATGAGCCAGGGAAGATGCCAATTCGCCCACAGCCGAAACACGGCGCGCATGCATAAGGTCCATTTGGCTTTTGTGCGTATTGATCTGCTCGCTTTTAGTGTCTGTATTATCGATCGATGTCATAATGTACCCAATGAATTTTTGATTCGTGTCAATCATTGGCCGAACGGCGGTCAAGAGCCAACGATATTCTCCGTCCAAACGCCTAGCTCGGAATTCAACGGTGCCCGTTTTACGGGATTCAAAAATCTCACGATGCTCATCCAGACATTTTTGGCGATCCTCCGGATGCACCACCTCCGCCCACCCAAACTCCAACATCTTCTCCAAGGGTAGTCCGAAGAAACCCAGTCCCTCTTTGTTGACATAGGTGCATCCCCGTTCTGCCCCTGTCAGAAATACGATGATAGGCATCGCATCCGCCATGACGCGAAAACGTTCCTGGCCCTCTTTGATTTGCATCTCGGCTTTGCGCAAAGAAGATAGATCGATGATACTGGCTACTATTTGTAATCCGTCGGACGTTTGGACTGAATTGACCCATACTTCGATCGGAATGTCATAACCATCCTTATGGACACCAACCGTGATATAGCTTGTTTCCGCCAATGGCTTTAATGGTTGACTCAATCGAGTGGAGCCCCGTTGAAGATAGGATCGTTGCTTTTGTTGAGGGATGACCGCTTCGATCCGCTTGCCTAGAAGTTCGGCTTCTGCATAGCCGAATAACTGTTCGGCCCTCGAACTGACCCGAATAATTTTCCTGCTTTTCTCGGAGACCACAATAATATTGGGAAGAGTTTCGAACACTTGACGCACTTTGTGCTGTAGCTGTTTGCGCTCCGAGATGTTCTCTACCATCAAAATGGCGTTACCGGGTGTGCCTCGGGGATGACGGCGTCGGAACAGACTAATGGACCATTGGTCTGGGCGGGTCGAATAGAGCCCTCTTCGACCCGTGAGTTCCATTTTGACAATATTCCGGCCAGTTTTCTCGGCTTTACGTAGGAGACGTTTGAGCGTGGGCCGAAAATAGGGATTTAAATCACGAGTACTGAAAAGTCGAAAATTTCTATTGGTTTGCAGGATATTCCCTTTTCTATCGAGGATAGCAAGACCCACAGGAGCAATATCCCAAACATCTTTGACCTGATTTGTTGAGGGTTTTTCAATGGTACGTCTCTCTCGTCGATTACGCGACGTTTGTGATATTTTCATACTGCCCCCTAATCCCTCTCCCCAAAAATCATGCTACCATTTACGTTCACATTTGTTAAATATTGTTAAATGCTACTTATCATTGGGCTGACATTAAGAAGCGGATATATGGGCATTCCGACATCATGGACTAAAGCCCTATAGACACTTATGGTCTTGGACTTTAAAATTTACTTGAGCTAATAAAACATTCTCTTATGATTGCTTCTTTATCACACATCGCTGTTGTAGATGATGACGCGTCTGTACGTCAGTCGCTGCAGCGTCTCATTCACTCACTGGGTTATGATGTGACAACCTACGCAACCGCCGACGCATTTTTAAGATCTCCCCTTTTCAAGGATGCGAACTGTCTCTTGTTAGACATTCAAATGCCGGGACTATCGGGACTTGATCTCCAGAGCATTATCACCGCCCTCCGGTCTCCCATTCTTTATTACGGCCCATCGCGATGAAGAGGTCCGATCGCGCGCGCTTGCCCGCGGCGCCGTGGGTTTCCTGGAAAAGCCATTCGACGACCAAGCGCTTATTGAACTCATCCAAAAAGCGATACAAATCCCTTTGTCGTAGACTTTTTTCTTTCCGACCCGTAACTTCTTGGCCATGCCTCTCGTCTAACGAAATATGGGCAAACAGGGACGCCGGATTTGCATCGTGGATGATGACCTCCAGATGTGCCGGTCTTTAGACCGTCTTCTGGCCTCTTATGGGATAGTCTCGAATGCATACACCTCGGGAGAATCCTTTCTCGCCTCAAATCATTGGAAGGATATTTTCTGTTTACTTCTGGATATCGATATGCCCAACCTCAACGGTTTTCAAGTCCATGAACGGCTAAAAGAAAGAGGGTATCAATTTCCCATTATCTTGATGACAGGCCGTTTTGAAGCTGAATTTCAAAAACAGGCGGCGGAGATCCGCGCGATGGCGATTCTTCAAAAACCTTTTGATAGTCAAACCCTGATGGACTTGATTGATACATTTTAAGGGGTCAGCCTGTTCTGGAATAGGCAAGGCGTTGAGCCCAATAAGGCGATAAGATCTGTTCTTGAAGTTCCGCTACCTCCAATCCGTGCGCCATCAAGAGTTTTTGTTTCCGATGATCAGGCGGCCTGCGGATAACAGGACTCTCTTTCTTTTTTTCGTGCGTTTGCATGGTTGATTCCTCCTCGATGGTTGCCCATGGCATTTGAATGGTAACTTCCTCTCGATTTGATCGCTATTGGACTTTGGACCAACAACAAAAAACCCGGCTCAAAAGAGTTGGACCGGGTTTGACGATACGAGCACCGTAATTAGAAAGTTGATACTATGGAGTGGAATATGAAACGAATCTTGTTTTTATGCACGGGTAATTCGTGCCGCAGCCAGATGGCGCAGGTGATCATGAATCAGCTTGGCCAAGGGCGTTTCGACGCGTTTAGCGCGGGGTCGAAGCCGGCGGGGTATGTTCATCCCCTTGCCATCAAAACCCTCAAAGACGCCCATTTTCCGACAGAGGGGCTTCGGTCGAAGTCTTGGGCGGAATATGAGGGGCAGCCATTCGATTTTATTATCACGGTATGCGATCGAGCCAAAGAAAGCTGTCCGGTCTGGCCGGGACAACCGGTCAACGCCCATTGGGGATTTGAAGACCCGGCAGAAGCCTTGGGAACAGACGACCAGAAGGAACAGATTTTCCGGAAAGTAATGACGGAGATCCAGACCCGCATAAATCTTTTTTTGACCAATGAAAAAATATCTCGCTGAAGCCGTCGGCACCTTCTGCCTGGTGTTCATGGGGACCGGCGCCATTGTTGTCAACCAAGTCTCCCAGGGTCTAGTTACGCATGTAGGGATCAGCTTAACCTTTGGGCTGGTTGTTTTGGCGATGATCTATGCGGTTGGCCATATTTCTGGCGCGCATTTAAATCCTGCTGTGACTCTCGGATTTTTCGCTACTGGCCGCATGGATGGTCAAACCGTGGCGCCGTACATCGGAGCTCAACTGATCGGGGCTATGCTGGCTAGCACAGCTTTAAA
>Ga0206971_10147_pt1 | contig 25231 bp, 25 predicted proteins | sample Alteio_BWOrgHeat_85_FD_152917 | JGI IMG/M metagenome (GOLD analysis project Ga0206971, IMG submission 152917) | Enriched cells from forest soil in Barre Woods Harvard Forest LTER site, Petersham, Massachusetts, United States -... | ecosystem: Environmental > Terrestrial > Soil > Temperate forest >...
GTTTTAGCAGGCTGAAAATACCCGGCGGTTTTTTTTGATCTAAAGGCTGTTTTTCTTGAGGCATTGATGTTTATTTGACAAATATTATGCAATTGTTTCAATTATCAATAATCAGGCAGACGATTGTGGAAACAAAATATTTTAACAATTATAAAAAGACTAACAAATGGAACTAACCTTCAATAAAGAAGCAGAATATACATTAGAAGATAATAATGTGTTGTTAAGACCATTACAATTAACGGATATTGACAACCTTTTAACCATTTCGCTCAATGAGCCCGAAACCTGGGATTATTCAAGCACAACAGCCGCTGGCGAAGATGGTTTGAAAACCTATATCAATGATGCCCTGCTGGCCAGGCAAACCGGCAAAGAATACCCTTTTATTGTGTACGATAAGTTGGCCGGTGCATACGCCGGCAGTACCCGGTTCTATGATATTCAGCCTGCTAATAAAATGCTGCAGCTGGGTTTTACCTGGTATGGAAAGAATTTTAGAGGTACGGGCATGAATAAGCATTGCAAGTTTTTATTATTACAGTTTGCTTTTGAAACTTTAGGCATGGAACGTGTAGAATTCAGGGCCGACGCGCGGAACGAGCGCAGCATAGCCGCTATGAAAAGTATAGGCTGTACCGTTGAAGGCACCATACGCAGCCACATGCCTTTGCGCGATGGCACCCGCCGTGATTCCATAATTTTAAGTATTTTAAAGGAGGAGTGGTTTGGCGGGGTAAAAGAAAAATTAGGTGAAAAACTATAAATTGCTGATAATAAATACATTAAGGTGTTCACGGTTTTGAGCGTGAACGCCCGTGAACGCTCCGTGAACACCCGTGAACGCTGACAGGATCGTGTCAGTACCCATGCATACAGCTATATGGACAAACTATAAACAATGATGTATGAACTATTAGCTAACGACTGCTATATTTGCCGAAACAAGAAAACTATATGAGCACTAAACTAACTATTAATAATAACGGTTCGGTAAGAATTGAGGGCGACGACTTTGAAATTGTAGATATGCAGGGCAATGCCTACGGCCTGCAGGGCAGAACTATTGTATCTATTTGCCGTTGCGGCATGTCGGCCAATAAACCATTTTGCGACGGCTCGCATAAGGGGCATTTTGAGCATGAGGCGATAGCTTTTGATCTGCCTCCGAAGAAAGTATAATTCATTCTTTCTGTTATAAAAAAGGGCCGACTAATTAGCCGGCCCACACTTAGGTTTATGAATTGGTTTAGATGATTAAATTTTATAATCTTTCTCCATGCTGGCTGATATCCAGCCCTATCACTTCATCTTCTTTGGAAACACGCAGCGGAGAGATCATATCGGTGATCTTCAATAACAGCAGCGAGCCAAAAAAAGCATACACAGAAACAACAACCAGCGCGATACACTGCATATAAAATAAATGCGTTTCGCCGAAAAACAAACCGTTACCGGTTGTATTGGCCGCGTTAACATTAGTATTGGCAAAAACCCCGGTAAGCAGCATACCCACCATACCGCCAACGCCGTGACAAGGAAATACATCCAATGTATCATCAATAGAGGTACGTGTGCGCCACTCAACAACCAGGTTACTAACCACTGCCGAAATTATACCTATGGCCAATGAATGCGGTACCGATACATAACCCGCCGCGGGGGTAATAGCAACCAAGCCCACAACCGCGCCAATACAGGTACCCATTGCTGATGGTTTACGGCCCTTTAGCATATCAAAAAATATCCAGGTTAAACCTGCTGCCGCTGATGCTGTTGTGCTGGTGGCCAAAGCGGTTACCGCCAAATGGTTCGCGCCAAAAGCCGAACCGGCGTTAAAGCCAAACCACCCGAACCATAACAATCCTGTGCCTATCAGCACATAAGTAATGCGGGCGGGCGCGTGGCTGGGTTCATTTCGTTTCTTTAAATATAAGGCTGACGCTAAAGCCGCCCACCCTGCCGACATGTGTACAACTGTACCACCTGCAAAATCAAGCACCCCTAATTTATTCAGCAAACCATCAGGGTGCCAGGTACAATGCGCCAATGGCGAAAAAATAAAAACGCTGAACAATACTAAAAATATAATGTATGAATTAAAGCGGATACGCTCGGCAAAAGCGCCGGTTATGAGCGCTGGCGTTATAATAGCAAATTTTAGCTGGTACATGGCAAACAGCAATAAAGGTATGGTTGGGGCCAGTTTCCAGGTAGAATCGCCCAACATGCCTTTCATCATGAAATAGGTTGACGGGTTGCCAATTATTCCATGAAAGCTATCGCCAAATGCCAGGCTAAAACCAAATATACCCCACATTACCGTGATGATCACCATGCAAATAACACTTTGCAGCATGGTTGATATTACATTCTTTTTGTTCACCATTCCACCGTAAAAAAACGCCAGACCGGGTGTCATTATTAAAACTAATGCTGTCGACATGAGCATCCAGGCAATATCGCCTGTGTTAAAATGCGATTTTCCGGTATTTTTAAATTCGACAGAAGGAAAAATAAAGGTTAATGTTAAAACACATAGGATTAGAAAAAACGGAAAATAGCGTTTCATGTAAATATTTAAGAATGATTTTAAAAAACGCCTGAAATTATGATTTAAATCATATAAAAATGAAATAAATGTTAAATTTTTATGAAAAAAGATGAGGAATTATAATTCTTATAAAAATTGAGACAGCAAACCGGGGAATATCCCTAATAATACCAGCAATAGCGCTATAATTACCGCAAAACCAATTATATAATTTGAACCGGGGATAGGCTCTGCGGTATTTTCTGCCCGTTTTAAAAATAAATTAAGCGGAATTTTGATATAATAAAATAAAGATACCACCGTGGCAACCGCGCCGGTTATGGTTAACGCCAGCAACCAGGTATGATGATCTTGCTGATAAACGCTGTATACTGCCGAGAATACAAATACTTTACCGGTAAAACCCGCTGTAATCGGCAGCCCGGCTAATGATATTAATATAACTATAAAACATACCGAAGCAGCCGGGTATTTAAAGCCCAGCCCCCTATAGCTATCTATATCTTCTAACCCGGTGATCCAGGCAAAATAAGTTACCAGCATCAGCGCGCCAATATTTGCGATGGCATAAACCGCCAGGTAAAAAGTTAAAGCGGTTATGCCCTGCGAAGTAAAAGTAACCACCGCCATTAAAGCAAAACCCGTATGACCAATACTTGAATAGGCTAACATGCGTTTTGCGTTATTTTGCATGACGGCGGCAAAGTTGCCCGCTATCATGGTGAGGATGCCGATCGCGGAAAGATAAATACCAAAATCAAATGCCTTCCATTGCGGTGAGCTGATGAATGGCGTTAAAAAGTTAATCAGCAAGCCAAATGCCGCTATTTTAGGTACAGTTGATAAGAAAGCCATAATGGGCGTTGGCGCGCCCTGGTAAACATCGGGCACCCAAAAATGCAGGGGCACAAACGATAATTTAAAACCAATACCCACTAATACCAATACCAGCGCGAAAGTTAGGCCGGCTGTATGGGCTTGCAATAGCCAGCCTATAAAGTTTGCGTCAAACAAACCGAGCGTACCGGTAAAGCCATATAAAAGGGATATGCCATAAAGCATAATGGCTGATGATGCCGCGCCGAATAGTACATATTTTAAACCTGCCTCGGTGCTGAAAGCATTTTCTGAACGGTAAGCCACCATGAGGTAGGAGGCAATGGATACCATTTCGATAGATAAATAGACCGATAGCAAGTTCGCCGCCATCGTCATTAAATGCAGGCCGAGAACTGCGGCTATGGTTATAGAATACAGGTCGGATAATCGTTTGGGGTGCGAGCGCAATGGCCTGTCCCACGCAAAATACAGCAATAACAGGAACGCCGTACTATCAATGATCAGCCTGAAAATTAATGAGGTATGATTTTGCAGCAGCATACCGCTGAATAAAAAGCGCAGCTGGTCTTTTATGATGAGCAATTGTTCTACATCATTAACCATTACCAACAACATGCCCGCGCAGGCTACAATGCGGCAAAGTTTTTCGGAATTTCGGCCAAAAAGCAGGTCGGTAACCAGAACTATAATAAATAACGCAGCGAGATAAATTTCGGGCATAAAAAATTTTACACTGCCCAAAATGTTGGTTAACTGGCCGGGTATATAGGGTAGCAGTTCGTGCATGTTATTTGGTGATATGTAAAAACTGCACCAGCGCCAGCACAGAATCGTTTATCTTATCAAACACCAGCGATGGCATAATGCCGATAACCAATACAATAGCCGCTAAAGGCAGCAGGGTAATTATTTCGCGGAAGTTGAGGTCGGCCAGAGCGGTTTTCCAAACCTCGCCGCCTTTCAGCGACACCTGGCCGAAGAACATACGCTGCAGCGCCCATAAAAAATAGGCCGCGCTTAGTAATATGCCAACTGCCCCGGCAACGGCCATCCAGTGAGGCAGTAAGCCGTTTACCAGGCACGATTTAAACGCGCCTGCTAAGGTAAACGCCTCGGCTATAAATGCCGAAAAACCGGGCAGGCCTAACGACGCAAAGAAAGCGATCATAATAAATACCGTGTATTTCGGCATCAAGGTACCTAACCCGCGGAAGTGGCTGATCCCGCGGTCATGCACGCGGTTATAAACCACCCCTGCCAAAAAGAACAGCATGGTTGATAGGAACGCGTGGCTCACCATCTGTATCACCGCGCCGCTTATACCTTCGGCGGTCTGCGAGGCTATACCCAGCAACACAAAGCCCATTTGCGATATGGATGAAAAAGCAATGAGCCGTTTCAGGTCCTTCTGAGCCAGCGCATTCAACGCGCCGTATATAATTGATATAACACCGAGCAAACCCAGCCAGAACGCACCCGAAGCGGCCACGTCGGGGAATATGCCCAGGCATACTCTTATAATTCCGTACCCGCCAATTTTCAAAAGGATGGCGGCTAATATAATGGATACTGGTGTTGGCGCCTCCACGTGCGCGTCGGGCAGCCAGGAGTGCAGGGGCACAACCGGCACTTTGATAGCAAAGGCGATAAACAAAACAATAAAGCCAAGCGTACGCGCCGGCATCCCAAATAAGGCAGTATGATTTAAGGCAGAAAATATCGACCCGTGCGCGTAATTCGCGGGGTTCATCATCTGCACCATGTTAAAGGTATGGTTACCCGTAACCGGGTCCGTAACCGACAGGTACAACCCTATCATCACCAGCAGCATAAATACCGAGCCGAATAAGGTGTACAGGAAGAATTTGATAGCCGCGTATTCGCGCCGCGCGCCGCCCCACATGCCTATTAAAAAGTATAGTGGCAGCAGCATTAACTCATAAAAAATGTAGAACAGGAAGAAATCGAGCGAGCAAAATACGCCCAATACGGCCATGTCCAATATCAAAAAGAGCACAAAAAAACCTTTCAAGTTGCTTTTTATTTCCCATGAAGCCAAAGCGGCAATGACCAATACCAGCGAGGTCATTACCAGTAAAGTAATAGATATACCATCTATCCCTACAAAATATTCCATCTGCATGTGGCCCATGCCGCCCAGGTCAAGGTTTATCCACGGCAGTTTTTGAACAAACTGGAACTGGCCCTCATTGGCAATACCACCATAAGTCGCGCCTGTTTTAAAATGCAGGTATATCCAAATACTCATGCCTAACTGGAGCAATGTAGCCAGCAGGGTAATATATTTAAAACTGCCCCGCCAGTTGGAGGGCATCAGCGCGATGACGAGTCCGAACAGGAGTGGTATAAATATTAATAGTGTTAATATATTCATCAGGTTTAGATCAGAATTTTTAAAATAAACAGGGCCAATACAATAGCCAGCATACTAAACAAATAATATTGAATTTTACCTCCCTGGAACCGGCGCACAAAATTACCGGTTATTTGTACGATAAACGCAAGCACGCGCGATATTCCATCAATAATATAGTGATCAATCCAGGCCGTTATTTTTGAAAGGGCTATAGTTATCAGTGGCAGCAGGTTGATAAACCCGTCAATGATGTTATGGTCGAACCATGACAGCGCCTTGCTAAATGCCAGCACGGCGCGTACCAGTACTTTGTTATATACCTTATCAATAAACCATTCATGATACGATAAGCGGAACAACAAGCCGGTTTGTGGGAACACCAAAATTTTGCGCCCGGTATAAACCGCCCATGCCCAATAGATGAGCAATACGCTTAAAATATTTACGCCCGCAGGTATAATGGTATGGTAAGGGTTCACCCTTGCCAATTGGATCGAGTTAAAGCCGCCGAATATCCAGCCCTGCTCGTATAATAGCGGGTTCAAAGAGAAAAAGGGAAACAAGCAAGCCAGGGCCAGCAGTATTAACGTCGCACGATATTGCCATCCCCCATCGCTGCAATGATATTTAATATGCGGATGAAATTGCTCTAACCTGAATTCGCCAAAAAACACTTTAACGATCATCCTCGCTACATAAAACGCGGTTAGCCAGGTGGTAATGATGGCCCCTATCGGCACCAACCTGAACAATAAACTTTTGCTATCCGACCAATCAACCGCCTGAATTAAAATGCCATCCTTTGATAAATAACCCGAGGTAAGTGGTAAGCCTATTAAGGCCAACCCTGCAATAACCGCCGCTATAAAAGTAAAGGGCATTTTTTTTCGCAAACCACCCATATATAAAATGTTTTGCGGGTCGATGTCGAGGTCATTATCTTTTTTAATATGCTCCATTTGGTGAATAACGATACCCGCCACCAAAAAAAGCAGGCATTTAAAAAACGCGTGCGTAACCAAATGGAACAGCGACGAGGCATAAGCGCCTATCCCCATTGCCATCACCATAAAACCCAATTGCGATATGGTAGAGTAGGCCAAAATACGTTTCAGGTCGTTTTGCGTAAGCGCGATGGTTGCCGCCATAAAGGCCGTAAAGCACCCGATGACTGCTAAAATATCCAGCTCTGCTGTAGTAAACATGGGGTACACCCTGCCTAATAAAAATACGCCTGCTGCCACCATTGTTGCCGCGTGGATAAGCGCTGATATGGACGTTGGGCCTTCCATAGCATCAGGCAGCCAGGTATGCAGCGGGAACTGTGCCGATTTTGCAGCAACGCCTAAAAATATACCCCCGCAGGCTATGTATTGCCAAATGGCTGGTAAACCTCCGCCGTGCGCCACCCATAAGCCATTGGTGATGGTTGGCTGGCCGGCCAGGCCCCCCTCGCCAAAAAGTTGGGCAATATCAAATGTATGGTATTGGGCAAACAGGATGATGATAGCGGTCAATAAACCCACATCACCGATGCGGTTCATTAAAAATGCTTTTTTATTGGCCTGCACTGCTTTTTCGCGGGTGAACCAGAAACCTATCAGCAGGTATGATGAAAAGCCTACCAGCTCCCAGAAAACGTACAACAGCACCATGCTGTCAACCACTACCAGCGCCAGCATACTGAAACAGAAAAAGCTGAGGTAAATGAAGTAACGATCGTAATTTTCATCGTTCTTCATATAAGCCGTTGAGTAAATATGCACTGGTAAGGCAATTACCGAAACCAGCAGCAGCATTAACGCCGACAGGTTATTTAATAAAATACCCGCGTATAATTTCGTATCGCCAATAGTGAACCAAAGCTGCTGCACATGCGTTTCGCGCACGTTCCATGTTTTAGCGAATATAATAACCGACAAAACACAACTCGCTAAAATGGCTGCTGTAGCTATCCAACCCGAAACTTTATTACGCTTACCCGGCAAACAGCTATTAACTATACCCGCAAACAGGGGCAGCAATACTGCTGCTATTGCAAAGTATAGGGTTGATAGGTCGTGGTATGGTAAAGGTGTTTCCAAATATTTTAATCTTTCAGGTTATTGATCCTTCCCGGGTCAATGGTTTTATATTTTTTGTACACATTCAGTATTATCGCCAAAGCTACCGCTGTAGTGGCTGCTGCCAGTACAATGGCAAACAGGGCAAATACTTGTCCGCCGTTGGCTATTTTATCGTATTTACCAAAGGCCACAAGGTTTAAAATGGCAGCGTTCAGCATCAGTTCAATGCCTATTAAAATTTGTATAGCGTTGTGTTTTGATACAATCATATACAACCCTATACAAAACAGCGCCGCACTCACCATTAAAAAATCGGTTAGCGATATCATGCCCTGCCCTCCTTCCGCGCTAGGTGCGCCGCACCCACCAGGGCGGTTAATAATAAGATGGATATGGCCTCAAAAGGCAATAAATACCGCGTCATTAAATTAATGCCGATGTTGTTTATCATTTCATCATTCGGTTTTATTTCGGCTTTCGCGCTAATTACCTGTTTTATCCAGCCCAGGTTTCCCGCGTTAATTTTACCAATTACATTAACCATCACTATAAAAAACAATACCGCCAAAACTATGGCCGGCAACTTATTTAAGCTAATGAACTTGCTTTTTTGCTGCTGCAATACATTCAGTGTTTCTTTGCCCGATAACATAAAGGCGAATAATATCAGCACCAAAATACCGCCAACGTATATTACTACCTGGGTAATGGCCACAAAATCGGCCAGGGCCAAAACATATAGCCCCGCCAGCGCGAACAGCGTTATAAAAAACATAAATATGGAGCGCACCAAATTCTTTGTGGATGCCACAAACAATGCCGATGCCACCACAATAAAACCCATTAAATAAAAAAGTGCCTGCGCTAAACTCATGCTTCGCCCTCCTTTTTGTTTAGCGCCGCCAGTTTTGCCGCCTGCCTTTCGGCTAATTGGTTCTCCAGCAGCTGTCTTTTTTCCGCTGCAACTTCGGGCGCCATATCAGCAAATTCATAATTCAGGTCCTTTAATTCAAATACGCTACGGTCATATTGGTTGGTCATTACAATACACTCGGTCGGACAAACAATGGTACAAAGGCCGCAATACATGCATTTAGCCATGTCAATATCAAACTTTGCCGCGTATATTCGCTTGGTGGTGCCGTCGGATGTTTGGCCTATGGCCTCGGTAGCTTTTATAGAGTCGATGGTAATACAATCAACCGGGCAAATTTTGGCGCAAAGGTCGCATACTATGCAATCATCCATTTCCACATCCAGCTGGTAACGGCCCACTTCGGGCACGGGTAATTGCTGGTGAGGGTATTGGATGGTATTTGTACCTTCCATCTGTTTAAAATAATTAGCATCGCTTGCCGGAATTACTTTCCGCTTCGCGTTCGACGCAAAGAGGTGGGCCATGGTAAGAGATAAGCCTTTCCATGCTGTTTTAAATCCGTTTATTGCTTTAATCACTGATTTCACTGATTCTTTTCTAGCTTTTATTGATTTCACCGATTGCAAGTTCAAATCTTTAATCTTCAATAACTAATCTTTAAACTCACATCAACCACAACCGCCACACACCCGATATGAGCATACATATAAATGCCAGCGGGGTTAATACTTTCCAGCACAGGTTCATTAGCTGGTCAACACGCAGGCGGGGTAGTGTCCACCGTATCCACATTTGTATGCCAACCAGCGTTAATGCTTTTATAGCGATCCAAAATACGCCCCATATTTTATTAGTCGTCCAATCTGCCAAATGTACCGGGCCTATATTGGGCAGGGGGGTGTTCCACGCGCCTAAAAACAAGATCACACTTACCATTGATACCAGGAACATCATAGAATACTCCGCCAAAAAAATCAATGCGAACCGCATCCCGGTAAACTCGGTATGAAAACCCGATACCAGTTCTGATTCGGCCTCGGGTATATCAAATGGGGCGCGATTACTCTCGGCTAATGAGGCTATAAAGTAAATTACAAAAGCAATGATGAGGTGCGGCGCCCTGAATATGTTCCAAGCCAATATCCCCCCGGTTTGGGAGACATCCCAAAATCCTAAAAATTTTATCTTTTCTGCAGATAGTATGCCCTGCTGCGCGGCAATATCCTGCATATTTAACGTTTGGGCTATCATCACTACGGATATGATAGCGAAGCCGGCAGGTATGCCATACGAAACAATTTGTGCTGCCGAACGCATGGCTCCCAATATGGAGTATTTGTTATTTGAGCCCCAGCCTGCCATTAATATGCCCAGTGTTTCAACAGATATTATGGCGAAAATATAGAACAACCCAAGGTTTAGTTTTGACGGCGCGATGCCGGGTCCCCACGGAATAGCCGCGAAACCCATATAAACCGCTATAAATATAATGGCAGGGGCCATCATAAATAATAACTTATCGGCAGCGGCGGGTATTATTAGTTCTTTTTGTACGAGTTTTAGTATATCGGCAAGCGTTTGCAGCAGTCCAAACTTTCCTGTTTCGGTAGGGCCAAGCCGGTCTTGTATAAAGGCTGATACCTTACGCTCGGCATAAACGCCGAACAGAGCAAAAAAGGCCGCGAAAGCAAACAGCCCTATACCAACAATAATATATGTTAAATAAAAATTCAATCCGGTTTGCTTTAGGTGCAAACTTAATAAATTTTGAATTGATTGAGTTGGATTGGTAAATAAAGTTGACTAAGTTAGTAGAAATTAAATTTCCCTTAACAGCTAAACTCGGTAACCGATACAAACTCTGAAGTAACCGGCGCCGAAAAGAAGCGCGATGCATGGCGGTCAAACTCGGCGGTATCATCGGTGGTATAGAATTTCCTGCTACCGGTTTTGCTTAACTTTTGCTCCAGGTCGGGGTGGCGTTGCAGGTAATCAACCAAACTTTTTGCAACAATATCGCCCTGGGCAACTACGTTGACGTTTGGCGGCAGTTGCGCTTTTATTTTATCCATTAACAAAGGGTAATGCGTACAGGCCAACAACAGTGTATCAATATTGGGCGATTGCGCCATTAACTCATCAAGGTACTCTTTAATTAAATAAGCCGACCCGGGCTTTTCATATTCGCCGCTCTCCACCAGCGGCACCCAGAGCGGGCAAGCCTGCTGGTACACTTTCAGATCGGGGAAAAACTTGTTTATTTCTATTAAATAAGATTCGGATTGTACGGTGCCCACCGTACCCAATACCCCTATCTCCTTTGTTGTTGAATAGTTTCCAATAACCTCGGCTGTTGGCCTGATAACACCCAGAACTCTTTTTGTGGGGTCAAGGCCCTGCATATCCTTTTGCTGAATGGTGCGCAGCGCTTTGGCCGACGCGGTATTGCAGGCCAGTATAATTAAAGGGCAGCCCTGCTTAAAAAGCCATTGCACACACTCCCAGGTATATTGGTGAATGGTATGGAATGACCGATTACCATAAGGCGCCCGGCTGCTATCGCCCAAATAAATATAATCATACCCCGGCAGCTGTTCAGCTATTGAACGGAAAACGGTGAGGCCGCCTATTCCTGAATCAAAAATACCTATAGGGTGGGTGGTCATTAAAGATTAGTTGTTGAAGATTAAAGATTAGTTATTAAAGATTAGGGGATTTGCAATTATCAGCGAAATCCAATAATCAATTTAAAATCATCGGTCAAAAATAAAAAAAGCGCCCCGTATTTGCGGGACGCTTTACAAATGTATTTATTTAAATTATTTTATTCCCATTTTTGCCTTTACAGCAACCATCATATCATCAGCCGGAGGCGACACCAGTAACGATGTTTGTGATGAATCGAGCACATAAGTATAACCCTTCTCTTTAGCAATCGCGTCTATAGCGGCATGGACCCTGTCATAAAGTGGTTTCATGTATTCCTGGCTTTTAGCTTCTATCTTTTGTTGCGCTGAAGTCTGAAAATCCTGCATACGTTTTTGCAGATCGGCCAGTTCGCTTTGTTTAATAGTCTTTTGAGCATCGTTCATTGTTGCCTGGTGGCTCTGGTAATCCTGGCCTTTGTCATTGAGTTCCTTATTCAACACGGCATATCCGTCAACAAATGTTTTTTGAAAAGCCTCCATTTGTACTTTTACAGTTGCAAGTTCGGGCATAACTCCGATCAGTGCGTTCTGATCAATATAGCCAATTTTTACTTGTGCTTTGGCAAAGTTGCCCATAAATACCATGCATACTGCAACTAAAGCAACTTTAAATAGTTTTTTCATTGTTTCCTTTTTCTGTTTTTAATTTTGTGCGATTATATATATAAAATTTTTATTTAGCAAATACACCGGGTTTTAATCCTAAGCGACGTATTACATCGTCGCTTTTATTGTAGCGGGGGCTGGCATACATCATAATTACCTCGCTGTTTTTATCAAATATAATATCAATGCTCCCATCCAGGGCAACGGCCTCTACTGCCTTTGCCACCCTATCCTGTATAGGTTTCATAATTGAACTGCTTTTTTGCTGCAGTTCCCCGTCTGGGCCAAATTTTTGCCGCTGAAAATCTTTAGCGAGTTTTTCTTTATCAACAATCTCTGCTTCACGGCGCTTTTTCATATCAGGCGTCATTAAAACCAGGTCGACCTGGTACGATTTGTATAAACGGTCCATTTCCTGGAAACGGCTGTCAACTTCTTTTTGCCATTGATCAGATAGTGCGCCCAGTTGTTTTTGAGCGGATACATAATCGGGCATGTGTTTTAAAATATAATCCGAGTCAATATAAGCAAACCGCTGTGCAAATGCTGCTGTGAACGCTAAGAACGTAAAAGCCAGTGTGAAAATTATCTTTTTCATTTTAATTTTTACAGATTAATTAAACCCTCCACTCAAGCTTTGTGATATGGAGAAACTAAACTGGCCCTTATTAGCGGCAGGTATTCCCGGTATTGAATCGAAGCCATATCCATAATCAAGGCCTAACAAGCCAAAAATAGGTAAAAATATTCGCACACCAGCACCAGCCGACCGCCTTACATTATACGGATTATAATCAGAGAATTTATTCCAAACATTGCCACCTTCGGCAAAGGCCAGTATAAATATAGTAGCCGTTGGGCTTGCAATAACAGGGTGACGAACTTCAATAGTGAATTTATTATATATTGAGCTACCGGGGTTATTATCCACCGTATAATTTGTTCCGACAGGAATTACAGAAAAATTCTGATACCCTCTTAAACCAACAATGTCGCTTCCCTGTAAAAATTGATAGCTCTGCATACCGTCGCCGCCTAATTTAAACCGTTCAAAAGGAGAACCGGGAACTGCCGAATTATATTCACCCAGGAACCCGAACCTAACCTGTGTCATTAATACAAATTTACCGGTAAGGTGCATAAACCATTGCGCGTCAAATTTCATTTTGTAATATTCTACAAAATGGTACAACTCGGCCTGCGTTGGCGGCAGGTTGTAATTAAGGTTATTGAACAGCGAATATGGCGGTGTGCCTTGTGCTGTAAACTTAATATTTGACCCTGAAGTAGGGAATATTGGCGCATCCAGCGAGTTACGGGTAAGCTCCTGGGTTAGTTTGATATTAAACGAAGTACCATTTGAAAACAGGTAACCGGGATAATTATCCAGGTAATAATGATCAAGGCTTAACGAATAATTTAGCTGGAAATGATTATCGGGCCACCTCAAATGCTTGCCTAAGGTAACAGCAACGCCGTTAATACGCAGGTAATTGTAATTAGGATCGGTTACAGCGTAATACTGGCCGCTTGAACTTAATTGCGTATAAGCCGATAAGGCAAAATATATGGGCTTTTTACCGCCTAACCATGGTTCGGAAAAAGTGAACGAGAAATTCTGATAAGAATGCCCGCTTGACTGGCCCCTTAAGCTCAGTTTTTCACCATCGCCCTTTGGTAATGGCTTATAGTCTTTTAAGTGGAAAATATTCCTGATAGAGAAGTTATTAAAGGTAAGGCCCAATGTGCCTACCAATTGCCCGCCGCCATAACCGCCCGAAAGCTCAACCTGGTCTGACGGCTTTTCTACAACATTATAAACTATGTCAACTGTACCGTCCTGTGGATTTACGTTAGGTGTCCTCGGATCAGTTTTTGTATCATCAAAATTTCCCAATTGCCCAATTATACGCGTACTTTCTACCAGTAATGCTTTGTTAAATTTTTGTCCGGGCAGTGTTTGCAATTCGCGCATAACCACTTTATCATTGGTTACATCATTCCCTTTAATAGAAACACGGTTTATAGTGTATTGCGGCCCTTCAAATATCCTTATATCCAGGTCTACAGTATCATGATATACCCTGGTCTGTACCGGATCAGCATTGTAAGTTAAATAGCCGTCGTTTAAATAAAGAGATGAAACATCATCATTTGACTGGCCACCGCTGCCGGTTAATCTTTTACTTAGCGCGTCTTCACTAAAAACATCACCCTTTTTAATACGTAACACCTTGTTTAGTCCCTCATTGGTGTATTTAGCATTGCCTGACCATTTAATATTGCCAAAATAATATTTAGGGCCCTCGTAAACTTTTATTTTAACATTTACGGTCTGGTCATCATGTTTCCAAACCGAATCGCTAACCACTTCAGCGTCGCGGTACCCTTTCTCCTGCATTTTTTCAATAAGCTTCTGTTTATCTTCTATAAACTTATCGTCTTTGAATTTTTTTGAACCAAATACATTATAAAACTTTTTTGTACGGGTTTTTTCCATGAAACTCCGTAATTTCCCTTGCGAAAACGCTTTGTTTCCTTCAAAGGTTATCGAGTTTATCATTATCTTTTTGTTTTTGGTAACAGCAACGTCCAGTATCAGGCTATTTGCATCGCCCGGATCGGGCCTTTGTTTGATGTTTACCTTAACATTATAAAAACCCTTTTCAAAATAATGCTTTTTTATTATAGCGGTAGTTGTAGTTAATAAGTTAGCATTTACAATTTTGCCGGTTTTATCAGCCAGCGTTTTATTTAATTCATCAGCCTCGCCTTTGCGCACGCCGGTTATGTGTAAACGTGATAAACGGGGAAGCTCTTTTATAGCTATTTCAAGATAGACGGTATCCATGCCGATCCCGGGGCTGATCCTGGTGACATTTAACTGCACATCATCAAAAAGCTGCTCTTTGTACAATGTTTTAATTACGTTAGCATTGGCTTCGCCTGGCAAAGTGATCTTATCGCCTTTAATTAATTTTGATATTTGCAGCAGCACATCTTTATCAAGGTGCTGGTTACCTACCAGGGTAACACCGCCAATAATATACTCTTTAGGGTTCAGGTAGCTCAAGGTATCGGGTGATGCCTGTGGCCGGAACATTGACTGATTGGTTCGGATCTGGGCCAGGGCAGCAGCACTTATCACAGAGAAAAAAATAGTAAACAGGTATTTATTCATTCGGATATTTTAGTGGGCTAAAAATAATTTATACAGTTGTTAAAAAGTGTTAAAAGAAAAAATTTAGTTGACCTGCTCACTTGTCATACCAAAACGGCGCTCGCGCTTTTGATAATCCAATATGGCTTCATACAAATCCTCCTTACGGAAATCGGGCCATAATTTGGGGGTGAAATACAATTCAGCATAGGCAATTTGCCAAAGCAAATAATTACTGATGCGGTATTCGCCGCTCGTCCTGATCAATAATTCGGGGTCGGGCATATCAGCGGTATATAAGTTGTTTTCAAAAACATCTTCGTTTATATCATTTATACTAAGTTCGCCTCTTTGTACTTTTGCTGCAATATTTTTAGCCGCCCTTACAATTTCATAGCGCGAACTATAACTTAATGCCAGTGTAAGCACCAAGCCGGTATTTGCCGAAGTTGTTTCAATGGCATTGTTCAATTCATCAAAACACTTCTTTGGCAGCATAGCGAGGTCGCCTATGGCGTTTAAGCGGACATTTTTTTCCATGAAATTTTTTATCTCTTTATGGATAGTAGCCACCATTAATTCCATAATGGCCATAACTTCCAGTTTGGGCCGGTTCCAGTTTTCGGTGGAAAACGTATAGAGTGTAAGATATTGAACCCCCAGGTCAACAGCGCCTTCAACCACATCCCTAACCGAAAGCACCCCATTACGATGCCCAAATATTCTTAATTTGCCTCTATCTTTTGCCCATCTGCCATTGCCATCCATAATAATAGCTATGTGTTGGGGTAGCTTTAACAAATCAATCTTATCCTTATAACTCATTTCCTTTTGCGGTCAATACAAGCCAAACGGGCTTTCATGCGTGTTTTTATTCAAAAATTATGTGCCCGATAACACGCCCGGGAAAGTTTATATTGTTAAACAATGCCCTATTTTTCAGGTGACAAAGGTAAAATTTCCTTTGTACTTTTTATCATGCCGGGCGAAAAGATAAGTTTATTATTAATTACGCTAATAATTGGTGTTTATTTTACCCGGACATAATTCTTAATCATAGTTTATGCAACCCGGTATTTAATAATAACATTTTTGATTGATAAAGGTATATGATATAGAAAAACCTATAAATAAATAGGTATCGCGCGGCCTCAAATCTCCGCGCTGCGTGTCGGCCGCGCCGGTATAAACACCCGTTTTTTCGCCAGACCGATCTGATAAAGCAACTGATATAGCATTGGGCAGCGTGCTTTTATCGGGATATAGCCCGCTTACATCATCCAGGTAATCAGTATAAGCTACCCGGTAGCCCAATTCGGCCGACAAACTTAACCTGCCTGCAAAATTATATTTAACGCCCGCCCCAAAAGGCACGGCTATAGCCGAATTGGGATACGGAGCCTCCCCTTCGGTTTGAAATTGCCGCAGATCATACGTTTGCCCCATGTACTTTGCCTGCGGGTTATAATTCACTATGCCTACCCCCGCAAAAATATAGGGGGTATATATATTATGAGAAACTGACGGCATATATTCCATAAAATTGAATTCGCCGGTTAAACTTACCTCACTTAATTGGGTGGTAAAGCTTAGGTTTCGGTTACGGAATTGCTGGTTACCCGAGGTACTGTCGGCACCGCGGATAACACCATAGGTATAACCTAATTTTATTGACGAATACCTGTCGAAATCACGCTTTATAAAACCGCCGGCAGATATCCCTGAAATTTTTAGCGGGTTGTTGGGGTTAAGATCGCCCATATAACCTGCGCCGCCGCCAAACGCCCCTAACTCCCAGGCTTGAGCCTGCGAATTATAAGAAATAAAAATTAAAAGTATAACTGCTAAAGATTTAGACATCAGGCAAAGTTAATAATTGCGGGCGTCAAGCCCCCACAATAACTTATTTCTTAACGTAGATAAGTAGCTTTCATTACTTAAACGGATAAGATTTAACTCAAAACCTGCCTTACGCACCTCAAATTTCATTGGCTTATCTATAATTGAAGTCCGTGAATCACAGGACAACAGGTAGTTGGAGCTACGGCATTCTACATCAAAAGATAGTTTGCTGCTATCGGGAAGTACAATTGGCCTCACATTTAAATTATGCGGGGAAACGGGTGTAACAACTATGCTGTTTGATTGCGGAAATATAATAGGGCCACCGCAGCTTAATGAATAAGCTGTTGAGCCCGTAGAGGTTGCTATAATAATACCATCGCCCCAGTAAGAGTTTAAAAACTCGCCATCCAAAAACATGTGGGTAGTGATCATGGCCGAATCGTCGCGTTTATGAATGGTTATATCATTCAAGGCAAAATTATCTTTACCAAAAATGTTAAGTTCCGAATCAATGCTCAACAACGCGCGGCTATCTAAAGTAAACTGGTGATTAACAACAGCATATATTGCCGCTGCAATATCATTTTTATTAACGCTTGCCAAAAAACCAAGCCGCCCAAAATTAATACCAATTACCGGTACACCCGAGTCACTGATCACGTTCACCATATCCAATAAAGTGCCATCGCCCCCGAGTGTTATAAACAGATCGATAACGCCTTTTATCTGGTCGCCCTCGTTGAGTATATGGTAAGCTACCGTATTAAGCTTGCCTGATAAATATTCATTTAGCTGGTGATGGACATAAATTTCTACCTCATAGTGCGATAGTTCATTAAAAACCTGCTGTACGTAAGGAAGTACCGCTGTATCATTAAACTGCCTGCCGTATACTGCTATCTTCATAGTTCATGGGTGATAGTTGATAGTTCATGGTTTGATTAGTTGGCGGGTATCATTCATAAAAATATACTATGAACCATGATCTATGAACCATCAACCAACCTACAAGTTTAAATAATTCATCAATGAAGCATACCTGTCCATTGAATTGTCATTATTTTCGCTATAATTAAATGTAGCCTTTACATTATACTCATACCGTAAAAAAGTAGCAATTATATTAGAAATATCCTGCTTGTTCACTTTTAAGGTAACCTCCATACGTGTTGAATCAGGAAAAGTGCGTACGTATGAGCTTAGTACCTGGGCATTGTCCGATTCTACAATTTGCGCCATGTGCGCCAGTGAATTATTTTTATTGTCGATCTCCAGTATAATTATACCGCCCGGCTGCGACACCGAAGTTATGGCAGCAAAATACGTGTTCATCGCATTAATAGGAATAATGCCTAAATAATTTTTTTTTACATCCAGCACCGGCACAACCGTTAGCTGCTGCTCGTAAAACAGCCGGATAACATCATATATATGCTGATCTTCGCGAACATAGGGGTTAACCAGCGAAAGCGCCAGGGCGCCAATAGATGTTTGAATATCCATTTCGGGCAGTATATCGCTTTCGGCTATCAGGCCCAGGAACTGTTCCTCGTTTACAATGGGTAGATGACGCACGCGAAACTCAACCATACGGTCTAATACCTGCTGAATACTATCAGAAGTATGTACCGGCGGGATGCCATCTGCTATCAATTCACCTGCAAACATTTTTATGCTCCTATTTTATTCAAAAATCCTTTTAACAGCCTGTTAAATTCCTGCGGATGTTCCATCATTGGCGCATGGCCGCAACAGTCTATCCAGTGCAGTTCCGAATCGGGCAGTAGCTGATGAAATTCATCAGCTACTGCCGGAGGCGTAATTTTATCATTTTTTCCCCATATTAATGATACGGGTATACGTATTTTATGAAGGTCCGCTTTCATATTATGGCGTATAGCCGATTTTGCCATGGCTAATAACCTAATCACGCTATGGCGGTCGTTAACTAATTTATAAACTTCGGCAATTAATTCGGGTGTAGCAATGTTAGGGTCGTAAAAGGTGTATTCTACCCGCTCTTTTACAAACTCATAATTTTCCCTGCGCGGAAACGATCCACCGAAAGCATTTTCATATAAACCCGAACTCCCGGCAAGTACCAGGGCTTTTATTCTTTCAGGGTGCGCCAGTACATATATTAAACCAACATGCCCGCCTAACGAGTTACCCAGCACAATAACATTATTCAGCTTTTTATATTTTATAAATTTATGCACATATTTCGACAGGGTTTTTACGCCCGTAGTAATAACCGGCAAATCATATACCGGCAGCATAGGTAACAATACCCGGTATTTTTTGCTAAATTCTTCAATAACTTCTTCCCAATTACTCAAGCCGCCCATTAAACCGTGCAGCAGCAACAGCACTTCGCCTTCGCCCTCATCGATGTAACTAAAACCATGTTCCTCTTTAAGTACGAAACTCATATATAATTGTAATTGTTTAAGTTTTTAGCTGATTTTATTTCGCTGTAAAAGTAGCTTATTGTGTTTACCCGCAACAATTATAACAATAAATTATCCTAATAATTGTTTCACAATTTCTGCTATGGCCCTGCCGTCGGCCTTGCCTGCAAGTTCTTTATTGGCCATACCCATTACCCTGCCCATATCCTGTATGGAGGTGGCGCCTATCCGGTTGATCAGTTCCTGCAAATAGCCTTCTATTTCAAATCGCGTCATTTGCTGCGGCAGGTAGGGTTCAATAACCTGCATTTCGGCTACTTCTACCTGGTAAAGATCATCGCGGTTTTGCGCTTTATAAATATCAGCCGATTCTTTACGTTGCTTTACCAGTTTTTGCAGCACTTTAATTTCTGTTTCAGGGGTTAACTCCTCCGTCGCACCTTTTTCGGTCCGCGCCAGCAGTAATGCCGATTTTATCGCCCGCAAGCCACGTAAACGATCTGCCTGCTTAGCCAGCATGGCTAGTTTTATATCCTGGTCTATTTGTGCTATGAGTGACATGTTTAATGAGTGAATTATTGAATGAGTGATTGAGTGAATGTTTTATTTCTTATTGTGTTTATTTCATCTGCACATTTGCATATCTGCACATCCGCACTTTTACCTATTTTCTTAAAATCGTAGTAACATTCGCCTGCGCTGTTGGCGTAATAATAAGCTCATTGATATTAACATGCCTGGGGCGCGATACCGCGAACCATATTGTTTCGGCTATATCATCGGCTACCAATGGCTTAAAGCCTTCGTAAACCTTTTTTGCCCTTTCTTTGTCGCCTTTAAACCGCACTTCCGAAAACTCAGTTTCAACAGCCCCCGGATGCACCGCGGTAACTTTTATATGATGGGGCAGCAAATCGATGCGCATGCTTTTGCTTAACCCGTCCACAGCGAATTTTGTTGCAGAATAAACATTCCCGTTAGCATATACTTCTTTACCTGCTAATGAGCCAATATTTACAATATGCCCCGGGCCATGGGCTATCATCCAATTTGACACTACCTTGCTTACGTATAATAAACCTTTAATGTTGGTATCTATCATGGTATCCCAATCGTCAAAACTTCCATTTTGTATGGGATCAAGCCCCTGGCTTAAACCGGCGTTATTTATAAGCACATCAACCTTTTTCCATTTGGCGGGCAAGTTATCTAAATTAAACACTACCTGCTCCCGGTCGCGTACATCAAACGCGCAAACAGCTACTTCTGTATTATATTTTTTATTGAGATGCGCGGCAAGCCTTTCCAACCTGTCCATCCGCCTGCCGGTAAGTATTACGTTATAATTTTCGCGTGCAAACAAATGCGCACATGCTTCGCCTATGCCCGACGTGGCCCCTGTTATCAATACAATTTTAGCCATTAGCTGTATATAAATGCATTGCGAAATTATAATTTTTCGCCGGGAATAAAATCATTTTTATGTAGTTAAAGCAGGGAATTACTCAAAATACAGGCTAAACATGAGGGTATGTAAAGTTAATTTCTGTATTGGGCTCGAATATGGCTGGTTTTCGTGTATCAATATGTCGCCGAAAGAGTTTGACAATTTTATTTCGGGGGATAGTTTGAAAAATTCGAAATATATATCGCACCCTATACCTGCTTCGTACGAACCATAACCGGTGTTATTTTTAACCACTTTATCTATTAACGCGGCACCCGCATCGATCTTATTGTTTACACCCACGGCTAACGAATACTTTACTCCGCCTACCAGGTAGGCCCTGAAATCGCCCAGGCGGTCTGATTTTAATTTTACCAATAAGGGTATATCCATCACGGTAGACTGTACCGTCTTTATGGTGTTTTGCGCGGGAGTATTGAATATATAAATCAAAGACCGGTCGGCAAAGTTCAATGAGGGGGATATCTTTGCTTCTAAATACTCGGTTATACGGTACCTGGCCAGGAAGCCAACCGCGAACCCCTGCCCGTTAGGGGAGCTTATACTTTTTAACGAATCGGTTATTTGATTGCCGGCATTATCTATGTAAGGATTGCGCCAGCCGGGGGTTTTATCAATTTTATAGTAACTAGTGATATAATGAAAACTGAAACCAAAGCTCAGGTCGTTCAAATCGGCGCCGCCACCCCATGCAGGCGGTGATGATTGCGCAAACAGGCAATTACCGCAAAACAACAATAGTGCAATTAAAAGGTAACGGGTTTTATTCATTTAACGCCTGTATATATTGAACAGATACCAAACGCTAATGGCCTGCATTTGGTATGCTTAAACCCTACCTTATCCATTACCCCTGTAAAGTCTTTGCCATCCGGGAAGGCTGCTACCGATTCGGGCAGGTAGGTGTATGCCCTTGAATCTTTTGAAAACAGCTTGCCAATACCGGGCGTTATATAATTAAAGTAAAGTTTATACAATTGCTTAACCGGGAAAACTTTGGGCTTTGAAAACTCCAATATCACCGCTTTGCCGCCCGGTTTTAAAACGCGTTGTATATCGGCCATGCCCAATTCCAGGTTCTCAAAATTGCGCACGCCGTAGGCAACGGTTACCGCGTCGAACCCGCCGGCTTCAAAAGGCAGTTTTTCCGAGTCGCCCAATTTCACTTCAAATTTACCCTGTAAATTGCGCTTAACTATTTTTTGTTTGGCAATGTCAAGCATCCCCTGCGAAATATCAACCCCTATTATTTTATCGGGCTTTAATATGGATAATGCCTCGAAAGCAAAATCCCCTGTTCCGGTGGCAACATCCAGTATAAGTTTGGGCCGGTCATTCTTCAACTCATTGATGGCTTTTTTACGCCATATAATATCGATCCCCAGCGACAGGAAATGATTCAAAAAATCATAGGTTTTTGATATATTGTTGAACATATCGGCCACCTGCTGCTTTTTGGTGCCCTGTTCATTATGGTACGGGGTGATGGTTTTGCTCATTGTTAGGGCAAAGGTAGTTTTTTTAGTTCATGGATAATAGTTCATGGTTCATAGCCAATCACACCACTATGATCTATGAACCATCAACTATGAACTAACGCCAGCAACCCCTCCATATCCAACCGGTGTGTAAACATGGTCAAATCGCCATTTTCATCCTTCGGCCAGTCGGCTTTGGGCCTGTCCCAATACAGTTCAACACCATTGCCATCGGGGTCATCCAAATAAATAGCTTCTGATACGCCGTGATCTGAAGCGCCGGTTATAGGGTATTTCTCATCAATTAAGCGCTTTAAAATTACAGCCAGGTCCTTGCGTTCAGGATATAATATAGCCGCATGAAACAGCCCCGGCGCATATTCGGGCGCGGGCGGCGCGCCCTTGCTTTGCCAGGTATTTAAACCGATATGGTGATGATATCCTCCGGCTGATATAAACGCGGCCTGGTCGCCATATAACATCACTTTATCAAAGCCCAGCAAACCGCAATAAAAATCAAGCGATTGTTGCAGGTCGCTCACTTTTAAATGCACATGGCCTATGCGGGTTTGCGGAGGTATTTTGTAATTGTCCATTCTATTATATGTTTAAACATGTAAATTTAACCTAATATTTTAGTTTATTTGTAATTTTATTGTAATTTGCATTGTTAAATATTGTTAATAATAGTTAACGAATGTTAATGTATGCAGGTTATGTAAAATAATTTGCAAACCTTTAATCAATATATCCTAAACCTTATCACATTCATGTTCAAGTATTTATTGCTTGCCGCGCTACTGTTCATTACGGGTATAGTATCAGCACAAAAGGGTACTATTAAAGGTAAAGTAATTGATTCGGTAAACCATGCCCCTATTGAATTTGCCACGGTGGCAATTTCAGAAGTAAAGGATAGTACTTCGGAATTATATTCTTATACGTTAAGCGATAAAACCGGCGCCTTCAGCCTGCATAACCTGCCTGTGGGCAAATCATTAAAGATATTGATCTCCATAATGGCTTATAAACCTTACCGCAAATTTATCACTTTAAACAAAGGTGAAACTTTCGACCTCGGGACCATCAGTCTTAGCCCCAATCAATTGAATGAAATAGTAATAAACGGGGAACGGCCGCCCATTGTAATACGTAAAGACACTATTGAATTTAATGCCGAAGCCTTTAAAACCCGGCCCAACGCGGTTGTGGAAGAGTTGCTGAAAAAATTGCCCGGCATGGAAGTAAGTATGGACGGCTCGATAAGTTTTAACGGCAAAGGCATCAGCAAAATATTGGTTAACGGGAATGAATTTTTTAAAAAGGATTACCGCATAGCCACCAAAAACCTTGATGCTGATATGCTGGATAAAGTGCAGGTTTATGATGACCGGGAGAATGACCCTGACCATTTGATACCTGAATCGAAGGTGGCTAAGATCATCAACCTGAAATTGAAGGGGCCTTTAAAGAAAAGCGTATTTGGTAAAATATATGCCGGGGCGGGTACAGAAGACCGATATTCAGCCGGGGGATTGATCAATATGTTCAGGGATACTTTACAAATAAGTTTATTAAGTTTTGGCAACAACTTAAACAATACCGGTTTTTCATTTGACGACCTGTACCGGCTTGGCGGCCTTAACCGTGGCGGGATAGCATCACTTTCAAGGGGCGGCTTTTCGCCGTTTCGCGGTTTTGGTTCGCAAGGCATACAGAAAGTATTATCAAACGGTATTAATATTAATACCGACTACGGTAAAAAACTAAAAATAAACCTGGCATACAGCTACTCACGCACCCATACCGATGTTAATAGCTTAACTAACCTGCAACAATTAGTTAACGATACCGATTTTACAACCAATACGGTAAACTCCAGCTTACGCATAGCCAATTCGCATAATGTTAGCGCCACGGTAAGATGGTTCCCCAATAATGCTACACAATTAACATACGACCCCCAATTTAGCTTCAGCAACAACCAGGGAACCGGCGCCAGTACCGTGAACAGTTACAGCAGCGCCATCCCTAAAATTGCCTTTACTGCAAACAGTGATAATAACTCAGGCAACAGCCTGTCTTTTGGACAATCATTTAACTATAACCACCAGTTTAAAAAGCAGGGCGAATCAATAGATGTGTCGCATAGTTTCCAGGTAAGCAACAATAATGGTATGGGCTATAACATTAACAATCTTACTTCGTATACAACAGGATTATCTTCTTTTTTGCTAAACCGAAACGACAATACAATTAGCAGGAGTACTACTGCCGATGTGGGTTTGAGTTATCGGTACCCGCTCAGTAAAAAACTGGTAGCCAACGTAAGTATTAACGGCGATTACAACCACCAGGTAAACAATACCATAACTTATGATTTTGATAACACCACAGGCTCATACGATCTGTTTTTGCAAACTTTGAGTACCAACTTAACCCGCAACCAGTCAACAGAGAGCATAAACCCTGGTTTGACCTATAATTTTGCGCCGGAAATGCAAATAGTGGTATCAGTCAATACACAAATACTACAGGTCAATAACCAGTTCGACCGAAACCTGCCCGATATTAACCAGCACTTTATTAATGTGCTGCCTGCTGTAAATTTAAATATGGGCAGTTATTCGTTAGAGTACCAGTCGGGATTTAATTTACCCAATATAGGCGATATGATACCTTATACGGTAGTTAGCAGCCCGGTATACCAGGTTACGGGCAACCCCAACCTCAAACCTTCCCGAACCGAAAATTATAACTTTAGCCATAACGTATTCGGAGCGCAAAGCCAGCTAAATATTAACATGGGCTTGCAGGCATCGTTTGAACAAAACAGCGTTT
>Ga0206971_10115_pt1 | contig 25225 bp, 22 predicted proteins | sample Alteio_BWOrgHeat_85_FD_152917 | JGI IMG/M metagenome (GOLD analysis project Ga0206971, IMG submission 152917) | Enriched cells from forest soil in Barre Woods Harvard Forest LTER site, Petersham, Massachusetts, United States -... | ecosystem: Environmental > Terrestrial > Soil > Temperate forest >...
AGCCGATTCGGCAGACCCGATCCGATGATTTCCTTTTTGACCACCAAGCCCTCGCACAAAGGGAACTAAACGCCGTACAAGGAATGAAGCCGGTAGAGCCAAATACAGGCGAGCTATTGCAGCGATCTAGAATCGGAAAGAAGGGCGGTTCTACCGGTGAGCAAAGGATCATTCCACCATCCGATACGGAGACCAAGGAATTTCGCGTTTTTAGCGGTCATCGACTGCGATCTTTACGAGGAGTGACGCCCATGACGTCCTTCGCGAAGCAAGTCGGGACATCTGAACATACGATAAGCCGAATGGAAAAAGGCTCTCACGATTCGAATTTGTCCCTCTGGTTGAAGGCGGCCAAGGTGAGGGATTCATCGATAACGCTGATCCTGCACTTTCTCCTGCCTTTGGTAGTCGCGAAGGCTCTCTCCCAACGGTTTCTCGTCGGATTGCCGCAATTGCCTTCGGAGGATGCTCTCGCAGGCCCGATGATTGGGTTGGAAAGAGTGAGAACATTTCTGGGATGGAGCCAAATAGCACTCGCGGAAAAAAGCCATGTGGGCCGAAAGACGATTATGGCGGCGGAAAAACAAGCAGACCAGGGCGGGACTCAATCGTCGTACTTGACGACGGCTCAACAGCTTGCAGACACCATGGAAGTGCCGGTCGAGTTTTTATTCACAGCCGACATTCCGGACGTTGAGCTGGCAAAATATCCGCGCATGAACGCACGCCCAATCATCAATGATGATGAGCTTCTGCTGGATCAAATTGAGCGTCGATCACTGGATCTCAGAGGCCTCAACTGGTCAAGCCTAACCAAGTTAACGCGAGAATTTCAAACACGGATTCGAGACGCGGGCGAAGTCCGAGAAGACATCATCCCCGAGGCGTTAGCGGTCATTCGTGCGGGAATTGAGAAGCGTTGGCCAGAGACGCCGCCGACACGTGAACAACTCCTCGGAGCACTTGAGATGCTCCGAAACCCACCGGTCGCGGTCGAACAAGGCGGCAGTGAAGGAAAAACAATATCGATCGCCATGGCGGCTTATGTCCGGGCCCTAGAGGGCAAGGGCGTGCATGTGCACACCTCAAACCCCGCGTTGGCAATACGCGACGGGGTTGCGATGGGCGAAGTTTATTCTCTTTTGGGATTGTCGACCGGCGTCCTCGAGAGCGATCAGAAAGCATCGTTACGAGTTGTCACAGACCTAGAAACCGGCATCCCTCCGGTAAAAGCTAACGTTACTGAAGCTTATAAAGCAGATATTGTCTACGGCGCCTACCCGCAATTCATATTTGATTTTCTCAATGATGAAATCATTCGAGATCCTCGCCTCAGACGTCAACCCAAACCTTTCCCGGGATCGATTTTAGTCGATGAAGGAGACGCACCGCTCTTCGACGAAGCCGATAACCCGCTCATAGTGGCTAAAACCACTGGAATGGTTGACCAGGTCCCCTACACCCGAATTTACAAATTCTGTAGGGACAACTTACGAGAAAACGTGGATTACCACCTCAATCCGCGCTTTAAATCCGTTCAGCTGACAAAGAAGGGTCAACAAAGACTTGACCTATTTGTGAAGTATAGGATTTTGACGAGAGGGAAGGCGCGCCAGGAAAATTGGAGAGAGTTCGCCCAGGAAGCCATCGCGGCGCGCTTACTTTATCGGATCGATGAGGATTATATTGTCAAAAATAACGAAATCCAACTCCTGGATGTCCACACCGGGCGTATCCGTCGCAACCAGGTTTTCGAAGGCTACTTGCATAATATGATCGCCACGAAGGAAAATCTTGAAAATGATGCGCGGGTCCGGCTTATCCCCCAACGAAAGATTCTCAATATGATTACTCCGCAAGCGTACTACGCCCGGGCAGCACGAGAGTCGAAATTAAGCGTCATTTCAGCCACCCTTTCGGAGGAGGCCGAGGAGATGAAACGCGTTTATGGCATGAGGCTGATTGTGATCCCGCCGGGACGGGTCGTTCAACGCACAGAGCATCCGCCGCGAATTTACGCGACTCAAGAGGCGAAGCATGAAGGCATCCTGGATCGCGTCGCCTTGAACCACGGCAAAGGGAATCCTGTCTTCATCATTACGAGAACGATTAAAGAAGCTGAACAACTCGCGGGGGCTCTACGTCAAAGCGGAGTCGCTCCAAACGTTAAACTTTTGACGCCGAAGAATGAAGAAGAAGAAGAAGCGATCATTGGTCAAGCCGGGACCTGGGGAGCTGTGACGGTTACAACAATGATGTCCGGGCGCGGCACCAATGTCCGGTTGCAAAGTTCGGCTTCTGACGATGGCGATAAGTTTCCTGAGATGCTGGTTGTTATTCGCACGGAACGTAGTGCCGTCCGGCGTCTGGGTCGTCAGGAAACGAACAGGGCCGCGCGGCGGGAAGACCCTGGGGAAACCTGGCTCTATACATCCTGGGAAGATGGCCAGTTGGGGAGATTCTCACCCGAATTCACCACGGCGAATGCGACGCTACCCAAAGGACTTCCTGAAGAAAACAGAGATGAAAAGAACGTGACAGCGCGCGACGTGATCCAATCGCTCTTGACCATGGCGAAAAAGCAAAAACTCACGCTATTGGAACTAGCGCGCAGAACTGGCTTTTCCACGCAGACCCTTTGGAAATTGAAAGATGCCGACGATGCCAGCATTGGGCAAATCTATCGCCTTCTTGTGGGCTTGGGCTTTGGCTTCTGGGCGCAACCTCAACGTATTTGGCAGGCTTACGTCAACGCCCAGCGAGAGTCCGAAGATTTTGCACGCCAATTGCGATTGGAGAATTGGGAAATCGGGACCTTTTTGGAATCGCATCGAATCCCATTTTTCCAGATGCTGCGGAGCAATCCCCGTAAACGCGGCCTTGCGCTCGGACTCTGGAGCGATCATCTAGACAAACTCTCCAAGTTGCGCCGGTATCTTCCGTTTGAAAGTTTAGGCCCCATCTTACAAGAGGATTTCAAGAATATGATGAAGGAACTATTTAACTGGGAGAGTCCAATGCCGCAACCCGGACAGCGACGGAACACCAGGACAAGGAGAGATGAGGCAGCCTGATGTTTATGCGTTATGCGCTGCTATTATGCCGCTTGCTCCATTTTAGCGATTTTATACCGGTGCGGCTTATTCTTAAGAATTTCCTTAGTGTCCTTAGGTATTACGTCAAATTCTTTGGAGCTCTTTTTATTAAGCGTGCGTCTTCCCGGCTTGTATGGATCAAAATTTTTAGGTTTTCCAATCCGAATTTTCGTGGGAACGACCAGCCCGTTATTAGATGGCGAGTGCTCGAATGTGATTTCCGCATGCGTTGCTCCACCCGCAACGGCCAGCGGAATTTGAATTTCAGAATGCCCTGCCTTCGCCCAAACGGAGCTCATATATTTATGTAATAGCAATTCCCCCACAACCAGTATCTCGCCCTCTCTTTTTTCTTCCAGCGCCGCAGAGAGACTCTCTTGTGTGATATCTGAAAATGTCGTACCAAATAACCGGCGTCCCTGCGGACTGCGGAACTCAATCCATCGGAGGAATCGACCCATAAAAATTTCCGAATCATCCAAACCGTTCAACGCCTGTTGCAAGCCCCCGGCCGTCGCGCCGCGCAGGACGGGGATAAGCGTGAATCCTACCTTAGTCTCCACTTCGGCAATCCAACCGTAGAGTTCTTTTTCTTTTCGTATTACATCTGCGACGGACGTTTTGATTCGAATGTAATGGACCAATCCATCTTCCATTCGCTTTTCGACGGGTTTTTTCCGAAAAATCGCCGGTAATTTAAAGACAGATCGCCAAATACGACTCTCATCTTTAAGATGTCCCGATCCTCCATTGAGCCGGGCCGAGCCAGTCGAATCCTCGGAGGATCGGGTATTTATCCACCATAAAGTGGAATCCAAAAGATGATCTCGATAATATTCGGTAAGCACCTGCCATTTCGCGAATGTCCATTTTTGATGTGATTGAAGAAGCTGTGTGGTTTTGCCCAGCCGATCTTTGATGGCTGCCACACCCAACATGTTGTCTTCCTTGCCTCCGATCATAAGGATGTGATTGATGACGTCATTCTGATCATAATAGGCAGCGTACAATTGGCCTCGTCGTCCATATAAACCATGCGTTTCTGAATGCGTCATCTCTTCACTCGCCACGATCCTCCTATCGTCGGCGGTCACATTATCGGAGTAGATCTCCTCACTGTCGGAAATACGCCCACAGACAATGTAGGACCCTCCAATGTGGCCAAATAATGAACCTGTCGAGGGCACGTGCCGAGGCCTGAGGTTTCGGTTACCGATGCGGTGAACGACAAAATATTTCTTCTCCGGGTCAGTGGCGTCGGAAGTAGGGACAATCAGCGTTCTGAGCGATATGGGTTCGTTTTTCGAACGGTCTACCCCCCTGCGGATGAGGGCTACCGGCAGCCAGGTCGAGAATTCCGAAAAGTAGGCAAATTCAACCTCGATAATGTTCTCTTTATTACCGGTAAAAATGGATCCTACAGCTTTGAGACTGGCGGATGTTTCTGCTTGCATCCATGGGGGCAAGGCGTCGAACAATAGACCACCTTTGGAATTCAGACAATGCTCAACTCTCACGCCATTAGCAAGTTGACGCAGAGCATTGATTACCGGACTCCCTTGATCGGAAGGATTTTCAGAATGCCACCAGGTTCGAAATAGATCGCGGTAAGAAAGCGAATCCAGATTGGAACTATTGGTGTATGCCGCATACACTAAGTCGTAATCAATATGGCCGAGCCAGCGCTGCAATTCCGGAGCCCGGACATTAATGACCGGCTTAAGAACGGTCGCCAGTTTGATTCGATATTCCATCGCGCGCCCTGTGTCCGTTCGAATTGCATCGGACTGCTCGGCCAGCGTTTCTCGCGAAAGCACGGTATCGGACCAGGTCGATGTCAATTCATTCTGAAAAATGGCCCTAAGGCTATCATCGTGCACATCTCGAAGCAAATTCTCGCGGAATTTCAATTGCAGTGTGTCCGAAGCGAGCCGACTTGTCCAAACATACGGGTCCGAACCTTCGTGAGAATCCAGAGTATAGACTGGCTTCATGAGACGGAAAGATTTATCTTTCAGTAGAACAATATGGATTTTCGGGCTTGGGGAATTGATTCCAGACAATACGCGATGAATCTTATCCAGAAGGATCTTTTCATGATCGGAGGGGACATTCCAGGCCGGTATTTTCGTGAGTTGGCCATCCTGCCAGGATATTTCCACAGTATTATGATCGCTTTCTAAATCGGCGTGTTTGTTTTCGGATCGGGTCCGCGCAGCCAGCCGAAACATACGTGCTTTAGTTTCAGGAACGTACGCATCCAACGGATCCACATTCGGTGTGCTGATCGCCTCCTGCCGAAACCTAGCCTGGAGGACCATCTCTTTATGCCCGCCAGGATTGGGCATGGCGGCTTCAGCGGGCAGGCCTGTGGCCAGAGCGATACAGACGCTCAGAAGAAACGAAATAAGCTTATGGAAGTGAGACATTAGGTGAACAAATCACGGCATCCGACCCGGCGGGGCAGATGTTTCCGCCGCCGTTGATCACGGCGTCGGGAGGATTGATGTAGGGGCCGGGGACGCGATATCTGTGGAACACCCTTCCGACGGCCCCGCTGACCGCTGGCTGGCTCAGAATGTTATTTGTGAACACATTATTTTGAAGAACGACAGGGTGAGATTTTACCTGCTCGGGCGAGAAATCCAGATAGATAGCGCTGTCAAAGTATCGGAGAACATGCTTGGGCGACGAAAATGTATTTCCGATGAATTGATTATTATTGAAATAAATCGTCTGGTCTGGAGGATCTACCCTTTTATTGTAGGTGATATCGATCATCATCCGGGTATTTTCAACGGTGTTATTCCGAATGATATTTCCGGTCCAACTCGTATCATAATAAGAAGCGAGTCCCGTCTTCTCGACGTAACTAATATCATTGTCGGCGAGGACGCTATCCCGGAAAAATCCCGCCGTCTCAAATCCCGCGTTCCAGGTGTGCGAGATCTGGTTGCCGATGATTTGATCGTGAGACTCATCCGTAATTCCGATGCCGTCGTCCGCCCCATTTTCATCATAGAGGTCGCCATCCCACCCGCCGTCGATGTGGTTGTTTTTAACAATATTGTAGGCGCCTTCGCTGGAGATCACACCGCCTGACACTCCACCTTCATTGTTCGGGACCTGAATCGTATTGCCTTCTATCGTCATAAACGAGGATTTGTACTGCTGATAAAATCCGGTGATACTGTTTCCCGTGATCAGGCAATGATTCGAATTTTCGACATCCACCTTCGTGATGCGGCAGTTGATCACTTGGACTTGCGCGCTCCCGAGGATTTCCAAAGCCGGATAGACATTCCCCGGCATCACGCAATTTTTTATCGTCACGCGCCTCGCGTTGGAAATTGTGATCGCGCTGCCCGGCGATGTGGTCATCAACTGCCCCCCTTGGCAATCCAAGACCACATTCTGCGTATTATGAATCGAGAGGCAGCCGGATCCTCCGGTTAAATTTTGAGACTCTGTATAAACCCCTGACCGGGTGATGTCTTGACAAGTTGTAAGTTCAGAGGGTTGGGCTGGGGATGAAGGCCTAGGTAAAACGATGGGCTCGGGACGAGGAGATACTATGCCAGATGTCGGCCTTACTTTCTGTTGACTAATGGGTTCGGCGCCATGCAGACGAGCCCCATCCAACAGAATTGTTTCAGCGGTTACTTGCGAGGGGATGGACGGCGACTCTGAAGGTGAAAGAGCATATTGCGTTGGATCCGCCGGTTTAGCGACTTCGACAACGGCGCCGCGGACGGGTCCGAGGACAAGAAAAAAAAAGCTGGAAAAGATTCCCCAACAAACGCACCGGCCAGAGATTGAATTCATCATCATTGCTTTAGGCTTTAAAAGTAGAACTACATTACAATTCCGGTTGATGCAAAACCATGGGCTCATAGGGAAAATTAGGCGAGACCTTTGGTCCTGACATTTTATGGGTCTAGAGACCAAGATTATATTTGGACTTTAGCCCTATATGGTCTTTTACGAAACAGTGATATAGTACGAGTGCATTGATATTCCGCAATTACCTAAATCGTTCGGCCCTGACACTTTGCAGCCTTCTGGCCGCAAGTTCCCTCCTGTGCGCTCAGGAGATGATGATGGTCGTCAGCCCGACGGATCCTTCTACCTACGCCAAGCCTCCTGAACCGCAATTGGTGCAAAGCATGATCGCAAACATGCAGCGCGCCATGGCTTCGGGAGACGTCTCTCAATTGCAGACGGCGTTGGAAAGCCAGTCCGTCCTGATTCACGGAGGGGTCGCCTCATTCCGTGGTGACAACACAAATGCGGTTCAACCTATCGCTCGTCCAGCAGCAGTAGCATTAACCGCCCCCGTAACCACCACCGCCGTTCAGACTCCCCTTAGCCGAAAACCAGCGAGTTCAGGGGTCGTCCCAGGTCTCATACGGAATCCTGCCGGCGTCATTTCAGTCACAAGTTGCCAACAGATCACTAGCCCTGGGACTTATCGCTTGGCTGCAGATCTAACCTCCGCCGATTCTTGCCTAAACATCAGCAACGCTCACGATGTCCGCCTGGATTGCAACGGTCATAAGATCGTTTCCACGCAAAGCCTCGATGGCGCGGTCAACATCAGCAATGCCTCAGCGGTTTCGATGCAAAACTGCGATCTCTCCGCCAATGATGCGCCCGGCGCTGGCACCGAATCCGCGGGATTATGGACAACGAATGTCAAAGGCTTGACGATTTCAAACAGTCAAATCCGCCGGGCCTATTTGTCGAATGTATCGCGCGGGACCATTACGGGAACAACATTTACCGGTGATTATCAGCAAACGCAGTGCTCTAATGTGACGCTGAATGGCGATTCTGTTTTAGCCTTCACGGACCGTCCTGCCGCCGCGGCTATTGTATCGACGAACGGAAATAATAATGTGATTGAAAACAGCGTGATTGACGGTGGCTGGAACGGCGATCCGACAACGATCCGCCAGGTGGGCTGCGATGTTGGCATTAACTTGAACAGTGAGACCGGGATCCATATCGTAAACAACACCATCCGGAATATCTGGGACAATGGCATCGAAAATACGGGGCTTCTGTCGCAGGCGGTGATCCAGAACAACACGTTTTCGGCGATTGCCAACAGCGCCATCGCCGGAGACCACGACAACAGCTGGATCGATAATCAAGTGATTGGAAATAAGGCCAGCAATACGTCGCAACTCTTTTTACTCGAGCATTCCCACAGCGCTAATCAGGCTGCCCTGACGAATGTCACTGTAAGCTTTGAGGGAAATACCTTCACCGGCAATCAATTGCTTTCGCAGCCCACCTTTACACCGTCCTGGACGCCGGCGGCCTCATTCCAATTTAATAATTTAACTTCAACGCCGAATGAGCAGATTGTTTCGGTGGCGGTGGGCTTCAACGATTTTACCGATAACAATTTTGGAACGGCATGGGCCGCTCCCGTTTTTTCCCTGCCTACCCCACCCCAGGATGGTGGCGGCAACATCTGCGGCTCACCCGCCTTCGACGCCCCCCTCCCGCTGAACTGCACTGATTAAGATTATTAGTTATTGATTGAACGAGAGCTGGGCGAGTTTGTCCTGTTCAATCCGGACATTCGCGGCGGCGACCAATTCTTCAATCTTCTTCATTACCGCTTTTTGCGTCAGCAACTGCCGTATTTCCTGCTGGATTTCCCAGGCGGGGACTTTCGTGCGGGGCTGCCCACGCTTTAAAATGTAGTATGAAGTTCCTAGGATTACGACATTGCTGGTCTGACCAGGAGAGAGTCTGAAAAACGCCCGCTCAAAGTCCGGAGAGCGATCGCCTTTACGAAATGGTGGTATAACGCTTAAGTCGAATTTCGACTGGCCAACATAACCGCGCCCTAGCCAAGCCGCATCCTTAAAAGTCATGCCCCCCTTTAAGAGCCCTTCGATCGATCGCGCCTGCTCCGAAGTGGGCACGATAATTTCATGTCCTGACTCGAGCGGTTCCTGATAATAGTCATGGTGCGCTTCGTAATAGCTTTGGATATCGGAGCCGAGCGGCTGAAAGTCCCGCTCCAGCTTGTGGCGATAGGTCAAGGCGAGCAGTTCATCTTCCGAATAGAGAGAGGTAGTCTGAGGTTGGGACCCCCGAATTGTAAAACCTTCCTTTTTGGCCTCGGAGGCCAGAACTTTTTGCTCGATCAAGCGTTGTAAGATGAAAGACCGTTCCCAGGGCGGCGATTGATGGGCATCTTGATGGGGAAATTTGGTCCATGCGGCCTGCACCTCTTCCACCGTGATCGGCTTTCCGTCGACTTTAGCTACTACGTTTTCGGGCCACCGCTGCGTGCAGCCAAAAAGTCCAATCCAGGCCGACAAAACGATAAAACCCGCAGGTTGTCGCATTGGCACTATTATGCTGAAATTCGTTGCCGGCCACAAGGCATCGTAGACTCGTACAATTTCCATTTACAAACGACCTATCTCGGGGTAGGCTGGATGGCCATTCTCAGGCAAAACTTATGCTATCTCGTCGACCTCTATATGCCATTTCACTCGTTATACTTTTGACGGGCACTTCGGTCCGTTTCGTACAGGCCGACTCTTGCATTGTAACCACCGGTTGCGCGGGATGGTCATCAAGCAGTGGCGGTACGGGTTGGTGTCCCTGTTCCAATGTCTGTGATGGGAGTGGAAACAGTTGTAATACTTCTGGGGTCGGCAGTATTTTAACGGTCTGTGCTTGCCAAGGAGATTCAATAACTTATTGCTGTACTGATTTTACTAGCGGCTGTGATTGTTCAGGCGCAACGATCAATGTTGCGACTTGCTTTCCCGATATCGGCTGCGGATCAGGGTCAGGGACTTCACCTCCATCCTGCGGCAATGGGACCTGCGATGCGGGTGAAGACTGTTCCAACTGCCCAACGGACTGCGGTGCCTGCGGTACAGCACCGCCATCGGGTTGTGGGAATATCATCGACTGTTTTGGCGCATCCAAAACCCTCGCCAGTGGAGACTTGTTCTGTGCTGTTGGCGGGACCGAGTTCAGGTGTTCGGGGACCGTTTTGACATTTGCCGGTATCTGCGCCGCTTGTCCAGTCCCCACGACGGCGCCTCCCACAACGGCACCTCCTACGACGGCTCCCCCCACAACGGGACTTCCGTGCGTCATCGATGGGGGCATGTGCTTTACTGGCCCTCAATGTTGCAGCGGATCTTGCGTCGTTGGCGGCTTAGGCTTTGTATGCGCACCGGTGGCTACAACCGCTCCGCCGCCTACAACGGCCCCCCCGACGACGGCACCACCATCGACGGCGCCACCAACGACGGCGCCATCGAGTACGGTACCTCCTACAACCGTTCCACCGACGACAGTAACACCTACAACGGTACCGCCGACTTCGGCAAGTCCGCCCCCTCCAACACCCACGGGTCCGCCGCCGGCCTTACGGCCCGGATCTCACATCGATCTGAAAATAGATTCCACCCAGGAAATGCCGGGAAATTAGTTTTGTTTTAATTATTCCAATCCTGCGAACTTCACGAATTAAGATTATTGGTTATTGATGTGACGAGAGCTGGGCGAGCTTGTCCTGGTCAATGCGGACGTTCGCGGCGGCTATCATGTTCTCGATAGTCTTCGTCACCGCTTTTTGCGTCAGCAAACGCCGGATTTCCTGCTTGATGTCCGAGTCGGGAACCTTCGTACGAGGCTGCCCGCGCTGCAAGATGTAATACTCAGACCCAATCTTCACAATATCGCTGGTCTTGCCCGGCGAGCAACTAAAAAACGCTTTTTCATAATCGGGAGAACGGTCGCCTTTACGAAATGGCCGGATGACGCTTACGTCGAATTTCGGCTGGCCCGGGAGCCCACGAGCTATCCAGGCAGCATCCTTGAAAGTTGTGCCTGACTTTAAGAGCCCCTCGATCGATTTCGCCTGCGCCAGGGTCGGAACCATGATTTCATGTCCCGACTCCACCGGCTCTTGATAATAAGACTGGTGCGCTGCGTAATAGGTCTGGATTTCAGCATCGCTGGCCTGCAGGTCCGTTTCTAGTTTTTGACGGTAAGCGGAAGCGCGCAGGTCCTCGGATGAAACCCCCGAAAGGTTGTCCTGAGGTTTAATTTTTTCATCCATAGCCTTAGCCGCCAAAAGCTTCCGCTCGATGAGCATGTGTAAAACGAACTTCGATTCCATGGCCTGATTCGAATCTTGACGGGGCAATCTAGCCAACTCAGCCTGAAAATCTTTGATTGTGATGGCTTGCCCGTTAACGTCGGCTATCACATTATCCTCTTGTCGATGTCCGCAGCCCGTAAAACCGAGCAGCATGATCAAGAAGACAAGTGACCCAGAATATCGTCGCATATGGGCTATTATGCTGAATTCTTGTCTCGCTCACAAGCAACTAATTTGTAAAAAATCGACCCGAAGTGCCCATTTACAAAGGCACCCGCTTCGGATAAACTTAAGTACCTTTTCAGAATGCCTTTATGAAACTTCTACGATTGATTGGGGCTCTGAGCCTCAGCGCGTTGTTCACTTTGACAATGCTGCGTCCAGCGAATGCGGATGTTTGCGTCCCTTTTGGCTGTACCATTCCGTCTGGTTGCAGTGGATCAAGCTCAGGCACATGTGCTTGTGCGGATACGTGCGTTGGGAGCAATAAGTGTTCAATGGTTGGAAATGGAATAGGGCATACATGCGCTTACTGTCCGGATCCCACTACGCAATGCTTCGCCTATTATAATGACGGTTGCGATTGCTCGAGCGCTTGGCTGGATCCTACCAGCTGTGTACCAGATATTGCATGTTCAGGACCAGGACCAACATCGCCTCCGTCCTGTGGTAATGGGACTTGCGACGCGGGTGAAGACTGTACCAACTGTCCAGTGGACTGCGGCGCCTGCGGTACGGCACCGCCATCAGGTTGCGGGTCCCCGGTCAATTGTTTTGGCACCGCCATTCCCCTCGCCGATGGAGACTTATACTGTGCTGTTGGTGGGACCGAGTACAGGTGTTCGGGGACCGTTTTGACATTTGCCGGTTCCTGCGCCGCTTGCCCAGTTCCCACAACAGCGCCACCAACAACAGTACCGCCGACGACGGCGCCACCGACCACTGCGCCACCAACGACGGCGCCGTCGAGTACTGTGCCGCCGACTACGGTACCTGTTACAACGGTGCCGCCTACGACCGTGACTCCTCCGCCCCCCACGCCCACCGGGCCGCCCCCGGCCCTACGGCCTGGGTCTCACATCGATCTGAAAGTAGATTCCAGCCAGGAAATGCCGGGAAAATAGAATCTGGAACAATTCCAGAGTGGGACCGACACGTCAAATTCCCATTGTATTTGAGCGAATTCTTGATATAAACATTCGACATGGATAGTAACGATTTTCCAATCATGCGGGCGTGGGCCGAGGCCCACAAAATACCCATCGCCATTGGCGTCGCATTGGGCTTTGCACTTCTATCCTCCTCGTTCCTTGGTCACTCCACTGATAGCTCTTTGATTCTTTGGGCCACGGCTCTCCTCATTGGAGGCGCCGTGTTTTATGGCCAACGCGCCGAACCTTCGGCCGACAGAGCTCTCACCGTAAAAGATGTCTTCATGGTCGCGGGTCTTCTCCTGGTTTTGGCTCCTTTTTATCTCGCCTTCCTGCGGGATTTTCCTACACGAATCAACGCCGACGAAATTATCACCATGGACATTCAACGCAACTGGTTGAGCAGTCCATCGGATCCTTTGAATTTGAGTCCGATCTTTTTTTATTACCCGCGACTCTTTTTCATTGCCGAAGCACGACTGGCGCAAGTGTTTGGCGGCGTCACGCTCGTCAATATGCGCGCGATCAGCGCCCTTTTGGGGCTAGGAACGATACCCTTTGCCTATTTGTTTTTTCGGTCGGCCTTTTCGCGGTTTCAAGCCTTCTTCGGCGCCGCGATTTTAGGGTTCAGCCATACGCATTGGATTTTAAGCCGCATGGCGGTCTGGAACGTCACGGCGATCTTTACGGAGATGATCGGGCTCTCCTTAGCCGTCATGGCTTTTCGCCGCCGCTGTCCTTGGATCTCTTTTCTCGCTGGGATAGGCCTGGGACTGACATTTTACAGCTACCCGGTCGCACGCTTGAGTCTCGTCATCGTCGCTTTCATCGGTTATTTCGAATTGATTCCTAACGAGCGAAAAATTCGACTGGCTCGTCCGATGGGATTAGGGTTTATCCTCTGCGCACTACCCATTATCCTCGCCACGCTTTTTGCCGGCCGGGCGGCATCCAACTATACCCGCAGCCAACTCTTAATCTTTAAGGAAGGCCGGGAGCAACAAATGGGTTGGACCTATTCGAAAACCATGCAGCCGGCCATCGTCAAGAATATCACTGGAGGACTCTTTGCCTTTAATAGCCGTATGTGGGATATGGGCAATACCTACCCGAACCTTTGGACGGATAAGACCGGAATCGTCGATCCTTTAACCGGCGCCCTCCTTTGGATCGGAATTATCCTGATCCTACGTCGACGAAAGCCGGCACAGGGCGGACAGGCTCTGGGCGTCGCCGTTTCTTTTCTCTTTCTCTGGCTGTTTTTTTCCTTTGTAATGAATAAAGCACCTTGCTATCCGCGCTTGCTTATCATGCTGCCTCTGGCCGTCTATCTGACGCTTATCGTTCTGACCGTCGTCGGGGCAACGGCAAAAACCTATTGGCCGGTCGGAATCCGGATTTCCGATCCTCGACAAATGACGATCGTTCTGGGCGCCATCGCCATTGTGTTTTGGAATATCCGCATCGCGGGGCATGTGATGCAGGTCGGAATGGATCGCGGGGATGAATGGGGCGATACGGTCCGATACATCCTCAACCGCCAAACCGTTTCGCGCTATTCATACTTTATGGTCGGTAATAAGGATATTCCATATTACTATTGGGGCTATGCCTATTGGCACACATGGGCTGGTTTTTTTGTGCCGTCGCATCAATCGTTTAGCATCATCGACCCCTCGGCTCTTTCCGCCCTCGCTCCAAAACCTCCATTTACCTTGTTTATGAACAATGCAGTCCTGCATAAGGATGGTGGGGCGTTTCTGCACGGCTATACAAACTATACCGTGAACCCTATTCTGCCCGACGGAGCGTTGGTGGCCGTGGAGGTGCAGGCGGGTGGACCCCTTTTGGCCCGCGCGGGAGATGTCCGGATCGACTCCGCGCAGTTCCGCGCCTACCTGGCCATGCTTCCACACGAACAAGTCTCGAAAGCCGGATCAGCGCATGGTCGACGTTTACTTTTGGAAAAGTTTCTCGACGAAAAACTTCTGATTCAGGCCGCTCAACAGCGTCGACTGGATCAAGGTGACGATTATCAGAATGCCTTGCGGCGATTTCGAACGATGTATTTGATCGATGCCCTTCGGCGTGAGGATCCTCAAGCGGTTGGCGGAATGACTCAAGCGGTGCGAGAGGGGCTCGAGGATCATGAAAGCGGTCCGACGTCGGCGAAAATACAAATCAGCATTAATGAACCACTTCTAGATTCCATGATTATCTCTCAACCCTAAGAATCCATCATGCTTACCCCCCCTCTGTCCGTCATCATGCCGGCCTATAACGAAGAAGGTTTGATTGATCAGGCCATCCGCGAGGTGCGGGATTACGTTTTCGCAGTCGTTCCGGAGGCGGAATTTATTCTGATCGATGACGGGAGTCGAGACCGCACCGCCCAGATCGCTGACGAATGGGCCATAAAAGAACGGCGCTTGCGCGTCCTGCACGTTCCCAATGGCGGACATGGAAAAGCTTTGCGCCACGGTCTCCAGACCGCGGCCGGAGAGCGGGTACTGCTCTTGGATAGCGATTGTCAAATTGCCTTAGACCATTTTGCAGGAGCATGGTCGCTGGCTCTGAAAAACGACGCGCTTCTAGGAATGCGCCGCGTGCGTGAGGACCCGTGGATACGGCGATGGATCACCGTGGGATTACGCAGACTGGTGCCCATCATCTTCGGTGTCCAAGTGCATGATTCAAACTGTCCCTTTAAAATCTTCCCCCGCTCCGTCTGGAAGGAAGCGTCCCCCTTGATCCCTGAAGAGACCTTGGCTCCTTCCATTTTGTTGGCCGTGTTCCTGCGCGCGTCACTCCCACACGTGTTGGAATATCCGATTCGTCACCGTTCTCGAACCGCCGGAACGTCCATGTTCAGTCTGAAACGTCTGGCGATTTTTTCGACGCGCACGCTCATCCAAATGCTGAACTTTCGCGGGAGATTGAAGACATGGCTAAAGACCCGCGCATCCTAATTTTAGGAGCCGGCCCGACAGGATTAGGCGCCGCCTGGCGTCTGAAGGAAGCCGGATATACGAACTGGCTCCTGGCGGAGAAAGGAACGGCCGCCGGGGGATTGGCCGCTTCCCTCGTCGATGAAAAGGGCTTTACCTGGGATTTGGGCCCGCATGTCCTGCATTCCCATTACGATTATTTCGATCGCGTGATGGATGGGTTGCCGGATGTGGAATGGCTCAAGCACCGCCGCGAAGCCTGGATTTGGATTAAGGAACGGTTTGTCCCTTATCCGCTTCAAAATAATCTGCGCGGCTTGCCGATGGCGACCCTGGGAAAATGTCTGTATGGTCTTTTCCAACGGCGGCATTATCAGAAGGGCGACGTCAAAAATTTCAAGGACTGGATCTACCGTCAATTCGGCCCCGGCATCGCGACTCTTTTTCTCATGCCATACAATCGCAAAGTCTGGGCAACCGATCCGGCGGACATGGATGTCCAATGGATGGGCGACCGCGTCTCCACGCTAAGCCTTAGCGAAGCCATGACGAACGTCTTTCTGGGCCGAGACAATCGCCAATGGGGGCCCAACGCCTTTTTCCGCTTTCCCGCCCGCGGCGGCACTGGAGCGATTTGGAAAGCGGTCAACCGCCAGCTTCCTCAAGATCACATTCGACTCAATAACCCTGCACGACGGATTGACGCTTTCCAGCGCCGGGTGGAGTTCGCCGATGGCCGGACCGACTCCTACGATGTATTACTCTCGACGATTCCTTTGGATCAACTCGCGGATCTCATGGCTGATGTGCCGGCATGGAAGGAAAAAAGCAAAACATTACGGCATACCACGACCCACCTTGTGGGCCTGGGCATGGAAGGGCCGATTCCCGAATCGCTATCGCAAAAATCCTGGATCTATCTTCCGGAATCTCGTCATCCTTTCTATCGGATCAGCGTTTTTTCCAATTTCTCGCCCAACAACGTTCCGACAACGGGTGGGCAGTACTGGTCCCTATTGTGCGAGGCCGCAGATGAGCCCTCGGCGGTTCGACCACTCAAGGATGTCGCCGCAGCCGGCGAGAAAGCCTTGCGTGAGGCAGGCATCCTTCCCATGTCGTCGCGCATCGCCAGCCGTTGGATGATGACCCTACGCCACGGGTATCCCGTTCCATTTTTAGGCCGGGATTCCGTCCTTGCCGAGATCGAAAAAGAGTTGCGCGCCGTGAACATCTGGAGCCGCGGACGGTTTGGGGGATGGAAGTATGAAGCGTCCAACCAAGATCATTGCTTCATGCAAGGTGTCGAGTTCGTGGATCACGTCCTGCACGGACAGGACGAAGTAACCTATCCTCAGCCTTTTCTCGTTAACCAGCGTTCGGCTGGCCACCCAAAGAAGACGGCTTCGCCAGCGTCCTAGCAAAAAAAGAATCTTCACTGCCCTGGTATTGCGGCGCCTCCCAATCGCGAAGGTGAGGGACCGTGACTACCGACCTTTCCGACGGAGGCTCGCCGCCGTACGGATAAATCAGGGCGCGAGCGATCTCGCTAAATCCGGTCAAAGAGCCGATGGAAAATGTGATGAAGAGCAGTTTGTAGCGCAAGTCCGTGCGAAATGAACTCCATCCCCGAGCCAACATGCCCCCCACAAAAATCCATAGGATAAACAAAGAGGGAAGAGAGGCTCGCATCGTAAGATCCGACATTAATCCTGCCCGGTACAAGGGTAAGACGATCAGAACGGCGAGAGTGACGCGCCAGATCCAGGGATCAAGATCATCGCGCGTCAGGCGCTCTCTCGTCAGAAAAATAACGTAAACCATGAATTCTAAGACATAGAACCAACAATAATTCCGCCAATGCGAAGCCCATGGAAACATTTGCCAAGCCCACATATGGGGAATCGAATAATCCGTGGCATGTATATAAAAGAACACAACCAATACGATGACGGGGGCAGCGATCAGATCCTGGAAGGAGTTCAGTCCGCGCCATTTCTTTCGAATCGCCAGCGCGAGAACAAACGGCGCCAGTCCGATGCAGACGAAAGGCGCCCATAAGCACCCCAAGGCGAGGAGGAATATACTTCCCGTGGCCAGCGGCCGATGCCGCCAACGATAAAGAAGAAGACCGGTTAGGAGCCAAGCGGCAATCGTCTGATGAGGCACCCAATAAAGCGCGGCGCTATTGGACGAATATTGCGCGAAGGCAGCCCACCATTCGGCATGTTCTCCGATTTGAAAAAAGCGACTCGTTAGCGCGTAATTGCCGAGGAAATCTAATCCTCCGGCGAGAACAAAGATCAGCGCCATCCAAAAGGAGCGCCTGTCGGTCAACTCTTGGAACCAACGCACGGCCAGCCATACACCCAATAGAGTCCAGAGAAAAAGAAACCGGTTAGCGCCAACCCAGCCCCAAATCTTTCCAGCGACGGCGGCCGGCAGGTAATAAGCCACGTAATAAACTAGGATAGAGGAATGACCGGGATGCGTCGGCGATGGAGCATAGCGGACCGGCCATGAATTCACGATTAAATCGTGGAGCACGGCGTTATGCTTCAGGTAATCGCCATTTTGGAATCCGTAGCCTCCCGATCCGGAGAGACCCACCCAAACGAGAACGATTAGAAACGTCATGCCGGGGTTGACCCAATGGCGCCAGTCCGTCTGAAGCTTCGGCGTATTGTTAATCGCGGGGATATGAGGTAGGTCTTTCCAGATGGCAAATAGCACTATCAGTGTCGCGGGAATGCCAAACCAGAATTGCAATGTCCCCATGAAAAAAAACAGGTACGGCAGGGAAAGATAAGACAGCGTAGCGCATTCCAAGCCAAATGCCGATTTGACGATCTTCATTGCTTATTAATGAAACGTGATCTGGGCGAGCTTGTCCTGGTCAATGCGGACATTGGCGGCGGCAATCATGTCCTCGATAGTCTTCATCACCGCTTTTTGCGTCAGCAAACGCCGGATTTCTTGTTTGATTTCTGAGTCTGGAACTTTCATACGGGGCTGCCCGCGCTGTAGGACGCAGTATGAGGTCCCCAGGGTCACAATGCCGCTGGTCTGGCCGGGTGCCAGGCTGAAAAATACCCGCTCATACTCCGGGGACCGGTCGCCTCGACGAAACGGACGGATGGCGCTTAGGTCGAATTTCGGCTGGCCCGGGAGCCCGCGAGCCATCCAGGCGGCGTCCTTGAAAGCCGTGCCTGATTTTAAGAGCCCCTCAATCGATTTCGCCTGAGGCAGGGTGGGAACCATGAATTCATGTCCTGATTCCAACGGTTCTTGGTAATAGGACTTGTGCGCAGCATAATAACTTTGCACTTTAGAATCGCTGGCCTGCAGATCTATTTCTAGTTTTTGGCGGTAGGCCAAAGCCCGGAGGTCGTCTGCAGAAATCCCTGAAAGCTTGCTCTGGGCTATAATTTTTTCATCGATTGCCTTGGCCGCCAAGACCTTCCGTATGATGAGTATTTGTAAAGCCGTCTTCGATTCTATGGCCTGATTTGAATCATGATGGGGCAATATAGCCACCTCTGTCTGCAAATCATCGACCGTGATGGCCTGTCCGTTAACTTCGGCTACCACATTGTCCACCTGTTGATGTCGGCAGGCGATAAAACCGAGAAGCATGATCAAGAAAACAAAAGATTTGGAATATCCTCGCATGTCGGCTATTATGCTGAATTTTTGTATCCCTCACAAGCAGCAAATATGCAAAAAATCGGCCCGAAATACCCATTTACAAAAGCTCGCGCTTCGGATAAACTTAAGAGCCTTTCAACCACCTTATTTATGAAACTTCCTCGATTTATCGCAGTTCTGAGCCTCAGTACGCTCTTGACGGGAACAATGTTACGTCTAGTGAATGCGGATGATTGCCTCCCCATTGGCTGTTCGTCGCCATCGGGTTGTAGTGGCGAGTACACCAGCATTTGTGCTTGCGCGGATACGTGTGACTCGAGCGGCAATAAGTGTTCCATGATTGGCAGTGGGTCAGGGCATAGTTGCAACTATTGTCCAGACCCCACAACGCAATGCTACGCCTATTATAATGATGGCTGCGATTGTAGTAGCGCCTACATGGACCCTGCCAGTTGTCATCCCGATCTCACCTGTGAATCCCCGCCCCCCGCGACCTGCCCTAATGGGGTCTGTGATAGTGGGGAAAACTGTTCCAATTGTCCAGCGGATTGCGGCGTCTGCCCCACAGCTCCGCCTCCTACCACGGCAGGGCCCGCTTGCCAACCGACCGCTGGCGGCTGTTGCGATATGTATGCTGGCTGCCCTTTTAGGTTTTGCTGCAATCCCGCGGACAATTGCAATCAATATGGGAATGAGACCTGCCTCCCAGTGCCAACTTGCCCGGTTGTGACTGACTGTAATGGCAATCCCGCCCCCACCGCCCAAGGGAGTACCTACTGTGCCAGTCCTGGCATTTTATATACATGTGTGGGCCCGTTGCCTTTGTCGTGGCAAGGGGGTGGTCCTGCATGCGCTTGTCCCGTTCCCACAACGGTGCCCCCGACAACAGCGCCTGCGACGACGGTGCCACCAACGACGGCGGCGCCCTCTACGGTCCCACCCACGTCTGTAGCGCCGACGACGCCTCCGCCACCGTGCCCGGCCGCCTTTGATTGTTCTGCCGCTGCCGCTCCAACCTCTGATGGCAGCTCCTATTGCGGAGTTGACGCTCACACCCATACCTGTAGTTTGGGTGCTTGGGTGACTGGTGCTGGGTGTATTTGTGGCGGTCCACCGCCTCCCACACCCACTGGGCCGCCACCAGCAATACGACCCGGATCTCACATCGATTTAAAGGTAGACTCCAGCCAGGAACTCCCGGGGAAATAAAGTCTTCTCAATTCGCACCGTCTTTTAAACTGCATTTTGGGTCTTTACCCGTCGAGAATGCCCTGTTATACTGAAATGCTCATGAATCGGCCTAGAGATATTCGGAAGGTCCCCCACTGGGCTATCGCGGGGGGAGTTCTGGTCGGGTGGTTGTGCTCTCAACCCGGCCTAGCTGCCGTCAGCATCAACGTGACATGCACCAGCCCTTTTACTTGCGTAGGCAATCCGCCGGTTGGAACCGTTAGTTATACATATACCGTAACCCCTCCCGTTTTTACTCCAACACTTCAAGAGGTGAGCATAACGGATACTACCCCTGGCGCTAATTCAACACCATCAAACTATTTTTTCACGACAAATCCATCCTATACGCTTCCCCCCCTATCGCTGACTCCGGGGCATACTTATACCGCGACGGTAAATCTCTTGATTAACCAGTCTTGGTTTCCCAGCGCATGCCCCGGTCCCCAGGCGTCCTGCCCGCCAGCGCCCCTCACGAACCCCGTTTGTAATAATTTCGCGCAATCGATTTGCGGCACCATTTTTGCATCGGAGGTGCCCACACAGAAACTCGACAAACTCCTCGTCGAAATTCGCGACTCGCTCGGACAGCTTATCGCGACGACGCCAACCGATAATTCGCTCATAGGGTATAATTATATTTTTAAGGGTCCGGCGTTCATTAATGGAACGTATTTTGTGGACGTCGTGTTGGATCGCGGAGAGAATGCGACGCCTTTGCAGCAGCTCGTGACCTTGAAGCCGGATGGGACGACGACCCCCGGCAGCGTCGACATGACCGTCACCGGGGTTCCTACACCGATCACCGTGAGCGACTCGTCGGGAACGCTTGTGCTCGTGACCACCACGCGATGGACTCTAAATACTCCACCGCCCATCGACCGCACCACTCCGGCCACTCGCGATTATTACACCGCGATTACCGATGAAAATGGGCTTGCGACCATCAATGTGCCGGGGAATTTTACTTATTACATGACCTGCTGGCGGGTGACGAGCTCAGCGAATGGCTACGCCTACACTTGGAATGGAAGCGTCGCGACACCAATCACGCCCGGACTATTCGTACCTGCGGGCACTCTACCGGTTCAACAATGTCCATGATCATTCAGACGAACCACCGCGGAGTGACGTTGATTGAACTGCTTGTCGCCGTGACGATGGCCGTCTTCGTGGTGACGGCGATGTCGACGCTATTTCCGAAAGCCTCGAAGAGCATCAGCGCCAATCGCCAACGGATTGTTGCCACGCAGTTGGCTCAGACCTTGATGCAGCAGACCAAGAATTCTCCTTACCCGCTACTTTATCCGTCGCCCGAGGTCGGCGGATCAGGGGGAGTATTCCCCAGCGGTACTGGTACCGCGGGAGGAGCCTGCGACTGCAGCACGGCGAATTACAAATCCCCTCTGCTTTCCCCCACGGCTCCGGCGAATCCTACGATTTTCACGACCAATGTCAATGGAACGACTTATGTGCAATCGAGATGCATTAATTACACAAATCCAGGCGATCTTAAATCGTATTGTCCAAGCGCCCTCTACACGGGTCCTCTACCGCAAGACCCAGGGCTTAAAACCGTTCAAGTGAATGTGACCTGGACCATTAATGGGGTGGATTATTCAGTGAATGTCGTCAGCCAGGTGGCCCGCCTATGAACCGGAAGGGATTTTCATTAGTAGAAATGATGCTCGCGGTTTTAATTGTTGGGGTGACGGTAGGTGCGATATTTCGTCTTCTAGCGCCTCTCGTTACCTTTTTTCATTCCAGCCTGACCCGTCAACGATCGAATAGCGAAGCGCGAACCTGCATGAACATGATCAGCATGGCGATGCGCGGTGGGATCGCCACGTCCGTGGTGATCACGACACCCGCTCCGTCACCGCCTGGGGTGGCTTGGTCGAGGATCGATTTTACCCTCCCCACGGCTTTGCCTAATGGAACCACGGCCTACACTTTTGAGCTCGTCAATGGGACGGTCCAAATGCAGGCATACCCGTCCCCCAGGCCATTGCAGCCAAGAGTATTGGCGTCGAATGTAACAAAACTCTTGTTCGCTCCGGTGGATGTTCGCGATCCCTCCGTCTTTGATGTTTCCCTTCGCATCGATGCCCCTTTCGACAATTCCGGCCGTCCCGAGCGGGTCTCAACGATCCAAATAGATCAACAAATTCATATGCTGGTGAATTACTGATGATTCTGCGACCCCATAAGACGATGAGCGGCCGGTCGGGGCAAGCGCTATTAATCTCCGTCGGGATCTTGTTGCTATTGGTCGTCAGTATTCCGGTGATTGTCTTTGTGACGCAATCCAATATCACGCACCAAACCTCGACGCAGAAACAAGCGGAAGGTCGAGCAATCGCCGAACAAGGCATCGCCTATGCGGCACAAAAGTTTGCCGCCAATCAAACCGAGTGGGCTCTTGGCGTTCAACTGGGTGGTAATTTCACAGCCCTTATCGACAAGGTAGGAATTTGCACGGGAACTACCATTGCCCTTGCTAATACGCAATTTAAGATCACCTGCGGAGGTAAATCGGTTTATCCTCAGCTTCAGCCCTATCAGCTGTTAGTCACGGCCACAGCAATCATTCCGGGCCCCGGCGGACAACTTGTTCCCGGCGCTTCACTGCAAACGATCTTGAGCCAAAAAACGATGGGGGCTTCTTTGGCGAGTGGCTTGAGGGCGTCGGCCGCCTTAAGCCTCGTTCAACCCCCGCTAGCTCTGCCCTTCGCGAGTAATCTGATCGTAAATTGGGGGCCTATCGTCCTCTATGATACGACCGCTCCGCCTGCGCTCTCTTGGAAACTTTATGGCAATTTGGATATTGCTAATGGCGTCCAGGGGTTTCCTCGAAAATTTTCGAACAACCGAATCGAAGGGACTACCCCTATCGGCGCGCCCTTATTTCCCCGCGCCAAGCTTCCGCTTGTTGGCCCCACACCGACAAGTTCTTACTCTGATAACCGCGAATATTGGGCCTTTGCTTCATTGGCATCCCCCCCCATCATTAATGAAAGTTCCTATACCTTGGTGGCGGCCGCAGAAACCGGGTTGCCCATTGGCGTTGTCACTTGTGCCGGGACTTGTCCTGCAACCTTAGGCGATGGCAGCGGTATATTTGATGCTGGCGGACCAGGCGGAACGGCTACTTTTGGGCCTGGATTTACAGTACCAGCCCCGCCGAATAGCACAATCATCTTTGTTCATGGTGACGCCGTAATCGATAATGTTCAGTTTGATTTAGGACCTGCTGGGGCATTCATTTGCACAGGCAAGCTGACCCTGATAACCCCAACGGGTGGATTTCCATTGACGCTTAACATTCCTCTGACCGCGCCTCAGGAATACCCCTATTGGCCGCCCCCACCCACCGGAGGTTGGCCTTGCGAAGCAAACTACGTTGCCGCAGTTACTGCCACTCCAGCCACGATACCAACCTGCATTCTCCCCGTAAATTTACACGGCTTTTTTTGGGCCAAAGGGGGCCTCGATGTCAACAATCCCACAACAACGCTTCCCTGGGTTGTTGCTGGAGCCATTCAAGTCGGGGATCCTTTAACCGATCGGAATTCAATTATTACGTCGACCCTGGGCACTGGGAGTTTAACGCTTTACTACGATGCCACTGTGAATCAAAATATTGTCACCGTTGCGCACTAATCTCCTCCTAAAAAAACACTTGTATTAGGGTCTATCATGGGCTAAATGCCCATGGTGAAAGTGCTCGTGGCCGAAGACGATCCGGATATTCAGGTCATCCTGAAAATGGTGCTGACGCGCCTGGGGAAATGCGACGTTTCCATTACCTTTCAGGGGGATCAGGTTTTTCCCATGGCCAAAGCAAACCATCCCGAACTTATTCTTTTGGATGTGATGCTTCCGGAAATGAGCGGGTTTGAGATTTGCAAACTTCTTAAGGCCGACCCCGAGACCCAGTCCGTTCCAATCATCTTCCTGACGGCGCGTTCAATGCCCGCCGAAATCCAGGAGGCGATGACTCTGGGGGCCTTGGGCTATCTGGCTAAACCGTTCGATCCTATGGCCCTAGTCGGCCAAATCAATCAGATTCTCTCCCCATTAGGAATCTCGATAGGAGCATGACGATGGATAACCCGCAACTTAGCTTCGAACAAATTTTAAACGCGACGGTGCGAATGCTCCGGACGACCTGGAACGCGAAGGTCTGCCTCTTCCTTCAGAAAGATGACCAGGGCGAGCTTTGCGTGCGCGCGGCCGATGGACTTTCGAGCAAAAAGACCTCATCCGTCAAATTGGATCCAGCCCAAGGAGACATTGGAGAATGTTTTTCTAAGAATAAGATCGTTGAGACCAGCGCCTTTACCGCCTTTGGCGCTTTGTCGCCCTTAATCAAACGCCACGCCAAAAAGGGCTATAAATTCGTGCTCGTGCCGGTCTCAGGAGAAACGCGCGTGCTGGGGATCCTCTTTTTTGGTCCGTTCCCGAATAAGGAAAAAATACTGCCGCGGGAAGCCGAATTGCGTTCCGCCGGGGCCCTCTGCGCGGTGTTGTCGGCGCATTGGCGGTTGTACCAGTGGATGTCCAATTTTGTTCCTCAGCTGAATCATGAACTGCGAACGCCGCTCACGGCCGTGCAAGGATCGATCGGGATGGTCCTCGGCGGCATGTTCGGCCAAGTGGGCGGCGACGTGAAGGAAATGCTGGAGATGGCCCAGAAAGGCTGCGAACGCACGGTCCGCGCCATCGAAGATTACATCAACACCCAAAATCCCCGGTAACGGCAAGAGCAAAAAGCAGTGAGAGCAGGGAAATCAAAAATCAAAAAGAAGTCTTTTTGATTTTTGATCTCACTGCTCTCTGATCTCCCTGCTCTAATCCGCCGTTTTACGAATTAAACCGATAGCCGTTCTTCCCAACAGTCTCAATTCGATCTGCAAACTCTCCTAATTTGCTGCGCAGGCGCCAGACGTGGGTGTCGAGAGTCCGGGCGGACTCGTCCGCGGATTTTCCCCAGATCACTTG
>Ga0206971_10148_pt1 | contig 25198 bp, 17 predicted proteins | sample Alteio_BWOrgHeat_85_FD_152917 | JGI IMG/M metagenome (GOLD analysis project Ga0206971, IMG submission 152917) | Enriched cells from forest soil in Barre Woods Harvard Forest LTER site, Petersham, Massachusetts, United States -... | ecosystem: Environmental > Terrestrial > Soil > Temperate forest >...
TCGAATTTTCCAGGCAATATAAGGGCAGTACGCTGGATGCAAAGTTAAAGCAGCTGCCGCCGGTATCGCTTATTCTTGCTGACAGTTCTGACTACCCCGAAAAGGGAAGGATAGAGACAATCAGCGGCCAGATCAATGCAGAAACCGGCTCGGCTACTTTTCGTGCCACATTTCCAAACCCGGTAGGTTTAATCCGCAGCGGTGGCAGCGCTACGGTTGCTATGCCGGTATTCTTATCAAACGCACTGTTGGTTCCGCAGCAGTCCACTTACGAATTGCAGGGCAAGCGTTTTGTTTACCTGGTAAACGGCGACCAGGTAAAAAGCACGGAGATTACCGTAATGCCGGCCGTCGCCGGCCGGTATTTTGTGGTAACCGGGGGGATAAAGGCGGGCGACACCCTTGTTTTTGAAGCCGCTGCGCCCATTGCCGACGGAACAAAGATTAAACCGCAGGTACAGCCCGAAGACCAAGTATATAAGGACCTAAAATAAAATTCAGCTGCAAACCCATGACATTAAAGGTATTTATTGAACGCCCTGTACTTTCTACGGTGATATCGGTGATCCTGGTGATACTGGGCATCCTGGGGCTCGTTTCATTGCCGATTACCCAATACCCCGAGATTGCGCCTCCTACTGTGCAGGTGTCCGCGTCGTACCCGGGCGCAAATGCCGATGTGGTGTTAAACAGTGTTATAGTACCGCTGGAAGAGCAAATCAACGGCGTGGAAAACATGACCTATATGACTTCATCGGCGGGCAACGATGGTTCAGGTTCCATTACCATATTTTTTAAGCAGGGCACCAACCCCGACCTTGACGCCGTAAACGTGCAAAACAGGGTATCTGCGGCCACCTCCCTTTTACCGGCCGAAGTAACCCGGGCCGGCGTTACCACCAGCAAAAGGCAAAGCAGTATGGTGATGGTGTTTTCCATCAACAGCACCAGCAAATCATTCGACGGTACATTTTTGCAAAACTATGCCAATATCAATGTGGTGCCAATGCTTAAGCGGGTAAACGGCGTGGGCGATGTTACCGCTTTCGGCACCCACGACTATTCCATGCGGATATGGCTGAAGCCTGATGCCATGGCCGCCTATAAGTTAGTGCCGGATGATATTAACAGTGCCCTTGCCGAGCAAAATATTGAAGCTGCACCCGGAAAGATCGGCGAAAACAGTAATCAATCGTTCCAGTATGTGCTCAAATATAAAGGTCGTCTCAAAAAGCCTGAAGAGTATGAAAATATCATTATAAAGGCAACGCCCGACGGGCAGCTGCTGAAGTTGAAAGATGTTGCGCGCGTGGAATTAGGTTCGCTGGACTATTCGGTTACCTCCACTACAGACAACAAGCCATCCATCGTTATTGCGGTGTTCCAGTCTGCCGGGTCAAATGCCCATGCTATGATCAAGGAATGTGAAAAAACCATTCAAACAGCAGCAAAAAGCTTTCCGCCCGGGATTGAAACCAATATGATCTTTACTGCCAACCAATTTTTGGACGTGTCGATCAACAAAGTGGTGGAAACCCTCATCGAGGCCTTCATCCTGGTTTCCGTCGTAGTATTCATTTTTCTGCAGGATCTTCGCTCAACCCTTATACCCGCGGTCGCGGTGCCTGTAGCCATCATCGGCACATTCTTCTTCCTGCAGTTATTCGGTTTTACCATTAACCTGCTCACACTTTTTGCGCTGGTGCTGGCTATCGGCATCGTGGTGGATGATGCGATCGTGGTGGTCGAGGCCGTTCACGCCAAGCTCGACCTGCATATAGCTTCCCCGAAAGAGGCTACCGTAGAAGCGATGAGCGAGATCAGTGGGGCCGTCATATCCATCACCCTGGTAATGGCCGCGGTATTTATCCCGGTTACTTTTATTACAGGTTCTGTCGGCGTCTTCTACAAGCAGTTTGGCCTTACGTTGGCTGTCGCTATTCTTATTTCGGCGGTCAACGCATTAACCCTTAGCCCAGCTTTGTGCGCTTTGATATTAAAACCGCATGATGAAAACAAATTGCGCGGAGGTTTTTTACAGCGCTTTTATTCGGCTTTTAACGCGGGCTTTACGGCCATGACCGGAAAATACAAACGTTCGGTTCAGTTCCTGTCGCGTAAACGATGGATCGCGGTAATGATAATCGTCGTTTTTATTGGTTTATTCGCCCTCCTGTTAAAGGTAACGCCGGCAGGCTTTGTGCCCAATGAAGACCAGAGCTTTATTATGGCCGACGTAAGTTTACCGCCCGCATCGTCGTTGGAGCGTACAACCAAAATCGCCGACCAGATTGTAAACATTGCCCATCAGCAGCCGGAAATGAATTCGGTGGTACGTATTGCAGGCTCAGGCCTGTTAAGCGGCGGCAACGGTGGCTCCTACGGTTCGCTGTTCATGAATTTAAAATCGTGGGAAAAGCGGCCAGGTGAGCAACACGCGGTAAATGCCGTGATCAATAAATTATTTGCAGCGACTTCGGGCATTAAAGGGGCCAACATCCTTTTTATAGCCCCGCCAACTTTGGAAGGATTTGGAAATACCGGTGGATTCGAGTTCCAGGTACAGGATCATACCGGCGGAGATATCGCCCGTTTTTATGATGTGAACAACAAGTTTTTAGCGGCATTAAACAAGCGGCCCGAGATACAATATGCCACGAGTTTTTTCAATATCAATTTTCCGCAATACCAGGTAGATGTTAACGTGGCGAAGTGTAAGGAATCCAATATTTCGCCGGCGGCAGTGCTTAGTACTTTGCAGGGTTATTTCGGCGGTTTGTATGCATCAAACTTTAATGAGTTTGGCAAGCAATACAGGGTGATGATACAGGCCGATCCCGCCTATCGCGGCACGGTGGAAAGTTTAGACAAAATATTCGTTCGCACCGCTGACAATGCCATGGCGCCCGTTACTGAGTTTGTTACCCTAAAGCGCGTTTACGGTCCTGAGTTTATCAATCGCTTTAACCTGTTTACGGCGATAGCCGTTTCCGGGGCGCCAAAGCCTGGTTACAGCTCGGGCGACGCCATTAAAGCTATCCAGGAAGTTGCCGCTACCACCCTGCCGGTGGGTTATGGGTTCGAGTTTTCGGGCCTGACCAGGGAAGAAATTTCCAGCGGCAGCCAAACGCTTTTAATATTTGTGTTATGCCTGGTGTTTGTGTACTTCTTACTAAGCGCCCAATACGAAAGTTATATTCTGCCTTTCGCAGTCATCCTGTCATTATCCATCGGTTTGGCCGGGGCCTTTATCTTTGCCAATATTTTTGGCGTACAGAATAACATCTACCTGCAAATAACGCTGATCATGCTGATAGGGCTGCTGGCCAAAAACGCCATCCTGATTGTTGAATTTGCACTGGCGCGGAGAAGGGCGGGGGAAGATATGGTAAAAGCAGCAATTGACGGCGCGGTGGCGCGTCTCCGCCCGATATTGATGACTTCGTTTGCCTTTATTTTCGGGATTATGCCGCTGATGGTTTCCAGCGGCGCAGGCGCCGAAGGCAACCGCTCCATCGGAACCGGGGCGGTCGGCGGAATGCTGATCGGCACGGTATTCGGCGTGTTTGTCATTCCGGTATTATTTATTGTTTTCCAAACGCTGCAGGAACGCCTTAGCGGAAAACCAGTTGTTGAACCTTCGGTTAATTCCCACTAACATTAAAACCGTGATGTTAATGAAATCAGACAAATTGCACAGGCATACACCCAATAGAAAAATAATCATTGCTATGATCGCGCTGGTGTTTTGCTCATGCGTAACGCAAAAATATCAGCAGCCGGGGCTTGCGGGACAGGGCCAGTTGTACCGTTCGGCAGCCACGGCCGATACTGCTTCCATCGCAACACTACCTTATAAAACGCTCTTCGCCGATACTATCCTCCAGGGGCTTATTGCCGAAGGGCTGCAAGGCAATCTTGACCTGAAAGTCGCCATACAGCGAATGAATGAGGCTGCAGAGAACCTGCTGCAAAGTAAAGCAGCGTTACTGCCCGCCTTAACTGCCAATGCATCGGTAACACGTTCAAAGTTATCCGCAAATGCGGAGGACTTGCCCGCTGCCTATCTTGGCGCGATTCCTTTGAGCACGACCACTTACCAGGCCAGTTTGAGCACCAGTTGGGAGGCAGATATTTGGGGAAAGCTTGCAAGTTCAAAAAGAAGCTACCTGGCCACTTTCCTGCAAAGCGACGCTGCCAAAAGGCTTATACAAACACAGTTGATCGCTGATATCGCCGGCGATTATTATCAACTGCTTGCTTATGATGAACAGGTAAAAATTACGCAGCAAACTGTGAAGAATCGCGGGGACGATGTTACAACGATGAAAGCGCTGAAAGAAAGCGGTATGGCTACCGGCGCGGCGGTGGTGCAGAGCGAAGCCAACCGGGCTGCCGCTGAACTGCTATTGCCTGATCTGAAGCGCAATATCCGGGAAACGGAAAATGCGTTAAGCATCCTTTTAGGCCGTGTGCCTGGCGAAGTTAAACGAGCCTCGCTTACCGAACAGCGGGCTTACCAAAACCTGCAGGCAGGCGTCCCTTCGCAGTTGATGAAAAACAGGCCTGATGTGCAGGAGGCGGAATTTGCTTTCCGCGCTGCGTTTGAGAATGTGAATGTGGCAAAAGCATATTTTTATCCCCAGCTGACCATAACCGCACAGGGCGGATTTTCCTCGTTATCTATAAAAAGCTTTTTTGATAATTCGATATTTTACAATTTGATTGGCGGCCTTACGCAGCCAATTTTTAACCAGCGCCAAAACAAAACCAGGCTTCGGGTAGCCCGGGCACAGCAACAGGAGGCGTTTTACACCTATCAAAAAACCCTGTTAACTGCCGGATCGGAGGTTTCAAACAGCCTGTACAGTTATCAAACCGCCCTTGACAAGCAGGGATTGCGCCAGGATGAGATAAAGTCGCTTGAAAAGGCGGTAGATTTTACAAAAGAATTGCTCAGGTATAGCTCGGCAACAAACTATACCGACGTGTTAACTTCGGAACAATCGCTGTTAGCGGCCCAACTCGATAGCGTTAACGATCGCTTGCAGCAGCTGCAGGCGGTGGTAGATCTTTATAAGGCTTTAGGCGGCGGCTGGCAATAGGATTTAGAAAAAAAGCCGCTATCCGCCAAAAGATAAAAATGCGTTCCGTATCTCACCCCGGAACGCACCACATTGTGTTTCAACTAAATCTCAGATCGCACGTTGGTGCACCCCCAAGTTCTTTGGTTATTTAGCCGGTTCACCCGTATTTACCGGCGATTTTTACCTTTCGCCTTTCACCTTTATCCTTTCACCTTTATCCTTTCACCTCTCTTACTGCCCACTGATTTTACTCACTTCTCAAACTTCTTACCGGGTTTGTGATCGCTGCCTTTATTGCCTGGAAACTAACGGTGAATAAAGTGATAATAAGCGCCACTACACCCGACAGGATAAATACACCCGGCCCGATGCTAATGCGGTAATCGTACTTAAGCAGCCAGTTGTGCAGGTAGTACAATGCCACCGGCGATGCGATGACACAGCTGAGCAGCACCAGCAGCATAAAATCCCTGGATAATAAAAGCCATACCTGGGGCACCGAGGCTCCCATTACTTTGCGTATGCCTATTTCTTTCGTGCGCTGCTCGGCAACATATGCCGCAAGGCCAAATAGCCCAAGGCACGAAATAAATATCGCCAGCCCGGCAAATATGCTGGCAAGTGTTCCCACCAATACTTCCAGTTGATAAGTGGAGCTATAAGCTTCATCGGCAAAACGGTAATCGAATGGGAATGATGGATTATACTTATTAAATATGGCTGATATTTTAGCCATGGCCGCCCGTGTATTTACATTTGGTTTCAGCCGGTACATAATAGCTCCCGTCCAGCCGGGATTGTAAACGTAAAGCGCAGGACCGGCCTCGTAAAATGGAGAACCGACAATTGCGTTCCCCACCACGCCGATGATGCGCATAGGGTTTTTACTGTACTCGAAAGTGATAAATTGGTTTAAGGGGTCTTTTAACCGAAATCTTTGCGCTGCTGCCTCATTTACGATCACTTCCAGTGTATCCGGGCCGGCATCGGCAGCAAATTCGTGCCCGGCTTTAAGTGTCATTCCAACTGTTTTAAAATAGTCCTGCGATATGGCGCCGACAGCCATCTCCAGCGATTCGCCGGTCTTTTTACCCGGAAAGTTTGAAACGTTGGCGGACATCGGAAAATACATCATCCCGCTCGCTGCTTTGGTAATGCTTGTCACCTGCCCGCTTTGCAAAAGGTCATGACTAAGCGCGACGAAGTTTTTGTTCAAATCATCACTGCTGTTTACCATTACCAATCCGTCAGTGTTATAGCCTTTGGGCCGGTCTTTGGCATATTTAATCTGCTCATAGATGATCAGTGTGCTGATGATTAGCGCAATGGAACAGGTAAACTGCACCACAACCATTATTTTACGCGGGAGCGCCGCCCGTTTTCCCAATTGAATGGTACCTTTTAAAACTTTAACCGGGTTAAACGAAGAAAGATAAAACGCCGGCCGGCTGCCGGCTAATAAACCGGTGAGCAGCACGTAACCTATCATCGCGCACCAAAAGGCCGGGTTGGTGTATGGTATGGTGATATTGCCGTAAGTTAGGGTATTGAAAGCAGGCAGCACCAATTGAACCAGGACAATGGAAAAAGCAAAGGCCACAAAAGTGAGGAGCAACGATTCGCTTAAAAACTGGATGATCAAATCTTTCCGTGAGGAGCCTATGGATTTACGAACACCCACTTCGCGGGCACGTTTCTCGGCCCGGGCGGTGGATAAATTTACAAAATTGATGCAGGCGATCACCAATACCAGTACGCCTATTATGCCAAACATATACACATACTGAATAAAGCCATCCGCTGCTTTCCCGTTTTTAAACTGTGAAAGTAAACGCCAGTTTTTTGCCGGCTGCAAAACCACCTCTACTTTGTTAGTTTGATCATGTTTTGCGAGGGTGTTTTTTATTTTGGCTTCAAATGCGTCGGCGTTCGCACCCGGCTGCAATTCCACATACTCCGGATATGAATAGTTCTGCCAATTGGTACGTTGTTTTTTTTCATTGGGGTATATTCCCTCCACATAGCTGCGGGGCAAAAGATAGCCGAACTGCAATGTTGAATTCGACGGTACATCTTTCATTATACCGGTAACTTTAACATTGCTTTTATTGTCAATCCGAATGACGTGATTTAACGGATCCTGGTCGCCAAACAAAGCCTTTGCCACCGACTCCGTTAAGATGATGGAGTTAGGGTCGGCAAAAGCCAACTTAGCATTACCCTTCAGCATGGGGTAAGGGAACATCCGTAAAAAATCGGCGCCCACGGTTAAACCGGAGGGGTCAAGCTTCTTGTCGCCAATAACCAGGCTGTGCTGCCCTCCCCAGTCAGTTTCCGAAGCATATTTTACTTCAGGATAATTCTTGCGGAACTCGTCGAGCAAAGGTAACGAGGCCCCATTTTGCGTGTGTACCTCGCCGCTATGGTAAAAATTCAGCTTTACCTGGTACAGTTGGTCATAATCGGGCAAAAAACGGTCATAGGCGTACTGGCTGTTTATCCATAAGCCAATGAGCAGCGCTACAGCCATTCCCGTGGCCAGGCCGGCAATATTAAGGGCGCTGTAAACCTTGTTTTTTACCAGGTTGCGCCTTGCTATTTTTAAATAATTTCTGATCATATAGTTGCGGTTCAATTTCTTGTCATCGGACCACTTTGGAGTGGCTTTATGGTACGAAATTACCGCCGCTGTATGGAATTGACGTTCCAAGTTATAAGATGGTCGCTCTTTTTTCAGTTCATTTTTATATTCAGCCGGGCTTTTACCGGTCATTTGTTTAAAAGTGCGGTTAAAGGTCGTTTTTGAATTGAAGCCGCAATCAAATGCTATGCCCAACAGGGTGATATGGTCGTAGGCAGCGTCCTGCATTTTCCGGGTGATTTCCCGGATGCGATAGTCATTAACAAAATCGTTAAAGTTTCTTTTGAGGGCGACATTGATGATCCGGGATAATTCATGCGGATTTATATGCAGTATTTCCGCAAGCGAGCTTAAGCTTAGTTCTGCTTCATGGTAATACCGGCCAGTCTCCATGGCTTTGCGCAGCCAAATACCTTTTTGTTTTAGTTCTGCCGGCGGCGATGGTTTTATGACCGGGAGTGTAAGTACAGGTACGCCAACGTCCACCCTGAAAAAGGCCGCAGCCGCAATCCATATCATCATCGCTGCTAAAAGCAGGTATAATGGAAAATAGAAATGTGGGCCCAACGCCTTATGGTAATAAAAATAATCTACGGCGGAAAAGGGTATCCACAGTAACCAAAGCAGCTCAAAACGCTTAAGCAAGCTGCGCAGCCAGCCTAACTGATACCGGGACCGGTTGATCACGTCAGCTTTGAGCCGCCAGTGAAAATTGCGTATCAGCCGGCGGGATAGGTGTAAGTACGTGACGACTGAAATTGCTGCCAGTAGTTGTGACACCGGGTACAGTTGCCGCAAGACTGGAGTATTATAGGTAGTGGAGCCTGTTTTTATGCTTTCCGTAATAGCCAATATCAGAACTGCTTGCTCAAGCAAAAGCGGGCTGAAATGCAGCAGGCTCCTCCAACTAAACTTATATTCCGGCCGGGTGATTTTAAGCACATAAAAAAAGATGAGCGGGCCTGTTGCCAGCGAGAATTGCAGCGGCAGCCGGCTCCAGTATGGATAAGAGGTACCTAGCTGGGTGTCAATGCCCAATAGCCATACCATCCGCAAAACGATGATTGCCATGGCGAGCGCAAGAAAACGGTTTGCAGCACGGTTAGCGCTTTTGGCGAACCATAGCTGCATGGTAAAAGTCAGCCCGATAAATATCGTTCCCAGGAAGGCCAGGTCATAAAGGGTAATATGGAAAGTATATGTATTCAACCGGATTTAGCAGCTCAATTGCTGTTCCAATTATATAAGTTATTGATAGGTAATATTTTGCATTTATTTTAGAATAAAGGGTTGTCGCAAAATCGAACGTTTGGGCGTTCGGATTTGGGGTGTTCTGCGTGTCTCCCCGTTTTATCCGCCCGACCGACCGTAACGTTGCGGCAGTCCGCCGTAAGGCAAAATAAGCTGGTGGTCAGCGGACAGCGGCGACACTATTTTTTTACATTGCCGTACATGGCCCGAAGCCGTTTGGCGGTCGCCTGCGAAGATTTTGCCGGGTTTTTGAAAGGGACGAGACGCTATTTTGCCGGCCCCCGGCTATAAGTGTTCACGAAAATCTTCAAAAACATACCAAATTGAACTGTTAGCGAATTTTAAAATGCTAATAAATAGTAGTTTACCTGGGTTATTTATGAGCTTTGTGTGCATTTCGTGAACACATAAGCAGGCCTGTTTAAAAGCCGTTAATGATGTAACCGGACCCATAAATTTTAATGCGATTGCCCTGGCATTAATGTTTGTTGCTGGCCTCCAAATCGTGCGATGCAATTGGAGGAGACTATAAATTGTTTTTTAAAATTTTTACTATCTTTCACACCAATAAACCATACACCCATGGCCGACGACAGCAAGAAACAAATAAAATGGACCGTTGTACTATTAGGCCTGGTTGGTATAGGCTATTACTTTTATCCGCAGGGCGAGGACCTTACGCCGGACGATTTAAGCTCAAAAACGGTGACTTTGAGCAGCGATATAAAAACGATATCCGGTACGCGCCACTCAAGCTCCTATCACCTGCTTTGGACCAAAGGGACAAAGGCGGCATTTACAATAGCCACTCCGGGCGAGGTGGCTGCGCCGGATGGCTCGCTTGACAGCCTGAAAAAGGGCGACAGTTTAACGGTCAAATATTATCATATTCATGATAATGAATTGAACGATGGCGCAAAGGAAATCCCGATTTTCTACCTGCAAAAAGGGAAGCGGGTTTATTTTGAGCTGGCTTCGTACAATAAGGTTCAGGACGCTACAGCTTTCAGGCTAAGGGTGATCGGGGTGGTAGTTGGTATATTGATGCTGCTATACGGGTTTAACGTGATCAACCAAAAATATGCATGGATAACTGCCGGGGCCGGCGTAGTTTTGTTTATTATCTTAAGGGCCCTCAACCTGTTTTAAGTTTATCTGTAAAATTAACGCTATCATGAGCACACCCGCATCGCCCGTTACTGATTCAATCGCTATAAAGCAGGTAGCCGCCGCTGTTGAACAACTGCGAAAATCCATGATCAGTGCGGATGGCGCGGTATTGGATCAATTAGCCCATGATGAACTCACTTACGGTCATTCGGGCGGGCAACTGCAAAATAAACTGGAGTTTATAGCATCCTTTACCGGCGGTGATTCTGTTTTTGTTGATATTGAAATCACCGGGCAAACGGTCCGTGTCGTCGGCAATACAGCAATTGTCCGGCATACCCTCTCCGCTTCCACCAATGACAAAGGGAAAGGTCCGGGGAGCGTTAAAATAAATATCCTTTTAGTTTGGGTCAGCAATGATCACCAGGCGTGGCAATTGCTGGCCAGGCAGGCAGTAAGGGTTTAGTTATGTGCGTTATTGTTGACCATACCGGGAGGCTTGAGGCCATCCGTTCCAAATGCTACCGGCGAACTGTTTTTGTTGCTGCCAAATCGCTATCTTCAAACAGTTTTCTTCCACGTAAAATTGAATCGTAAAATCATCGCCAAATCAATAAATAATATGAAAAACAAGGCTTTACTTTTATTGCTTTTAGCCGGGGTAGTTGCCGGTTGCCGCTTCAGGCCGTCAAAAGATAACGATGACGACGACAATGATACAACATCGGGCGCTGTAATCCAGGGCGGAGGCAGCGCTATTTATAGTTTGGACAACAATTCGGCGATTAAAACTGCGCAATTGAACCTCGAGGCCGGCGCACTCATGATTAATCTTTCTGACACTACCGGTAAACTGTTTAATGCTGTGGTAAAAAACACGGCGCGCAAGTTTCAACTATCGCACCAAACCTCCGGCGACGGCGAAGCAGTAAATTTTGTATCGAAAGGGCACGATCATAAATTCCATGACGACAGCGCCCGGGCCGACCTGCGTTTAAATGCCAACCTGCAATGGGATATCAAAGCAAAACTGGGTGCAACCCAATGCGACTTCGATCTTTCAAAATTCAAGATCAATAAGCTGGACTTAGGCTGCGCCGCCGCGGAGTTGAATGTAAAATTGGCGCCAATGTTGTCCGACACCTACGTGGAAATTAAGGCCTCCCTCGGCGATTTGACCATCCGTATACCGCAGGGCGCTGCATGCGAAGTGCATGTAGAATCGACTCTGGCGGACAACGACTTTCCGGGCTTCGTGAAAAAGGATGATAATCGCTACGAAACACCGGATTTCGCAACAGCAAAGAATAAAATACACATCGATGCCAATTTTTCGCTATCATCATTTAAGATTGAGCGGTATTGAACGCGATGGCTCTAACGACCGTATGCTTCGAATGCAATTTTTTTTCGCTTCCACTGTGGTTCGCGGGCAAAAAACCTAAACAGCACAGGAATGTCGCTTAACATTTCCTTCGCGGTTACGTATTAGAGCCCGGGTATTTAGCATGGCCCCGGCCAGTACACACGCAACCGCTTTAATTATGATTTACGATGACATCCGCCTGTTGGCGGTCGAACGCTTTAAAACGCTGAACATTGACACGGATAAAGAATTCCGGGAGTTTGTTGACATGGCATCGGATGTCTGCAGCACACCTATTGCCCTGATCACGCTTATCGAAGAAGATATTCAATGGCTTAAGGTTAAAAAAGGGACTGATGTGGAGCAAATGCCGGTAAAAACATCTTTTTGCACGCATACTTTGTTGCAGGATGATGTAATGGTAGTACCGGATGCCCAAAAAGATCCCCGCTTTGCTGATAGTCCGATTGTGGCCGGCCAACCTCACGTTCGTTTTTACGCAGGCACGCCATTAATTGCGAATGACGGACAACGGGTGGGGACCCTTTGTGTGATTGACACGGAGCCCCATGAATTAGATGAAAAGCAACAACAGATGCTAAAAATGCTTGGCAGGCAGGCTATCGGTTTGATGGATTTCAGGATAAGTGTAGAAATGCTGGAAAAGAACAGGATCGAGGTTGAACAGCAAAAGCACATTATTAAAAAAGCCGAGATAAGGCTACGGTCCTTTTTCGAAAGCTCACCCAACTTCCATGTGTTACTTGGCAAAAATGGCGAAGTAATTGATTACAATAAAGTTGCGTACATTTTTTTAAAGAAGCTGCACCAGGTAAAAATAACAAGGGGAAGCAAGTTTACTGCATTTTTGGCGCCTGATCTTACAAGTAAATTTAACGAAGGCTACCAGCTGGCGTTAAAAGGTGAAAAAGCCTATATGGAGGGATCGACCGATTACGGAAGCCATGGCATTATTTATTGGGAAGCCTCGTTTGAAACCGCGAGGGATGCCAACAGCAAGATTGTAGGTATTTCATACATCATCAGAGATGTTACAGATCGCAAGATTAAAGAATTAAGGATCATCGATCAGAATAAATCCTTATTAAAGATCGCGCATGTACAGGCGCATGACTTCAGGGCGCCGCTTACCTCCATTCTCGGTATGATGGCCCTGATCAAAGCAGAAGACTACCGGGCGCCGAAGGAATATTTTGAAATGCTCGTGGACGCTGTTCATACCCTTGATCAAAAAATATGTGAAATTGTTGGTAATGTTGATAGCATGGCGCATTTGAACGGCACCGAAGTTCATATGGCTTAATAGTCACTTTGCATTTTGCCAGATCACAGACGCTACAATAGATAAGGCATCACGCCAATGCTCCGGCTCCAGGTTTTCGTCCACCCCCACGTTAAACGGCGAAGTCTTCGTACGTAGAAACGCTTTAAAAACACAGTTAAACTATAAAGTTTCATGACTCGAAGAAAGTCGGGATAACTATAAATTTTTTCCGCCCCACCCATTTTCCGGCGGAAATCAGGCCTATTGCTATGCATGCATAAAATACATACCGAATACCGTTTTAAACTTTAGTCTATTTACCTAAACTTTTTATTCTGAAATAATACGTAAAACAATTCATTTATTCCGTTTTTGTTGAATTGAACGAATATTATTCTAATTTAAATTTTTTCTTTTGCCGCTTGCTATTCCTTTAAGCTATCTCTACCTTGTTCATCACAATATTATAAACTGAGTAAATAATCTATTGTCAATACGTTTTCATAAAACACAAGGGCAATAAGGCATAAAATATGAGCATTACCACCGATACCCTGGCAGCTACAGAATTGAATCGTTACAGCAAAACGTTAACACAGGACCCTACCCAGCCCGCCGCGCAGGCCATGCTTTACGGCATCGGCCTGACTGACGAGGACCTGAAAAAAGCACAGGTAGGCGTCGCCAGCATGGGTTACGACGGCAACACTTGCAACATGCACCTGAACGACCTGGCTAAACTGGTAAAACAGGGCATTTGGGAAGAAAACCTGGTGGGTCTCATTTTCCATACCATCGGCGTTAGCGATGGTATGAGCATGGGTACCGACGGTATGCGCTACTCGCTGGTAAGCCGCGATGTAATTGCCGATTCTATCGAGGCCGTTTGCGGTGCTCAATATTATGATGCATTGGTGGCCCTCCCCGGATGCGATAAAAATATGCCCGGCTCGGTAATGGCGATGGGCAGACTGAACAGGCCGTCAATTATGATTTATGGCGGCACCATCAAAGCCGGCCATTATAAAGGTGAAGATTTGAACATCGTTTCGGCATTTGAGGCTTTGGGCCAAAAGATAGCCGGGAATATTACCCCGGAAGATTTTATGGGTGTAGTGAAAAATGCCTGCCCTGGCGCTGGCGCCTGCGGCGGTATTTATACAGCAAATACCATGGCCTCGGCCATCGAGGCGTTGGGGATGAGCCTGCCCTATTCGTCATCCAACCCGGCGACCAGCGAGGAAAAGAAAGCAGAATGCCTGGCAGCGGGCAAAGCCATAAAAATATTGTTGGAAAAAGATATTAAACCGTCTGACATAATGACCCGTGAGGCATTTGAAAACGCTGTTTCAGTGGTGATGGTTTTGGGCGGGTCGACCAATGCGGTATTGCACCTCATTGCGATAGCAAAAAGCATTGGCGTGCCGCTGACACAGGATGATTTCCAGCAGATCAGCAACCGGACACCAGTTTTGGTGGACATGAAGCCCAGCGGTAAATACATGATGGAAGACCTGCATAAAGTTGGCGGTGTGCCGCGGGTAATGAAATACATGCTTAAAAAAGGCTGGCTTCATGGTGATTGTTTAACCGTAACCGGCAAAACCCTGGCCGAAAACTTAGAAAGCGTACCGGAACTGGAGTTTGATGAGCAAAAGATAATTTTCCCTGTAGAAAAACCGGTAAAAGCAACCGGCCACTTACAAATATTGTACGGTAACCTGGCCGAAGGGGGCAGTGTTGCCAAAATAACTGGTAAGGAAGGTACCCGGTTTGAAGGCCCTGCAAGGGTGTTTGATGGTGAGTTTGCCTTGATAGACGGTATACAAAGCGGCCGCGTTAAAGCCGGCGATGTGGTAGTGATCCGCAATATTGGCCCCAAAGGCGCACCGGGTATGCCGGAAATGCTGAAACCTACCGGCGCCATTTTCGGCGCTGGCTTGGGCGCCTCGGTTGCTTTAATTACGGATGGCAGGTTTTCAGGCGGAACACATGGATTCGTCGTCGGTCACATCACTCCCGAAGCTTATGACGGCGGGACGATTGCACTGGTGAAGGACAATGACCTGATCGAGATCGACGCAATAAACCGCACCATGACGCTGAAGGTGAGTGATGACGAAATAGCCGCACGCCGCGCCCAATGGGTGCAGCCGGCGCTGAAAGCAAAGAGTGGTTTATTATATAAATACGCTAAGCAGGTAAGCACGGCAGCTGAGGGGTGTGTGACTGATATGTAATGTGCGGATGTGCAAATATGCAGATGTGCGAATGAGAGAATTAAAAGATTGAAGGTCAGACAAATCGGTGAAATCAAACAATCATCGGTGTAATCATAGAAACAATGGAAGCTGTACAAGACATAATCAGCACAAAAGATATCGCTGAAATTGCCAAGGAACCCGTTGAAGCAAGAGAGCTTACCGGTTCTGAGGCTTTACTTGAAGCATTGGTGATTGAAGGAGTGGATACTATTTTTGGGTATCCCGGTGGCGCCATCATGCCCATCTACGATGCCTTATTTGACTACGGAGATAAGCTGAACCACATACTGGTCCGCCACGAGCAGGGTGGCATACATGCCGGTCAGGGGTATGCACGTACCTCGGGCAAGGTGGGTGTGGTATTCGCAACCAGCGGACCTGGTGCTACTAATTTGGTAACCGGTTTGGCAGATGCACAGATCGACAGCACGCCACTGGTTTGCATCACCGGGCAGGTATTCGCCCATTTGCTGGGTACGGATGCTTTCCAGGAAACGGATGTGATCAACATCACCACCCCGGTTACCAAATGGAACTACCAGGTAACCGATGCGAATGAGATACCTGAAGTAATTGCCAAAGCGTTTTACATTGCCCGCAGTGGCAGGCCCGGTCCCGTTTTGGTGGATATAACCAAGAACGCCCAGGTACAAAAATTTAATTATAAAGGCTATACGCCGTGCAACCATATCCGCAGTTACCGGCCAAAGCCAATCGTTCGTGCCAAATACGTACAACAGGCGGCCGAACTGATCAACCAGGCGAAAAAGCCGTTTGTAATTTGGGGACAAGGTGTAATTTTAGGTGGTGCAGAGCAGGAGTTTAAGGCATTCATCGAAAAAAGCGGTATTCCCTCTGCCTGGACTATTTTGGGCGCCGGCGCGATCCCGACCGATCACCCCCTAAGTGTTGGTATGCTAGGTATGCACGGTAATTACGGCCCCAATGTCCTCACTAACGAGTGTGACGTACTAATTGCCATCGGGATGCGCTTTGACGACCGTGTAACCGGCCGCCTGGATAAATATGCTAAACAAGCTAAAGTCATCCACCTGGATATTGACCCGGCCGAGATAGACAAAAATGTAAAAACGACCGTACCTGTTTGGGGCGACTGCAAAGAAACATTGCCCATGCTTACCGAGCTGGTGGAGCAAAAAAACCATACCGAATGGCTGAATAAGTTTCATGACTACATGCAGCAGGAGGTTGACACCGTTATCCATACGGAATTGAACCCAACTACGCCCGAGCTTACAATGGGCGAGGTAATCAGGGAATTAAACGAACTCACGCACGGGAATGCGGTTATTGTAACCGACGTAGGTCAGCACCAGATGGTGGCCTGCCGCTATGCACAACTCAATAAAACCCGCAGCAACATTACCAGCGGCGGCCTTGGTACTATGGGTTTTGCTTTGCCTGCGGCAATCGGCGCTAAATTCGGTGCAAGGGAGAGAGACGTGATCGCTATCATCGGCGACGGCGGCTTCCAGATGACCCTGCAGGAGTTGGGTACCATTATGCAGACCGGTATAGATGTAAAGATCATTATCCTGAATAACCACTTCCTCGGTATGGTTCGCCAGTGGCAGGAATTGTTTAACCAGCGTCGTTATTCGTTTGTCGACATTGATAGCCCGGATTTTGTAAAATTAGCCTCGGCTTATGGCATTCCAGGGAAATTAGTGGCTGACCGTGAGGGACTGCCGGGCGCTTTAAAGGAAATGATGGAAGCGAAAGGATCATACCTGCTGGAAGTATCGGTAACTAAGGAAAATAATGTGTTCCCGATGGTGCCGCAGGGATGCAGTGTGGCGGAGATCAGGTTGAGTTAACACGAACGCCTCACCTAAATCCTCTCCAAAGGAGAGGACTTTAAGAGGCTTACCGGTTTAAGAACCCTCTCCTTTGGAGAGGGCAGGGTGAGGCGAAAGAGTAATTAAAAAAAGAAACAAAATGAGCAATCACGAAATAAAACAGGAATTTAACATCACGGTTTACACGGAAAACCAGATCGGTTTGCTGAACCGGATAGCTATTATATTTACGCGGCGCAAGATCAATATCGACAGTTTGAATACATCGCCGTCAGAAGTGGATCGTATTCACCGCTTCAATATTGTGATCACCGAAACCGAAGACGTTGTTCGCAAGCTGTGCCGCCAGATAGAAAAACAGGTGGAGGTGCTGAAAGTATATTATCATACCAACGAGGACGTCATCTGGCAGGAAATGGCGTTATATAAAGTATCAACAGATGTAATTGCCGAGCGGGTGAGCGTGGAACGTTTGCTGCGCGAAAACGGCGCCCGGGCTGTAGTGATCCGTAAGGATTATACCGTGTTTGAAACTACCGGTCACCGCGAAGAAACCGACAATTTGATCAGCATTTTACAGCCCTACGGCCTGATCGAGTTTGTGCGCAGCGCCAGGGTAGCAATCATCAAGGACAGCGAAGGCTTCAACGCCAAACTCCGCGAGTTTGAGCGCCTGGAACCCGGTGAAGACGTAATTGAAAATGAATTTTTGAACGACGGAGACAAGGTTTTTACGATGTAATAACCCTAATCCCCTAACCCCCTAAAGGGGGAACTACGGTGGCGCGTGTGACAAAGTTTGTAGAGAATAATTAAGTGTAAAATAAAAAAGGACCCGTTGGTTCAGAATTAAGAATTAAGTCCCCCCTTTAGGGGGCGGAGGGGGTTAGGGTTTATGCTCGAAGAAATAAAACAACGATATCCATTAGCTTACAACGCTATAAAGGAAGCAACCGAGGCCAATGGCTTTTCCATGCCATCGGAGGTGCTTACCTGTTCGTTGTTGAAAACACTGGCGGCAACAAAACCGGGTGGTAAGTTTTTGGAGTTAGGCACCGGTACGGGTTTGTCGACCACCTGGATTTTGGATGGCATGGATTCAAAGTCGACATTAATATCGATCGACAATGATGAAACGTTTTTAAATATTGCGAAGGAGAATTTAGGGGTAGATAAAAGACTAAGGCTGATCTGCACCGACGGCGGTGATTGGATAAAGCAAAATAAGGGTAAAAAATTCAGCTTTATTTTTGCGGATACCTGGCCGGGAAAATATCTGCTGCTGGATGAAGTGCTGGAAATGGTAGAAAAAGGCGGTATTTATATCATTGATGACATGCTGCCGCAGCAAAACTGGCCCACAGGCCACGCCGAAAAGGCGGCACAATTAATAGCCGACCTGGACAGCCGTGAGGATATTATCCTTACGAAAATGGGCTGGGCCAGCGGGATAGTAATTATAACCAAACGGTAAACTGGATAAAGACTTACGAAGTTTTAAAAACTTCGTAAGTCTGGCATAAAAAATAAATACACATAAAACAAACGCATCGGTGCAATCATAAAAAAATCGGTGCAATCATAAAATAAAAACAATGGCAAAATTAAATTTCGGCGGCACTGAAGAAAACGTAGTAACCCGCGAAGAGTTCCCTTTAGCAAAGGCACAGGAAGTATTAAAGAACGAAGTAGTAGCTGTAATAGGCTACGGCGTTCAAGGTCCCGGCCAGGCGCTTAATCAAAAAGACAATGGCATCAATGTAATTGTTGGCCAGCGCAAAGGCACCAAAACCTGGGATAAAGCTGTAAACGACGGCTTTGTACCTGGAGAAACCCTTTTCGAGATTGAAGAAGCACTTGAAAGAGGAACCGTGATCTGCTACCTGTTAAGCGATGCTGCACAGATCGCTTTGTGGCCGACCGTTAAAAAACATTTAACCGCTGGTAAAGCCTTGTATTTTTCCCATGGTTTTGGCATTACTTTTAAAGAGCAAACGGGCATTGTGCCTCCGGCTGATGTGGATGTGTTCCTGGTGGCGCCAAAAGGTTCAGGCACCTCATTGCGCAGGATGTTTTTGCAGGGACGTGGCTTAAATTCAAGCTACGCCATCTTCCAGGATGCTACCGGAAAAGCTAAGGACAGGGTTATTGCCTTAGGTATTGCTGTTGGCAGCGGCTATTTGTTTGAAACCGATTTCAAAAAAGAAGTTTTCAGCGACTTAACCGGCGAACGCGGCACTTTAATGGGCTGTATCCAGGGTGTATTTGCTGCACAATATGAAGTGCTGCGCAAAAATGGCCACTCGCCATCTGAAGCATTTAACGAAACCGTTGAAGAGTTAACCCAATCATTAATGCCCCTGGTTGCCGAAAACGGCATGGACTGGATGTACGCCAACTGTTCAACCACCGCACAACGCGGCGCATTGGATTGGTGGAAAAAATTCCGTGATGCAACCAAACCTGTATTTGAAGAATTGTATAACAGCGTGGCAACCGGTGTTGAATCGCAAAAATCGATCGATTCAAACAGCAAGCCTGATTACCGCGAAAAACTGGATATCGAACTAAAAGAATTGCGCGACAGCGAAATGTGGCAAGCAGGAAAAACTGTACGCAGTTTAAGGCCGGAGAACCAGGTAGTTGAAGCGTAATTATAAACCATGTCATTGCGAGCATAAAGAAGCAAACTCGTTGCTACATATTGAAGAGTTTGCTTCGTTCCTCGCAATGACAAAATAGAACAAAATGGTACTTGAGGTCGCCGTGTTGAATGTGATCCCCGGTTTGGAAGATGAATTTGTAAAAGCATTTTCCAAAGCTCAGATGATTATATCAAAAATGGCAGGATATATAGCTCATCAACTAAAAAGGTGCATTGAAAATACCAGTCAGTTCATCTTACTGGTTGAATGGGAGAAGTTAACCGATCATACTGAAGGTTTCAGGAAATCGGACGAATACCAGGAATGGAAAAGGTTATTACATCATTTTTATGATCCTTTTCCCTCTGTCGAGCATTATAAGGAAATAAAAATTAAATAATTTGTCATTGCGAGGCATCCCGATAAAAGTCGGGACGAACTCTGCATAGCGGTAATGTAATAGCGACGAGATTGCTTCGTGCCTCGCAATGATAAAAACGAAAGAAAATGGGACTATCTAAAAAAATATTAGTTATACCTGGTGACGGCATCGGCGCCGAAGTAACTACCTGGGGCAAGGCAGTTTTGGAAAAGATCGCCGAATTGTATGGCCACACTTTTACCTATGACGAGGCACTAATGGGCCACGAGGCGATTGAGGCTACCGGGAGTCCGCTGCCGGATGAAACGCTTGCCAAAGCAAAAGCCAGCGACGCCATTTTATTCGGGGCTGTGGGCCATGCCAAATATGATAACGACCCGCATGCCAAAGTACGGCCGGAGCAGGGTTTGCTGGGCATCCGCAAGGGGCTTGGCTTGTATGCCAACCTGCGCCCTATTGTGCTTTTTGATGAGCTGTTAGACGCATCAAGCTTAAAGCCCGAAGTGTTAAAAGGAACAGACATCCTATTCTTCCGTGAGCTGACGGGTGATGTTTATTTCGGCGAAAAGAAACGTACCGCAGACAGCGGTTCGGATTTGATGATCTACCACCGTTATGAAGTAGAGCGCATCGCCCGCAAGGCTTATGAAGCGGCACGTATGCGCAGCAAAAGACTTTGCTCGGTAGATAAGGCCAACGTTTTGGAGACCTCGCGTTTATGGCGTGAAGTGGTGCAGGAAATTGCCAAAGAGTATCCCGACGTAGAAACCGAGCACATGTTTGTAGACAATGCAGCTATGCAACTGGTTAAAAACCCGAGAAAGTTTGACGTGGTTGTAACCGCCAATCTTTTCGGTGATATTTTGACCGACGAAGCATCGCAAATCGCCGGTTCCATGGGTATGCTGGCATCGGCATCCATCGGCGATGGCACGGGGTTTTTTGAGCCCATCCATGGGTCGGCGCATGATATTGCCGGGCAGGATAAAGCCAACCCGCTGGCTTCGATATTATCTGTTGCGCTGATGCTGGAGATCAGCTTTGGCCTGAAAGAAGAAGCAAAAAGGGTAACCGACGCTGTTGCTAAAACACTGAAAGCAGGCTACCGCACCGGTGATATTGCCGACAGCAAAACAGATAAAAGCCAAATATTAGGCACAATCGCGATGGGGCAAAAGGTGGTGGAGCTTCTTTAATGTGCAAATGTGCAGATGTGCAGATGAAAAGGAACACAATGACCAATGACCAATGACCAATGACTAACATGAGGTGGAACGCGGAATTATATGACTCAAAGCACGACTTCGTATTTCAATACGGGGAAAGCGTGCTGGAGTTGCTGGATGTTAAACCCGGCGAGCGTATCCTTGATTTGGGGTGCGGTACGGGTCATTTAACAAATAAGATAAAGGAGCATGGAGCCGAAGTAATAGGAATCGACGCTTCAGGGGATATGATCGCGAAAGCAAAAGAAAGCTTTCCCGGGATTGATTTCCAGGTTGCTGATGCTGCTGATTTCCATTTTGATGAACCTTTTGATGCGGTGTTCTCCAATGCGGTTTTACATTGGGTGCATAAAGCGGATGAAGCGATAAAATGTGTTTACGACAGCCTTAAACCCGGCGGAAGATTTGTTGCGGAAATGGGTGGCAAGGGGAATAATGCACACATAATGGCTTCATTACGCCAAACGCTTGAAAAATATGGACACGCCGACCTGGCCAAAAAGAAAATGTGGTACTTTCCATCACTGGGTGAGTACACCACCAGGTTGGAAAATGCCGGCTTCAGGGTAACTTTCGCCGTTCATTTTGACCGGGCAACCTTGCTTAAAGACGGCAGGGAAGGCGTTGCCAAATGGTTGGATATGTTTGGCTCAAGCTTTTTTGAAGGAATTGCGCAAACGGAAAATGAACAAATACTAACCGAGATAACCGACATAGTAGAACCTTATTATAACCAAAGCGGTGATTGGTATATCGATTATGTGCGGTTGAGGTTTGTAGCGGTGAAAGAATAAAAAATATGTCATTGCGAGGAGCGGGGGGCCAAAGCGCAAGGGGCGCGACGAAGCAAACTCGTCGCCAATGCATAAGCGCCGATGCATAGTGGTAATGTAGTGGCGACGAGGTTGCCACGCTGCGCTCGCAATGACAAAAATTAGGAATTAACCGATGTGGGCTAACTCACATCTCAAATCAAAATAGATATGATACACGATCCAAATCGAGTCTATGTTTTTGATACCACGCTTCGCGACGGCGAGCAGGTACCGGGTTGCCAGTTAACCACCCCCGAAAAAATCGAGATTGCCAGGGAACTGGAGGAGTTGGGGGTTGATATAATCGAGGCAGGTTTCCCCATATCCAGCCCGGGTGATTTTCAAAGTGTAGTTGAAATATCAAAAGTCGTCCGCAACCCCACCATTTGCGCACTCACCCGCGCCAACAAAGGCGACATCGACGTAGCCATCGAATCGTTGCAATACGCAAAACATCCCCGCATTCATACCGGCATCGGCGCCTCCGACCAGCATATCAAACATAAATTCAATAGCACACGTGAAGAAATATTACAGCGTGCCGTTGATGCCGTTAAATATGCCAAAAAATCGGTGGAGGATATCGAGTTTTATGCCGAAGATGCAGGTCGTGCAGATATCAACTTCCTGGCGCAGATGGTCGAAGCGGTGATCGCTGCGGGGGCCACGGTAGTGAATATTCCCGACACCAATGGCTATTGCCTGCCCAATCAGTATGGCGAAAAAATAAAATTTTTAAAGGACAACGTACAGAATATAGATAAGGCGATCATTTCAGCCCATTGCCATAACGACCTTGGGCTAGCCACTGCGAATTCCATTGCGGGTTTGCAGAATGGCGCCCGGCAGGTGGAAGGTACCATCAACGGCATTGGCGAACGTGCCGGCAATACTTCGCTTGAAGAAGTGGTGATGATCCTAAAAACACACCCGGTTTTGGGCTTGCATACCCATATTAACGCACGTAATTTTTACGAGATCAGCCAGTTGGTACGCACCCAGATGCATATGCCGGTGCAGGCCAACAAGGCTATTGTGGGCGCAAACGCTTTTGCACACAGCTCCGGCATTCACCAGGACGGCTTTTTAAAGAACCGCGAAAACTACGAGATCATTAAACCCGAAGACGTGGGCTTTCCAAGCGCAAGCATCGTGCTTACGGCGCGTAGCGGCAGGCACGCATTAAAATTCCACCTGGAGCGTTTAGGGTATAAACTGGATAAGGCCGGTTTAGATATTGCCTATAAACAATACCTGGAAATGGCCGATGCCAACAAAGGAATTCAGGATGCTGACTTGTTAGCGCTGATGAGCAGCGTAAACACGTATAGTCAGTCGTAACCATTAAACTAATAAAGTTAAAAAAATGAGCAATACATTATTTGATAAGGTGTGGGATGCGCACGTGATCCGCAAGATTGAAGGAGGGCCGGACGTGCTGTTTATAGATCGTCACCTTGTTCACGAAGTGACCAGCCCGGTGGCATTTTTAGGGTTGAAGAGCAGAGGGATAAAGGTTTTATACCCCAACCGAACTTTCGCGACAGCAGATCATAACACCCCAACGATCAACCAGCATTTGCCGGTTGCCGACCCGCTTTCGGCAAATCAGTTAGATGCATTGGAAGCAAACTCTAACGAATATGGCATTAGTTATTGGGGATTAGGTCACCAAAAAAACGGCATTGTACACGTTATCGGGCCTGAGTACGGCATCACCCAGCCCGGCGCCACCATTGTTTGCGGCGACTCGCATACTTCAACCCACGGGGCCTTTGGCGCCATTGCTTTTGGCATCGGCACTTCCGAAGTGGAGATGGTATTGGCTACCCAGTGCATTATGCAGCCGAAGCCCAAAAAGATGCGCATCACCGTTAATGGCAAGCTTGGCCGGGGCGTAGCGCCGAAAGACGTGGCTTTGTTTATTATTTCACAACTCAGCACATCTGGCGCTACAGGTTACTTTGTGGAATATGCCGGCGAAGTTTTTGAAAACATGAGCATGGAAGGCCGGATGACGGTTTGCAACATGAGTATCGAGATGGGCGCCCGCGGCGGTATGATCGCTCCGGACGAAACTACCATCAATTATGTAAAAGGGCGCGAGTTTAGCCCCAAAGGCGAGGCATGGGAAAAAGCGCTGGCTTATTATAAAACTTTAAAGACTGATCCCGATGCTGTTTTCGACAAGGAATTTACTTTCGACGGCAGCAAGATCGAGCCCATGATCACTTACGGAACCAACCCGGGTATGGGCATGGGTATATCGCACGATATCCCGGACGCGGCTGATGTGGAAGGCGGCGCCGCAACCTACGACAAATCGCTTAACTACATGGGCTTCCATGAAGGTGACCACATGCTTGGCAAACCGGTAGATTATGTGTTTGTAGGCAGCTGCACCAACGGACGTATCGAGGACTTCAGGGCGTTTACTTCCCTGGTAAAAGGCAAACATAAGGCCGACGGCGTCACCGTGTGGCTGGTTCCTGGCTCGCACATCGTTGAAAGCCAGATCAAAGAAGAAGGCCTGCTGGATATTTTAACCGAAGCGGGCTTTACGCTCCGTCAGCCCGGCTGTTCCGCCTGTTTGGCGATGAACGACGACAAAGTACCGGCCGGTAAATACGCCGTAAGTACCTCCAACAGAAACTTTGAAGGCCGCCAGGGCCCGGGTGCCCGCACGATGTTGGCCAGTCCGCTGGTAGCTGCTGCAGCGGCGGTAACGGGTAAGGTAACAGATCCGCGAACTTTAATAGAGGAGCTAGTTTAGGTTAGAGACCCAGATTAGAAAAGAAAACATTAATCGGTGTAATCATCAAAAAATCGGTGAAATCCCAAGAAAATATATGGCATACGACAAATTTAATATACTGACAAGCACAGCGGTTCCGCTTCCGATCGAGAATGTGGACACCGACCAGATCATACCGGCCCGATTTTTAAAGGCGACAGAACGTGTAGGATTTGGAGAGAACCTTTTTCGCGACTGGCGATACAATAGCGACAACACGCCAAAAAAAGATTTTGTATTGAACGACCCTACTTACAGCGGGAAGATACTGGTTGGCGGAAAAAACTTTGGCTCCGGCTCATCCCGCGAGCACGCCGCCTGGGCCGTTTACGATTACGGCTTTCGTTGCGTGGTGTCGAGCTTTTTTGCAGATATTTTCAGAAATAACAGCATAAATATCGGTGTGTTACCTGTACAGGTTAGCCCGGAGTTTTTGGACAGGATGTTTACTGAAATTACTTCCGACCCAAAAACTGAAATTGAAGTGAATTTGCCTGAGCAAACGATCACCA
>Ga0206971_10150_pt1 | contig 25027 bp, 24 predicted proteins | sample Alteio_BWOrgHeat_85_FD_152917 | JGI IMG/M metagenome (GOLD analysis project Ga0206971, IMG submission 152917) | Enriched cells from forest soil in Barre Woods Harvard Forest LTER site, Petersham, Massachusetts, United States -... | ecosystem: Environmental > Terrestrial > Soil > Temperate forest >...
AAAATTGGTGACAGGACGACGCTTATACTGCTGGCTGCGCCGGCTGCGATTAACTACTATCCAAAAATTGGATTTAAAAAAATCGAAAACGGCTTTATTATTAACAGAAAGAAGTAGGCTTGTTTAAAAAAATAAACAACAATTTAGTTTCATTTAATAAAAATCAATCATGTCAAAACGCAAATTTTTAAAGGATGCAGACCCACGGGCATTTAATACAATGATGGGATTTGATCGTTATTTGGCGGAAAGTTCCTTAACTAAAATACATTGGGAATTGATTAAAATACGGGTTTCCCAAATAAATGGATGTGCTTATTGTATTGATAAGCATAGCAGGGATGCACTAAACGCCGGCGAAAGATTACAGCGGATTTACTTGCTCCCGGTATGGATGGACACCAATTTTTTTTCTTTGGAAGAACAGTCGATCTTAGCCCTGGCGGAAGAAATGACGCTTATCGCAGGTAAGGGTGTATCTGATAAAGTTTACGATAACGCGCTAAATCTTCTTGGGCAGCAGTATTTAACAGAAGTAATGATGGCCATCATCGCCATGAATGCCTGGAACCGTGTCGGCATCACAACTGAAAGGAAGCCCGAGTTATAAAATAACACGGATGATATTAGCGAAGCCTGTAAAGTTATCAAGCGGAGCCGTCCGCGCCGTTTAAGGCGTGGGTTGATAATTGAATGTAAAATGAGTTTAAAATGGAAAAGCAACTATTGACCGATTTTATTAAGGCTAATACGCTCAACATTATGGTTAGTACGCAGGCACTGGAAAAGATAGCGGAACACTTTGAAGAGCGAACATTTGTTAAAAATGATTTCTTGCTTAAAGGTGGTATGAACAGCGGGTATTTTTATTTGGCTGAGGGGTTTATGAGGGCTTTCACTTATGATCCTGACGGTGGCGAGGTTACCACCTATTTTTATCCAAAGGAGCGTGTTGTGTTCGAGATCGCCTCATTTTTTTTGCACACTTCTTCAACGGAGTATATCCAGGCAATTACTAATTGCAAAGGTTACCTTGCATCTTTTCAGTCAATTAACTCGCTTTTCCACTCCGTGCCGGAGTTCAGAGAATTTGCGCGGATGATGCTGGTGAAAGAATTTGTGGCTTACAAACAGCGCACGCTGGCAATGATTAATAAAAGTGCTGAGGAGCGCTACGCTTTATTGCTAAAAAACAACAAGGAGATATTGCAGCACGCACAGTTGAAACATATCGCCTCTTACCTGGGCGTCACCGATACGTCTCTGAGCCGGATAAGAAGCGAATTTTCGAAAAGACCCCGTTAAAACAGGCAGCCCAATTTTCAACAATACAGCAACAAGCTTCCTTTAATATTATACACTTGGACAAGTATTTCCTGACGATCAAAGCATGCAAAAAATTACGGTTTTCATTTCTTGCCATTTGAAAAGTGTAAGCCAGGATATTTGATATTCCTTTGTCTTGTCAATTTAATCAATAAATAAAATGGCAAATTACATATCAAGTATGCCTTTATGGGCCATCATCCTTTTCATCCTTAGTTTTTTATTTTCTCTTGCTTTCATCGCCGATCGCACAAAACAAGCCGCTATCAATGCAGGCATGACTATAAGTAAAGCAAGAAATATTCAATTTGGTGTTTTGGGTTTTTATATCGCGTTTCTCGTTTATGTTTCAATACTTTCACTGAGAGGTGTATTTAACAATAATTCATTGCCACCCACAGTAGTAGTTTTTTGTGGTATGCCATTAATGGCTGTATTATTTGGAATTATCGGAAACACTAAATTATTCAAGAAATTACTACAGTCAATAACATTGGAGTCGCTGATCACCATACACGTGTTCCGGGTTCTTGGTGTATATTTCATTATGCTCTACTACTACCACCTGCTTGCGACTGACTTTGCTTTTTCGGCAGCAGTTGGAGATATTATTACAGCACTTTTGGCCATACCTGTAGCCTGGATGGTTTCAAAAGGAAATGCATGGAGTATTCCGGCGGTATATGCCTGGAATATTTTGGGGATAGTAGACATTCTGGCAACGCTTGTCATTATGCCAGTGGATGTAAGGCATGATATCATTGCAGGTGGGCATAGTCAGCGGGAAATGGCGGTATTTCCCTTTGTCTGGTTCCCCGCTTTTGCCCCGGCAACGATCCTGTTTCTGCATACCGTAGTTTTTAGAAAATTAATCCAAATAAAAAAGGTAAACATCAGTTACCGTTTAGCAACGACGACTTCGCTTAAATAAAAGAGGTGGCTAATCTATTGATGTGAAATCATCTTATTAATAAACATGAACCGGCAAATAGAAAACATAAGAAAGGCAAGAACTTCGCTGCTTGAACAGGTAGAAGATCTGAGTGCAGACCAATTCAACCAAATTCCACATGGGTTTCAAAATAACATTAGCTGGAATATGGGCCATATGATTGTTGTTCAAGAGCGGATTTGTTACCAAAAGTCGGGATTGCAACTATTTATAAATGATGATTTTGTCGAAAAGTTCAAACCGGGCTCAAGGCCGGATGGAGTTATTGGAGTACTGGAAATAGTAAACATCAAACAATTGCTGGTTACTACATTGGACCAATTAGAAGCAGACTACAAGAACCAGATATTTGCCAATTACAATGGATGGACCAGTCGCTTGGGCACTAAGATAGGCAATATTGACGACGGCCTGGAATTTCTGGCATTTCACGAGCAGTTGCATGCAGCAACTATTATCGCAATAATGAAAATGGTAACCAAGTAAATAGGGATGCGTTCCATTAAAATTATAAGATAAAAAGAAAAATATTAACCCTTTTAACCCCCCCAAAATGATTTACTACACACAGCTTATTTTTATTAAGCCCGGACGCGAGCAAGAATTTCATGCGTTTGAGGACAAAGTATTGCCCCTGTTGAAAAACCATAACGCCGAGTTAGTTTACCGCGTAAGGCCTACCGCAAACACATTTGTAGAGGCCAACGCAGAATTACCCTATGAAATACACATAGTGTCGTTTGGCAGTAAAGACGATTTTAAAGGCTACGCGGCTGACCCGAAACGATTGGAGTTTATGGAAATGAAAAATAATTCGGTGGAGAAAATAATTTTAATAGAGGGGGTTGCGCTTTAATAGGGCGGAACAATAAAGCGAAGGTTTCGTGGTACAATTTTTCAGCGTATAACCGTCACACTTAATAATGCTCAACCAAACATCACCTATCTGATCGGTTAACTCAATGAAAATGACAATAGCGGCAAAATTTCGGAAAGTATTGACAATAAGCCGGATAGTGAGATTAACCTTGCTAACGGCAGAATTTAAAATGTAAAGTGATGAATTTTAAATTTGAACAAGAGCTGCAATTTGAAAACGAGATGGTATTGATAAGGCCTTTATTGGCCGAAGACAATAAGCATTTACTTAGAATTGCCACCGAAGAGAGGGAGTTACTCAAATATTCCCCAAAACAAATATATAATCCGCAATTACTGGGTCAATTCATTGAAGCGGCGATTAATGAAAGACAAGCCGGCTTGCGTTATCCACTCGTTATTTTTGACAAGAGAACGAAGAGCTACGCAGGATGCACAGGTTTTTTGAACATTTCGAATCTGCACAAGAAATTAGAGATTGGCGGCACCTGGCTGGGCCGGTGCTTTCAGGGAAGCGGCATAAACCGATGTTGTAAATTTCTGCTATTAGGTTTTGCATTTGACGATTGGGGCGCGGAGCGGGTCGAGTTTAAAACTGATGAGCGAAATATAGTGTCAAGAAGGGCCATACAAGCTATCGGCGGGCAGCTTGAAGGGATTTTAAGAGAAGATACACTCATGAGCGATGGTTTCAGGAGAAATACGGCTTGTTACAGCATACTGCGCAGGGAGTGGGACCTGCAAAGGGAAATTCTTAAAAAGGCCGGCATAAAATAACAACCAGGCAATACCAGAAAATCAAAAACAGTAATTAGGATTATAGCCTTCGAAGAAGATTGCCAGCATTGCACCCTGGTGCGCACCTTTGGTTTTTCGGGTTTATTTCACAAATCAATTAAGTTTTGAACACAATTAACAACATGACACCGACAGATCTAGTTATTTTAAATTTTGAGGAAACGAGACGACGCAGCATTATCCTCTGGAAAGCAATACCTGAAACCCTGATGAATTGGCAACCCGATGCCACGGCGATAAGCTGCATCCAAATGGTTCGTCATGTTTTGGAAAGCGAACACGATTTTCATAGGATCATAGAAAACAGGGGGTCAGCTAGTTTATCTTTTACATCCCCCTGGGAAAACAAACCTTTGACATCAATTTCAGAGGAAATCGAATTTGCCCAATCTTTTCGACGAGAGTTTTTAGATTATGTACGCTTATTTTCAATTAATGATTTATCCGAAATAACGATTACCCGTACAGAACTTGGACAGACAAGAAATCTAGGTGATTACCTGTTAAGAGTCGCCTACCATGAGGCAGTACATTCAGGCCAGTTGTTATCTTATTTAAGAACGTTGAATATTGAGAGGCCGCAGATTTGGGATTAAAAATAACCAGCGACTAACATTTATTTTCATCAACTGACATGAAAAACACCAAGGTTGGCTTCCCCAAGGGAGTGCCTTATATCATAGGCAGCGAACTGGCTGAGCGATTTAGCTTTTTTGGTATGCGCAGCATATTATCGATTTTCCTGGTTCATCAATTTTTTAACCCGCACGGACTTAAAACGCTTGATACCATAGCCGAAGCAAAATCAAATGCCTATACGCATGCATTTAGCTGCCTTCTTTATTTCACTCCATTTCTCGGGGCATTTCTGGCTGACTGGTACTTAGGGAAATACAGGGTTATACTACTTGGTTGCATTGTTTATGCTTTTGGCCATTTTATATTGGCGGCATCAGCAGATAGTCTGACAGGCTTTGCTTCAGGTATGATGACTATAGCCTTCGCTGCAGGTGTCATAAAATCGTGTGTTTCTGCAAATGTCGGTGATCAATTTACGCATAGCAACCAGCATCTAATGAGTGCTGCTTACGGCTGGTTTTATTTTAGCATCAATTTTGGCGGTACCATCGGTATCCTGTTAATTCCTGTGCTATATAGTCGTTTCGGGCCTGCGGTTTCCTTCGGCTTGCCAGGTCTTCTAATGACATTGGCTACACTTATTTTTTATCTTGGCAGAAAAAACTACATAAAAGTACCACCAACTGGCATCAAAAAAGCCAATTTTATAACGGTTAGCTTCTTTGCGCTCAAAACTCTTATCACTGGAAATAAATCACAAACAATATGGCAGCACACAGAAACAAAGTATGGCTCTGAAAAAGTCGATGCAGTGAAAGCGGTTTACCGGGTGATGGCTGTTTTCGCATTTATCCCTGTTTTTTGGGCAATGTGGGACATGAACCAAAGTGAATGGGCGCTACAGGCAGACAAACTTAATTTGAATTTGGGCATAGCTGGAATAAAGCTACTAGCGTCCCAGGTGCAAGTAGCTGGGGCGGTGTTTATATTAGTGATGATACCTTTTTGCAACTATGTGCTATTCCCCTTGTTAAAAAAGTCGGGAATCAAGCTTTCCCCGTTAAGGAAAATAGGTGCTGGTCTTTTTATCACGGCGCTAAGCTTCATTATTATTGCCATGCTGCAGACCCGGATACAAAACGGATTTAGCCCGTCGGTATGGTGGCAAATATTAGCCTACCTGCTACTATCAATGGCGGAGGTACTCGTAGCGGTAACCGGGCTCGAATACGCTTACACGCAATCACCACCTTCTGTTAAAAGCACTATGACTGCAATCTGGTTTCTTGCTTATTCTATAGGAACATTTTTTACTACAATAATCAATATCAATATTGCACATCAAGGTTTATTCTCTTATTTCACAGGAGATCGTTATTTCTACCTGTTTGCCGGTATCATGGTCTTCTGTTTCGTCATATTTTTATTAGTAAGCCCATTTATAAAAGAAAAAGCTTATTTGGCCGACAGTTTACCAGAAAGCAGATAAGACCATCAAATGAATTACTGAACGTCTGCTAATTAATATTATCTAAAATGGGCTTGAACGCCGGGCCTGGCTTGAATACTTGACCGATTTTTTTGATCGGCAAATCAATTAAAGGGCACAAATATGTTAAATTTAATTGGGTAGTGTATCAACGTTGTTGTTGTTAAAGCAACATATTGATACACAATGTCAAATTCGGTTAGTTGGGTAAAAGATCACTGAAAAGGATGGTTCTTCAGCAATCATCCTTTTGTTTTGGGCGTTTTATTTGGACTGTAACTAATTGAGAAATGAATACGTGTATCAAAAAATTGCCATTATTGTTCTCGTACTACTATCAAGTTTGGAAAAATGAGCAACCGCCAGCGTCATAGATGTAAAATTTGCAAAAAATAGAAATTGTTTGTTATACTAATGGAGCTTATAAACCACATCCGAATTCCTGTATAATCAGTCACATAACATCGACATACAATTACTTTTGTTGATTGGCAGCAAAAAGCTTAAAGTCTCGTCAATTGAAGCATTGAGATTAAAATTAATATTCGAGGTTTAAACACAGCAAATTGAGGGAAAATTTACTCCGTGGATCGCTCGCCTGCAATTTTTGCGTATCTCTATATCGTAAGATTTGTGACTAATCGGCTTCAAAAAAATAATTAGTAATTCGGTGCGTAGAGTCTCGATAGCGAGGTAAGGCATTGTAAGTCAGTTGGATTTTGATCATGTTCGATTCCCAAACGGGCTACTTAAGGAAACAAACACAATACGTTTATTTCCTTTTTATGCCAGTAAATATTGACACACAATTACGGGTCAAATAGGCAACTCCTGCCGCGTAGCGGCCACCCCTCCGTGTTAAAAAAAGCAGGCAAAAAAAAAGAGAGCCTTTTTGAAGCTCCCTTTCCCCTAATTAATTTAAACTATTGATTAAACCCAAAACAAAGAACAAAAAACCTCAGCTTGGGCGTCTGAGAATTCAAAAACAATGTTTTTACACAGGTAGATGTTTTATTTTTTTCACAGATTATATGCAGGGCTGTTAAATTTATATCAAATGTTAAGCCATGTTTTTTTTGTTGCAATTAGCGATGCCAGTCCGGTGTCAAAAAATAATATAGCGGGGGCTGTAAAAAAATAAACCGAAAGTTTTACATTTACGATGTGCGGGGGGATAGTGTAATGACGTCTAAATTGATTAAATTTATTATTATTTGATTATCAATTATTTGTATAATAATTGGTGTATCGTAAACACTTTGCTGAACTGCGGGCGCGCGACGCTCTGCGTACAAATTGAATATCGGACATTCATTTTTTAAAGGCAGTTGAAATTTGATTAATATTTTTTTTTTGAAAATTGCAGAGGGCAAAAACGGTGGTTAAAACACAGACGCTTGTCTGTTATTTCATACAAGGCTTGTATTTATTTATCTACATAAAAGTAAAAAGATGACAAAAAAAGTTTTTTTTCTGGTCGTTCTTGCCGGCGCTACTTGTAGCATGGCGATCTGCTCATGTAATGACCAATCAAAAATTTATGCCGATAACGATGTGGTTTATAAAAACCTGGACACAACCGTAAAACCCGGCGACGATTTTTTCAGGTATGCCAACGGCGCCTGGCTTAAAAAAAATCCGATTCCCGCAGCCTATCCCGCATGGGGCATCGGGAACGTAGTAGAGGAGGAGCTGCGCGACCAGTTAAAAAAAATCAATCTGGAAGCCGAAAAAGCAGATGCTGCAAAGGGTGCCAATACCCAAAAGATAGGCGATTTCTATTTCAGCGGTATGGACACCGTCAGTATTGAAAAGCAAGGCCTCGATCCGCTAAAACCTGAAATTGCCCGGCTTCAGGCGATTAAGGACATTACCGGCCTGGTTGACGAATTTGCGCATTTGCAAACCATCGGCGTTGAAACCCCGATTTCCGCCGGTGTTGGCCAGGACGCTAAAAACAGCGACAAGAATTTGCTGCAATTGTACCAGGGCGGTATCGGTCTGCCAAACCGCGATTATTATTTTAATACGGATGCCCACAGTGTAACCATCAGAACGGATTACCAAAAAACACATTTGCCAATAGTTTATAAGCTTGCAGGATTAAGCGGTGGCGACGCCCTGGCGGCAACACAGAAAACCTATAGCCTTGAGCAGTTTTTGGCGGATAGTTCGCGGAAACTGGAAGACCTGCGCGACCCATATCATAATTATAACAAAATGCCTTTGGCCGGATTGAGGAAGCTTACGCCTGCTATCGATTGGTTGCGTGCCTTTGATGAGATGGACTACAAAAACGTAGATACGGTAATTGTAGGTCAGCCTGAATATTACAGGGCATTAAATAAGGCGCTGAGCATTTATACGGTAAACGACTGGAAAAACTACCTGTTAAAGAACCTGGTAACAGCTTTCGGATCGTGTTTAAGCAAACCTTTTGACCAGGAAAACTTCAGGTTTTACGGTACGGTGCTATCCGGCAGCCAGGAACAATTGCCCCGGTGGAAACGGGTGATCGATAATGAAAATGATTTAATGGGCGAGGTGCTGGGACAATTATTTGTAAAGGAATATTTCCCGGAGAAAACAAAAAAGCGGTACGTCGACCTGGTTGAAGCGATGCGGGCCTCTTTTAAAGAACATATTGAAAAACTGGATTGGATGAGCGAACAAACCAAACAAAAGGCATACTACAAATTATCGAAAGTGATGCCTAAGGTTGGCTACCCCGATCATTGGAAAGACTTTTCGACGTTGACGATCGACAAAGGACCGTACTGCCTGAATGTGATGCGCGCCAATAATTTTTGGCATTACTTCGACGCAAACAAGTTGGGCAAACCTGTCGACCGTACTGAATGGGACATTACGCCGCAGACCTATAATGCCTATTACAATCCATCGAATAACGAAATTGTATTGCCGGCGGCGCAGTTCCTGGTACCAGGTGTTAAGGACGAAGATATGGATGATGCCGTGGTTTATGGTTACGCCGCAGCCTCGACCATTGGCCACGAGATGACCCATGGTTTTGATGACGAGGGGCGGCAATTTGATGCGAAAGGAAACCTGAAAGGCTGGTGGCAGCCACAGGACTCGATTAAGTTTACGCAGCGGGCGCAAATGCTGGTTGATCAGTTCAATACCTACAGCATTTACGGGCTGCATGTTAACGGTAAAGCCACGCTCGGCGAAAATATTGCCGATTTGGGCGGCATCGTGATCGGTTTAACGGCATTTGAAAAGACAGAACAATATAAGGAAGGAAAACCGATCAACGGCTTAACGCCGGTGCAGCGGTTTTTCTTGGGCTATGCTTTAGGCTGGCTGGGGCAGGATAGAAAAGAGGCATTATCGAGCCAAATATTGACCAATGAGCATGCGCCCGGCTTTATGCGCGTGAACGGGCCATTTACCGATGTGCCCGAATTTTACGAAGCCTTCCACATCAAAAAAGGCGATAAAATGTGGCTGGATCCGGATAAGAGAGTGAAAATTTGGTAGAGATACGATTTGCTTAATCTAACATCGCCTGCTTCGAACTAAGGATTGGATTACTGACAATAGCAACAACCTCGTGTATTTTTTCATCCAATTTTTTAACCGCTGTTTCCAGCATTAACAAGTATTCTTTTGACGCAACATAATTGTCTTCTTTAATAATGCTCATCAAGCCCAATATTGTAGCAACCGGCCCCCGGTAGTCATGCGACTGTATTTCTGCTACCTTTAGGAGTAAGCGATTCTTTTCCATGATCTGCTCTTCAATCAATTTTCTCTCATTAATGTTTCTGGCAACATATGATACACCAATGATTTCGTCGCGATCATTTCTCACCGGGGTAAAAACACAATCCCACCAAACTTTTCCTTTTGATCCGTAATCCGCCAACGTTTCCAAATAGACGCCCGTTCCACTCAACGCGTTTCGATAATTGATCGCAAAGGTCTCCCTATAGGGGAGGGTTAAAAAATCCGCCATTGTGCGGCCATAGGTCAATCTTTCATCATAGGTATACTTGATGAAATCGTACGCAGCCCTGTTGAAGTCTATAATTTCCCCATCTGTTCCAAATAAAAAGTAAGCATCGGTCAAACTTTGAAACATTGAACGAAGTTTGATCTCATCAGCTGCTTTATACGCTCGAACCTGCTTCAAGCTGGCAAGGCTTTTGTCCAACTGATCAAGGCTTAATTTCAACTCCATGACGTCAATAGCGTGTTTTGCCAGAATCCTAAATATCAATTTCTGCTGACTGGTAAGGGTGCCTGGCTTATAATCTAACACACATAGGGTCCCTATGCAGTGCCCGTCATGCGTAATCAATGGTGCACCTGCGTAAAAACGTACGTTTGGATCGCCGGTAACAAAAGGGTGCTCACTAAAACAGGAATTCTGGCGCGTATCATTAATAATAAGTAAACTTTTTCGTTTAATAACATGGGTACAAAAGGCCAGCTCCTTAGGTACCCGGTCTATTTTCAAGCCTTTTTTTACTTTAATCCATTGCGTGTCTTTATCCACTAAGGTGATTAAAGAAATAGGCGTTTGACAAAGTTTTGCTGCTAAAGCTACCGTTTGCTGAAGTTCCTGGTTATATTGCAGGTTTAACTTTTCAAATTGCTTAACAGCCTTTTGGCGCAATTCTTCGTTCATTTAGGTTTTCTTAACATTACCGTAAAACACACAGTTGTCAATTTAAGGAAGCAGCAACTATCGGTTCCATTTCAGCCATAAAATGGATGATGAACTTAGTGCCCTTGCCCGGCTCACTTTCAACCACAATACTTCCGCTTGCAGCATTAATAATTTTTTTTGCAAGGTACAGCCCAATGCCGCTGCCCTCAATATCCTGGTGAAGCCGCCCGTACATTTCAAAAATTTTATCAAGGCTCTTTTTAGGAATACCCTGCCCATTATCCTCGACCGTTAATATGGTGTTTTTCCCGTCCCTGCCAGTAGCTATTTTGATTACGGGGGGCTCATCCCTTTTAAACTTAATGGCGTTTGATATTAAGTTATATACAACACTTCTCAAGTTTTTCTTTGAAAAGAAAATTTGCTCACTTTTTATATCCCGCACGATTGTTGCCCCGGATTCCTGAATTTTTTTTTCTAAGCTCCACTCAACGTTATTGATGATATCGTTAATATCTACATTTTCCATCGCAATCATGTCACCTTCAACTTTAGCTATGGTGGCAAGGTCCGTTATTAAAAAACGAAATGCTTTGATCGATGTATTGATCATATTTATAAAATCGAAGAGTTTTGGCTCCGATAATGTTATCGTGTTCATCACTGAAATGCTGGTTTCTATATTGCCAAGAGGCCCCAAAAGGTCGTGCGACGCAGCAAGAACGAAATTATCAAGGTCTGCATTGATGCGCAACAGGCTTTTATTTTTCTGGTCCAATTCCTGCTGTGTTTTTTTTATTTCTGTAATGTCATTAAAAGTGATGATAGCGCCGCTATTTTTATTGTCCGCCTGATGCACATAAGGCATAGCCCTCATTTGGTACCATTTGCCATTATTGGTTTCCACTTCCTTGGCAATCACACTGCCTTTTATTAACACTTGCTGAATATCATCAATGATGGTTTCAAACTTGATATTGGTAGAAATATTACTGATCGGTCTGCCGATATCCGAATCGAGCAGGTTAATTAAGTTTACGGTGGCCGGAGAAAATTTCATCAGCAATAAATCATTATTAATAAACAATTGCGCGTTCAGGTTACTTCTGAAATAGTTATTCAAATCGTCATTAATTTCAAGCAATTCCTTGTTCTTTAACTGGTAGTCCGCATTAATGGTATCCAGTTCCTCGTTTACAGATTGCATTTCTTCATTAGTGCTCTGCATTTCTTCATTTGCAGAAAGCAATTCTTCATTAAAAGACTGCATATTTTCATTGGAAGCATCCAGTTGTTCAACGGTGGTAAGCAACTTGTCTTTCAATTCATTTAATTCTTCCTCAAGGTTCACCGTATATTGATCCTGGTATATTTTTTCATTAAATACTAACGCCTCTTGCGGTGTAGGATTGAATAATGTATCTTCAGTAAATGTCACTACCAGCAATCGCTCTCCCTTTTTTATACTCAGGGGCTTAACAGTCATGTTAACCTTTATGATTACACCGCCCGATTTAATTTTTATTCCGCTTAATGAAGTTTTTTTGTTCGTCTTTAAGGCAGTAATACTTAATGTACTGAAGGCCACAGCAAGCGGTTTGGGCAAAAGTTCGGTGAGGTACGAATTAAAATGCAGCGGTAACAAATATTTTTTAGTGTCGCCGTATGATTTAATCACCTCTTTTTTGTCATTCACACATAGCGTTAAATAATTCAGATCATTTGCTACGCTTGTATTTATGGCATCTGCCAGGGTATTGCCGGCATTTTTTTGGGGTATTTGCCAACGAAAAAGGGGATGGAGAAGGTTTGCTATCTATCAAATCAGGAAATGAAAACGCATCAAAACTTACTGTACGTTTAGTTTCGATATTTCTGTAAATTTTCCATTTCTTATTGACTACTTCGAGATTTTTGATAATCGGCATCGGGTTTTCGCTGGAACCTAAAAATAAATACCCATCCTTTTTTAACCCGAACAGCAACATTGAAAATATCTTTCTTTGAAGCAATGGTGTCATATATATCAGCAGGTTGCGGCAACTTATAAAATGCATGTTACAATACGGCGGATTTTTGACCAGGTCGTGTTGTGCAAATATTACCATCTTACGGATGGCTGGTTTTACCTTATAATTGTTTCCACTCTTTAAAAAATGCCTGGCAATACGCTCCGCTGATATATTTTTTTCGATGCTGCCCTGGTATTCGCCTTTTCCGGCAAAGGCCAAAGCAACGTTATCAATATCTGTCGCAAATATCTTCACTATGACATCTTTAAAATTTCCGGTTAGTTGCTCCGCAACCAATATGGCAAGTGAATATACCTCTTCTCCCGTCGCGCATCCGGCCACCCACATTTTAACTTCTTCTCCCGGCTTTAACTGCTCAAGTATAACAGGTATTATTTTTTTTTGGATAAAGTCAAAGGCCTCATGGTCCCTAAAAAAGGAAGTCACGCTTATCAGGAACTCTTTGGCCAATGTCTCTACCTCTTCAGGTGTTGTTTTTAGAAAATCATAATAATTTCGCAAGGATGTAAAATTGTGATATGCGGCCCTTCTTTTAGTTCTCCTTAAAATAGTGGCTCGTTTATAGTCTGAAAAGTCAAGCGGCGAGTTTTCCCTGATCAAACCAATAATCGCTTCGAGGTTTTTATCGTCATCCTTGTTATCACTGGCCACCTCCGTACCATATTTGATATAATCTTTAATGGCATTTGGCATAGCCTCGGGTTCCAGTATGAAATCAACCACGCCGGTTGCTATCGCGTGCGACGGCATGCTGCCAAACGCCGAAGTTTCGGGGTCGCGGGCAATCACCATACCACCCCCCTTTTTTTTATTGCTTTAATACCTTCCGTGCCATCACTGCCCAGCCCGGAAAGAATTACGCCAATGGCTTTGGAACCAAAATCCTCCGCAAGGGAATTGAAAAATGTATTAATCGTCAAATGAGCGGTGTGGCCTTTTAATTTATCCGTTAGATATAACCTGCCACCTTGTACGGTCATGAATTTATCGTTCGGAATCAAAAACACCTTGTTGCACTCCACTAACGTGCCGTTTGTGGCTTCCTCCACCACCAGCTTGCTGTGCCTGGCCAATAGTTCCACCATCCTGCTTTTATAATCAGCCGATAAATGTTGAATAATGACATATGAAACGCCGTCGACGGGTGTGTGATCAAAAAAAGAATTGATCTCTTCCATGCCGCCCGCTGAGGCGCCAATGGCAATTATATGGTGGGGTTTTGCTATAGACATAATATTGAATAAAAAAGTAATTCGGTGAAATTCCGATTGGAGATTTAGGCAAATCAATACGATGTCTTTGAAATTAGCAATGTGGCACCTACTATTTACTTAGTCCCTTAGCTTATAAAAAAAGAAAGGATTCCTAAAGGTAGACGTACCGGATATTAGCATTGTAGCTATATTTTAAATCCGGTAGAATGATTGGTCAGGAAAAGTCTCGTGACAAATTGAGAACAGAAAACTTGTCAAATTGTTTACTTCTCGAATTTTATCAAATTTATAGAAATTATTTTTATGATTGTTACCGTGATTTAACGGTATTTAATACATCTGTTTAGATTGTGATACCTGCCGTTCTGAACGCTGATGAATTTATAATTAGCAAATATATGTAGGTTAAACACCTGCTCATCGAAGCGGTATCAGTGTATACGCCGTCCACGGGCATTAATTTTATAAATACACAAAGCAGCAAATTGTTTTTTGGTTAAGTTTGTTTTAAACAGTTCCCAATGAAAAAAGCATTCAAAAAAGCCATCATTTATTTTGCCGGAATAATGGCATTCATGTTATGCGCCTATCGCACTAAAAGCTGGGTCGACACGCCCAACGACCCGATTTACAAAAACATCGACCCGACGGTTAGCCCCGGCGCAGATTTTTTTATGTACGCCAATGGTACCTGGTTAAAAAACAATCCCATCCCCCCGGCATATTCCAGTTGGGGGATTGGAAATGAGGTGACCGAGGAAATACGTGACCGCCTTAAAAAAATAAACGAAGACGCGCTGAAAGCAAATGCGCCGAAAAGCTCAGCAACACAAAAGATCGGTGATTTTTATTACGCCGGGCTGGACACCATTGATATTGAAAAGAATGGCATTTCACCAATAAAGGAGCAACTTGATTTGATTGATGCCGCAAAAAATGCGAACGATATTTTAAATGCCGCGGCGGTATTAACCACAACAGGCAGCCGCAACATCATAGGAATGCGTGTTGGGCAGGACGACAAAAACAGCGAGAAAATGATGGTGCAGCTTGGCCAGACCGGTTTAGGACTGCCGAACCGCGACTATTACTTTAAGAATGATGCCCGCACCACTAAAATACGGAACGATTATAAAGATAAATACCTGCCTGCGATGCTCCATTTATCGGGCTGGGACGATGCAAAGGCTGCGGAAGGTGCCAAGGCTGCGTTTGAGATCGAAAAGTTCCTGGCGGATAGCAGCCGAAAGCTGGAAGCCCTGCGCGATCCGTATAAAAATTATAACAAGATAACCGCGGCACAATTAAATAGCCTGACGCCGGATATTAACTGGGTTATGCTGTTTAAGACATTAGAATTGAAGGCGGTGGATTCGGTGATCGTGGGTCAGCCGGAATATTACCGGGCAGTTGACAAAGCTTTAGGCAAATTTAGCATGGATAATTGGAAAGCCTATTTGCGGTTAAAGCTGCTTACCTCCTACGCTCCATATTTAAACGATGCATTGGCCGATGAAAGCTTCCGGTTTTCGGGCAAGGTGCTGCGCGGCCAAAAAGAGCAGTTGCCGCGATGGAAAAGGGTGCTGGATACAGAAAACGGACTGATGGGCGAGCTGTTAGGCCAGTTGTTTGTGAAAGAATATTTTCCTGAAAAGGCGAAGGAACGTTATGTAAAGGAGGTTGAAGCGATCCGCCAGGCCTACCGCGAGCATATCATGAAGCTTGACTGGATGAGCCCGCAAACCAAAAAAAAGGCGCTGGCTAAATTGAATGCTATCCACCCGAAAGTTGGTTATCCTGATCAATGGAAGGATTTTTCGGCCTTGTCAATTAGCCGCGAATCGTACGCAGGCAATGTGATGCATGCAAGGCATTGGGCATACCTTTTTAATATTGACAAACTGGGCAAACCGGTAAATCACCAGGAATGGAACATGACGCCGCAGACGTATAACGCCAACTACAGCCCGTCGAACAATGAAATTACGCTGCCGGCGGCACAATTGCTGATCCCGGGCATAAAGGATGAAGATGTGGACGATGCTATGGCTTACGGCTACGTTGCGGCATCGGTTATCGGGCACGAAATAACCCATGGCTTTGACGACGAAGGTCGCCAGTATGATGCGCATGGCAATTTAAAGGAATGGTGGACGCCGCAGGACTCCGTGCAGTTTACCCAGCGCGCCCAAATGCTGGTGGACCAGTTTAACGGTTACGTGGTTTTGGACAGCCTGCATATTAACGGCAGGGCCACTTTAGGTGAGAACATCGCCGACCTGGGCGGAATTGTGTTAGGGATCGATGCCTTCAAGAAGACCGCACAATATAAAGAAGGCAAAAAGATAAACGGCTTTACGCCGATGCAGCGTTTCTTTTTAGGTTATGCCCTAAGCTGGCTGAGCCACCAGCGCGATGAAGTGCTGGCCAACCAGATACTTACCGATGTACACGCCCCGGCGTTTTTACGCGTTAATGTTCCTTTTACCGACGTCCCTGAGTTTTACGCAGCTTTCAACATCAAAAAGGGCGACAAGATGTGGGTAGATCCGGATAAAAGGGTGAAGATTTGGTAATATAGATAGAGCGGGAAGGGGCTTTTTAAAATAGTGCAGACACAATCCGGTTCCGGGCAAAATAGTGGAATCGCCTAAGTTGTTAACTATCAGCTGTGTGGCGATTTGTCATATTTGAAATTCTACATGTGCGGGATAGTGCTGCGTTACAAATTTCGATTTTCCGCAGCCGGTTCGAGCAAGCACGCGCGAACCGGCGGTTTATGTTTAAATAAAGCATACCTTAAACAAGTACCCCGTCCCTATGCCATTTTTCAAGTTTATTCATCAGGTTTTCCAGCAGGATAGGTTTTGCTAAGTAATCGTCCATGCCGGCCTCCAGGCAAACCTGCTCGTCGCCCGCCATGGTGTTTGCGGTAAGTGCGATAATAACGGGTTGTTTGACCAATGTTTGCCGGATTAGTTTGGTGGCCTCCAGGCCATCCATTACCGGCATTTGCATATCCATCAGGATCAGGTCATAATCCTTTTGGTTGGCGGCTTCCAACGCTTCCTGGCCATTTTTTACTACAACCGGTTCGTAACCCAGTTTCTTCAGAATATGCACGATAACGTGCTGGTTCATGGGGTTGTCTTCCGCGATGAGCAGGTCGTAGGGGTATTTTTGACAAAAGCCGGTCGAAAGCTTTTTCGTTAATGTCGCCTGGTCCTGTGGTACGGCGGCTTTCAACTGCAGCGCGTTCAAGATTTGCTTGCTCAGGATATGCTGCCGGATTGGCTTGCTCATTACTGAGACGAACAACTCGCGCTCGTGCGTTTTAAACTCCCCACCGACCGAGCTAAGGAGCATAACAGGGATGCCGGGGTAGCGCTCCCTGAGTTTGCCAGCCAGCATCAGCCCGTCCATGCCCGGCATTTGCATATCAGTAATGATTAAATCGATTGTGTGATCGCCATCCAGGATTGACAATGCTCCCTCCCCTGAGCCGGCCAGCACGGGCTGTAAACCCCAGTGTTCGAACTGGCGTTTCAGGATCGTTAGGTTGGTTGCGTTGTCATCAACGATCATGATTTTTTTACCGGCCTGTTCGCGCATGCTGTAATAGGTATAGGGAACCAGTATACTGCTTCCTGTTTGTGTACTTACAGTGAATGAAAAGGTCGACCCGAGGTTAGGCTCACTGATCACGCTAATCTCCCCGCCCATTAGCCGAACCAGCTTTTCGGAGATTGCGAGGCCAAGCCCGGTGCCTCCGTATTTGCGGGTAGTTGACGAATCCACCTGTGAAAAAGCTTTGAACAGCCTGCTCAGCTTATCGGCCGGAATACCGATGCCGGTATCACGTACGGTAAACTTTAGTTGCAGAATGTCGCCGTGGCCGGTTTTTGCAAGATGGACACCCACGCAGACTTCACCCTGTTCGGTAAATTTCATCGCATTGCCAACCAGGTTGATTAGCACCTGCCGCAGCCGCAGCTGGTCACCCACAATTTGCAGGGGCACGTCCTCATCTATCTGGTAAACCAGGTCGAGCTGAAGTTTTGCCGCGCGCGCGCCAAAAACGTCCAAAACATCCTCAATACACTGACGCAGGTTAAAGTCCCCGCTTTCCAGCTCCAGGTTTCCCGATTCGATTTTCGAGAAATCAAGTATATCATTTATAACGTTAAGCAGCGCATCACCGCAGGTAACAATGGTTTCTGTGAACATCCGCTGCTCGTCTGTAAGCTCACTTTCTCTCAGCAAAGCCGCCATTCCGATCACGCCATTCATTGGGGTGCGGATCTCGTGGCTCATTGTAGCCAGGAAAATACTTTTGGCTTCGTTAGCCTGATCGGCTGCGTGACGCGCTGTTTCCAGGTCTGCATTAGCTACGCGGAGCTGTTCATTAGCGTTTTTCAATACCTGTTCGTTGCGCTTCCGTTCTGCCGATAATTGCGCTTCTTTTTGCAGCTCCGCCATTTCCAGTGTCTGGCTAATTCGCAGGGCGCTGTACTTCTCCAGCAGATAGCCCCACAGCCCACAGATGAAAAAAATAATGGCGGCTAACAGGATGTGAATCACAAAAGTTTGAAAGTCAAAATAATTCAGCTTCGTAAAATAGATATTAGTAAAACCGCTGTTCTGCAGATAGCCGAATAGCGAATGGTGGATAAGCACCACAAACAACATAGGGAGCTGTAGTTTCCATTTCTGGTAGGTGATCAGCACGGCACTGCCTATAAACGCAAAAAAATGCATCTCGAAAAGGCCGTGCATCTGGTAAATATACTGCGCCATAAAAACGCCAAGTACGGCACTTAAAACATATTGGTACAGGTCGGAACCCGGTAAGAAAACCCGTGCCGAATAATAAGCAAGCAGCGAAAGGCCGCCGACGCCGAAAGCGATTAGCCAGGTGTCATAGAATAAAGCGAACACTATTCCCAGCACGAAATAAGCGGCCAGGAAATAATTCATTAAACGGTCTGACAATTTCTTAATGCCCAACACAAGGGGAAGGGCAGGGTTATGGTATGTTATGAGGTAATTATCCATCTGCTTTGTTTTGATATCATTGTAATTTAGTTGCCGCAACCAGGCAGGCGGCACCCGTAAGCTTTGAGGGCTAGCCGGCTAAACGCAAAAGTTGGCCGGTTATCCAGGAAACCCGCCAGTGCAATTTTGGCATAACTTGTTTTTTCATCGCTGCAATAGCGGCTGATATTATAGTTTCCGCGATAATATAGCCGATGCTGCCCATCCAGGATTACCGCCTGCGGGGTTGAATAGACTCCGCAGGAAGTGGCAAGGGACGCGTTAAATAAAACCGGCAGGTGGAGATCGAATTTATCCCGGATGACCTGGGCCGTAAAAGTTTTATGACTCATCACCACGATAATAAAATCTACCCGGGCGCCATATTGGCGTACCAGCGACTTAAAATGCGCCATGTTGAAACGTGAGCAAGGGCAATCAGGGTTAAAAAAATGCAGGAAAACAGGTTTGCCTGCGGTCGGTGTGAACCCACTATCCAGATGGATAATCGTGCCGGTGTTTACAGGGTGGTAATTTTTTGGAATGGGCGTGGGTAATTGATATTGCCAGTCGTTATACCAGAACAATGCCCCCGATGCGAAACATAATGCCAGCAGCCAGATTAATACAAGTCCTTTTTTTACCATTTTGAAATTTTATAATAACCTGTCTGCCAAACGTATGCCATGGAGTTAATATATTGACCATTAAGTATTTATACTTTAGAGGTGATTCGGGTATTCCAGTTTGTGGAAAAAAGCATTTTTGTTGGAAAAGGAAGAACCCACCCTCCGCTACAAAATTGCAGTAGTAACATTTATTATCCGGGTTGAATTTCCCGCCTGAAGCTGGTAAAAGAATTCCCGCTAACTCGCTATTTTTTATAAGTTTCAAAAATCGAGTCGGTTAAGACTGACAACTACTCTTTATAAATTGCGAAATGTGTCGCGTGAACACTGAAGGATTTGGATGACATCTGCTGTTTATTTTTTATCGGCAGCAAACGAAGAATCAGTTAAAGGCAGCTGCCATTTCTCATAAATTGCGGAGAGTTTGACGCCGGCAGCCTGGTTTAGCAGTGTGGGAAACTCTTCCACGGTAAAAGGCCGTTTTGAAGTTTGGGCCCATTGATACAGGTATTGAAGCACGTCCTTCATGGATTTTTGCCCGCCGGTTTTATCCAGCAGGTAAGTATTGATCTCGGATGCCATGTTAGCGCCCCTTGAGGCTACGGCTACGCCGATGCGAAAATCGTCGCTATATTGCAGGGAGGCCAGTTGCGACAGCTCAAACAGGCTCAGTTTTTTTAGCTCGAGCGGCTCATACTGCATGTCGCTCTGGTAAAAACCTATCCAGTTTTTGTCTTTCATCGCATCGCCGCATAAAAACCAGATAAACCCTTCGTTAAACCAGATGGTTTTAATAAAAGCCGGAAATTCCATTACATAAGGTTTATACAGGTCGCCATAGCATCTTAAGGGAATATAGGCATGACCCATGTGATGCAAAATGCCGAAAATTTCCGTAAACCGCTGGGCGCTGTCCATGGGTGTTGCATGAATATCGCGCAAGTCGGACGGTAAGGTGCAGCTGTTCAAATGTTCCATCGCATTGGCATTCTCTTCCCTGCCCGGCTGCGGTTTAACATGCTGTTTCACCACGGTGTAATTTGCAAACGGAACTGTTTTAAAATACCCATTTAAAATGGATAAGCTGGTTACTGCTTCCCAGCCAATATCGTCAAGATAATCCTGTTTTCCTTCGGAATAATCGGCGATAAAAATAGGCACAAGGCCTTTATATTGTTTTACCCGGAACATCGGCCCTATTAGGGTTTGTCCGTCGGCTAATTGGTAATAGCTGCTGCAGTTAACCAGGCATGTGCCTTTTTCAGGAACGGCTTGCGGTGCTATCGACGAAAAAATGGGCCAGTCGCTAAAAGTCGATACCTTAAAGATTAATGGCTCCGTTTCATAGCCCTGGATAAAACCAAAAATGGAATAATTCAGCAAGCCCGCATAGCCCGGACGGATCACGGAGGCATCCGTACTTGTCGGTTCTTCATTTTCCATCCGGTCAATATCCATCGTATAGCGGATAAAAGCGATGGGCTTCTTGTTTTTTCGGTTGGAATACCAGCGCGGGCCGTTCATATCCTCCCGAAGGGTAACAACCGAACTGTCTGTTGCGACGGCTTCAAGCCCGCTGATATAGCGCTCGTAATTTTTTCCCTCGTAATTGCCCGGGATAAATCGCGGCATGATGAAACGGAACGGCTCAGACAAAGGCGTTTTGAAAATTATTTTTATGTAGAGCAGTTTTTTGGTGGAATCGGGATAGCTGAGCTGGTAAGTTAGTTGCGAAAAAGCACGACCGGTAAGCGATAACAGGCAGCAGATCATTAATAGCTTTTTCATAATTTTGATTCAGACGGGATTTACCCGTTAGCCGACCGGTAATTTAACAATTAATTTACTCTAATATTTTATAAAGATAATGTTAATGGTGGAAAAATGCATAAGAGGCAAGATATAACTAAGGGAAAGGAAGATAATAGCGATAGGTTTCATCGGCGGCGATTTTATAGATAAAGATGGGGATTTCAAATTTCGTTGGGCTGGCAGTGTCAGTCGTATATAAAATCCTATTTTTGCGCTTCAATTTTTTGCATTGGGAAAAGATAAATTAAAACGGTTCGCTGAGGTAGAAACTTTCGGCAATGTTTTGCAACTGGATGCGGGCAAGCCTTTTAAAGGCCAATGGAGCAAGAGCTTTTTTAAAAATGATAATCCTGTAGTACTCGAATTAGCCTGTGGCAAAGGCGAATATGCCGTTAACCTGGCACGGCTGTTCCCTGAAAAGAACTTTATAGGAATTGATTATAAAGGCAATCGCATTTGGCGCGGAGCGAAAACGGCATTGGAAGATGGCGTAAATAATGTGGCCTTTTTGCGCATACAAATTGAAAATATTACCGACTATTTCGACACCGGCGAGGTTGACGAAATTTGGATCACCTTCCCCGATCCGCAACCCCAGGTGAGCCGCGAAAAGAAGCGGTTGACATCCCCGCGTTTTTTGGACAAGTATAAGCCGATATTGAAGCCTGGCGGTTATATCAACTTAAAAACGGATGACGATGGTCTTCACGACTACACAGCCGGAACAATTGCGGTAAACGGTATGGTTTTGCATGTTAAAACGGAAGACCTGTACCATTCGGAGTTTGCAGATGAAGTGCTGTCGATCAAAACTTATTACGAAAAGAAATATTTGCAGCACGAGAAGAATATTAACTATCTTAAGTTTTCATTTACCCCTCCCGGCCTCCCCTGAAGGGTAGGAGCTAAACGGCGGTGATTTTTTATAAAAAAGGCATGGCTGACGATAACTTTTTTGAGCGCGTATACGAGGTGGCGAGGTTAATCCCCGTTGGCCGGGTAACTTCGTACGGCGCCATTGCCAATTACCTGGGCACAAAAGGTTCATCAAGAATGGTGGGCTGGGCTATGCAGGCCTGCGGCAGGGCATTTCCGCCCGTGCCGGCGCACAGGGTAGTAAACAGGCAGGGTTTATTAACCGCGAAGTTTCATTTTGGCGGCGAGCGGATGCAACAAATGCTGGAAAGCGAGGGCGTTAAGGTGGAAGACGACCAGGTGAAGGATTTTAAAACACTGTTTTGGGACCCTTCTGTTGAACTGGCATTATAAGTCTGCACGGGGATGGCTGGCGCCCACATAATCGGTAACCATCCAGGTTAATAATACAACTGTTCCGAAGATCACATAGTACAGTTTGCTACCTTCAGCATTATCTTTAAATAAGGTATATGCCAGTACGATAAGCGCAATTCCGACTAAAACCTCGACAGTGGCATGCAGGCTAACAGGAATAACCTTAACTATCCCCAACGGATAATTGGTGAATACGGTCAGCAGGAAGTGAACCGCAGCCAAAGCATAGGTGAACGTAGCCAAAAGGCCGGTAAAACCAAAGAAAGTTGGCGATGCGAGCAGGAAAGCTACAACCAGGTAATCTATTAATCCGTGAATTTTAGGGGAGATGAATTTCATAAGCTACCATCGGATTTAATTATTGGTTTAAATATAAAATTAATTCTGCCTAATCAAGCATTTGCAACAATTCGATCTTATTGCCAAATGGGTCCAGAAAAGCGAAGCGCGTGCGGCCGGGGATGTAGGGCTCCTCAACTATTTCCACCTTATCCTGTAAAAGTTGGCGTGCTGTGGCTACGTCCGCGATCTCAAATGCAGGATGCCGCCTGGTGATGACCTCCGGCTCGATGCCCAGGTGCAATTCGATATTGGCCGCCTGGTACCACAACCCCCCGTTCGGCATCAATGATGCCGGCTTAGGGATTTCTTTTAAGCCCAAAATATCTGTGTAAAATGCCCGCGCTTCATCTTCTTTTCCTTTGGGGATGGATATCTGCACGTGGTCGATCCGTTTAAAGTCTATCATTTAATTCGGCGCGCGCTTTATTCGTCCTCCGCGAAAGTTAATACATAATTGTTATTGTCGAGTATGGAAAACTCCGTTGCACCATAAAATGTTTTTTCAAGACCCTTGAGCACGCTCACTTTATCTTTTATATTCTCAAAAAACTGGCGTATGTTTTTCAAGTTGATGTAGAACAGCAACGAGCCGCCGTTGTTTCGGCTGATCTGCGGCAGAGCTTCGCCCAGGCTTTCAAAAGTTTGAAACATAAAGGTAACCGCGCCGTTGGTCATCATGGCCCAAACAAAATCACCGCCGTCTTCGGGGACGGTCATCACAAGTTTAAAGCCAATCGACTCGTAAAAACGGATCGTGTCGCTCATGCTTTCAACAAAAATATTGGGAGAAAGAGAGTTCATGGGTTGATTGCGTTGATTAAGTTGAATACATTATTTTTGGACACTCAATAATAATAATTAAATCACTAATTCACCAACTCACTAATTCACTATTGAATGTCGTTTACTTAAAGGAAACCCTGAGATTTAGTCCCCTCTAAACGGCGAAGCCCTCACCCATCTCCCCCGGCAGGGGAGACTTTAGCTTCACTTACGGCGCTTTTTTTAAAGTCCTCCCTACCGTGGAGGATGGGTGAGGGCTTCGCCGTTTAGGAGGGGCGAAAAAGCTCGGGTAGGACGTATAGTTTCCTTAAGTAAACGACATTGATTCACTATTCACTAATTCACTAACTCACTAACTCACTAATTCACTAATTGAATCCATGTCATTGATAGAAGAATTTGAATCCTATCGTACCAAAATGAACGACAGGATAATGGAAACCGCTAATACCAATATCAAACGTTTTTTTGCTTTGGATACCACTACCTATGCTGATGGCGCGCTGGATGTAAAAACCAAAGAAATGCTCGGCCTGGTTGCCTCCATGGTGCTGCGCTGCGACGATTGCATCAAATACCATTTAGGCAAATGCCACGAAGCAGGTGTAAACCATGACGAAATGAATGAAGTGTTTATGATCGCAAATTTGGTGGGCGGCTCGATTGTTATTCCGCATTACATGCGAGCGGTGGAATATTGGGACGAACTTTGTTTAAGTCCCGAGTCTTAAGTCTTAAGTCCTGAGTCGGGTTTTCCTTATATTTAACAAATTTCTAATACTGTTTTATGAGTTCATTTCGGGATTTACTCGCTTACAAAAAAGCGTTTGCACTTTCAATGGAGATTTTTGTTATAACAAAGAGCTTTCCAAAGGAGGAAACCTATAGCTTGATCGATCAGATAAGACGCTCATCCAGATCAGTTTTTGCTTCCATTGCTGAAGCTTATAAAAAACGCAAATATCCCAACCATTTCGTCAGTAAACTTACCGACGCTGATATGGAAAACGGCGAAACTCAGGCCTGGCTTGATGCCTCTTTAGCTTGCAATTATATTGATAAAGAAAAGTACGATCAATTGGACAAACAAAGTGACGAGGTAACGCGATTATTAATTTTTATGATAAACAATCCCGAAAAATTCAAATAAGATGACTCAAGACTCAAGACTTACGACTCAGGACTTAAAACGCTGCACCTGGGCAGGAAGTGATCCCTTGTATAT